>OCVV012838297.1_pt1 | contig 64004 bp, 53 predicted proteins | sample 1539721 | NCBI WGS metagenome assembly OCVV01 (sample SAMN02144230, study PRJEB22623) | gut metagenome | biome: sheep rumen | host: Ovis aries | place: New Zealand
GAGCCAGGATCAAACTCTTCGTTGTAAAAGAAATTATAAGATAGCTCAGAATAATCGAATTTATCAAGTGTAGAATTTTTTCGGGAACCTATTTCAGTTCTTGTACTACATCTTGTTATGAATAGACAATCTTTCAAAGATCACTGTTTGCTTGGGCTCATTTGGAAGTGTTCCATTTTTGAGCGAAAGCGGATGCAAAGGTACAACAAATTTTTGAATTGACCAAATATTTTTGCATTTTTTTTTACTTTTTTTTCACTTTTTTTTGAAGCCATTTTATAAAGTACTGAAAATAAGTGATTTATGATTTTGCGTATTTTTAACGATTTTGGAAGATTGAAGCCGATTGTGGATTTTTGGCATAAAAAAAGTCCCCTTCGATAGGAAGGAGACTCTACGCACGTACGTATAATAAGGAACGCGCGCGGGCGCGCTACACGCGAGACTAATCGGGTTCGCCCGAAATGATGCATTTATTCATTCGGCGAATAGGAGCGGCACTTTGCGGAATGGTCAACGGCGCACCGGAAAGATGAATTTCCGAGCCATTGAAGGTGGTTCCATCGATTGTCCATCCATCTTTGTTGATAGTCATAGAACCGGAATTAATCAGCCATTGCGCCTGGGGGTTGAGATAGCCTTTGGCGAAATAGGACTCATCGGTAAAATAGAACCGGCTACCATATATCTGTGCTTTCTCGTCATCGCGGGTACCGGCAATAACGGTATTCGGTTCTTCAGAGGCATTGATCTGGAAAGTACCGGTAGGCAAAGCAGGTTTATCCTCATAAGGCATAACCAGATAGAGTTGTACAAAGGGGATGCAAGGTGTTTGAGCGACCGAAACGGAGTAAGAGGTGTTGTATGCCTGGATGGTCCACAAAACAAGTCCATCGGACGGATACGATTCGCTGTAGGCGTAAGAAACGGCGAGTGTATCACGCTCTCTTTTAGAGAAATCTTGAGGCGAAGAAGTAGCGTCCGGTTCGGGATAATAATCCGGAACGGGCACTGGAGTGATACCGCCGTGACGGATGTCAGCCCCACCCTTTGTGCCTTCTACGACAGGCTTCTGAGCCGCCTGAACGACAGGTTGGAACTCTTCGGAAAGGAAAGCGACGACCATACAATTCTCCGGTACCCAAGCGTCTTTGAGGGTGAGGGTATATTCCGCCTTATAATGACGCGTGCTATCCACGAGCAGTTCGTCTCCTTTAGCGTTGGTGAGAATGGCGCGGACAGCGTTGGTATGGCGGAACTCTTTCCAGCCCTCGAAGGAATAATAGTAGTCGGCCTGCGTATCAATCATACCGGATTCTTTGATCATGACCGTGAGGTTGAGAAGCGGATAATCCTGCTTGCACAAAGCTCCGGAAACGGTGACTTTGAGTTCACGCGAAGAGGGATCGTAGGTGTTTTGGATGTTGACCGAAGCGTAGGTTGTTTGCTCAAATTGCGATTTATCCACGGTCGGAAGATAGCCCGGATGGAAGGTGGTGGCACTACGTTTGACGCTCTCTTCCATGTAAGACGTTTTCGCTCTGTTAATCGTCATGCTCGGTGCTCCGTTGACCTTGAGAGCATTCGTGATAGTCTTACTGCCGGCTATAGTAAAATGGTCCTGACTATAGCCATAGTGGTGGAGAACGAGGATGAAGTTGGTGTCATTTGTCATAAAATCATGGATACAATCCATGCCGTAGGGACAATAACCACAAGTTTGTCCGGTAAACTCCTCGATAAGGTGTTTCTTAGGGAATGATTCGGGGATGGGCTCCGGTTGAGGTTGCGGTTTTGGTTCGTCTTTGGGTTCGCAAGCCGTGAGCGCCAAGAAGGCAAAACTCAGCGCGAGGAAAGGAAAGAAATGTTTCATAAGATCGTATAAGTTTTTGAATCGTTAACAATATATAAGATACCATCTTTCAGCACTTTACGAAAGGAATTATCAGAAGAAGGAAGGTTCTCGACACCCTCTGCCGAATAGATATAACGCACGCGGATGACGCGTGTGTCAGAGCCATCGGAGAAGGTATAAGTGATGGTGATGTCGGAGTTGGGCGCCGGATAATAATGCGCGAACCAGGAGGATTGACCTGAAGTAAAGTTCAGGATCTGCTGGGTGTCTCCGTTCCCGGAGGTGCAGGAACCGCCACAACAAAACTCGTCCGAGAGCCCGGCAACAGACCGATCAATGGTGAGCATTAGCGAGGAAGAGGCCAGCAGCGAGCCTTCTAACTTCATGACAGGTTCTCCGGAGAGGATGTCGATCTCCGTTTCCGTGACAGTGGTGTCCAATCCTTCCTCGGGCACATTGCCGTAGCCGTTAACAGAAAGGATGAGTGCGTGCGCGTTAAGGCACAGCAGGAGAAGGGGTAAAAGTAGAAATTTTCGTTTCATAAGCATTCCAGATATAGTTATTTTGTGCATCGATGGCGATAGCCACGACGCTGTAGTTAGCGGGATCAGCTGTTTCGGGCAAGACAAAAGTGGCACTATCACGGCCGTCCACCAGATAGCGCCCAAGAGGTTCGTCGTGCGCTGCGTCGCGCAGGAGATGGCGGTGCACATAATGGGTATTAACCGAGCCATCCGGCATGGCTTGGACGCCGATGAGGCTATCCTCCACGAGCCAAATAGCCAAGCGCGGAAGGAGGAGTTCGAAATCCGAGATGGTACAATGCGTAGTGAGCGAATGGGTCTGCGAGTCGTACGTCAGTTCCGCCGTGATATCCGGCGCATAAAGGGTGTCCGCCATTGCCTGGCCTACAAGATACGGCCAATCGGAAGCGTCCGAGAGATAGCCGTCAGAGGACGGAAGAAGGTCAATATTGCCTATCGGGAAAGGCGTAGAGGGGGTTCCTCCGAGGAAGAGATAGACGGTATCCGCAGCCGGGCAGGTATAGTCGTAAAGGCCTTGCGTAAAGGGGTTAGAGGCCGGATGGAGAGCAACGAGGATGAGCTGGTCTCCATAGAGGGCTTGAAGCGAAGCGGCTGTTTGAGCAGCTTCAGGACAATTGACGCAACGGAATCCCGTGAAGTCCAGCAAGACATGCCTGCGGGTGGAGCCTACCGGCGCCGGGACGGGGATGAGTTGCTCCTGCTCGGGGATGATCTCACAGCCCGTGAAGAGCAGCGAGAGGGTTAATAGGTATGTACAGAGACGCTTTACCATGAGAAGTTATAACTTAGAGTTAGTCCCTGCTGGCGGGGAATAAAACGACAGACGCCTCCGGAGCAATGGAAGCCTTCGCGGGTCTTGGTATAACCGAGGGAAAGGCGGTGCGCTCCGTTGGTATAAGTAGCGGAGAAAGAGTAGAAATGCTCGTTCGTCGCTTCGGGGGCATGGCCTATATTATAGAGCCAATCAGCAGAGAGAGTGAGACAGCGGTAGAGCGTCAGCTCATAGAGCGCAAAGAGCCATTGACCATCGAAATGCGGGGTATAGAGGTACTGGAGTTCGCCTCGCATGGAGACGTTGGAGTTGACCTGGAAACGCGCATCGAGGACCGCTATTCCCGAGCGGACAAGGCCGCCATGCCCTTCTACGACGGTGAGATTGATGGTCTGGTACATAAGCATCGCATTGAGCCACCAGCGTTTGGAGAGACGTTTATTGAGTTCGATGTTGATGTCCGTGTAGTATTCGCCCTCACGGGAAGTATCCATTGCCCAACTGCCGGGACTCGCGAGGCCGCGGATATGAGAGGCTGCGAAGGCAAGAGTCGTACCGTACTTACCGCCGAAACGGGACTTGCGGGGCCATGTATAACGCAACTCCGTCTGGAAAGCCCATTCGCCGTCAGCATAACGCGTGGCGTAGCCGTTGAGCGCCGGGAGATGGTAGGTATGCTGCTTATCGAACGCCGGCAGGAGGTTGAGTCGTCCGGCAACGCCGAAAAACTCGCTTTGCGAGCGGAAAGACATGTTATCCGAGCGCTTCATCTGCGCCAGAAAAGAGAGTCCGCGGCGAGAATACGAGAGCGAAGCCAGGAGTGCGTCTCCGTGGCGGTATGAGAAGTCATTCTCGGTTGCGGGGTTATTGGCCTTATAGGCATATTCAACGAGGACGTCCCACCCCTTCCATTGCCACTCCGTGCGGACATCCCCTGCCCCCACCCACTGCGGGAGGTTATAGCGGTATAGATGGCCGTCAGAGACCGTAAGGATGGTATCCGGGCGTTCGTAGCGAGAGACATAAGAGCCGCCGAGCATGAAATTCATGCCCAGGTCCTGCATTTTAGGAGACCAAGACTCGAAATGCAACTCGAGATCGGCACCAAGGACGGCATCTTGGGTATAGTTCCAACCGAAGGCATGGTCCTTATAGCAGTTCCAATAGCGGCGTTGCTTGCCGCCGAGGAGCGTCAGGTGTACGCCACGATCGGGCATAAGGTCGAATTTTGCCCCGCGGAGAGCGCCATCGATACCGAGCGAGCGGTCCTCGTAGAGGTTGAGAATGAGTCCCGAACCAAACTGCGCGTAGACGTCGCCGATGGTGAAATCGCCGAAATCGAAGTTCGCTTCGAGGCTAATATGACTGATACCATACCCTTTAAAATCGACGTCGTAGCCGGGCAAAGGCCACTGCGTCAGCTCTGCGCGGGTCGAGGCCCGAAGGCTGTGAAAATGCGCAGAGTTAGAGTCATTGAGGTAATGGACGGAGAAATCCACGTACGAGTTCGAACCGTAGTACCAGGGCTTGTGCTCCAAGAGACCGTCATGCTGGATGGCACCGGAGACATAGACGGTGTCGTTCGCCTTTAGTGTACAAAGTACAAGGCACAATGTACAAAGGAGGAGTATGGAGCGGAGCGGGGATTTCACTTGAGGTATTTGCGGATCTCGAGTTCTTCGCCGTCCATGTATCCGGCATGGTTATAAACGATCTCTCCTTTGGAATTGAGGACAAAGAGATGCGGGACGTTCTGGACGTTCATCGCCCTTTTGAGCGTACCATTGGGGTCCAGCAGAACGTGATACTCCCAGCCGTTACCGTCCACCAGAGGCATCACTTTATGGGCATCCTGCGCCTGATCAATAGAGACGATGTACATCTCCACGCCAGTCTCATCCTGCCAATCGGGATAGAGGTCTTCGATGGCGTTGAGTTCGCGCATACAGGGCTTACACCATGTCGCGAAGAAAGAGATGATCACCGGCTTGCCGGTTTTGGCGAGGTCTTCGATATTAACGGAGCGGCCGTGCGGATCGCGCAACGTGACATCCGGAAGGACGGCATTTGCGGCTACCGCACAGAGGACAAAGAAGAGACAAATAAAGAGTTTTTTCATATAAAGAATTTTTTTTGATGGCGGTTTACAGGCTGAGGACCTGAAGGGCCTGCCATTTATCGTCCTTGATATCTTTTTTCTCTTTGATGGCTTTAGAGAGAGGCACGTAGACGACTTCTCCGTTTTGGAGTCCAACCATGATCGAGCGCTGTTCCTCAAGGAGGGCTTGTACTGCTGCACAGCCGAAACGGGAAGCAAGAATACGATCAAAAGCCGTCGGCGAACCGCCTCGTTGGAGGTGTCCAAGGATGGTGACACGCGTGCCATACTCAGGGTGGCTCTGCTCAATGACCTTCGCCACCGCTTGTGCTCCGCCGGGGATAGCGTGCTCCTGAACGAGGACGATTCCGCTGTTTTTATGTTTGCGGCGTCCCTGTCCGATGGCCGCCTCTAACTGTTCCTCAAGAGTTGCGCGTTCGGGAATGATGGCCGCTTCGGCTCCGGCAGCAATGGCTGCATTGAGGGTAAGAAAGCCTGCATCGCGTCCCATGACCTCGACAAGGAAGAGGCGTTCGTGGCTGGTACCGGTGTCACGGAGTTTGTCCACACATTCCATGATCGTATTGAGGGCGGTGTCGTAACCGATGGTGGAGTCCGTACCCCAGAGGTCGTTGTCAATCGTACCGGGGATGCCGATAATAGGGATATTATACTCTTGCGCGAGCAGGCGAGCGCCGGTAAAAGAGCCATCGCCGCCGATGACAATCAGGGCGTCAATCTGCTCATTTTTGAGGGTCTCGTAGGCTCTTTTGCGTCCCTCGGGAGTCTTGAACTCCTCGCTACGTGCGGATTTGAGGATCGTACCTCCGCGCTGGATGATTCCGCTCACATCCTGGGTTGTGAACTCCTGTACCTCATCGTCCATGAGGCCTTTGTAGCCACGGAAGATCGCTTTGACGCGAATGTTGTTTGCGATGGCAGCACGTGTGACAGCCCGCACGGCAGCGTTCATACCCGGGGCATCGCCACCTGAGGTGAGTACTCCGATTGTTTTGATTTTATATTCCATAATGATATGTTTTTAATCGACCATGCATGGTCGATGCGTTAATTTTGTGCAAAATTACTACTTTTTTTTGATTTACGCAAGAAATATGCCTCAATTTGTTCTTTTTTTTCAGGATAAAGTTCGAGAAGTTGTTCTTTGGAGAGGCGATAGGAGATGGTGACATGCCGTTTGCCTTCGGCGTTGATGCGCGCCATCTCGCGGCGAAAGAGCCGGCCGTGAGAAGAGGTGTCCCGGAGCTGATTGACCGCGATATAATAATGGATCATCTCATGGAGAATGGTGTCCTGAATGAGGTCTTCGGGGAGGTCGATGCGCGTGTTGATGCGGAGGACGAAGTTCTCGTTGCGAAGCGGTCCAAAGAGCCACGAGCGGCGGCGGGTAAAGGTCACTTTGCCGAGGAAGGTGCGCGCGTTCGAGAGTTTGATCGGAATCGGTGGCAGGGAAGAAGCAAAGAAACGTGCGTTGAACTCGTCAAAGCAGGATTGTATGTAAGGGATGGTGGGGGTCAATGATGATTTAGGATTTAGGATTTATGATTTCAAATTTAGGATTTATGATTTCAAATTTAGGATTTATGATTTAGGATTGAAAAGGATTCATCTGTTTAAAGTCATGAATGAGGGAATTGAACTTCCAGGCACGCGAGGTGGCGTACGTCTTGCCGTTGGAGGCGACGTGTTTTGCGGCCTCGAAATCGGATTTCAGTTGGGCTTTGTCCTCGGGAGAGGTCAAGAGTTTGAGTTGGGAGTTGGCATACTTGAAGGCAGCGGAGTTCCATTTCTGGCGAGGAGATTGATTTTTCTGGTAGTTTTCCTCGCGTGTACGGTAAAATTGCTTGCCATTTCGCATGTAAAAATAGCCACTATCAAGGCCGTTGGCCTTACCGTGGATTTGCTCGATGCCGGATGATGTTTTAATTTCTGACATAAAAAGAGGATTTTTTAAGGTATATTATATATAAATATATAATATAGTATTGTACATAAATTTGGGCTCGTTTGGGGCGTAACAGGTAAGTTACGTTGGCTTTGACCGTCGCTTGACTGTCGCTTGACCGTCGTTTGACCGTCGTTCCAAGTCTTGAAATCGGGTGCAAAGGTACAACAAAAAAACGGAATATGCAAGAGGAATGGGGATTTTTTTAGAAAAATAGGCCACTTTATGCCGGAATAGGCATATTTAGGCAGATTTTAGGCGAAATAGGCAGATTTTGGGATGGGAGGCATCGCAGGTAGTAGCTCGCGCAATGATGTGCGAGAAATGCACAGAGAGAAGCCGGAATAAAATTCCGGGGAAATGAAAGGAGAAGATGCCGGCACTAAATGCCGGGGATAGGAAGAAAGAAAAAAAAACGCGCCAACGGAGGTGGCGCGTTTAGGGGAGAGCCCCACCCCAACCCTCCCCATGGAGGGGAGGAGGAGGGAAAGATGGGGCGAGTTATTCCGCTGCGGGGGCTTCGGCTGCGGGTTGAGCGGCAGGGGCTGGGCTCGGAGCGGAAGCGGGGGCTTCGGCGGGGGTGTCAGCGAGGAAAGCGCCAGAGGTGAGTTGCTTATAGATAGATGCCTCGACACCTAAGATAGCCGGAACGGCGAAGATAGTAAGGATAAAGATGAGGATATTACCGATCGTTTCGAGCCAAGACACTTCGCCTATACCAAAGAGAAATTGGATGATTACAATCACCAGTTCCAGACAGAGGACAAGCAGGAACTCGGTACCGAAAATACGCCATTTATGGCCGTACGTCAGTCGGTTAGACTCATGCAACGCATCCATGGCCGACATGTCTTTGTCCACAAAAAGTACGACAGCGAACGACCAAGCTACGGAAATAACGAATCCCGGAATAATACCAAAAAGGAAACCTACCAAGATAGCCCCCGTCATAAGGGCGGAGAGGATGAAGTACTCGCCCATGTTGCGGCGGTATTTGCCGTCAAAAATGAAGAGCGGGTTGATGACCGTGCCTTTCGCCATCTCCGCAGGGAGCGAGCTGACCGCGATGGTGGTTCCGACATTGAGGTACGGGATCCAGATCGTAACGAGGTAGAGAACTACCGTTAGAATGAGGCTCAGATAGTTGACCAGAGCGATGGCGAGACCATCCTTGATGGTTGCCATAATGGCGAGTTTTTTATCCATAATAAGAAGTTTTTTTAGATCGACCATTTATGGTCGATGCGTTAATTCGATGCAAAGGTACAACAAAAAAATGAGATATGCAAATAAATTGCCAAAAAAATGCAGCAAAAATGCGCCCGAAATGCAAATTATTGCTACTAATGGAGATAAACATATCGCCCAAATGGACGATGATTATTTTATCTCTTGGCCGGTGATGGTATAGGTACGATCACCGCGGAGGATGAGGATTTGGCCGTTTTTCATAATAAGCCTGTTTGGCTGTTGGGTAACAGGAAAGTCCTCCAATCCCTGTGCACAGCCGGCTGTAATCATTGTTATCTGTTGAGTAGCAGAAGGGCTACATGACGAGCCATTATACCAATACCACCATCCATAAGTCTGAAGCAGCGTCATTTTAGGACTGAAGGAAGAGGATAATTTATAGGTCTGCTCGATACCATGCTGGACAACGATCAATCGAGGATTCACGATGTTTTTGATGCCGAAATAATTGCCGGAAGGGTCGTCATGTTTATACGTAGCATCAACCGGTACCCATCCGTAGTTCTGCAATAAGAACTCCGACCATATATGGATTGCATTTTGTCCCACAGCGATGACATGACGCGCCGGGATATTCTTCGCACGCATAAGACAAATAAAGACGGTAGAGAAATTACCGCAGTCACCACCTCCGTCCGCCAAAATCTGCGCTATGGAGTGCAAACCTGTATACGCATTCTTATACGCGAAATGCGTAGCGGTATAGAGATAGCACTGCTCTGCGTAATCACGGATATTCCCGTTCGCCACATCGAACAACGAATCGGCCAGTTGTACTATGCGCGGATGAGAAGGAACAATAATATTTCCCGCCGAGCCCGTGAAGCGAATATAATCATCCGAAGAAGTATCATAGGGATAAATCTCCGTGACATTATGCTCCGTCCAGAAATTCACATCATGCGTCTCTATATTAGCGACATAATTCATCTTAACCTTCCCCGTAATGGCCTGCAAATCCGATTGCGAATACGCGAAAGCGACATATTTATCACCGAGGGAGGTGGTACATTCCAGGCCCGGCTCAGTTATATCAAGCGAATGTACCGTCTGATATTGGTTCGTTACAGGCAGCGGGAGAAGACCATACAACTGCGTCATACCGGTACATTTATTAGACACCAGCAAACTATTTGAGAAGTTGTAACACTGCTGTGCAAATGCAATTTGAGTAAGAAGTAAGACAATAAAGAGCAAAAGCTTTTTCATAAATGTTGGTATTGGAGTGTTATTTTGCGTGCAAAGGTAGTACATTTTTTTGATATATGCAAATAAAAGGAGATTTTTCTACGAGAAATATCGGATAAAATCCGATTTCAATGAACGAAACAGGCGGGATGACATGCCGCATAATGGAAGAAGGGAGCGGCGTACAATGCCGGGCTAATAGACAAAGGACGGGGATAGCATCCCCTACTAATGGACAAAAGAAGAATCTACATGCGGGATATTATCCCGCGTAAACAACAAACGTCATACTCCGCATGGGCTACGACAGCATTGAGGCCGAAGCGGGCGGGGCGGCACGACGGATATACCCGAATACCATTCGGGACAATAGACGACGTGACGGACGCGAGGGCGAAGAAATCGTTCGAGCGAAGCGAGATAAGAATACGCCCGGTCGTAGAGAACGGGCGGCGAAGCGGCTAATCCGCCTATGCCGCGAGCCCACAGAAGGAGGAGAGAGGACAGCGAAGCGGTAAACCGTCTACAACGGGAGCCAACAACAAGAGGAAGGAACAAGACAGCCGGATCCGATCCGGCGGAAAGAAAGAAAAGACGCAGCAACGAGATGAAAAATGCAGCAACTGCGATGAAAAATGCGCCAACGGTGAGATGGCGCGCACGGGACACGGCTAACGGGAGAAACGAGACTTGAAGCGATTGAAAAGGGATTGCCAAAGAATGGGGATTATAATCATTGCTGCAACATAGCCCCAATAATCAATCATCGGCGAACGGAACCAAAAATCAGACTTAAACGCCTCAACCTGGCTAACGTCATGAGAAAACCAAACCGCTACAGCGACCAGTATAAAACGGACCAAAAGATGATGCATCATAATGGACCAAGTATTAGATCCAATCCATTGTTCTATACGGTTTGGCGAAGTATGAGCAACCAAAAAGAGACTGACAATTATCCAGAAAAGGCATCCCATCAGTCCGGCAGCAAGAGGCCGAAGCACATAGCCTTCAAAATTCATGAAAACCAAGACATAACATCTCCATTCGCAAGTGAGGACGGCCCACCATAAAATAAGCGCGACAATCAAAGCATAGCCAAGGCGCTTAGGGGTCAATAAGGGTTCCAGATAGAGTCGAAAACAGCGTCCTGCCTGGACAAAAAACAAAGCATAGCCCATTCGCTGAGGGATAAGCCAATAGTTATCTGAGGTGAATCGTGCACTAAACAAACAAGCAGCCGCCAAAAGAGCATAAAAAATCAGCCCTATCCAATCAGGTATCCGTCGCGTGAGTATATGTATCGCTCCGTAGCAAATCATCGTTAGGAACAACGTCCCGACAAACCAACTCGCCGAATTGAGTATATACTGATGACCGCTAACAAAGGGTTCAATAAAAAGATTATGGAAGCACCATATAGAGGCGGGTTTAGGCAAATATGAGATGTCGCATAAAACGGATATGAGGTATACAATAGCCGCATACACTATATTCCACGCTATCAACGGCAATGCTAATTTTTTCGTTTTTCGCCATACAAACCGTCCATAATCCTTCCATTCCATATCCCGGAAAAGATAGCCGCTGATGAAGAAAAACAGCGCCAAATGATAACTATAGATAATAAAACGATTCTCCACACGCTCCATCCCGGGGATCCCGCCTACATGACCAATGACCACCAAGATAATGGCTATTGATCGCAAAATATCAATATGTCTGGCACGCTGTAATGTGAGCATAAATAGCGAAAAGTGACGCAAAGGTACAACAAAAAAATGACATACGCAAGAGCAATGGAGATTTTTTGCAAAAAAAATCCCCCACTCTACGGGAGAGAGGGGGAGTTGGGGATCCGCCAAACTTGGCGGATACGGGAGGGAGGTTACTTTACCTCTTCGAAATCGACGTCCTCAGCGGTAGGGCCGTTGGAGCCGTTGTTGTCAGTCGGGCCTGCTTGCGGACCTTGCGGGCCGGCTTGAGATTGTTGCGCTTGCTGTTGTGCAGCGTACATCTCCGCAGAGGCGGCTTGGAAAGCGGTCATGAGGGCATTGTTGGCTGCTTCGCAGGCATCAGCGTCACGTTTAGCGTACGCGTCTTTGAGGTCTGCGAGGGCTTTCTCGATCGGCGCCTTCTTGTCAGCCGGGATCTTGTCGCCGAGTTCAGCGAGTTGTTTCTCGGTCTGGAAGATCGTAGCGTCGGCTTTGTTGAGTTTGTCAGCCTGCTCTTTGGCTTTCTTATCGGCTTCGGCGTTGGCCTCAGCTTCGGCTTTCATACGCTTGATCTCTTCGTCAGACAGACCAGAGGAAGCTTCGATACGGATCTTCTGCTCCTTACCGGTAGCTTTATCCTTAGCGGTGACGTTCAAGATACCGTTGGCGTCGATATCGAAGGTTACTTCGATCTGCGGTTCGCCACGACGGGCAGGCATGATTCCATCGAGGTGGAAGATACCAATCTGCTTGTTCTGCGCTGCCATCGGACGCTCGCCTTGGAGGACTTTGATCTCTACGGACGGCTGGTTATCGACCGCGGTGGTGAAGGTCTCGGTCTTCTTGGTCGGGATGGTGGTGTTGGCCTCGATCATCTTGGTCATGACACCGCCCATGGTCTCGATACCAAGGCTCAGCGGAGTTACATCGAGCAGGAGGACATCTTTCACATCGCCTGTGAGGACACCACCTTGGATGGCTGCGCCGACAGCTACAACCTCATCGGGGTTAACGCCCTTAGACGGAGCTTTGCCGAAGAACTTCTGTACAGCATCCTGGATAGCCGGGATACGCGTCGAACCACCAACCAGGATGATCTCGTCGATATCAGAGGTCTTCAATCCGGCGTGCTCAAGAGCGGTACGGCACGGAGCGATAGTACGTTGGATCAGATCGTCAATCAGTTGCTCGAATTTAGCACGGGTCAGCGTCTTAACCAAGTGTGCAGGTACGCCGTTTACCGGCATGATATACGGCAGGTTGATCTCCGTAGAGGTAGAGGAAGAAAGTTCGATCTTCGCTTTCTCGGCAGCCTCTTTCAGACGCTGCATCGCCATCGGGTCTTTGGAAAGGTCGGCACCGCCGTTCTCGTTCTTGAACTCCTGAACGAGCCAATCGATGATACGGTGATCGAAATCATCACCTCCGAGGTGGGTATCACCGTCGGTTGCTTTTACCTCGAAGACACCGTCACCGAGTTCGAGCACGGATACATCGTGGGTACCACCACCGCAGTCGAAGACCACAATCTTCATATCCTTGTTGGACTTGTCAAGGCCATAAGCCAAGGCAGCAGCGGTCGGTTCGTTGACGATACGGCGTACGTTGAGACCTGCGATCTCGCCGGCTTCCTTGGTAGCCTGACGCTGCGAGTCATTGAAGTATGCCGGCACGGTGATGACAGCTTCGGTAACCTCTTGTCCGAGGTAGTCCTCAGCAGTTTTCTTCATCTTCTGAAGGATGATCGCCGAGATCTCCTGCGGGGTGTAGAGACGTCCGTCGATGTCCACACGGGGAGTGTTGTTATCGCCCTTTGTTACCTTATAAGGAACACGCGCGATTTCAGACTGCAAGCGGTCGTAGGTCTCGCCCATGAAACGCTTGATAGAATAGATAGTTTTGGTCGGGTTTGTGATGGCTTGACGTTTAGCAGGGTCGCCCACTTTGCGCTCGCCACCCTCAATAAATCCAACTACAGAAGGAGTAGTACGCTTACCTTCCGCGTTAGCAATGACGATAGGTTCGTTACCCTCCATTACGGCTACACACGAGTTTGTGGTACCGAGGTCAATTCCAATAATCTTAGACATAGTATATTTCCTTTCTTTAATTAATTTCGTATTTTTTTCCGAGATTTCGACATATCGGGATATCGAGATATCGAAATCGTTCGCTATGAATAAGACAAAACGTATGCCAAAGGAGATTTGGCAGAGAAAGGCTGACAAAATGGCAGAGATAGACGGAGAATGACATATATCCAGCGGAATAGCGCAGGGAAAAGGACAAAAAAAATCCGCCATGCATGGCGGATACTTTATTAAGAGAGGTCGTAGCCGTAATGCTTGAGGCGGGATGTGTTGGACCGCCAGTCTTTGTCCACTTTGACGAAGAGCTGGAGGAAGACCTGCTTCTGGAAGAAGTCCTCGATGTCTTTGCGGGCCTGTGAGCCGACGCGCTTGAGGGCCGAACCGGCTTTTCCGATGATGATACCCTTCTGGGAGTCGCGTTCGCAGTAGATGACGGCATCGATGCGGATGAGTTTGTCCTCTTCCTTGAAGGACTCCACTTCGACCTCAACGGAATACGGGATCTCCTTGTCGTAGTTGAGGAGGATCTTCTCGCGGATGATCTCATCGACGAAGAATCGTGCGGGTTTGTCGGTCAGTTGGTCCTTGGGGAAGAACGGCGGTCCGACAGGCAGGGCTTCTTTGATAGCATCGAAGAGTTGGGATACACCGAAACGCTCTTGCGCGGAGATGGGGAAGATCTCTGCCTCGGGGAGCTGCGTGTGCCAGAAGGCAACGAGGGACTCGAGGGTCTCCTGGGTCGTGAGGTCAATCTTATTTATTATAAGGAACACGCGTGTGCCCGCGGAAGACATCTTTTTCACCTTCTCGATGAAATCGGGATTGCGGTCGATGGTATCCTGGGGTTCGGTGACGTAGAGAAGCACGTCTGCATCGACGAGCGCCGAGCGGCTGAACTCCAGCATTTTCTCCTGGAGGCGGTAGTTCGGAGAGAGGACTCCTGGTGTGTCGGAATAGACCATCTGGAAGTCCTCGCCGTTGACGATACCGAGAATACGATGACGGGTCGTCTGCGCCTTCGAAGTGATAATCGAGAGGCGCTCGCCCACCAAGGCGTTCATCAACGTAGATTTGCCAACATTGGGGTTTCCCACAATGTTGACAAATCCTGATTTATGTACAGTTGATTGAGAATCAGCCATAATTACATTACTGCGTCCATCAACTCTTGGGTCGAGTTGAAGAGTTTAGCCGGCGAGAGTTTGGTTACTTTGCAGCCGAGTTTCTTCTGGATTGCCTTCACGTCAATCTTCTTCGGGTCGCCCATGAGGATGATGGTAACGGGTTTGCCCTTGATATTATCCTCGTAGAACTTCTCGATGTCATTGAAGGTGAGGGCGTCGATTGCCGCGGCGTTGACTTTAGCCGGGTCGTCTTTGTAGCCCAGACGCTGCCAGTACTCATATGCAGCGGCCTTAGAGCGCATAGACGGTTTAGCGGTCTGTGCAGCCTGCTTGAGGGCAGCCTTGAGAGCAACCAGCTGGGTCGAGTCTTTCGGCATATCGGAGAGGATATCCATGTACACGGAGATCGCATCGTTGACTTTATCCGACTGGGTACCCACGTAACCGATGAAGTAGCAGTCCTTACCCGGAAGCTCCGGCGTAGAGTTCACACCATAAGCTGAGTATGCCATGGAGCGTTTCACACGGATCTCATTCATGATCACACCCGTGAAACCGCCGGACATGTACTGGTTGAAGGCGTCAGATTGTACATCCGAAGCGATGTCATACGGACGGCCGTTGATGTAGAAATAGAGGTCCGCCTGCTGTACATTGCTATTCGGGAGGAAGAGGACGGTCGGTTTGTCGTAGGTCACGCGATCCTGTACGAACGGCGATTTAGAAGGCTGCATACCTTCGGTCAGCGGCAGTTCGGGCACGAGTTTGTCCTCGGGGAGCGTACCGCAGTAGAAGACGTCAAGCGCATATGTACGAGCCGAAGCGATGAGACGCTGAACCTGTACACCATCCATGTTCCAGATATCGATGAACTTCACCTCGTCGAGGTAAGAGGACTTCTTACCGTAGAGGGCATACTGCATGAGGGCAGACTTCTGCACGGCCGTACGTTTCTGACGGCTATAGCGCGAGAAGAACTCGTTACCCTTGACCGCATCGAGCTGTTTCTGCTCGAGGTACGGCATGAGGAGCTGACGGTTGACGAGATTCATGATCTTATTCATATTCTCATCCTCACCGGAGATGGAGATGTAGAAATACGAGTCGTTGCAACCATAGGATACCGCAGCACCGAGTTGCGCAATCTGCTGGTCGAAATCCTTACCTTCGACAGCCGGGTTGCCCATGATACCAGCGTTCTCCATCAACATCGCTGCGTACGGCAGAAGCGGCATCTCATGCTCACCCACTCCGTAACGGAGGGTGAGGGTGAAGATATCATTCTTGGTGTTCGGCGTGTAGTGGAGCGTTACGTTCTCTCCCAGCGAAGAGAGCTTCACATCGTTGAAGTCATTGAAGGTCTGTTTGAGTTCGCCCTTCGGCAGTTTCTGGAACTGCTCTGCGTACTCGGTCTTCGCATTCTTCACCGGATCAAGCGGTTTGATATTCGGCTTCGGAAGGGTTTTCGGTTTCATATTCTTGGTATCCTCGTCGAAGGAGATGGTCATGTGGTCGGCATTGAAATACTTCTTTGCGACACGTGCGATCTCCTCTTTGGTGAGGGACTGAATCTTCTCGTTAGCCGTGAAGATATCATCTACCGGTTTGCCGTAGGTAAAGGCGTCCACGAGGACGGACATCTTGGTCGAAGGCGACTCGTTGAAAGCCTTGTATTGCTGGGCGTACATGTGCTTCACGTTCGCGATGAGATCGTCGGAGATCTCGCCACGTTTGATCTTATCGATCTCCTTCATGACGATAGCCTCGGTAGCCTTGTCAGATTCGAACATCTGCTGGTTAGCGTCGTAGTACGGCACCGCCATGACGATCAGACGTCCGTCATTACGACGCGCGTCAAGGAATGCATAAGCCTGGCTCACGTCACCCTTGGTGTTGACCTGATCGAGGAGACCTGTCTGACCGTTGTAGAGAAGGTTACAAACGAACTCCAGAACATCCTGGTCTGCGTCACCTTCTTTAAGACCCGGATATACCCAAGCCACCTGCGGGTTATAACCGAGGTTGTAGTGCTTCTTTCCAGTCAGTTTGACAGACGGATAGGAAGGACGTGAAGGCAGTTCTTTGGGTTGCAGACGCCCGAACGTCTGAGCAATCATCGGTTTGGTGGACTCGGAATCGAAGTCACCGACGATGATGAGCGCCATATTGTTCGGCACGTACCAGGTGTTGTAGAACTCAATCAGACGCGAGAGACGCGGGTTCTTGAGGTGCTCGGGCAGACCGATGACGTCACGCTCGTAAGGAGAACCTTTGTAGATATCCTCCATGAGCTGCTTCTGCGCCTGGGAAGAGGGATTGTTGGCGTACATATTGTACTCCTCGAACACGTTCTCCAGCTCCGCCTGGAAAGTACGGAAGACAGGGTTGATGAGACGATCGGAGAAGATCGTCAACCAGCGGTACATCTCTGCAGCCGGGAAGGAGTTGTGGTACGCCGTAAGGTCGTAAGACGTATAGGCGTTCACGCCCTCGGCACCGATGAGATCGAGCATGTTGAAGAAATCCTCGGTAGAAGAGATCTTCGCTTCACGCATGGAGCACTCGTTGATTTGGGTAGCGAGTTGCTCACGGATTTTCGGATCGGTGGCATCGCTGTACTGGTCATACAAAGCAATGATCGAGTCATAGATCGGTTTCTCTTTCTCCCAGTCGAGCGCACCGATACGTTGCGTACCCTTGAAGAGCATGTGCTCGAGGTAGTGTGCCAAACCGGTGTACTCCTTCGGTTCGTCCACAGCTCCGGCGCGAACTACTACGTAGCCCGTTACGTCCGGTGCGTCGTGATCTTCCCAGAGAAGAACAGTGAGACCATTTTCCAACTTGTACTCCGTCAGGCCCTCACGGGATTGAGCAGAGAGAAATGCGGTGCCGCAGATGAGCAGCAGAGCGCTAAGTAAAATTTTTCTCATTGTTGTTAATATTTTGTTGTTAATTTGTTACCATTCGAGAAGGACTTTGCCGCATTGACCGGAGACCATGACGTCGAAGCCTTTCTGGAAGTCGTCGAACTTAAAGCGATGGGTGATTACCGGGCTAAGGTCGAGTCCTCCGAGGAGCATCTGCTCCATCTGGTACCATGTCTCCCACATGCGGCGGCCGGTGATACCTTTGATGGTCAGGGCGTTGAAGATGACATCGGACCAATTGACCTGGGTGTTCGACGGCAGGATACCTAATTGGGCGATGTTGGCACCTTTATACATGTGCGCGATCATCTCATTGAAGGCCGCTGGTGCGCCGGACATCTCCAGTCCCACATCGAAGCCGCGGATACCGAGTTGGAACATCGCATCGGCGATCGTCTCGCCTTTGGAGCCATCGACTGTGAGGGTTGCGCCCATTTTCTTCGCAATCTCCAGACGCAGCGGGTTGATGTCCGTCACGACGACGTTTTTTGCTCCGGCGTAGCGGCATATTCCTGCCGCCATCGTACCGATGAGTCCTGCGCCGGTGATGAGAACATCTTCGCCCAGAAGCGGGAAAGCGAGGGCTGTGTGGGTAGCATTACCAAAGGGGTCCATGATTGCCGCGAAGTCATCGGGGATCTCGTCGCGCAGTTTGACCACATTGGATTCCGGAATGGTGACGTACTCTGCAAAACAACCATCCTTACCCATTATTCCGACGGAGATCGTGTTCTCGCAGACGTGTCCCATGCCCCGACGGCAGTTTCTACAATGCCCGCAGACGATATGTCCCTCCGCCGTGACGCGTTCGCCGACCGTAAAGTTCCGGACACCTTCGCCCACTTCAGCTACCACTCCTACAAACTCATGCCCCATTGTATAAGGCGGTTTGCAGTGGGTCTGCGACCACTCGTCCCATTTATACATGTGCAGATCGGTGCCACAGATAGCCGCTTTGGTGACTTTGATCAAGACATCGTTGACCCCCACTTCCGGCATCGGCACTTCTTCCATCCAGATGCCGGGTTTTGCATATTTCTTAACAAGCGCTTTCATAATTTACTTCAATACACCAAGAACCGTGCCAATCTTTGTGAAGGCGGCAATACATTTATCTAATTGCTCGCGTGTGTGCGCCGCAGAAACCTGTACGCGGATACGTGCCTGTCCCTTCGGAACCACCGGATAATAGAAGCCCGTGACGTAGATTCCTTCCTTCTGGAGCGATGCCGCAAACTCCTGCGAGAGGCGTGCATCGTAGAGCATCACTGCGCAGATGGCCGATTGCGTGGGTTTGATATCAAAACCTGCCGCTTTCATCTGGGAAACGAAGTACGCCGTGTTCTCGTGCAAGCGGTCCTGCAGTTCGTTGGAACGGGTCAAGATTTCGAAGGTCTTGATACCTGCCGCAGCGATCATCGGCGGGATAGAGTTCGAGAAGAGATACGGACGCGAGCGCTGACGCAGGAGGTCGATGATCTCTTTCTTTCCTGTTGTGAAACCGCCTACCGAACCGCCAAAGGCTTTACCGAGCGTGCCGGTGATGATTTCTATTTTGCCGCGCATGTCATAGAGTTCCGTAACGCCGTGTCCGGTCTTACCGACCACACCGGCGGAGTGCGACTCATCAACCATGACGAGGGCGTTGTATTTCTGCGCGAGCTCGTAGATCTTATCCAGCGGGCAGACATTGCCGTCCATGGAGAAGACGCCGTCGGTCGCGATGATACGGAAACGTTGCGCTTGGGCTTTCTTGAGTTGCTCCTCCAGGTCCGCCATGTCGCCGTTGGCGTAGCGGTAACGCACCGCCTTACAAAGACGCACGCCATCGATGATCGACGCATGGTTGAGGGCATCGGAGATGATGGCATCCTCTTCGGTCAAGAGCGGCTCGAAGAGTCCACCGTTGGCATCAAAACATGCGGCATAGAGGATGGTATCTTCCGTGCCAAAGAAAGACGAGATGACGCGCTCGAGCTCCTTGTGGGTATCCTGTGTGCCGCAGATAAAACGCACCGACGCCATACCGTAACCACGCGCATCCATACGGGCTTTGGCTGCCTCGATGAGTTCTTTGTTATCGGCGAGGCCGAGGTAGTTGTTCGCGCAGAAGTTAATCACTTTCTGACCGCCTTCGACAGCAATGCCGGAAGACTGCGGAGTGATGATCACCCGCTCGTTTTTATATAAGCCTGCATCCTTGATCTCCGTCAAGGTCTTCTGCAGATGTTTTTGAAAATCCGTGTACATAATTTAAATGATTCCTTGTTCAAGCATCGCAGTAGCGACCTTCATAAATCCGGCGATGTTCGCGCCCTTGACATAGTCAATCGTGCCATCCGGCTGGGTGCCGTAACGGACACATTGCTCGTGGATGGACTCCATGATATGATGCAGACGATCATCCACTTCCTCGGCTTTCCAAGAGAGGTGCTCGGCGTTCTGTGTCATCTCCAGCCCCGAAGTAGCTACACCACCTGCGTTCACCGCTTTACCCGGCGCAAAGAGTACGCCATTATGCTGGAAGAAATGAATTGCACCCGGCTGGCAGCCCATGTTCGATACCTCGCAGCAGCACCAACAGCCGTTGGCCTTCAGTTCCTTTGCATCGTCTTCGCTCAGCTCGTTCTGGAAGGCACACGGGAGTGCGATGTCGCACGGGATGGACCAAGCTTTCTTTCCCTCCGTGAAGACGCACTCTTTGGGGAACTTATCCGCCATGTCTTGTACTTTATTGCGGTTCGACGCACGCATCACAAGCATGTAGTCGATCATCGCCTTGGTGATACCATCTTTAATGGCTACCACGCCATCCGGACCAGAGATTGCCACTACTTTAGCACCGAGCTCAACCGCTTTCGTGGCAGCACCCCATGCTACGTTTCCGAATCCGGAGATAGCCACTTTCTTGCCCTTGATATCTTTGCCGGCTTTGTGCAGCAGGTGTTGCGTAAAGTAGAGTGCACCGAAACCGGTAGCCTCCGGACGGAGGATTGAACCGCCCCATGTCATGCCTTTTCCGGTCAGGACACCTGTATGATATTCGCGCGCGAGCTTCTGGTACATGCCGTTGAGGAAGCCAATCTCGCGTCCGCCAACGCCCACGTCGCCAGCGGGAATATCCTGATCCGGGCCAATGCAACGCCAGAGTTCCAACATAAAGGCCTGGCAGAAACGCATAATCTCTGCATCGGATTTGCCTACCGGGTCAAAGTCAGAACCGCCCTTTGCGCCTCCCATCGGGAGCGTCGTCAGCGCATTCTTGAACGTCTGCTCGAAACCGAGGAACTTCAACATCGAAGGAGTAACGGCTCTATGGAAACGCAAGCCGCCTTTGTACGGACCGATGGCGGAGTTGAACTGAACGCGGTAACCAAGGTTCGTCTGCACTTCGCCTTGGTCATCAATCCACGTCACGCGGAAGGTGAAGATACGGTCCGGCTCGACCATACGCTCCACGATTTTCGCAGCCTCAAACTCGGGGTGCTGATTATACACCTCTTCGATTGATTCGAGAACCTCTTGAACGGCCTGCAGGTACTCTGCTTCACCCGGATGTTTCGCAGCCAAACGCTGCATAATGTCTTGTACTTTCATTGTTTTATGTGTTTTAAATGGTATGTAATAAATGTTGTTTTCAATTTTGCCTGCAAAATTACAAAAAAAAAATGACATACACAATAGTGTATGCCACTTTTCGAGATTTTTTTCTTTTTATTGGCCTACACCGCCACCTCCGCCAAGACGCGAAGACTCGTCCAATTCACCGACTTTACGGTGCTTATGCTGCTGGTACTGACCGAACATCCATGTGAGGGAAAACATCACACGTTGCTGGCGGATGGTGTTTTTATACCACGAGCGGTTACCCGGTTCCTGGCCCATATCTTCGTTGTTGAAACTGAGCGAACGCAGCAGGTCCTGGACGTTGAGGTTGAAAATCAGGCCTTTTTTCATGTACATCTTCCGGACACCGAAAGATGCGAAATAGGTGCTACCAGATTTGTTATAACCGGTGAGCATGGGGGACGACCAGTTCGCATCAAAAGTCATGGTCCAATCCTTGGGCAAGTATGCAGAGAGCGTTCCGCCGACGTAGCCGTAATGGCTTTTCATGATATAATCCGGCGTGCCGTCGTCTTGCTTGTCGTAGGACTTATTGATAAAATGCATCCATCCGGCATTCACCGTGAGGGCGAGCCAAGCCCCTTGCATGGATTTGGAACCATCTTCGGCTTTTATGTATTTCGGAATCAGCGGCAGTTCGGTCAGAGAGAGGTTGACGCCGTGGGTGGTACAGGTACCAAAATTAACCCATTGGGAGTAACCGATTCCGTTCGGCAGGATGGTCTGACGAGAAGAGAACATATCTTGCGTATGGGCGAAATTGAAGGTCATATTCCAATACTGCGTCCATGAGAAATGCAGCTCTACATCGTTATTGAATTCCGGCGTGAGGTTGGTGTTTCCTTTTTGGATAGAATAGGCATCGACGTACGAAGTGAAGGGATTAAGCATCCAGTAATTAGGCCGTTTGATGCGCCGTGTGTAAGAAGCCGAAACGGATATCGGCTGTTGTATTTTGCCGAGCGGTTTGGAGGTATAACCGACATAGGCTGTGGGGAAGGGATCAAAATAGGATTTGTTGATGATCAAATCCAAACCGTCGTCCTTCCAGTCGCCGTGGGAGAAGGTATATTCGCCACGGAGACCGAGTTTGACAGACCAATGTTCGCCAAACTGTTTGCCGAAAGAGATATACGCTGCCGCGACGTGTTCGTCGTAGCGGAAAGCATTATGATCCGTAGGTCGCACGCCGCCATTCCGCGTGGAGTCGGTCGTCATGTCGTTGTCGGTCGAAGAAAGGGCATACTTGACTCCGGCTTCGATCATGCCGGTTTTCCAGAACTTAGTCTGGAAATCCATTTTGGCGGAGTAGATATTGACGATCTGCTTGCTATGAATGTCTATACCGAGCGAGTTGATGCCGCCGAAAGTCTTGTCGTAGTTCGTCTCCTGGAAATTGACGGAAGAGTTGTTATAGCGGTTATAGTCGATATTCACCGTTAATTCGCGCTCGAGAGCCTCGGAGAAGGTGTGGGTATAGTTGAGGTTCGCCGTGTGTTGCGGGGCTTTGAGGCGGTTTTGGGAATTCGTCGTACTGTTCGTCGTGTCCGTGCCTTGAATCAAATAGGCAGAGTTACGTCCGGGCACAATATGTTGGTCCACATCCATGAAAGGCACCTGAAGGATAAAACCGAAGGTATTGAGCGAGTCGATATACCAATCGTTACCGACCTTGAGCATGTAATATTGGAAATTCGTGGAGTAATCCGAATACGAGTAGTTCTTGAGGAACGGCGTCTCGCGGTAGGACTCAAAATCTATATCATTCTGCGCAAAGACCTGCGTGAACTGTCCGAACGTATAGGTTTTCTCGCCACGGTAGTTGAGCATGAGAGAGAACATCTCCTGATTCAACCACCGCTTGACGTCGCCGAAATACATGCCGCCATAACCGGCAGAAAGCATTCCGTTGAGGCCTTTCATCATATTGCGCTTGGTCTTGATATTGATGATACCGCCTTGTCCCGACGCATCGTATTTGGCGGAGGGATTGGAGATGATCTCTATCTTCTCAATCGTGTTGCCGTCCGTGCCATCGAGCATGGCTTTGAGCTGCTGACCGGAGAGGTAGGAAGGTTTGCCGTCCACCCAGATCTCCACGGATTTACCGTTTACGGTAATATTGCCGTCTTTGTCGATGCGGACACCCGGTGCACGACGAAGGATATCGTTTCCGTTGGAGCCTGCCGACAACGGCGAGGCAGAGACGTTGACGACGAGTTTGTCCATCTGGCGTTCGATAAGCGGTTTCTTAGCTTTCACTTCGACTTCTTTCAGCCGCTCGGTCTCTTCGCGCAGCACAAAATCCGGTCCGCCGAAAGCCGTCTGGTAGCCGACATAAGAGGCCTGAATAAGCCCCACCTGACCTCCCAATGAAGGGGAGGAAATTTCAATCTCATACTTGCCGTCGTCATCGGTAATCGTGCCGGTGAGGAGGGATGAGTCTTTGGCAAGGACAGAGATCGTCACAAACGGCATGGCTTCGCCGCGTTCGTTGACTACAGAACCTTTTATTGTCTCCGCGCTAACTCCGAAAGAGTAAAGCAGGAATATGCCTAAAAAGAACTTTTTCATAAAACAAGTTTTAAAATTTTGTGCAAAAGTACTGCTTTTTGCGGAATTGGTATATGAAAAAACGGACATTCTGAATTTTTCAAGCAAAAAAGACGGAGAAATCTTCCGACAAAGGAATACCCAACATTCTAAATTGTCCCGGGGAGACGCAACCCATCTGCTGAAACTCCATCGCAGCATGGCTCAAGTCATAATATCCGTGCCGCAAAACCGTAGCCAACAAGTCTATAGATCGGCCTTGAGCCGCCTGTTGTTGCATGTCCTGGATGGTTCGGTGAAAACGTCTCAAGCGGACAAACTGTTTCGGCGGGATCCCCACATAATTGCGGAAGACACGCAGAAACTGCCGCTCTCCCAAACAAGCTATAGACGCCATCTCTGCCGCAGAAATATTTCCCTTTGCTTCATCACAAGCCGCGATTACTTTTCTGATACGTGCATAGTTGGCATCCTCCTTTATTGGAATGCGCCCCATAAAGAACGAATCGATTAACGGCGCTATCTGTTCGGCTTGCGGAGTGGACTTGAAGATTCTGTCTAACTGCTGCAAGCCTTCATCGCCGTATTCGGTTGCTGTGAGCACTTTGCCGGATAACTGCTGCAGGTCCATACCCGTTAACACATGCATTCCTCCCGGTTCAAAATCCATCATCATTCCCTCAAACCATCCACGGAGAGTGGTCAAGCCAAGCGTCTGTTGATTCGCGCCGATCAGCGTCAGACCATCTGCTTGGGTGCCGGCAATTTCTATCTCTGCGTTTCTGACAAAAATGAAACTGCCATAGTTGGGTAACAAAGGCTGTACATGCTTCCCGTTCACAAAACGAGGATCATCCGCCGGCGGCGTCATGGTATCGGTCGAACCTTCCGCCCGTACAAACACGTAACGGGAGATATAGGGTCGCAAGACCTCCGCAGGATAGATAATCTGGAAATACATCAGCTTTTTTGTTTATGCAAGTAGATATAGAATGTCGTTCCTTTGGAGGAAGTCTCGAACTCTATACGTCCGCCGGAACCCTCCACGATATGTTTCGAAATCGCCAAGCCAAGTCCGTTTCCGTTGGATTTAGTAGTGAAGTTCGGCTGGAAGATACGCGCCTGGATATTCTCCGGAATGCCGGTTCCATCGTCGGAAATGGAGATCTGCACCTCGCGCTCCGAATAAGCGGTATTGAGCACCACGATGATATCGGTAGGCGAAGCCTGGAGCGCATTGCGGATGATATTCACAAAGACCTGGGATATCTGCTCTTTGTCTGCGCGAACGATGACGCCGGAGTCCGGTCCTACATAACGAACGGGAATCTGCTCGTCGTTCTCGCGCTGAAGGGTAATGACGTTGGATAGTTTTTCCGCGACGTCCACTTCGGTCGTGACGACTTCCGGCTGTTTGGCGAACGCAGAGAAAGACTGCGCTATATGCGCCAGGTTGTCGATCTCATCGATGAGCATCTTCGTCGTCTTATCAAAATACGCATCAAACTGATCTGTACCGCGTTTGAGTTGGAGCTTCTGAACCGACAGTTTCATCGGTGTCAAGGGGTTGTTGATCTCGTGGGCAATCTGCCGTGCCATCGTTCGCCAAGCGCCTTCACGCTCGGAGTTAGCCAGCTTCTCCGCACTCTCCTCTACCCGATCTACCAATAGGTTATACCGTTCGACGAGCGCCCCCAACTCGTCATGATACGGGTAGTCAATGTGATTACCTTTCGCGCCGATCTCAAAGCGTCGCATTTTCTCCGTCAGCAGTAACAAAGGCGAAGTGATCGATTTGGTCGCCATATACGAGAAGAAAAGCGAGAGGATCAAAGCAAAGAGATATACCGGTATCAGACGCGAAAGCAAGGCGCGAAGTTGTTCATTACGCGTTTGCTCGCTCAAGAAATACGGTACGCCGATATACCCGATGGGCACAAAAGCGCCATTATGAAACGGCAGATACGCTATCAGATACGGCTGGTCGTTGATCTGCTCATAGCAAAGCGCAATATCGTCATCCGAGAAAAACGGCTTATCGACACTCATGCTGCGCGACAACACTCCGCCTTCGAACAACTGCGGAGAAGAGGATGCCAGCAACTCGCCATTCAAGGTATAAACATGCAGGTCCTGATGCATATCGATACTCAGGTCCCGCAAGTCGATGGAGAGGCCTTCCGCCTGATTAGGCACCAACATGACATCCCAGTAATACAGGTTCCGCAGGTAGGACTGGATATACTCCGCGCGGGTGATCAATTCATGCCGTTGCTGCCGCGCGACGCTCCAATACACATAGCGGATTGACATTGCCAGCATGAAAACGAAGATGATCGTCACGCACGCAAAAACCACGTACATGATACGCGTGGAGATGGGTTTGTTTCGGAGCGATATTTTGAATTTTTCTGCCATGAACACGTTTTGCGACGCAAAGATACTAAAAAATTTGCATATGTGCAAAAAAATCTGTACCTTTGCACGTTTTTTCGAAAAATAACACAAAAATGGTACAAATTTTTACAGCTTTTCTCTTAGGATTGCTCACCATACTGGATCCCTGCACGCTGATGACCAGCATCACCGCCATCAGTTATATCGACAAGGAGATCAATAACCGCCGCAAAGTGCTGACGAATGGTTTGATGTTCGTTCTCGGCAAATTAGCGACATACGTGTTACTGAGTATTCCGTTCCTTATGGGCGCGCAGACCGAAGGCATTCAATCGATTTTGGCACATTGGGGCGAACCGATTTTGGCGGGATTCATGCTTATCTGCGGAATCGTGTTGCTCTTCAGCGGTCATCATCACCACGAGCATGACCATGGCATCAGCAAATGGCTCAAAGAGACGGACAGCAAGGAGAGTTGGCTGTGGTCCTTCATCCTCGGTATCTTCTTTGCCATCGCTTTCTGTCCACACCGGTTAGTATATTTCCTGACGATGATAGATATCACGCTGACTTTGCCGACCTCCTGGAGCTGGCTCATGCCGGTGGTGTTCAGCCTGGGTACGGGTCTGCCGATCATGCTGATTGCATGGCTGGTTAGCTACAGCGCGGTTAGTATCGGTAACCTGACCAGCAAGATGAGCGCTTTTGAGAAATGGTTCCGGCATATATGCGCGGTACTGTTTATCGTCTTAGGCTGCTATCTGGCGGTACATTGCTATATCGAGGCACACGAACACGAAGGATGTTGTCACCATGAGCACGCCGTACTTTCGATTTAAGCAATTCACCATTTACCACGATCGTTGTGCCATGAAAGTAGGCACCGACGGCGTGTTATTAGGGTGTTGGGTCATGCCCACCCCCACCCCCTCCCTGAAAGGAGGGGGGTACAGAATTCTTGATGTCGGCACGGGTTCCGGACTTATTGCCAGAATGCTCATGCAACGTTTTCCCGAAGCGAAAGTAGAAGGTATTGATATTGATGAAGCGGCAGTGGAGCAAGCCAAAGAAAACATGCGAGCCGGTTCTATTTATTTATCACGATTGCAAGAATGGAATCCCGGCTACGAGTACGACCTCATTGTAAGTAATCCGCCATATTTCCAGAATAGTTTGAAGAATCCCGACAAAGGGCGGGAAATGGCGCGGCACACGGATAGTTTGAGTTATGAGGAGTTGCTCTCGCATAGCGCAAGGTTATTAACCATGCATGGGCAATTAGCGATTATTCTGCCGGCAGACGCAGAGCAAGAGATCTGCACTCTCGCGGCTCAACACTCCTTATTTCTCACGCACGTAACGCGCGTATATAGTAAGGAGAACAAACCCGCAAGAAGGGTCTTATTGCAATTCGAGAAATCGGATTATCGGGCTATCGATAGATCGGTCGTCGAAGACACTCTCGTTCTTGAAGACGACAAAGGCGGCCGAAGCCGCCCTTATCAAGAATTAGCAAAGGATTTCTACCTTTGATTATTTCGCCACGTTCACAGCGCGTACCTCGCGGATGACAGTCACTTTGACTTGTCCGGGGTACGTCATCTCGTCCTGGATACGTTTTGCCAAATCGAACGAGAGCAATTCGGTATCCTTGTCGGAAATCTTATCTGCTCCAACGATGACACGCAGTTCGCGTCCGGCCTGCAGAGCGTAGGTCTTCACAACGCCCGGGAACGACATTGCGAGGTTCTCAAGGTCATTGAGACGCTTCACATAACTCTCCACGATCTCACGACGAGCACCCGGACGAGCTCCGGAGATAGCATCACAAGCTTGTACGATCGGGGCAATCAGGGTCTTCATCTCACACTCGTCGTGGTGTGCGCCCACGGCATTGCAGATATCCGGTTTCTCGCCGTACTTCTCGCACAGCTTCATACCGAGTTCTGCGTGCGGCAGTTCGACATCTTCGTCCGCCACTTTACCTATATCATGCAACAATCCGGCACGTTTGGCAGCCTTCACATTGAGTCCCAACTCCCCGGCCATCGCGGCACAGAGGTTCGCGGTCTCACGGCTATGTTGCAGCAGGTTCTGACCATACGAAGAGCGGTATTTCATCTTTCCTACCAGACGAATCAGTTCCGGATGGAGGCCATGGATACCCAAGTCGATGGTCGTACGTTTTCCTGTCTCGACGATCTCTTCCTCCACCTGCTTGGTCACTTTCGCAACGACCTCTTCAATACGCGCGGGGTGAATACGACCGTCTTGTACCAGTTGGTGCAAGGACAGACGCGCTATCTCGCGGCGTACGGGGTCAAAAGCAGAGAGCGTGATTGCTTCCGGCGTGTCGTCAACGACGATCTCCACACCTGTAGCTGCTTCCAGCGCACGGATGTTTCGTCCCTCGCGACCGATGATACGACCTTTGACTTCGTCATTCTCAATATGGAAGACCGAAACGGTACTTTCTGCCGCTGTCTCCGAAGCTACACGCTGGATGGTCTGAATGATGATTTTCTTCGCCTCTTTGTTGGCCTCGAGACGTGCATTGTCCATAATCTCGTTAATGTACGACATAGCAGCGGTCTTTGCCTCATCCTTGAGAGCCTCCACCAGTTGTTTCTTCGCTTCTTCGGCGGACATTCCGCTCATTTGCTCGAGCTGTTTCTCCGCCTGTTGGTGCAATTTCTCTACTTCCTGCTGCTTGTAGTCCAACGCTTGTTGACGCTGCTCTACAGCCTGGGTTTTCTGATTCACTTCGTTGAGGGCTCGTTGAACATCTCCCTGGCGTTGATTCAACTGCTGCTCGCGTTGTTGCAGACGTTGTTCCTGTTGTTGCAGGCGTTTATCCTGCTCACGCACTGTATTATCGTGCTCCAACTTCAGGGCGATGAATTTCTCCTTTGCCTCAACAATCTTGTTCTTCTTCACCACTTCCGCCTCTTCGGTTGCCTTCTTAACGATTCCGGCACCGACGATGCGAGCGATGAGATAGTAGCCTCCGGCTCCGACGAGGAGACCTACTACTGCGCAAATAATTGGTAAGATCATTGTTTAATTGTTTTTTCTATTAGTTTGTTTAATTCTGCGAGTTCTTTCTCAATGGGCGCCAGGCTCTTGTCTCGTGCATCGGACTGCAATGAGACCGCCATCTCCAGCGCCGTGTACATCCATAACTGCTCCGCCGAGGCATTGGGCCGCAGTTTGAGATAATATTGGTATCGGCTATTCAACAGATCTGCCGCGTATCTATAGTTGGGCTCCTGGTCGCGCGGTACATCCAGACCCACGGTATGAGCGTCCAGATGAAGATTGATATGTTGTTTGTCCGAAATCATCGTTTAAGCGCATCGATTGCTCTATCCACTTGTGCAATAAGCGCGTTAAGGCGTTTGACCGCCTCCTCACTTCCTTCCGCCGAGCTCAAAGCATTTGCCGTAGCTAACCGGCGATTTTGCTGCTGCAAAGCCGCTAATTCGCTATGCGTCCGAATCAGCTCTTCACGCTGTTTCTCGACGTCCCCGCGAAGCCGTGCATTCTCCTCCTGAAGCGCTTGATAACGCTCCAAGAGAAGATGTACGTTTTGCGAGAGGTCGTCTAAGGTCTGCATACTTAGAACGAGTATCCTACACCCAGACCGATTACGCCCTTGAACTGAACGCGTTCAGCCATCTCCGGCGTACCTTTCACTTCTTTCTCGATCAAGGTACCAGGATAGTATTTCAGGCTTGTCTGGAGGGTTACCTGCAGACATTTGAGGAACTGATAGCTCAGCGCGCAATCCCAGTCTACATCAAACATACCGAAGAAACGGTTCTTATTCGAATACTCGAAGTAGTCCACATCTTTATTACGGGTCTCCCAAGAACCTGCTCCGTGATCCTTCTCATAGATATCCTTCAGGCTGAAGCCCTTACCCTGATACGGAGTAAACAGCGCCAAGGTGGTGCTCAGTTTCAGGTCTTTGTAGGTATAAGCGATACCGCCCTTGAAGCTCAAACCGAACTCAGCACGCGCGTTGCGGTACTCTTTCGTACCATCGTTCAGGTAGTGGTACGTACCGATGTTGCTCTGCAGCACTTCGCGCAAGTCATAATAGGTCTCTCCCGGGTGTGCATCCAGATATTCCTGGCTATATTTGTTATTCCATTTATCGCCGATATATGCTGTCGTAATACGACCAGCGATCGGAGACAGATAAATAGAGAAGTCCGCACCGTTGTAACTCTTCTTCCAGTCAATACCGACAGAGATATCGGTATAAGAAGGAGCCAACCACTTGGAGATGATCGGGTTATAACCCGTCTCATAACTACGACCAAGGGCGTACTGGCTTTGGAAAGAAGCCAAGACCGTCAAATACCAAGTCGGTTTGAACTCCCATCCGAATTTGGTCGCCAATTTGATATTATCGCTTGATTTCTGGAAAGCATCCTCCTCCTGATCGATCCAAGTCAAACCGAAATCCGTATCAAAGTTGGTCTCCCAAGCGATGGCTTCTTTGTGATAGAGAAGGTGCAGCTTTGCATAAGCGATGCCGTTCACATTATTCTTACCACCGGCAGCCCAGTTAACTAACCCCGTGGCAGCAGCATTCAGTCCTACAGTACCATCGAACTTCCATGCCTTGTCACCATCTTCCAGTTTCTGCAGATCCGCACCTGCCTTCGCAGCAGCCTCCGCATTTCCGGTTACCTTCGCTTTGTCCACTTCCTGGGCATTCATCGTCAGCGCGGCCATGAGGCAGAGCGCTACAGATAAAATAGATTTTTTCATTTATTCAAAAATTGTTTGTTATACGTTTGTTAAAATATATTGAGTTTTGTTGTTTCAACCAAATCCGACTGCAAAATTACAAAAAAAATTCTGCATATGCAAATAAATAATGTACGCGCGCGACTTTTTCTTCCTAAAACGTCAATTTTTACACATTTTTTTCAAATATATGCACACGCATGTGCAAAAAAAGCAGTAATTTTGCAGCGTGAAATAATGTCCCTTAGTACGGGGGTGTTGAAAAGTGAATATTTAAACGAAACATAAAAAAACACAAACAAATATGAGAAACATGAAGTTTATTGCGTTGACACTCATGACGGCTTTAACCATGAGTATCTTTGCACAAACAGGACAGTACTCCACTCGAACCATTTCTACGGATGGCAAAACGAGTACGTGGGCATTTAATGTTGTATCCGGATCTGCGAAAAATGTTCCAGATGGAACAGACGACAACGGCGTTATTTACGTTAATGGAGGCGGTTCTAACAAAGCTCAGACATCCGCTTATATGTCTTTTAACAAGAGCGAAGTCTATCTTGAAGTGCCTTCCGGTAGTGCAGGTTCTATTTCCATGGAAGTTTCCTCGAGTTCTGATTCCCGTTGGTTTCAACTATACATTAACACGACTGAAGGCCCTGCCACACAACGTTTATGGTCAAAAGCTGGAGATGGGACAGATGGAAAAAAAGGTCCACAATCATTTACATTTGCGTCAACGGATATTACCACTAGAAACGCAAAAACATACCTGTATCTAAAAACAAACGGCACGGAGATGAAGGTTAAATCCTTCACGATTACGTTAACTACCGGTTCCTATACCGGAGAATCTACTCCGACTGTTAACAGCGTTACTGTTTCTCCGGCATCAGCTACTTTAGACCCGAATGACACGCAGCAATTAACGGCAAATGTTGATGCCACCCCGGCATCGGCAGACAAGAGTGTTACATGGACAAGTAGCAATCCAAGCGTAGCTACCGTGAGCGAAAGCGGTTTGGTAACGGCTGTAGCACAAGGTACAGCCACCATTACTGCCACCTCGAATTTGGATAACACCAAATCGGGAACTTGCTCCGTGACTGTAAATGCTCCTGCAGCTCCGATTCCCGTAACGGCTATTGCACTCAATAAATCCACAGCCACTATTGGCATCGGGGATTCGGAAACTTTGACCATCAATTATACTCCTGCAGATGCCAACACGGGAAAAGCCGTCGCTTGGACCAGCAGCAACACAAGTATCGCTACTGTAGATAACTCCGGAAAAGTAACTGGAGTTGCAGCAGGTACGGCTACCATCACAGCGACATCTACGACAGATGCTTCTATCACCGCTTCTTGCGCTGTTACCGTACAAGCTGTAGCAGTAACAAACGTGAGCATCAATCCGACATCGGCAAATCTCCAAATCGGAGGCGGTGCTGATCTCACATATACCGTCTTGCCAGCAAATGCAACGGACAAAAGCGTCTCATGGTCAAGCAGCAATACTGCAGTAGCCACCGTAAATAACAATGGTCATGTAACGGCCGTTGCAGCAGGAACGGCAACAATCACCGTCACCACAACGGATGGAGGAAAAACAGCCACCTGCTCGGTAACCGTTACCGCAGGTCCTTCTGTGCCTTATACTAATCTCACCCTTCACGTACCGGAAGTATATGAAGACAAACTCTTAGCAGGCGGTTACAACACGCCCCTCACCGTAGTCAACGGACGTGAGTATGAGGTATATTACACCGAGCATACCGCAGACGGCGACTATCCGACCTTCTCCACCACCCTCGCCTCGGAAGGCAAAGCGACGGGTATCAGCGGCTCTACGTCCAAGACGGAGAACGTAGGACGGGATGGTGACAAGTGGTTCCAAGGTACCGTTTACAGCCACTCGGAGTGTAAGAATGCAACGGATATAGACGAGTTTGATTTCGAGACCAAGATGATACGTGAGCACCGTCTGAGTAAAGACAACACCTACCAGTTCCACGTACAGGGCTTTGACCAGTTCTCGCTGTGGGGCATGGATAAGAAGCTGGATCCCAAGAACGGCAACCAGGTGTTCGTGGTTAAGATCGACGGCGTAGAACAAGCTACGAATGCATCGCTCTACAACACCACGGCATACACCGTTCGCCGTTACAATATGACCACCGGTGAGCACCTCATCGAGATATCCACCACCTGTACCGGTTCCAACGTATGCTACATGGGCGGTTTCTCGCTACGTGTATCCCAAGAGCCTCGTACCAAGTGGCTCAAGGGTAATGACTCGACTCAGACGGTAATGCAAACGACTGCTATTCAGCCCGTTGTATATACTACTAAATACAACAATATCCCCGGAGCAGAGACACGTTTGCTATGGCTTGGTTCCGAAGCTACGGGTATCAATCTGAAGAAAAAACCCGGTTCCATCAGCGACACCTTGACGCTTGACGGTATTGCCAATTGCGCAACCGGCGAATATAAGTATGCCATAGCTGCCTATTACAATGGCGCGGAAAAGAACCGCGTTACCGGTAAGTTCTACGTCAAATCGGATATCAAATCTATCACACAAACGAATGTGACGGTTTATCAGAACGAGGAAATGGACCAGATCAAGTTCAGATACTATGCTCTCTCCGCAGAAGATGTACAACTAACCTGGACAGGAAGCACACCGAACGGCATTACCGGCAGCGGGACAAACGGCACTTATATTATTGGCGGAACACCGACGCAAACAGGAGAGTTCCCGTACTCGATTACCATACAAGGTGCAGACACAACCCTCACCGGTAAAATTACCGTTCGCGAGTTGGACTATGGGACCAACCCTGTATTGTACCTCTACAAGAATGAAAATGCATATGAGTCCGACGGCGTACGTAACTTCTTGAAAACAAAAGGTTGGAACACTATTGAGCGTAAAGCGAAAGAAGAAGGTTTGCGTCCTGCAGACCAATATGAAAAATATAAATTCGTCGTCATATCGGAAGATGTAGATGCGGATAACCCTGAGGTACTGCGAATCATTGCAGAAAACGGTTCTAAACTTCCGGTATTGAACCTGAAGGGCTTCACTTATGCAGAAGGACGTCTTAGTTGGGGCGATCCGAGCAATGGTGCGATCGACTCCACTCAAACCACGAAGAGCAAAGGTTCGAAGATCAAGATTATGCATGCCGACCACCCGATATTTGCCAAATTAGGTGGCAACGCGAAAGAAGGCGGAGAAATCACGATTCTCAGTAACTACGTCCTGCAGGGTGTGATGCCGATTGCAATCGACATGCATAATATCACCACTCAGTCGCTATGCATGGGAACGGCTCCTATTCGTGCAAACAGTGTGGACGGTTACTATGAGGAAGGCTCATGGGAAGCGGCGATCCATGAAGTTCAAGCCGGCGCGCGTAACGGTAAGAAATATATCTGTCTGCCGCTTGCTCGTAATGTAACCCTGACGACCATCGGTGAGCGATTGATAGAAGGTATTGTGGACTACCTGGTTAGTCCGACGCCGACCACCATCACCGCTCCGGATCTGCTGATAACGAAGTTCGCCGTCTCAGACAGCAAGGGCAAGGAGTACACGGCGGATATTGATCAGGAGGAGCACACAATCACTCTGAAACTGCAACCGGAAGAATATCAGGCTTTGGACAGCTTGAAGGAAGCGAAGCCGACGATCACTCATCCGAACTATACGAGTGTTACCCCTGCTTCGGGCGAGTCGGTTAAGTTAACCTACGCTTATCTGAGACCACAGCAGTACATTGTAACCGACTACATCAACAAAAACGTCTATAACTTCATCCTCGAGCTCTACGCTCCGGAACAAGGTATTGAAGAGGTGTACGAGGTTGGCCAGTGGGTAAATATCTATGATATCTACGGCCGTAAGGTAACCACCACCAACGAGGATATCTATACGATGGAGCTGCCACGCGGCATGTATATCATTGTTACCGAGAGCGGCAAGACCATGAAGATAATGAAATAAGTATGCGTACAGAAAACGAATTAGAGGGAGTAACGCTGCTCGGAAACCAGCACGTCCAATATAGCGACAACTATAATCCGGAGGTGTTGGAGACTTTCCCCAACAAGCACCCTGAGAACGAATATCTGGTAACATTCGATTGTCCGGAGTTTACGACCTTGTGTCCTAAAACCGGACAACCGGATTTCGGACATATCTATATCAGTTATATCCCGCGCGAGCGAATGGTAGAGAGCAAGAGTTTGAAACTCTATCTCTTCTCCTTCCGTAACCACGGAGATTTTCATGAGGATTGCGTGAATATTATCATGAAGGATCTTGTGAAACTGATGGATCCGAAATACCTGGAGGTGGTCGGCTATTTCATGCCCCGCGGCGGCATAAGTATTTATCCTTTTGCCAATTATGCGGATGAAGCTCACCAAGAATTGAAAGCCCAGCGCCTCAGCGAACAATTCACTACGAACATTAGCAGAACTAAGTAATCTATAGCAGATAGAAGACTTATGAAAGATACATTAATCGTTTTGTCCGGTGGATTAGACTCCACCACGATGCTTTATGAATATCAATACCGTATAGGAATGGCTGTTTCTTTCCATTACGGGAGCAATCATAACGACCGCGAGTTGGAGTTTGCCAAACTGCATTGCGAGCGTTTAGGCATTCCTCACCTGGTGATCCGGTTGCCGTTTATCAAACAGTTCTTCAAGAGTTCGCTGCTCGAAGGTGCGGACGCTATACCTGAAGGCAATTACGACGAGGAGAATATGAAATCCACTGTTGTACCTTTCCGCAACGGCATTATGCTCTCTATCGCTGCCGGCATTGCTGAGAACAACAAGATGCAGTACGTCATGCTGGCTAACCATGCCGGCGACCATACCATCTATCCGGATTGCCGTCCGGAGTTTGTGGAGGCGATGAATAATGCGATTCATTTTGGTACCTGGAACGGCGTTCAGTTGCTGACGCCCTATACGAAACTGACCAAAGCGGAGATCGCCAGCAAAGGCAAAGAACTGAATATCGATTATTCGGAGACCTGGAGCTGCTACAAAGGCGGCGAACACCATTGTGGTGTGTGCGGAACATGCCGCGAGCGCAAAGAAGCTTTGGCGCAAGCAGGGATAGAAGATCATACAGTATATGACAATTGATGATTGATGATTAATGATTTATAATTGATGTATTACGTAGAAAAAAGAATAGAGATCTCGGCAGCACATAACTTAATGCTGTCGTACGAGAGCAAATGCGAAGAGTTGCATGGCCACAACTGGATCATCGTGGTTTATTGCAAAGCAAAAGAGCTTAACCAAGACGGCATGGTGACGGACTTCACGCATATCAAGAAAGTCGTAAAAGAGACTTTTGACCACAAGTATATCAACGAAGTACTGGACGTCAATCCCTCGGCAGAGAATATCGCCCGGTGGATCTGCGACCATGTGGAAAACTGCTACAAAGTGTCCGTCCAAGAGAGTGAAGGCAATATAGCCATTTACGAGAGAGATTAGTGTATCGCGTTAACGAAATATTCTACACCTTACAAGGTGAAGGAGCACACAGCGGCATTCCCGCTGTGTTTGTTCGCTTTAGCGGGTGTAACCTGCGTTGCCCATGGTGCGACACAGACTTTGCGGAATATCAAGAGATGACGGCTGAGGAGATTGTCAAAGAGGTTCAAGCATTGTACGACGTCCCTAATGAGCGGCATAAGATGTGCGTACTTACCGGCGGTGAACCATCCTTGCAAGTGGACGAGGGATTGGTGAACGCCTTACACGAGGCGGGATTCTATATCTGTATAGAGACAAACGGTACACGTCCTTTGCCGAAAGGAATCGACTGGATTACCTGTTCGCCAAAGATGAAGGCCTCCCCCCACCCTCTCCCTGAAGGCGGGGAAGATATTCCTACACATTTGGCGTTAACGCAAGTAAACGAGGTAAAGGTCGTTTTCACGGGTACATATGATCCGGAGGTATGGAGGACGCAACTCAAAGCGGAACACTGGCTGCTGCAACCGCTGCGGTATAACGGCGAGATGCTGATAGAAGGCGGTATCGACGAATGGGAAGACGACAGGAATGACAATCTGGACGAGACCGTGCGATATATCTTAGCGCATCCTTTCTGGCGGCTCAGCGTCCAGTTACATAAAATAGTCGGTCTGCGATAGAAAAAGTCGATCTCTTTTGGAGACCGGCTTTTTCTTTGTTTGAAGGTTTGGGACTTTGTCCTTGTTTGAGGGTTTAATACTGCGCAGCGTCATAGACCGCGTCGGCGGCTTCGGAGCCGACAAGACGCTCGATGAGGCAGAAGGCGAAATCGGAACTCAGTCCGGGTCCCTTCGCAGTAATGACATTCTTTGACTCGACAACCAAGCCTCCCACATAACTCTCTCCTAAGGCCTCTTGGAATCCCGGATAGCAGGTAGCCTGCTTTCCCTCAAGGATACCGAGTTTACCTAATACAGCCGGTGCCGCACAAATAGCGGCAATCAGTTTGTTTTCTTTATTATGCGCCAGCAGGAGTTCACACAATGCGGAACATTCTCCAAGTTTCGTCTGCCCACCGGGCAAAATCAGCATTTCTGCATCAGAAAAGTCAATACGCTCAATAAGGCCGTCGGCTTCCACGGCGATATTGTGCGCTCCGAGTACCATCGGATTTCCTGTGATAGAAACCGTTGTTACCGCGATATTCGCGCGGCGTAACAAATCAATAGTGGTGATTGCTTCGATTTCCTCGAAACCATTGTCAAGAAACAAATAATTCATAAATTCATTTACGATTTAGACATTTACCATTTGGTCATCTAATGAACCATTTAGTTAAACTTGAAATTATAGGTGATTGTTCCGATCTGATCATGATCGCCCTCAGTGAATTTGGCTTTACGAGCCGCATCGAGAGCGAGTTGGATAGTTTGTTTATCCGAGATAGTACCGCCTTTATGGGTGGCGGCTATCACATTTCCGGCCGCATTAACGCGTATCTCAATGATGACGCGTCCCTCCTGGTTAAAGGTGTTTGCCGGTTTTGGCAGCGTGCCTTTGATGCCACGTCCTGAGAGGTTCCAAGAGTTGCCGCCGGACGAACCGTGACCAACAGGATTGCCTTTCTGTCCGGCACCTTGCGAGCCGCTTCCAGTCTGAGCATTATTTCCGGTATTACCGAAAAGCGAGCTCATGGCGTTCGCTTTGGCTATAGCCTCCGCCTCTTTCTGCTTACGCGCGCGCTCGGCCGCCTCGCGTTCTTCTTTTTCTTTGCGCGCGCGCTCGATAGCCAGCGTTTCTTCCTCGGAAACAATGTGCTCAGGCGGCGTAGCCGGCGTGGGCTGCGACACGGCAGGAGCAGCAGGAGCTGCCGGTGCATCTTCGGGGACAGGAGAGGGGTTCGGCGCATCAGAAGGATAACCTCCGGTGTCGGGCATCTCCTCCACGAATGCCAGTTCGATACCTTCCTCTTGCTCGGGTACTACTGCGCTTAAGCGTATCAGCCAGAGCAGCAGAAAGACCAAAAGCATAAATAGGAATGTACCTACCGCAGCCCATATATGTCGTTCCGTTTTCTTTGTCATGAACAAAAAAGATACTTACTTTTTCGTAGCCACCACAAGTTTCATGTGATGCTCATTAGCTATATCCAGCACACGTACCACCTCTTTGTACGCCACGTCTTCGTCTGCATGAAGCGCGATATACATGGTCGTATCTGAGGCTTGGATAGTAGAGAGGTAAGGTTCGAGATCCTCAGGACTGATAGCTACCGGTTTCTCCTTGCCTAATGCTACGAAATAATTTCCAAGATTATCAATCGACACTTTAGCCACCTGCGGTCTCGTCACTTTTTGTGCGCGGGAAGTAGGCAGATTGATCTTGATATCGTTTGGTGAGGACATCGTAGATGCCATCACAAAGAACAGAAGCAGCAAGAACACCAAGTCCGTCATGGAACTCATGGCGAAGGATGCTTCTACTCTATTTCTTCGTTTGAGAGCCATTACGCGGGTTCATTTAGAAGGTCCATAAACTCGAGTGTGCGCGATTCCAGCAAGCGTACCACGCGATCGATGCGCGCCACGAGATAGTTATATGCGAACATAGCGAGAATACCTACAATCAGACCACCGATGGTCGTCACCATCGCCTGGTACATACCGGTTGAGAGGGCCGACATCTCGATGATACCGCCCGAAGTCTGCGCCATGTTATAGAAGGTCTGTACCATACCCAGCACCGTACCCAAGAAACCGAGCATCGGAGCACCGGCAGCGATCGTAGCCATGATTACCAAGCCTTTCTCCAGTTTGCCGACCTCGAGGTTTCCGACGTTCTCGACAGCAACCTGCACGTCCTGCATCGGGCGGCCGATACGACTGATACCTTTCTCGATCATGTGAGCAGAAGGAGTGTCCGTTTGCTTGCAGAGGTTGAGCGCTGAGTCAATCTTACCCTCGTGGATATAATCACGAATACGGTCCATAAAGGACTTGTCCTCGCGCGTAGCCTGCTTGATTACGACCAAACGAGCGATGAAGATATAACAAGCGACCGCCAGCAGAATAGCGAGGATCACCATGATCCATCCGCCGTATTGCGCCATTTCGAACAGGTTAATAGACTCCTGAGCGGGTTCAGCCGCTTCGATGATCGCCTCTTCAGCGAGCGCGATAGTGTCAATTTGCAACAACATATTTGTAATTTTTTTTATTCGTTTTTGGTAGTGATTTCAAAATTGGGATCCTTATTTACCCCTTACTATGGTCTAGGAAAAGTCTTACTAAAGTCTTACTTAAGTCTTACTAAACCCTTACTGAAGTCTTATTTCATTTTAGCAGCTCCAGGTAGTCCTGAATTGTCTCCTGGATACCGAGATAGAGTGCGTCACAGATGATGGCATGCCCGATGGATACTTCTGCGGTCCACGGGAAGGCCTGGATGAAAGGTCTGAGATTCTTGAGGTTCAAGTCGTGTCCGGCGTTCATGCCAAGTCCCAACTCATGCGCCTTCTCCGCTGCAGGGCGGTATTTCTCAATCGCCTTTTTAGGATCCTCTTTAAACATCTCCGCGTACGGCCCCGTATATAACTCCACGCGGTCGGCACCGGTACGCAGCGCGTACTCGACCATCAGCGGATCCGGGTCCACAAAGATACTTACACGAATGCGGTAAGCGTGAAGCTGATTAACGACACCTTTGAGAAAATCCAGATGACGCCGTGTATCCCATCCGTGGTTAGAAGTCAACTGAGAAGGGTCATCGGGCACCAAGGTAACCTGAGTAGGCCGGATATCCGTGACCAAGGCGAGAAACTCGTCGGTCGGATTACCCTCGACGTTCAGCTCGGTAGTAACCATGGATTTGAGCTGATAGACATCCTCCTTACGGATATGCCGCTCGTCGGGACGCGGATGTACCGTAATTCCCTGCGCTCCGAAGAGCTCACAATCCACCGCAAAACGCTGCACATCCGGCATATTTCCGCCGCGCGCGTTACGGAGCGTAGCTACCTTGTTAATATTCACACTCAGTTTCGTCATAACCCTCAGTAGTAAAGAGATTTCAAAATTTGGCGCAAAGATACAACAAAAAAATGATATATGCAAGAAAATTCAACAAAAACAGCAAAAAAATAGGGGGAGGTCTTGCATATATGAAAAAAATGTAGTAATTTTGCAGGCTAATTTGGCAAAATGCGCATAAAAGGTTTATACATATTACTATTTGTTGTGGCCGTTTTCTCCAGTTGCGGAGACTACCAGCGGTTGCTGAAATCACGCGATCCCGAAGAGAAATATCAGGCCGCGTTGCGTTATTTTAACAACAAGCAATATGTAAAATCCCAGACCCTGCTGGACGATGTGAGTTCGTATTATAAAGGTACGGAGCGGTCGGAGGACATTTTAGCATACTTAGCGCGGAGTTATATGGGTCAGAAGAGTTATGAGTCCGCTACGGATTATTACCAGGCCTATATCCGCAATTACCCGAAAGGCAAATATGCTGCAGAAGCGTATTTCCAGGTTGGTCACTGCCAGTATTTGGATTCGCCGGATGCCCGTCTGGATCAGCGGATTACGCAGAATGCGATTGATGCGTTCAACCAATTTGTAGAGCTCTATCCGGAGAGCCCGTACGCCGAGCAAGCCTATTCAGAGATGAGTGAGATGTACGACAAGTTGGCATTAAAAGAGCTGAAGAGCGCACAGTTGTACTATAACTTAGGTTCCTATTTGGGAAATAATTATCTGAGCTGCGAGATTGTAGCGAAGAATGCGCTTCGTAACTATCCGAGCAACAAATACCAGGAGGATTTCAGCTGGTTGATCTTGGAAGCCAAGTATCAACAGATGGTTAACTCGTTTGAAGACAAGAAGTTAGAGCGCGCACGGGATGCGCAAGACGAATATTATAACTTTACCACCGAATACCCGACCTCAAAGCATCGCAAAGAAGCAGACAGGATGATGGTACAAATACGAAAAATAACAAAAGAATAAGATATGGATTACAAAAATTCAAAAGCCCCCAAGAACACGGTAACGCGTGACGTGAACCAGCTCATGGAGCCGGTAGGCAACGTGTATGAGACCGTAGCAATCATTGCTAAACGCGCCAATCAGATCAGTGCCGGCATCAAACGTGAGTTGGATGCCAAATTGCAGGATTTCTCTATTCCTCAGGACAACCTGGAAGAGACGTTTGAGAACCGCGAGCAGATTGAGATCAGCCGCCAATACGAGCGTCTTCCGAAACCTTCGTTGATGGCTACTCAGGAGTTCATCGACGGCGAGTTGGTTTACCGCATAGGTAACCGCGATGAAGCGCTGAAATAATATGCTGAAAGGCAAACACATCTTAGTGGGAATCAGCGGCGGTATTGCTGCGTATAAGATTCCGGAACTCATTCGTTCGCTTGTCAAGTCCGGCGCCGAAGTGCGTGTAGCGACGACAAAGAACGCTTTGGAGTTCGTCACAGAACTCACCCTGCAGACCGTATCGGGAAGCAGGGTGTATTCGGATGTGTTCGCCGCCATCAACGAGCACTCGACCGAGCATATCTCCCTGCCCGATTGGTGCGACGCAATGATCGTAGCACCGGCGACGGCGAACGTCCTCGGCAAGATGGCGGCCGGTATTGCCGATGATGCCTTGACGACCACCATCTGCTCCTGCACAGCTCGCAAACCGATTGTTATTGCTCCGGCAATGAACGACAAGATGTGGGAGAGCCCCGCTACGCAACACGCTGTCCAGACCATTAAAGGATGGGCAAACGTGCAGGTTATAGAACCCGCCAGCGGTCCGTTAGCCTGCGGCACGGAAGGCAAAGGCCGGATGCCGGAGATAGAGGTGCTACAAGAAGCTTTGGAGTACGCGCTGGCAGAAAAGAGCCTTGCCGGGAAGCGGATTCTGATCACCGCCGGAGGGACGCGAGAGGCCATCGACCCCGTCCGGTTTGTGAGCAATCACTCCACCGGAAAAATGGGTGTAGCCTTGGCGCATTCTTGCGCTCGCCGAGGAGCGGAAGTGACCATTGTATGCGGTGCGATGAGTGCTCCTATCGTGAATCCGTTCGGGATGATCCGCCGCATCGATGCGCTGAGCGCACAGGAGATGTACGAAGCCTGCGGAAAGGAGTGGCCGGAAACCGACACGGCTATCCTCTGCGCCGCCGTAGCGGATTTCACGCCGGCAGAACCGGCAGGAGAGAAAATCAAGAAACAGCCCGGTCAGACGGAGATGAACCTCCGGATGATTGTAACGCCCGACATAGCCCGCACTTTGGGCGAAAGCAAGAAAGCCTCGCAAAAACTAATCGGTTTTGCTCTGGAGACCCACGATGAAAAAAAGAATGCGCTCCTCAAGCTGGAACGCAAACGGATGGATGCTATCGTCCTCAATTCATTGCGCGATGAGGGAGCCGGTTTCGGAACCGACACCAACCGCGTTACAATACTCTCCGCAAACGGAAACTCTATTGAGTTGCCGTTGCAGAGTAAATCGGACATAGCCGATAAAATAATCGAAGCAGTAATTATTTGAAGATTCCGAAGATACCTTTCTTCTTAGGTTCTTCCGCTTCCGCAACATTCTCCTCTTTCTCAGGAGTCCATTCCGGACGCTCCTCTATTGCGCCTAATTGGTTTTGGACAAAGGCAATCACATCCTGCAGTCCTTCTGTAAAGTGAGCAAAATCCTCTTTGTACAGGAACACCTTGTGTTTCTCAAACGAAGGTGCTTCTCCTTCCTCGGCCTGACGGCGTTTGCTCTCGGTGATAGAGAGATACAAATCGTTGTTGCGGGCCTTGCGTACATCCAAGTAATAAATACGCTTCCCTGCCTTGACGGAACGGCTATAAACAATCTCCTGTTCGCGTCTTTCTTCCTTCTGATTTTCCATCTTTTTTGTATTTTAGTGAGAAAAACTGCGCAAAATTACACTTTTTTTTGCATATATGCAAATTTTTTTGTATCTTTGCGCGATTTTTTAGTTGCGCGCATGGTGCGCGCATATGCACGAACAATTATTATATAAAATATGATCAACAGAACCATGGTCCGGACGCGTGTGATCCAAACGCTGTTTGCTTACTATAAAGACGGCGACAAGACAGTGACGGGAGCGCGCAAGGAATTGACAAAAAGTTTCGCCGACACGTATGATTTATATTTCGTGTTGTTGGATTTCGTAAACGAGTTAACCGCCTATGCTCAGCAGCAGATAGAAGAGCAGATCGGTCGTGCCCGCGCCACACACTCGGGATGGCAACCCAATCGTCGTTTTACGCAGAACCGCTTTGCGCAGCAGATTTTCGACAATCGCGCATTGCGTACGCGGATGCAAGAGCAACATTTAGGATGGGACAGCGGTATGAGTGCAGTAGCGGAGATATACAAGAAGATGACAGAAAGCGATTTCTACCGCCAGTATATGGATGCCGAGGAATGCTCGTATGAAGACGACAAGCGTGTTTGGCGATTGATCTATCAGAACATACTGGCGAACAACGAGGCTTTGGAAGAAGCGCTGGATGAGATGGAGCTGACGTTGGACAAGTCCAACTGGACGACCGATGCCGACGTAGTGATCAGTTATGTCATCAAGACCATCAAGCGATTCAAAGAAGACAGCACACCTGATACCGCATTGCTGGAGATGTTCGACAGCGAGGACGAGTACCGTTTTGCCACGACTCTGCTGGAGAAGGCCATCGCCGGGCATGAGACGTACGAGGAGATGATTAACAATCACTTGAGAAACTGGGATGCCGACCGTATTGCCTATATGGATCGGGTGATTTTAGAGACCGCGCTGGCAGAAATCCTGGAGTTTGAAGAGATTGCATTAACCGTATCGTTGAATGAGTATATTGAGTTGGCGAAGTGTTATTCAGGCGACAAGAGTTATATGTTCATCAACGGCATCCTGACGGAGATCTTGAGGGATCTGAAGCACAGCGGAGAGTGTTTCAAGATTCTCAGTCTCAAGTAAACCACATTTAGAAACAAAATAAAAAAACTATACAATTATGCTTAATTTAATTCTTTTGCAGGCCGAAGCAGGTGCTGCAGCACAAGGCAGTCAATGGTCCTTCTGGATCATGATGATTTTGATTTTCGTAGTCTTCTATTTCTTCATGATTCGTCCGCAGACGAAGAAGCAGAAAGAGCTTCAGGCACAACGCGAGGCGATGAAGAAAGGCGACAAGGTGGTAACCGCCGGCGGTATCTATGGCGAGATTAAAGAGGTTCAGGATACCACCTTCATCATTACGATTGCCAAAGACGTAACTATCAAAGTGAGCAAAGACAGCGTTTTTGCTGACGTCGCAGACGCACAACAAGCCGCAGCCAAAGAGGATAAGAAATAAACCGTGAGACGCGACGTTCTTACATTTCTGCTGTTTGTGGTCATAGCAACGATAGTGTGGTATGGCCACGCGATGCAATCGGTACGCAACACCCGTGTGCCGGTACTGATTCAATATACCGGCAAGCCGGACGCCATCGGATTAAAAGCTCCGGGGCTTCCGGACACCGTGATGATTGAGGTACGCGATGCCGGTGCACGGCTGAACACCTACCACCGTGATCCCTTGCGGCTGACGATTGATCTGCATTCCTATATCCATGGAGAGAGAGGACGGATATATATTCCTTCGGACGCCTTGAGGCGCAGTATAAGCGATATTCTTCAGGGTACCAGCAGGCTTATTGAGACCGCCCCGGAAGACATCACCTGTGATTTCTTCACCGAGAAGGAGAGAAATGTCTGTCTGGCATTCAGAGGTACGTTGAAAACCGCCAACGAATATCAGCTCGTCGGGCAGCCGACGCTAAGCCGCAAACGGATGAAGATCTTCGGCGACGAGCAATCCATCCTTGCCATCGATACCCTGTACACGGAGTATCAGGAGTTGACAGAAGTGACCGACACGATGAATATACGTTGCGCCATTGACGCTCCGGAAGGCATCCGATTGGAGGACGACAGCGTAGATTTACGCATCATTGCAGAGCGATATACGGAGAAGAAATTCAGCGTACCGGTACATATTAAAGGTATTCCGGAAGGATACCGCATCCGGCTGTTCCCCAAAGAAGTGGAAGTGAGCGTTCGCGTAGGTATGAATCATTTCGGGCAAGTCAAAGCCGGTGATATCCATGCCTCCTGTACTTATTCTCCGGAGCGTACAGACAAGTTAGATGTAAATATCACCTATACCAATCCTTACATCACTGCCGCCTGGGCGTATCCCGGCGTAGTGGAATTTATTTTAGAGCAATGAGAAAGATTCAGATGGTTGACCTGCAGTCGCAATACCAGCGTATCAAGCAGGAGATAGATGCCGGCATTCAAGAAGTGATTGACAGTGCAGCATTTGTCAAAGGCCCTAAAGTGGCTGATTTTCAGGCCCGCTTGGAGGCATATACCGGAGCCAAGCACGTGATAAACGTAGGTAATGGCACCGACGCATTGCAGATTGCGTTGATGGGACTCGGGTTACAGCGCGGAGATGAAGTAATCACCCCTACTTTCACCTTCATTGCGACCGCGGAAGTAGTAGCGTTATTAGGCCTGACACCGGTAGTAGTCGATGTGGAGTGGGAGACGATGAATATGGATATCGAATCCGTTCGCAGAGCAATCACCCCTCGTACCAAAGCGATTGTGCCGGTACATCTGTTCGGTCAATGTGCCAATATGAATGCAATCATGAAGCTGGCAGAGGAGCATCATCTCTATGTCGTAGAGGACGCGTGTCAGGCTATCGGTGCGAAATACACATTCACTAACGGCGAGACCAGGCAGGCAGGCACAATGGGACATATCGGATGTACCAGTTTCTTCCCCTCCAAGAACCTCGGGTGCTACGGAGACGGCGGAGCTATCTTCACCAACGATGATGAACTGGCTGCACGTATGAGGGCTATAGCCAACCATGGTATGGTAGTTCGTTACCACCACGACATGATCGGTGTCAACAGCCGTTTGGATAGTATTCAGGCTGCCGTTCTGGATGCCAAGTTGCCTCATTTGGACGAGTATATCGCTGCTCGTCAGCGCGCTGCCGCGTACTATGATCAGGCGTTTGAAGGAAACGCAAAACTTCTGATCCCGGGTCATGAGGCTCATTCGACACACGTTTATCACCAATACACCCTGCGCGTTGTAGGAGCTGACCGGGATAAACTGCGCGAAGGATTAGCCGAGCGCGGGATACCGGCTATGATTTATTACCCGGTGCCGCTGCATCAACAGAAAGCGTATCTCGATCCGCGATACAAAGACGGCGATTTCCCCGTCGCTGAGAAATTAGCGGCTTGCGTCCTGTCGTTGCCGATGCATACCGAATTGGATGACGAACAGTTAGCCTATATCACTTCCTCCGTACTGGAATTAATCGGATAAACTATGCAGAAATTAGGTCTCAATCAAACTCTGACGCAGACAACCAAGTTGTCTCCCGCCCAGATTCAGGTGATTCGTATGCTCGAATTGCCCTCTATCGAGTTAAACCAACGTATCAATGAGGAGTTGCAGGAAAACCCCGCCTTGGAAGAAGGCCGTGACGAGAATCCGGAGCTGTCGGGCGAAGGATTCGAAGAGTTTGACGAGAATTATCAGCCGGAAGACGGTTTTGAAGACGGTCGCGACCGTGACCCGCTGCAGAACGAAGATTTTAACTACGAGCAGTATATCTCCGATGACGAAACGCCAAGTTATATGCTACATCAGCATCAGAGTCCTGTCGATGAGGATCGCCGCGAGGTACCGATCATCGGCGGAAGCAGTCTGATAGAGGAACTCAAAGCGCAGGTCTATCTGACAAAGATGACCAAGCCGCAGCGACACGTAGCCAAGTGGGTGTTAGGAAACATCGATGACGACGGCTACCTGCGAAGGACAACCGAGCAGTTGGTGGACGACCTGATGTTCCAGGAGCAAATCACCATCACGGACGCAGAGATGGAGGATATAGTACGTCAGATCAAGGAGTTTGATCCGCCCGGAATAGCAAGCGCTAACCTGCAAGAGTGCCTTCTCAAACAATTGGAATGCAAACCGCAGACTCCTTCGGTGGCGCTGGCGCATCAGATTCTTGCAGACCATTTTGACGCTTTCTCCAAACACCACTACGACAAAGTGATTCAGCGTATCGGGTGCACCGACGAAGCGTTTCAGGAAGCGATTCAGGAGATTGTACACCTGAATCAGAAGCCCGCTAATGCCTTCACGGGGAACATGTACGAGACGCAACGCGAGACCATCATTCCGGATTTCTCCATTGAGGAGCGCGACGACGAGTTATTCGTCATTCTCAATACCGGCGACATTCCGGAACTGCACGTCAGCCGTGAGTACAGCAATATGCTATCGGAATACAACACGATGCCCAAGACGAAAGAGAACCGCGAGGCGGCGCAGTTTATCAAGCAGAAATTAGACTCTGCGCAATGGTTCATTGACGCTATCAAGCAACGCAACGAGACGCTCATGAAGACCATGACTGCTATTCTGAAGGCGCAGTACGACTTCTTCCTGGACGGCGAAGAGTCCAGCCTCAAACCGATGATTCTGCAAGACATTGCAGACCGCACGGGATACGATGTATCTACCATTTCCCGAGTAAGCAACAGCAAATATGTGCAGACCCGGTTCGGCGTTTATCCGCTGAAGTATTTCTTCTCCGAATCGATGACCAATTCCGAGGGAGATGAAGTCTCCACGCGCGAAATAAAAAAGAAACTGCAAGAGATTATTGATGCAGAGGACAAGCGTAATCCGCTGACAGACGAGCAGTTAGTTGAACTCATGGGACAGAACGGATACCCTATTGCCCGTCGTACCATCGCCAAATACCGCGATTTATTAGGCGTACCGGTAGCACGTATGAGAAAGAGTGTATGAATACCCTCCTGAACATAGTAGCCAAAATATTGAGCGTGGTACTCTATCCGCTTTTCGTACCGACTTACGGAATAGTGCTCTTCTGCTGCGCCTATTCGATGCATGTAGCGCCATTAGCCGGTGTTTGGATGGCTGTAGCCATCATCGGGACATTGATCTTGACCTGCCTGCTTCCCATTACTGCCATTTGGATTATGATGAAGAAAGGCGAAGTCAAAGACCTGGATATGAACGACCCGCGCGAGCGCACAATCCCTTATTTATATTCCGCTTTGGGATTTGGTTTCTGGAGTTATCTGCTGGTACAGATACTCCATGCGCCGGTATATATCTGCTGCGTTGCCATCGGCGGGACGCTGGCAATCGGCTTGGTGGCAGTCATCAACCGGTGGTGGAAGATAAGCGCGCACCTGACCGGATTCGGAGGTCTGGTAGGCGGTCTTATGAGTTATTGTCTCGGACTCGGCGCTTTTCCGACATGGGGCACTTTGTGCCTTTGGTTAGGTATCTCATGGGCGCTTATGTGGGCGCGGCTCTATCTCAACGCACATACCCCCGCACAGGTTTGCTCCGGATGGTTGTTAGGATTGACTTGTACATTTGCCCCTTTCTGTATTCTCAATTATGTACTGTAGACGATTATACCTGTTTATTCTCTGCCTGACTGCCTGGATAGGAGCTGAAGCACGGAGCCTGAGTGAGGAGGCGCGGATCTCCTTGCTGACCTGCACTCCCGGAGAAGAGCTATACGCACGATACGGCCATACGGCGATTCGGGTGCAAGATCCTCAGAATCGGTTGGATTTAGTGTTCAACTACGGGATTTTTGATTTCAACACCGATCATTTCTATTGGAAGTTTGTGAAAGGTGAAACCTGGTATGAGCTGGGAGCCATTACGATGCCCTGGTTCATGCTCGAGTACGAAGAAGAGCACCGGCCGGTTTATGAGCAGGTGCTGAATCTCAATCCTTCGCAACGTGAAGAGATCTGGCAAGCCTTGGTTCTAAACTACGAACCTGAGAACCGTAAGTACCTCTATAATTTCGTCTTTGACAACTGCGCCACAAGGCCTTACCTGTTGATACAGAAGGCTTTAGGCGATACTATCCGGTCGGAATACACCGGCAACACCGGTACTACCTATCGTCGTTTCATCCGTCGCTATACGGGCTCCATGACGTGGGCCAATGCGGGTATCAATCTTCTCTTTGGCCCCAAGGCGGACAAGCCGATGAATAATGAGCAGCGGCTTTTCTTACCGGAAGAACTGATGTTGTATATGGCGCAGGCTCATCTGAGTGACGGCACGCCGCTGGTTAGCGAGAGCGAGATCGGTTCGTTCGACCTGCCTAAGACTCCATGGTACGCCTCCTGGCCCTTAGGATGGGCAGTCTATTTTATCGTAGTATGTCTCATCAGCTGGTGGGATCGCCGCCGGGGCAAACGTTCCAGATGGCTGGATATAGCGGTAGGAGTACCCTACGTCTTGCTGCTGTTATTGGTAGCTTTTTTGACCTTTTTCTCCTGCCATCCTTTAGTAGGATTCGGATGGCGGTTATTGATTATTCCTTTGACACATCTATGCGCAAGATTTATCTATATATTACGTTAATCGGTCTCTTTGCCGGTGCCCGGGTTTTCGCGGCCCCGCGGCTGACTGTCGTAGCCGTAGTGGACGGACTGACAAGCGAAAACTTGGCAACGCTGCGTCCGTATTGGCAGCAGGGAGGACTTCGTACGCTGAGTGAAGAGGCTTTTCAGACCCGTGTCACCTATCCCCACTTGGTCTTCGGAGGAAACGAGACTACCGCGACACTCATGACAGGTACAACACCTGACAGACATGGTTATACTACGGACCTCTATTTCTCGCGTTCGGACCGCAGGACACACTCTATGCTGGAAGATCCGTCTGTAAGAGGTATCGGTACTGAGCAACATCTGTCAGCCAAGTCCCTTCTCTCGCAGACCATGACGGACCGGATGAGGTTGACTTACCCGAACGCCAAGATTTACGCAATCGGCATTCTGGGTCCTACTACGGTTCTGATGGCGGGGCACTGCGCCAACGCGTGCTGCTGGATCAACGAGAAAGACCGGCAATGGGTAGCTACCGCGGCCTACTCGGAGGGACTGCCTTCACAGGCGTTCGAGCAGAATAAATCCATGCGGATAGCAACCTTGGCTGCACGGCAATGGACGCCACGGATGGACATCCCCACATACACGTCGCCCACGGAGCAAGAGCGTAAGAAAGGTTTTTCTTACGACGTGAAAGACGTGTTATTGCATTCGCCGGAAGCGAACACGCTGGTTATCGAGTTGGCTTTGGCAATCCAAAAGGAGGAGAAATTAGGTATGGATGCCACGCCGGATATGCTGATGCTCCAACTCAACACCCTGAGCCCCGCCGCGCAATCCGATCGGATAGCTTCGGCTGAACACGAAGATATGTACCTGCGGCTCAACCAGGATTTGGGATTCCTCATGGAGCAGTTGGACAAACGTGTCGGACGGAGCAACTACCAGATTCTGCTGGTAGGAAGACCCATCAAAGGTATAGACGCGCAGACACTGAGCGATATTCACATGCCTGTAAATATCTTCAAAGCCGATCGCGCTGCCGCGCTGACGGGTACATACCTCATGGCGCTGTACGGACACGAGCGATGGGTGGACGGCGTGTACGGACACTCTATCTACCTCAATCGCACGCTTATTGAGCAGAAACGGCTGAATCTGGAGACCCTGCAACGACAAGTGGCGAATTTCCTGATGGATTTTGAGGGGGTGCAGATCGCCATGCCGGGATACGAGGCGATGCGTTACCCTATGTTGGAATCAACCCTTTGCAAACGGCATACCGGCGATGTAGTCTATCTCCTGCAACCCGGATGGCAAATGATGCAGGACGAGAAAAAGACTGTGGATCACGTCATTGACGACAACCCCGCATCCCCCCTTTTGCTGTGGAGCGGAGCCATACGCCCTATGCCGCAAGGAAACCTCGATGCCACCAACGTCGCTGACCTGATTTTTTGAATATGACCTGATTGTAAATGACTAAATAGTAAATAATATGATTTTTCACGAGATTAAAGTTAAGTATGATCGTCAGACCGGAGAGGATAACCCCGGCAAAGTAAAAGAGACCTATCTCATAGACGGCGCTGTCAGTTTTGCGGACGCCGAGAACTGCCTCATGGAGGAGATCAAACCCTTCATCTTCGGCGATTGCGAAGTGCAGAACTGCAAACGCTCGCAGTTCTTTGAGACCTTCACGAATCCCGACGGAGCCTTCTGGTACAAAGCACGCGTGGAGATGATCACTATCGATGGCGAGAAAGAGACGCGTAAAAATGTGGCGGTTTTAATCGAAGCGAACACCCTCACGGACGCTGCTGAAGCGCTCAAACAAGCCCTCAATTCCTATGATTGCGAGCTGATATCCATTGCCAAAACACCGATCGTAGATATCCTCCACGCTGTACAATAATGCCGCTGCAGTTTGACATACGAGCTATTATTCGGGAGAAAGCACCGAAGGCGCATGTACCGGGTTTCCTGATCCGGTATCTGGAGCGCATTGTGCATGTGAAGCAGATGAACGCCTTTCTGCGCAAGTACCCCGACCTCGAGGGGTACGACTTCATCCGCCGTGTGCTCGATGAGGAGTTATGTTGTACTGCCTCCATCGAAGGCGTCGAAAACATCCCCACCGACAACAAACCGGTTATCTTCGCTTCCAACCATCCCTTAGGCGGTCTCGACGGCATGATCATCGCACAGATGATTCATGAGTCCCGAAAAGAGAAACGCGAACTCAAAGTCATCGTCAATGAGTTACTGATGTTCATGAAACCCATCGCGAGCCTTTGGGCGCCGGTTAGCAAAACCGGCTCGCTGAGCAAGGAACAGGCCCTGCAGCAGCAAGCCATGTGGGAATCCGAGACAGACGTCTTGACCTTTCCCGCGGGCGCGTGCAGCCGTCTCCAACGCATCAACCATGCATGGTCGATCCAGGACCTGGAATGGCAGAAGAACTTCATTCAACGTGCACGGGAGTACCATCGGGACATAGTGCCTGTTTATTTTGAGGGGCAAAACAGCCGTTTCTTCTACGCGCTCGCGTACATACGCAAACTGCTGCATATCCCCGTCAATATCGAGATGCTCTACCTTGTGGATGAGATGTACGGCGCGCGTGGCAAACACTTCCGCGTGCACGTCCTGCCGCCTATTCCATATACCACTTTTGACAATTCGAAAACACCCAAACAATGGGCTCAATACGTAAAATCTATTGTATATGCAAGCAATAATTCCTGCAGTTGACAGAGACCTCCTGGAGAAAGAGTTGGAGGGTCATTTGCTTCGTCCTTCCAACAAGGCGGACAACCTCATCTATGACATCACTGCGCACGAATGCCCCAACGTCATGCGTGAGATTGCGCGGTTGCGTGAGATCAGCTACCGGGACGGCGGAGGAGCTACCGGACGCGAGATGGATATAGACGAGATGGACACAATGCCCAAACCCTATCACCAACTCATCGTCTGGGATCCGACCAACAGACAGATCATCGGCGGTTACCGCTACTTGATGGGCAGCGAAGCGGAGATTCGCGACGGACAACCGTTTATCACCTCCGCTCACCTCTTCCATTACTCCGAGCGGTTCATCCGGGAATACCTGCCCAAGACCATTGAGTTCGGCCGGGCGTTCGTCCAGCCGATGTACCAGAAACGCGAGATGGGAGTCAAGGCGCTCTTCGCCTTGGATAACATCTGGGACGGCATCGGAGCTATCATGCACAATAACCCGCAGCTCCGGTACATGATCGGCAAGGTGACCATCTATCCGGACTACAACGCCACGGCGCGCGAGTTGATCTACGCCTATCTCGACCGTTTCCATCGAGGCGAAGAAGGACTCATCGCGCCCTACCACCCGCTGCCTCTACCTTCTTTCGACAAGCCCTTTGAGGGCACCAATCCGCAGGAGAACTACCATATTCTCCAGCATGCCGTGCGCGAGCAAGGGGCTGTCATTCCGCCGATGTTCTCCGCCTATCTCAATATCACCAACGACCTCCGGTTCTTCGGCAATGCCATCAACGACGAGCTGGCGAATGTCTATGAGACAGGAATCATGGTGGACCTCAACACCGTCTATCAGGAGAAAAAAGAACGCTATATCACGCCGTATATCCAATGGTTGAACCAACAATAATGCCGACAGAGTTTTCTATCACTAATAATATACGGAACGTGCGCGCACATATACCCGAGCACGTCACGCTCGTGTGCGTGAGTAAATTCCACTCCGTAGAGGCGATTCGCGAAGCGTACGATGCCGGAGAGAGACATTTCGGCGAGAGCAGAGTGCAGGAACTCAAACAAAAGATCCCTCTCCTCCCCGCTGATATTCATTGGCATTTCATCGGACACTTGCAGACCAACAAAGTGCGCGACCTGCTCAAACTCCGCCCATACCTCATCCATTCCGTGGACTCAGAACGGCTCTTGGAGACCATCAACGCTGAGGCAATAAAGCAAGGAATTGTCCAAAATATCCTGCTCGAACTCCACGTAGCCAAAGAAGAGACTAAAACGGGCCTAAGTAAGACCCAAGTAAGACTAATCCTAGACCATACAGCCACTGTTTGGCGAGGATTACGCATCCTTGGACTCATGGCGATGGCGACAAACACAGACGACGAAACCGAAATCCGCAGCTGCTTTAATCAGACAGCGAGCCTCGCGAGCGATCTGTATTCTGCCAATGAAACGGTCTTTCCGGCGAAGCCGATCCTCTCCATGGGCATGTCCGAGGACTACCGGATAGCTATCGATTGCGGCTCCAACATGGTTCGTATCGGCTCTACTGTCTTCGGAGAAAGAGCTCACCGCCTCAAGGCCGTCTTCTTCGACCAAGATGGTGTACTTTTTGACTCCATGCCTTGCCACGCCAAGGCTTGGGAAATGGCGATGAACGAGAACGGAGTGCCTTATACCGCCATGGATTGTTACCGCAACGAGGGCAGAACCGGCCCCGGCGTCATCAACGAGATCTACCGGCGCCTCCACGGTACCGACGCACCGCAGGAACTGATTGACCATATATACAATACCAAGTCCAATTATTTCCTCCAACTCAATAAAGGGCAATTACCCGCACTCATTCCCGGAGTGCGCGATGTGCTGCAATACCTGCACAAGAACGGCATCCAATGTTGGGTCGTTACCGGTTCCGGCCAACGCAACCTCATCAATTCGCTCAACGACACCTTCGATGGCGTCTTCACGGGCATCATCTCTGCCTTTGATGTGAAGTACGGCAAGCCGAATCCCGAACCGTACCTCAAAGCCTGGGAACGTTCCGGCTTCCGAAAAGAGGAATGTATGGTGGTGGAGAATGCTCCTTTGGGAACGCGTGCCGCGAAAGCCGCAGGACTCTTCACATGCGCCGTGAATACAGGTATTCTGCCCGACGCTGACTTGGAAGCCGAGCATGCCGACAAAGTTTTCCCGAACATGGCGGCGCTTCTCAAATGGCTGCAAGATTCTGCCATTTTGTCAGTCTGAACGCATTTGGAACATAGTTTGTACATCGTTTAGTGAACGCGAAAATTAACTAAACGATATACAACTATGAACGCTAACAATTACAATTCCAACAACCAGAACGAGAACCTCAAGAAGTTCGCCATCAACCTTTGTGAGCGGGCTCGAGAGGGGAAGTTAGACCCCGTCATCGGTCGTGATGACGAGATTCGGCGTGTGCTCCAGATTCTGAGCCGCCGTACGAAGAACAACCCGATACTCATCGGCGAACCGGGTGTCGGTAAGACTGCCATCGCGGAAGGCCTCGCCCATCGTATTGTACGTGGCGATGTGCCCGAGAACCTGAAAAAGAAACAGATCTACTCCCTCGATATGGGTGCCCTTATTGCGGGTGCTAAGTACCAAGGTGAGTTTGAAGAGCGACTCAAAGGCGTCGTCAACGAAGTAGTGGCAGCCGCCGGAGAGATCATCCTCTTCATCGATGAGATCCACACCCTCGTCGGCGCCGGCAAATCCAGCGGCGCTATGGACGCGGCGAATATCCTGAAACCGGCTTTGGCACGTGGTGACCTGCGCGCCATCGGTGCTACTACCCTCGATGAATATCAGAAATATTTTGAGACCGATAAAGCCCTCGAGCGGCGGTTCCAGAAAGTCATGGTCGATGAGCCGGATGAGGCAGCGACGATCTCTATCCTCCGTGGTCTGAAAGAGCGGTATGAGACCCACCACAAGGTGCGTATCAAGGACGACGCCATCATCGCGGCGGTAACCCTCTCCGCGCGGTATATAACCGATCGTTTCCTGCCGGATAAGGCGATTGACTTGGTCGATGAGGCCGCAGCCAAACTGCGTCTCGAGGTGGACTCCAAGCCCGAAGAAATCGACTCCCTCGACCGCCAGATCAAGCAACTCGAGATCGAGCGCGAGGCGATTAAGCGCGATAAGGACGAAGCCAAGCTTGGCGAGATTGAGAAGCAACTCAAGGAACTCAAAGCCAAGTCCGACGAACTCAACGCAAGGTGGAACAAAGAGAAAGGATACGTGGCTACCATCCAGAACGAGAAAGCCCGTATCGAGACCCTCAAACACCAGGCGGAAGTAGCCGAGCGCGAAGGCGATTACGGCAAAGTGGCGGAGATCCGGTACAGCCAGATCCCTGCCGCCGAAGCGAACATCAAAGCCGCTCAGGACACCCTGCATCAGCTCGGTACCGATTCCCTCATCAAAGAGGAAGTCGATGAAGACGATATAGCCGAAGTAGTAGCTCGTTGGACGGGTATTCCGGTAGCAAAGATGATGCAATCCGAGCGTGACAAACTGCTCCATCTGGAGGAGGAACTCCACAAACGTGTCATCGGCCAAGACCAAGCTATCGAAGCGGTCTCCGACGCTATACGTCGTAGCCGTGCAGGCTTGCAAGATCCCAAACGTCCTATCGGTTCGTTCATCTTCCTTGGTACCACCGGTGTCGGTAAGACCGAGTTGGCAAAAGCCCTTGCGGATTACCTCTTCGACGACGAGAATATGATGACCCGTATCGATATGTCCGAGTACCAGGAGAAGTTCTCTGCGACGCGACTCATCGGTGCGCCTCCGGGATACGTGGGCTACGATGAAGGCGGACAGCTGACCGAAGCCATCCGGCGTAAACCCTACTCTGTCGTCCTCTTCGATGAGATAGAGAAAGCGCACCCCGATGTCTTCAACGTCCTGCTGCAAGTACTCGATGACGGTCGTCTGACGGATAACAAAGGTCGTTTGGTCAACTTCAAGAACACCTTGATTATCATGACTTCCAACCTCACGGAGGAGCAGCTCCGCGCACAGGTCCGGCCGGAGTTCATCAATCGTATTGATGAGATCATCCACTTCTCCGAACTCACCGAGTCGGATATCAAGGCAGTCGTCGGTCTGCAAGTCAGCCGCATCCATAAGATGCTCGAAGAGCAGGGTATCGACCTCCGCGTCACGGACGACGCGATCAACTATATCGCCAAGGAAGGCTACGACCCGCAGTTCGGCGCACGGCCTGTCAAGAGAGCACTCCAGCGCCTCGTCCTCAACGAGTTGTCCAAAGCCATCATCGCCGGCAAAGTGGATCAATCCAAACCCGTCATCGTCGAGCTCCGCGACGGCGAACTCAAGTTCCGCAACTAACGGATTTTCAGGATAACGTTTTTACCATAATCAATCACTATTTTCAAAAAAATGACATACAAATTTGCGTATGTCATTTTTTTTGTGTACCTTTGCAGCCGCAAAGGTTAGAAACCTCTCGTCACTCACTGACGTAAAACAGGGGGACATAAGGCGCAAGCGTGCGTCTAAAAATAGCGTAATAAGCCGAAAAGCTTGATACTTCAGAACTTCGACACTTCTTTAAGTATCCGACCGTAAGGTCACTATTTACCCAAGTACGGTTTTTATGTACGCTCACGTTAGGCGTGAGTTTTCCGTGCATATTTGGGTAAATAGGGTAAGTCGAAGACCTTGAAGTATCAAAGTGCAGCAAGCGAAAGCCCGCGCTTTTTCGTATGTATATACCTGATAAAAAACAATTAAAACACATCATATTATGACACGCAAACTATTTATCGCATTAGCGCTATTAGTGACGGTAGCTATGCACGTACAAGGTACTCCTAAAGAGGATGTAACCATCACTTTTGCCGAATGGACGGCAGGTATGACACTGGAAAGTAGAACGCCTCCGGGCAGTTTTACCAAGGACGGAGTGACGATCAGCATTGAGCAGGGAGCCAGTTATTCAGCGCCGTATTGCTCATCCGGCAGTTATAGTTACTCGAATTATTTCTATGTTTACAGCAAAAACCAAATTTCTTTTATTTCCAATGACATCATCTCAGGAATAGACATTGAACTAAATTATTCTAGCACAACGTTTACCGGCACTTGGTCAACAGGGGCGATGACGGTTAATAAAAGCACCTCCAGTAATAAATGGGTAAGTTGGGAAGGTGAAGGCAGGGATATTAGTGTGGTTGTAAGCTCCTCATTCGAGATTACCGGTTTCCGTCTGCATTTCATAGAGAAGCCGGATGTGACGGTTACTTTCAACGACTACGACGGAAGCCTCATTGAAACGCAGACTGTTCCTTATCTTTCAGATGCCGCTCCTACAGTAGAGCCGACACGTGACGGATGGGTGTTCATTGGTTGGGACGGCGCAGATTTGAATGCCGTTACTGAACCGCAGACAGTAACAGCCGTCTATCGTCCAGCTAATCTATGGACGAGCTTAGGTTCTGACCGCAGGAATGCGACTACTTCCGGTTTTTCGAAGGACGGAATCGTCTTTGCGTTTGACCAAGGTACAGGAAGCCAAGCACCAAAAATATATGCAGGTTCGACCGGAGGTGTAACTCTCTCTGAAGGTAATACCATGACGATTACCTCATCGGACACTTTATTGGCATTGGATTTTGGCGAGTACAAGGAGAATTATAGTTACTATAAATATATAGTCAATTTTATGTCCTTCTCTTCAGGCAGGCTTTTTATGGGTAACGACGGACATCTGTATTGGCTTGGAGAAACGGATAATTTGGTTGTAACATTGGGTAGCGGAATAATCAGTACGCTCACATACAATTCTATCAATTTTTCCAACTTCGGCATGCCGACCTTGGATATCTATACCTCCGGCGTGAACTATAACAAGTTCGTGAACGGCATAAAACTGCCTGCCTCCTATGCTTTCTATGACTTTGAAGGAACAGGAAGCAAACAGCTTGCCGTTTCTACCAGTTATTATACCAAGCCGAACACGTATTATGCTGTTATCCGTTATAATGACTATACACATGATTTTCTGACTATAGACACGTTGTTGCATACTGGAAATGCTTCTGCTCCTATACTACGGTATTTTGATGACATCAATCGCGACGGACAAACAGATATAGTACTTCGTAATAATGAAAAAATATCCGGTCGTCTTTTTAAAACCTTCTTACTAACCAATACCGGCTCATCGTTTGAAGCGACGGAGAACGGCTGGTTGGTACCGGGGCTCGACATCAATCAGGACGGTCGTATAGACTATCTGTATTTCAACGGCTCGCAGAACTTTATCCGTTACCGTCAGCCGGACGGCTCGTATCATGAGGAGTATATGCAACTCATGACGCCCGATGAGTTTACCGCCACCTTTGACGTGAATCAGTGGCAAAGTACGGAAGCCGGTTCTTGGAATGGACTGATGCCCAAACCGGCGGCAGACAAGTTCTTACAACTCACCGGCGGCGCGTTAGGTGGTTTCGGTTGTTACAGTTGTACTCCGGCACAGCGTGTCCTGCCCTCCAAAGCCGTGGACATCAATGCTGACGGACTAATTGACTTGGTGGATGAGACCAACGGTCTGATTTACCTGAACATGAGCAACGGGAAGTGGGTATATATCAATATCGAAGGAAAAATCACGCTTGCTGATTTCACCGGTAACGGTTTCCAAGACATCCTCATTCCGGGTGATGATACCAAACTGTTGCTTTACAATGAAGTCAACGGAGACTACACAGAGACAACCCTTTTCAGCGATCTGCCAACTGACGAACAGGCGTATGCCTACGACTTCGACCGAGACGGCGATGTAGATATACTCGTTACTTTCTCTTCGCCGACCAACAATACCGGCTACGCCTATACGATGTTCTTCCGCAACAACGGGAATGGTCAATTCTCGCAAGTAGAAGAGCAGGGCTACGACGAGAAGCTGCTCTTCAATAATCTCCAGGACATTGACGGCGACGGCTATTATGATTTATTAGCTTTTGACTTGCTACATTATTCCGAACCGGGTACTGAATACTATTATTGGTCAGGCAAGACTCTATGGCTCAAAGGGCAGAGCAACATGACTTTTGCTACCCCGCAAGTACTGTCTGAACAAGAAGGAAGTACAGGATTTTTTGATAGCAAAGAAAGTAACAGCAAACGTATCAATGCCGAGGACTTAAATAACGATGGATTCGTAGATATCTGGGTGTCGGGTGTTTATCGCGGAACCGACTCCGATAAATATACCAATATCTACGGAATGAACGCACAAGCGGTAGCCAACACCGCTCCTACTGCACCCGCCAAGCCTTCCCTTATCTACGAAGACGGTGTGTTGGCTATCGAGTGGGGCAACGGTTCGGACGTGCAGACCATGCCGGGTGACTTGACTTATGCACTGCGTATCGGTACGACTTCCGGCGGTGAAGAGATACTTGTTTCTCATGCCAATGCGGATGGTACGCGCCGCAATTTTGAAGAGGGCAATATGGGCAGAAAGCACTCCTATATAATAGACCTGCGCACCTACGCGCCCACGACGATTTACGTAGCGGTACAAGCAATAGATGCCCAACATATGGGTTCGCCTTGGTCGCAAGAAGCTTCCATCGCACACACTGCCCTGCCTGCTTCGTTCACGCTAAGCGATAAAGTGCTTAACCTCAACGATACCTTAGGCATCAACTTCACACAGATGCCGGACGGTTACACTCACACATGGCAGATAGAAGACGGCAGTCTATTGAGTACTCTATCTACTTCGAGTTCAGAGTCCGTTCTCTTCGCTACAGGCGGCGAGAAACGTATCACGCACACTTTAACTGCACCGGATGGTTTGGCTGCTACGTATGCTACTACGGTGACTGTTAATCCAGCCGGAGTAAAAGAAATTGCGCTTGGTACTAATGGCAGTGTGTTGTTTGATACTCCTTACGATTATAACTTCGACGGCCTGTTAGATGGCATTTACAACAACACCGCCATCTATAAGAGCGATGCCGATTTCAATTTCACGGCGCAAAGCGGAATATGGAACAGCAACCTGTCTATCGGTTCGCCCATGTGGGTGGACTGGACGCACAACGGTGCAGCAGATTTGATCTTCCATTCCGGTAGTGATGTGTATTATCTGCCTCATAATGGGACTTCTACTTTTACCTCCAAACAAGCGGACGAAAATGTGCGTGTACTATACAATGGGAGTACAACGTATTATGATTTGATACCCCCCATTGACTTCACCCATAATGGAAACTATGACGTACTGCAAGTCACAAATACAAATGCCGCTGCCCAGTCGCCTGCCATGACGGATTGCTGGATGATGACCCGCGGCGCAGACGGTTCGTTCAGTAGGCTGAATATCAGTGGTTCGATAAGCGATATGAGTACTCTATACAATGTATTCCATATGTCCGCCAATTATAGCGGCTATACGAATGCTAAATACATGGCTTACCACGACATAGACCATAACGGATTCATGGATATTATCTATATTCCGACCCGTGAAGAGAACCATACTGAAGTAGCTTTCGACAAGGCTGTGGTTTATCTGAACCACGGCAATGCGCGTTTTGAGGAAGTAGTAATGCCTTTTGAGCAGGAGTTGTCTGCCCGTTCAAAGACGAACGATCTGAATAGCGCCCAGTGGGTAGATATGAACGCGGACGGATACTTGGATATTGTGGCATACAATAATTCCGGTACCCCGTACATCCTCTACAACCAAGCCAACACCTCGTTTGCTGCGCCACAAGCACTTCCTTTAGGTGAGTTGCAGAGCTATTACAAAACAGAAGGCAACCTGTTTATTGCCGACATTGATAATAACGGCTATCCCGATGTAGTAACCGTGCAGGAATACGGTGCTTCCGACCAACCGTACGGTGTTTATGTCCACTATTTTGACGCAGAAGGAGTGATGGCGCAAGGCTTCCTGTTAGCGAAGACCTCTAACACACGGCCCCGACTGCTGTATAACAACAACCGCCTCTATATCTATTCCGGTGATATGAACCTCTACGAGGTAGTGTCGCAAGCTAACGAGCGTCCGTCGGCGCCGACGGGTATTCGTGCCGTGCAGACCGATGAGGGCTTGCTCATCGAATGGAATGCAGCCGATGATGACCATACGCCCGCTGCGCTGATGGAGTATAACCTCTCCGTCAAACATGCAGGACAGACGGGTGCCAATGCCTATGTTATCTCTCCGCAGAACGCAGGCAACGCCAATGCCGCATATCTGCCGAACTTCCGGTATATCAACGCGACCCAATACCTCATTCCGATGAGTGCCCTGACAGTTGGCGACTATGAGATACAGTTACAGGCTGTCGACGGACAGAAACGAATGTCCACTTTCTCGCCGACTCTGACCATCCATCTGGATCGCCAACTCATCGAAGCACCGACCAAAGCCTGCGTAGCCGCCGACGTGACCGTTTCCTATGCCGGTACATCGCAAAGCGGTACACCCGTTTGGGATTTCGACGGTGCTGTTGTTGTCAGTGGTAGTGGCTTTGGTCCGTACATCGTTCAGTGGACCACTTCCGGCAACAAGACCATTCGTCTCACCCTCAACGGCGAGACGACAGAACGAATGATTTACATTGACCAAGTGCAAGCGGAGAACTTCGCCCTGCCGCAGTACCTGTTCGAAGGCAAGTCCACCACGCTGACTATGCCGAAGAATATGTCCGCTGCGTGGGCACTTTATATTGACGGCGTGCGGAGTCCGGTTACCGCCAGAGGTATCAACTCCATTGACAAGCGAATGGTTATCGACAACGGTGTCATCACCGTCAATCCCGCGAAGCCCGTCGGCAAACAAGCAGCAGACCCATTAGGCGACCATATGCTGACGCTTGAACTGACGCTCACCAACGCCAACGGTTGCACAGAAACCATGCAGCAGGTTATCGCTATCCTCGATGACAGCAATCTGCCGCAGATAAGTCTCGTTACGCCCGATGCCAACGGACATAACGTCATCTCATGGCAGCCCACGCTTAGCGGCATCTATCCGCAACTGCGCGTACTCAAAGAGACCAACGTCTATGGGCAGTTTGTCGAATTAGCCACAGTCTCTACCCTTACAGGTTCCTACACGGACAACACCTCCAACAGTGCGCAACGTGCAGAGCGTTATGCTGTTATCGGTATTATGTCGGAAGGCACCGTAACGCCGATGTCCGCTATCCATCAGACGGTGCATATGGCTATCAACCGTGGTATTCAGGACAACACCTTCAACCTCATCTGGAACAGTTATCAAGGCGCAGAGATTGCGACATATAACATTCTCCGCGGTTCGTCAGAAACGGCATTGACGCAGATTGCATCTGTTTCGGCTGCTAACATCTCCTATACGGACTATGCGCCGACCGATGCACAGCCTTATTATGCCATCGAGTACGTGCTCTCTTCGGCTGCCGGCGCACCTGCCAAAGTGCAAGCACGCACCAATACCGGCGCACTCACGGGACGCTCGAATGTGGTCAACCGCGAGGCTTCGCGTACCATCACCTATATAACGTCGCTTGCCATCCGCTCGGTGAACGGCTCATATGCCACTACGGCAGACGAACCGGCCTTATGGCTCTATGCAGAAGTAAGCCCGACCAGTGCTACCTATAAATCCGTCGTTTGGGAGATTACGTCCGGCAACGAGTTCGCATCTATCGACCGCACAACAGGCCTGCTCACCGCCAAGAACCCCAATGCCGGCGGCACTGTGACTGTCAAGGCTACCGCAACAGACGGCTCGGGAGTGACGACTACGCGAACCATCAGCATTGCGGCGATACAAGGTGGGGAAATTCCCGAACCGACCTATTACACCATCCGTTTCTTGAATTATGACGGCACGGAGTTGCAGAGTACGCAAGTAAAGAAAGGCGAGAGACCTGCATACAATGGCGCAACTCCGACTAAGCCCGAGGACGAGGACTACACATACTCGTTCAGCGGCTGGAGTCCGACAATCGTAGCTGCTACTGCTGATGCGAACTATACCGCGCAGTTTACCGCTACCGAGAAACCGCAGCCGAAAGATTACACGCCGACAGGACTGATTGCTACCCAAGAAGGGTATATCGTGTGGCTCGACTGGACGGCTGTAGAAGGAGTCAGCCTGTACGAATGGGAGTTCCTGAATTTTGGTAATTCTGTAGGAGGAAACATAACATCCGAACTATACGGCGGACTCAATTTCGAAGGCACTCCCGCAGGAGAATATCCGCTGGTATGCCGTGTCCGCTCCTTGGACGCTTCGCAAGCTCCTATTAGTGAATGGGCTTCTGTTGATTTCACGTT
>OCVV012859625.1_pt1 | contig 63940 bp, 55 predicted proteins | sample 1539721 | NCBI WGS metagenome assembly OCVV01 (sample SAMN02144230, study PRJEB22623) | gut metagenome | biome: sheep rumen | host: Ovis aries | place: New Zealand
GGATGCAGAGGCTCAGCAGACTGTTGAATTTGAGAAGGTCTTGTTGGTTGACAACAATGGCTCAGTCACAGTAGGCGCACCAACAGTTGAGGGTGCAAAGGTAGTTGCCGAAGTCGTTTGTCCACTCGTGAAGGGCGACAAGGTATTTGTGTTCCACAAGCGCAGAAGAAAGGGTTATCGTAAGTTCAACGGTCACCGTCAGCAGTTCACTGAGCTCACAATCAAACAAGTTATCGCTTAACCAACAAAAAAGAAAGGAACTAAGAAATGGCACATAAGAAAGGTGTAGGTAGTTCAAAGAACGGCCGTGAGTCACATAGCAAGCGACTCGGACTCAAGCTCTTCGGAGGTCAGTATGCAAAGGCAGGCAACATCATCGTTCGTCAGCGTGGCACAAAGCACTATCCAGGCAAGAATGTTGGTATGGGTAGCGACCACACATTGTACGCTCTTATTGATGGCATCGTAACTTTCAAGAAGGGACGCCTCGACCGCAGCACAGTTTCAGTTGAACCAGTTGCAGCTGAATAGTGAAGAGTAAGCGAGATATTAATTTGAAGTTAAAAACAAAAAAAGAAGAAGTTCAACATTTTGCTATTGCGGGTAGTTCCCCTACTCTTCTCTGCAAGGTGTACTTTATATAAGATTATGTCAAAAGCTTGTCAAATCACAGGTAAGACATCGATGATTGGAAACAACGTTTCCCACTCCCTCCGTCGCACAAAGCGCAGCTTCGATGTCAATTTGTTCACAAAGAAGTTCTACTATGTTGAGGAGGACTGCTGGATTGTGCTCAAGGTGAGCGCTGCAGGTCTTCGCATCATCAACCGCATCGGTCTCGATGCAGCTCTCAAGCAGGCAGTTGCTAAGGGTTATGTTGATTGGAAGGACATTGAAATCATTGGTTAAAAACTCTAAACGAAGGAAATAATAATATGGCAAAGAAAGCTAAAGGTAACAGAGTGCAGGTCATCCTCGAATGCACTGAAATGAAGGACAGCGGTCTGCCAGGCACTTCACGTTACATCACCACAAAGAACCGCAAGAACACTCCAGATCGTTTGGAGCTCAAGAAGTACAACCCAATCCTTAAGCGTGTCACTGTACACAAGGAGATTAAATAAGCAGCATAAGATATGGCAAAGAAAACAGTCGCTACTCTCCAGAATAAGGACAGTCGCTCATTCACAAAGGTTATCCGTATGTTTAAGTCACCTAAGACTGGTGCTTATGCATTCGACGAGAAGATGGTTCCTGCAGACAGCGTTAAGGACTATCTCAACAAGAAGTAATTAAGCCGACGAAATGTAAGATAATGAACCTCCCTGAAAAATTTTGGGGAGGTTTTTTATTGCTTTATTGCAAATAATTTTGCAATTTGGCAGAAATCAAGTAAATTTGCAAGGAATTATGCGCGTATGTACCATATATATGGAAATACGCGCCAAAAAGATATGTAGAAGTATGGGATTTTTCGACATTTTCAGCAGCAAGAAGAAGGAAAAGCTTGATAGCGGACTTGCAAAGACCAAGGAAAGCGTATTCACGAAGATAAGCCGTGCCATAGCAGGCAAATCGAAAGTGGATGAGGAAGTGCTTGACAACTTGGAGGAAGTGCTCATCACTTCTGATGTTGGAGTCGATACCACACTCGAAATCATCCGCCGCATCGAAGAGCGCGTGGCTCGCGACAAATATGTCAGCACTTCTGAGCTGAACAATATCCTTCGTGAAGAAATCGCTGCCCTGCTCACCGAAAACAATACCGATGATACGGAAGGATTCAATCTGCCTACCGACCATAAGCCTTACATCATCCTTGTGGTGGGAGTGAATGGAGTTGGAAAAACCACGACGATTGGCAAATTGGCATATCAATTCAAGAAGGCAGGAAAGCAAGTGGTGCTGGGAGCCGCCGACACCTTCCGTGCAGCCGCCGTGGAGCAGTTGTGCATCTGGGGTGAACGCGTGGGAGTTCCTGTCGTGAAGCAACAGATGGGAAGTGACCCAGCATCTGTAGCCTACGACACGGTGAGTTCCGCAGTAGCAAGTGGTGCTGACGTGGTTCTGATTGATACCGCAGGACGTCTCCACAACAAAGTGGGACTCATGAACGAATTGACAAAGATTCGCAATGTAATTGCCAAGGTTGTTCCTGATGGTCCAGATGACGTGATGCTCGTACTGGATGGTTCTACAGGACAGAATGCCTTTGAGCAAGCCAAGCAATTCACTGCCGCTACAAAAGTGACCTCCATGGCAATCACCAAATTGGATGGTACTGCTAAGGGAGGCGTAGTTATTGGTATTTCGGAGCAATTCAAGATTCCAGTGCGCTACATCGGCTTGGGCGAAGCCATGGAAGACCTTCAGGCATTCAACCGACGCGAATTTGTGGATTCACTCTTCAGCGAGGAGAAAAAATAAAGATAAACGTGAGAAAAAATACTGTTGACATCATCACCCTTGGTTGCTCGAAAAACTTGGTGGATTCCGAACGACTCATCCGCCAATTGGAGATGAACGGCTATCGTGTGACTCACGATTCTGAGAACCCTCAAGGTGAGATAGCAGTAATCAACACTTGCGGATTCATCGGTGACGCAAAGGAAGAATCCATCAACATGATTCTCGACTTTTGCGAAGCCAAAAAGGAAGGCAGACTCAACAAGCTTTTCGTGATGGGCTGTCTTTCCGAGCGCTATTTGAAAGAACTGGGGCAGGAGATTCCCGAAGTGGATAAGTTCTATGGAAAGTTCAACTGGACAGAACTGATTCAGGACTTAGGGAAGACCTACGACACAAAACATGAATACGAGCGCCGCATCACAACTCCCAAGCACTATGCCTATCTGAAGATTTCAGAAGGATGCGACCGGAAATGTGCATACTGTGCTATTCCTATCATCACGGGCAAGCATCATTCTCGCCCCATGGAGGATATATTGGCAGAAGTGGAACACCTTGTGGCAAAGGGAGTGAAGGAGTTTCAAGTCATAGCTCAGGAACTCACCTACTATGGCGTGGACATCTATGGCAAGCAGAAGATTGCAGAACTCGTTGAAAGGATGGCTGACATCAAGGGAGTGAAATGGATTCGCCTGCATTATGCTTATCCAAAAAACTTTCCGATGGATTTAATACGGGTGATGCGTGAAAAGAAGAATGTGTGCAAATACCTCGACATTGCTCTTCAGCATGTCAGCACAAATGTTCTCTCCAACATGCGCCGTTACGTCAACAAAGAAGATACTTATCAGCTCATTGAGAAGTTGCGTAAGGAAGTGCCAGGCATCCACATCCGAACCACTTTGATGGTGGGATTCCCTGGAGAAGGAGAAGATGAGTTTGAGGAGTTGAAAGCATTTGTCCGCTGGGCAAAGTTCGAACGCATGGGAGCATTTGCCTATTGTGAGGAAGAAGGCACCTACGCAGCCAAGCATTTCAAGGATGAAATACCAGAAGAGGTGAAGCAATCTCGACTTTCCGAACTCATGGAGCTCCAGCAGGAAATCTCCGCAGAGGTGCAAGCTCAAAAAATCGGTCAGATAATGAAAATCATCATTGATAGACAAGAAGGTGAATACTACGTGGGGCGTACCGAGTTTGATTCTCCTGAGGTTGACCCCGAGGTCTTGATACCGATTAGTGATGGTACTCTGCGACGAGGCAGTTTCTACACAGTGGAAATCACAGATGCCGACGACTTCGATTTATATGCAAAACGAATTTAAACCATAATCAATGAACAACAAAGAATTCGCACAGCGCTTAGCCAAAAAGACAGGCTTGAGTGCTAAGCAAATAACAGAACTTCAGAGCGCCCTCATCGACAATGTCGTTGAGGAAGTGCGCCAAGGGAATGTAGTTTCTCTTCAGGGATTTGGCAACTTTGAACTGAAAGAGAAAGCTGCGCGAAAAATGTATAACCCTACCACCCAGGAAACCATTATCATTCCTGCACGCTACACATTGGGTTATAAACCAAGTAACACATTGAAAGATAAAATCAAAGGCTGATTATGCAGAAACTTACCGCTCAAAACTTATCGGAAGCCATAGCACAACAGCTTGGACTTTCAAAGAAAATCTCAGATACCTTCGTTCGTGCTTTCGCTGACACTATCATTGAGGGTCTCTTCACGGATGGTGTTGTGAAAGTGAAAGGATTGGGCACTTTCAAGGCTGTCGATGTGGAAGCCCGCGAAAGTGTTAGTGTGAAAACTGGTGAACGCATCATTATTCCAGGCTTTAAGAAACTGTCCTTCACTGCTGAAGAAAGTTTGACAGAGAGAATCAGTTCGACGGAGCAACAGGTTCAAATCGAAGAACAGGAAACGAAGGAAGAAGAAGCTTCGAAAAAGGATTATGCTGCACCTGCCGCTGCCTTTGTTTCAGAACTTCCTAAGGATGAAGCACCTATTAAGGGTGAACTTCCAAACGGGGATGAAGCCCTGAAAAGGAACTACGCTGCACCTGCTGCAGCCCTCGTTTCAGAACTTCCAAAAGACGTGGAACCTATCAAGGGCGAACTTCCTACGGTTGAAGAAAAGAACGTTGTTGAAGAAAAGGAAGTCATTGAAGAGGTCAACGTTGTTGAAGAGACTAACGTTGTAGAAGAAGCTAACGTTATTGAAGAGACTAACGTTGTTGAAGAAGCCAACGTTATTGAAGAACCTATTGAGAACAAAGAATCATCATTAGATAAACTCATTACCGAAGAGGAACAATCCTATAAGAAGTTCTTTGATTCCTTATCTGATGAAGAATTAATTAAGTATTTAGAGAAAAAAATTACAGAAGAACCTATGGATGATTTTTCAGGAATTGATGATGTTATCTCAACACCAGAGAGTATAAATGAGCTCAAAGAAAAGCTGAAGGATGCACAGTCACGCTGTCTGATGGCAAAAGAGAATCTGCAAACAGCCATAGAAAAAGTGGATGTGGCTAAGGATGCTTTGCGAGCTGCTGAAACGAATATGCGCACAGCAAGAGTCGATTATGAATCTCTCCAAGCAACAACCAGGAAGTTGGAGAGGTTGATTGGCAAGTTGGAAAATAGCCGAAAAAACGTTGTGGCTGAGAAGGCAAACAGCAATGAGGCAAAACTTGTGGATAAAGAACCTATCGTTGAAGCAAAGCCAACCCCTGTGCCTACTCCTGCTCCTGCACCAAAAGAAGAAAAAGTGGTTGCTCCAGAGCCTGTTAAAGAGCCACAGCCTGTTCAGCCTGAAGCAGAAGAAAAAGAAGGAAACCAAAAGAACTTCATACGTCCTTTAATCATCGGTTTAGTTCTTCTCGCTGCAGTTGTTGCTGCATATTTCTTCCTGAGACCTAACAATCAGGGTGAAAACGTTGAGAAAACAACGAAGCAAGTTGTACCTGACTCCATCCCTGCTCAAGCAAAACCTGAGAAGCAATATAAGATTCACGTTCTGGAACGAGGCGAATACTTGACAAAGATTTCAATCATGTACTACGGTACCAAGGATTCCGTTGATGCCATCCTTCGCTTGAACAATTTCGAAAACCCTGACGTGATTGAACCAGGAACTGAAATCAAACTTCCATAGTAGGTATAAAAAAGCCGAGAACGTAACATTCTCGGCTTTTTTAATGATTGCATCAATAAGAAGACATTTCATTAATGCAATTTCTCACGATAAATTTGAAGGAAAGAATCTTTAGTATTCCATCACTGCAGGAAGTTCCTTTGCCTGCTCAATCATCTTCTCCACTTCCTTCTCAGAAGGAACGCGATTCGTCAGATTCTTCTGAGCATTCACTTCCTCCAATTTCTTCTGCAAATTAGCAGGAACACGATGCTTCAATTCCTTCACGGTATCCACACCAGCAGCCTCCAGCAATTCAGCAAACTGAGGACCAACGCCCTGAATGCGATAAAGGTCCACGTGGTTTGTCCAAGTGAGAATCAACTTAGGGCTAATGCCTGTTTCTTCAGCCAATGCCTTGCGGCCAGCAGGTTTTGCGCACTTCTCAAGCAGTGTGTCTGTGTCTTTCACACCAGCAGCAATGAGTTTTTCAGCATAAACGGCACCAACGCCTTGAATGTCAACAATTTTGTAATTTGCCATAGTCTAACGATTTATTTAAGTAAAAAAGAATGTTATTTAGTTTATGGTGCAAAAATAGTTCTATTTTCTTTTTGTTCCAACAAAATCGCACTTTTTTTCTTCAAATCCATCATTTTTTTATTTTTTGTAATTCACTCATTTTCGAATAAATTCTCATTTTCTCTTTTTCTCATTTTCTCTTTTTCAAAAAAATACCTATTTTTGCATATTAAATAGAAACAGAAGCACACATGAGCACAAAATCCAATCAACTCCATTGCCAACTCATCACGCTTCCTCTTGCTACCGATGCAAGAGGTTCACTCTGCTTTGCTGAAAACACTCAACTCCCCTTCCCCATCGAGCGCGTGTTTTGGATTTATGGAGTACCAGAGGGCAAAACCCGCGGAGGACATGCCCACACCACTTGTGCCGAAATTGTGTTTCCCGTATGCGGCAGTTTCGATATGTGGGTAGATGATGGCAAGAGCGAAAAGACCTATCACATGGACTCTCCCCAAACGGGCATTCTCATTCCGCCCAATGTGTGGTGCGAACTTCGCAACTTCTCGCCCCAAACCATTTGTGTCGTCCTCGCTTCCGAAACCTACAACAGCGAAGGCTACATCAACGAATACGAGGATTTCAAGAACCTTTAGCTCGGCGAAGCCAAAAGCACAAAATGAAAATTGTACGATACACATCTGACCTGCTTCCCATTTGGAATCAGATAGTGGCAGATTCGAAGAACGGTACCTTCCTCTTCGACAGACGATTCATGGACTATCACCAAGCTCGCTTTACCGACTGTTCCATTCTCTTTCTCAAGGGCGACAAACCAATAGCATGTCTGCCTGCCAACTATTCCGAGCAGGATTCTACCATCTATTCCCATCAAGGACTCACCTATGGTGGCTTGTTGCTTTCCCGCAAAACCTCTTGCGACGACGTACTCGAAATGTTTGCGCTTCTCAAAGACTACTACAAACGAAAATTCGGAGCCACTCGATTTGTTTATAAACCTACACCTTATATATATCATACATATCCATCCGAAGAACCGCTCTATGCACTCTTTCGCCAGAATGCTCGCCTCATTGCACGAGGCATCTCATCCTGTATTCCTCTTGGCAAATCTCTCCCTATCAAAGAAAGTAGGAAAAGTGGCATCCGAAAGGCAGAGGCATTGGGACTGAAAATTTCGGAATCCACCGATGCATCCGACATCCTTGCCTTCTGGCAAATTCTTGACCAATGTCTCGATACAAACCACCAAGTGCATCCCGTTCACACTCCAGAGGAAATGCAACTCCTCATGGAGCGCTTTCCTTCCCGCATCAAACTCTTTCTTGCAAAGGATGCTGAAGGCAAAATCTTAGCTGGCACATGGCTTTTCGATTGCGGAACTGTGGTACACACGCAATACATGGCAGCGAGTCCTGAAGGCAAACAAGTTGGTGCCCTCGACTACCTTATTGCTCTACTTCTGCTCAGCATCGAGGAGCATCCATACTTCGATTTCGGCATCTCCACTGAAGCCGCTGGCACCATCCTCAATTCAGGACTCATATTTCAAAAAGAAGGTTTCGGAGCACGTGGCATCTGCTATGACACTTACCTATTTAATCTATGAATGAAGAATTAAAAATGAAGAATGAAGAATGTATTTTACTTCCATCCGGATGGTATTCTCCTCCCCTCGGAGAGGACAGGAGGGGGCTTCCAATCTACCATACCTCCATTCCTTCCTTCATCCAGCGCATTGCTGCTACCCCTGCCATGCAGCGTCTTGATGGTGTTGGTATGAATTGCGGATGCGAATACACCAACTTTCCACGTTTTCGCTTCATTCGCCGCTACACACGCTATGAGCACAGCATTGGTGTAGGACTCATCGTATGGCATTTCACACACGACATACAGCAAAGCATTGCAGCCTTACTCCACGACATTGCTACACCCACTTTTGCTCATGTCATTGACTTCCTGCATGGTGACTATGAGAAACAGGAATCCACTGAAGAACACACACTCGAGATGATTTCCCATTCCTCTGAAATAGTTGAGATTCTACATGAATACTCCTTGCAACCTATTGATGTGGCAGACTATCATCTCTATCCCATTGCCGACAACGACACTCCCCAAATTTCTGCAGACCGTTTGGAATACACACTCGGCAATATCATCACCTATCATCTCGACACCCTCGAAACGGTGCAAGAAATCTATCAGTCCCTCATCGTTGGGAAGAATGAGCATGGCGTCCCCGAGCTGATGTTTACCACACTTGCCAATGCATCCCGATTCGCACATCTCTCCCTTAAATGCTCTCAAATCTATGTTGATGACGAAGATCGCTATGCCATGCAACGACTCGCCGAACTCCTTGCCAATGCTATTCAGCTCGGAGTGATTTCCGAAGAGGACCTCTACACTACAGAAAAACATGTTATCGCCCGTCTCCTATCCAACCCTCAGACGGCATCCGAATGGCAACACTATTGCCAATTATCAAAGATTTTGATAGGTTCCCACCATCCTAATGCCCAACAAATCAACGCCAAGAAACGCCACATCAATCCATACGTCTATCAGCAGGGCAGAACTACCGACCTTGACCCATCCTATTGTGCCGCACTCCAAGCTTTCCTCTCCCAGTCGTTCGACACATGGGTTTCAGGAATTTGAGATTATGCCATCTTCACTCATACGCTCCACCGCATCAGAAAGTTTAATGCCAAAGCAAATCATTCATGTTTTGCTGATGTGTGTTTCTGCGTTAGGTTGCAAAATTGATAGTATATGTTTCATTTGTTAACGCAGATATGGCAGAATCTATGTTTCTTTGCAAAAAAGAATATCATCACTAAATTCTCACACTTACATGAACGGCTTTACATCTTTTTTCAAGAAGAAAACCAAGAGAAATCTGTGCGTTGCTGTTGTCGCACTCCTGATGGGAGGATATAGTCAATCGACATGGGCACAGCTCTCGAAGAATCCTAACAAGTTTTTGGGCAACATCACGACAGGCTATTCGGTAGATGTGGATGGCATATCATTTGCATCCCTCTGGAACCAAATCACCCCCGAGAACGAGTCGAAATGGGGGTCGGTGGAAGGTAGCCGACGCGGACAGTTCAATTGGGGCGGTTTTGACAATTGCTACAACTATGCGAAAAACCACAAATTCCCATGCAAGCTTCATTGCCTGATTTGGGGCGCTCAGTATCCAGGATGGATTGACAACCTCTCGAAGGAGGAACAATACAAAGCCATCGTAGAATGGTTCGATGCCGCAGCAAAGCGCTATCCCGACTTACCACTCATCGATGTGGTGAACGAGGCGATTCCAGGGCATCAGCCTGCTCGCTACAAGGATGCATTAGGTGGTGACGGTAAGACTGGCTACGACTGGATTATCAAAGCTTTCGAAATGGCTCACGAACGTTGGCCAAATGCCATTCTCATTTATAACGACTACAATACCTTCCAGTGGCAAAAGACGGAATTTATCAATTTGGTAAAAATACTTCGCGATGCCGGTGCTCCTATCGATGCATACGGATGCCAATCACACGACCTCACAGACATGTCATTGAACAATTTCAAGTCGGCTATGACGGAAATCCACAATGCATTGCAAATGCCGATGTATAGTACAGAATACGATATTGGCACGTCGGACGACAACCTCCAATTGCAACGCTACAAGGAGCAGATTCCTTACATGTGGGAGCAGGACTATGTGGCTGGTATCACGCTGTGGGGTTATATTTACGGAAGGACATGGACCACGGATGGTAATTCGGGTATCATCCGCAATGGCAAGGACCGTCCTGCCATGACATGGCTCCGAGAATACATGGCTTCGGATGCTGCTAATGCAGCGAAGGGTCCGTTTGAAGGAGGCTATAAGAAAGAGGCGTCGGTGTATGTGAAACCTGCATCCATCCGCGTAGGATTGGGCGAGGATTTGAATGTAGAGGTACGTGCAAGGCTGAGAACAAAGACCATTGAGAAGGTGGAACTTTATGCCAACAACGTGTTGAAAGCCATTTTTACAGAGGCACCTTATACCACAACTCTTACACCAGACAAGAAAGGAACGCTGAAACTCACGGCAAAGGTATATGCCACAGACGGCACAATGTGGGATCGCATTTCTAACGTCACAGTGCATGAACCTCGTTCCACTTTTGCTGGAGAAATCGAATTGCCTGGCACACTGCAAGCTGAGAACTTCGACGTGGGCGGCGAAGGAGTGACGTTCCATGATAGCGATTCCAACGATGAAGAGAAAGTGGGATACCGCACAAACAATGGTGGCATCGACATCGTGAGGGGTAATGGCGGCTACGCCATCGGTTACACCAACTCGGGCGAATGGATGGAATACACGGTGAATGTGAAGCAAGCTGGCGTGTATGCTTTCGAGGCTTGGGCATCGTCGGGTGTTACTAACTCTTCCTTCAAAATAGAGCTGAGCACAGATGCCGGACTCGTTCCTCTGACAGAGACCCTGCCTGTCACCTGTGTCACTCAGAACAGTTGGGACACCTATCGTGCCAACAATGGCAGATTGCTTATTCCATTGGAAGAGGGCAAGCAAATCATCCGTATCACGATTGTGGGTTCTACTTGCAATATCGACAAGGTGATATTCAGGCACGTAGATATAAATCCAAACTTAAAACTTACGCTCACCGCCAATCCGTCTCCTGTAACGATAGGCGACAACACAACTATCAGTGTGAAAACAAGTCTGCCTGAAGATGTCATCAAGTATGTTGAAATCTTTGCCAACGATTCACGTATCGCTCGCAAGACAGCTGCTCCTTACGAATGTACCTACAAGCCAACGGCTGTGGGAACAGTGCAACTGCGTGCAGTGGCTGTAGATACTGCTGGTGCTGAATCGGAATATGCAGAAAAACAACTCGTTGTGCAGAAGCGACGTACTCCACACAAGGGAGTAAAAACACTCCCTGGCATTATAGAGGTGGAGGATTTCGACGGTGGAGATGAAGGACTCAGCTATCACGATAGTGACACTGAAGATGAAGGCAAAGTAAACTACCGCACTGACAACGGTGGTGTAGATATTGTAACGGGTAATGGTGGCTACGGCATTGGTTACACACAGGCTGACGAATGGCTGGAATACACAGTGAATGTCACAGAAGCAGGCACTTACTCCTACGAGGCAACTGTGTCTTCGGGTCTTGATAATTCGGGCTTCCGCATCGGTGTTGTGAAAGATGGAAAAGTCACTGCTATCACCAATAAGATTACGGTACCAAATACGGGCGATTGGGAAACTTACCGAGTTGTGAAAGGCAACTTCACCAAACCGCTTGAGGAGGGTCAGCAAATCTTCCGCATCACCATTTCGAATGCATACTGCAACATCGACAAAATCAACGTAAAACTCGTGCAAGCTGCTGGTGTTGAAGAGATTATCGTTAACGAAGAACAGACGGTGAAGGTGTACTCGCTCATAGGTACTTACGTGGGTGACTTGAAGCTCTCTGCAAACGATGATGCCTTTGACAAACTTCGTCAAATGACAGGTCGCAAGGGAATGTTCATCATCAAAAATCAGCAGAATGGGAAGGCACGTCAAGTACTGATTAAATAAAAAGCCCACACCCGTCCTCCCCGAGGGGAGGAGAAGAACATGAAGCGTGAAGCATGAAGTATGAGGCGTACAAACTTTGTTAAACGTTAAACTTTAAACGAAAAAAACTTTAAACGTTTCTTTTAATCCTTTAAATCCCTGATTAATTTTCATGAATAAATCACAAAGAGGGAGCATGCTGATGCTTTTGATGGCATTTGCCATCCTTGCAGAAGCACAGACATTTCGTTCTCCCAACAAGAAAATACAGTTAAGTATCGATACGAACAGCGCAAAGACCACACAACTCAAGATTGATTATGTGGGAAAGGATAAACAACGGCAACATGTGCTCGATGTTTCTGCACTCGGCATCACGCAAAAGGGTGTGAATCCTTCCCCTGAGCAGGCATGGCGCTTTTCAAAATTACTGAAACGCAGAAGCGTGAAGGAGGATTACACGATGCTTACAGGTAAGCGTTCCCACTGCACGAACCGTGCTAATGAATACGATTGCCTTTTCACTACGGCAGAAGGAAAGGATGCACGCATCATCCTTCGCCTCTACAACGACGGAGTGGCACTTCGCTATCTGCTTCCCAACGAATTGGCAAGCAAGATGGGCGACGAACTGACAACGATTAGCATCCCTGATGGAACTCCTCGTTGGATGCAGGAATACGATATGGGCTACGAGCGCTTTTATCCACGCACCACTGCTTTCGACACGTCGCACAACCACTTCGGATTTCCTGTCCTCTTTCAGCACGGCGAGCAGTTGTGGAGCTTGATGACAGAGGCAGACATTCAACATGGACAAGCTGCCTCCGCCCTACGCACCACTCAAACTGCTTCAGGAACCGACTATCGGGTGGCTCCTTTCCTGAAGGAAGGTGAAAGTTTTGGAGAAGCATCTCCATGGAGAATCATCGCAATTGGTTCTCTTTCCGACATCGTGGAAACCACACTCGTTACGGACGTTTGTCCTCCATCCACTCTCTCATCCACAGATTGGATTGAGCCAGGATGCGTGTCATGGGTTTATTGGGCATACAACCGAGGATCGAAGGATTATCAGATTGTGAAACGCTATATCGACATGGCTGCCACGCTCCATCTGCCATACGTGCTAATCGACTGGGAATGGGATGTGATGACGAACGGTGGAACCATCGACGATGCCCTTCGCTATGCCAAGGAGCGCAACGTGAAGGTATTGCTCTGGTACAATTCCTCTACGGCATGGACAACGAACGGGGCCGGAGGACCACTCTACCGTCTGAATGCTCCCGAAAACCGTGAGAAAGAATTTGCATGGTTGGAATCGTTGGGAGTGGCAGGAGTGAAAATCGATTTCTTCTCAGGCGACACTCGTGAAACCATGGACTATTGCATCGACCTCTTGGAGAGTGCTGCCAAGCACCATCTGCTGGTCAACTTCCACGGTGCTACCATTCCCCGAGGATGGCAACGCACTTATCCTAATTTCATGTCGGCAGAAGCGGTGTATGGAGCTGAATGGTACAACAATGCCCCTATCCTCACCCGTCGTGCCGCAGCACACAATGCCACCCTTCCTTTCACTCGCAACGTGATAGGACCGATGGACTACACGCCATGCACATTCTCCGATTCCCAGCATCCTCATATCACCTCCTATGCTCATGAGCTCGCTCTCACCGTGCTTTTCGAATCGGGACTTCAGCATCTTGCCGACCGTCCTGAGAGTTATCTTGCACAGCCAGAAGCCGTTCAGCAGTTCTTCACCCAACTCCCTTCGGCATGGGATGACACCCGTTTGCTTTTGGGTAATCCAGGAGAAAAGGTGGTGATACAGCGCCAAAAAGGAAAACGATATTACGTTGCAGGCATTAACGGACTCGACGAAGCACAAACCATTCCTCTTTCATTATCCCAACTGCCTCGTGGACAATATCGTATGCAATTCTTCACCGATAGTGGAAACACACAACAGCCTTGGGCAATCACGGAGGAAACCATCAACACCTCCGACCCTACTCCACACATCCACTGCCAACCACGAGGTGGATTCGTAGGGGTTTTGGAGAAAATACGTTAAAAAAGTTGATAGTTAATGTATAAAAGAGTGGTTTGTAATGTTTTTTTTCCTATTTTTGTAGCATCAAACCACTCTAATAACATTAACTATCAACTATATATTTATGCTTAAAAAATTACTCTTATCCTCATTCTTCATTCTTTACTCTTCATTTTTCATTCATGCACAGTCCTTTGAAACAGCTACAGAAGCCGTTTCTAACATGGGTGTGGGATGGAATTTGGGTAACACACTTGATGCGCACAACGGCAGTCGAATGCCCAATATCGTGCAATCGGAAACCTATTGGGGGCAACCCATCACCAAACCCGAACTGATGTCCATGATGAAAAATGCAGGATTTGGAGCAATACGAGTACCTGTGACATGGTTTCCACACATGGACACCACTGGCAACGTCGATGCAGAATGGATGAAACGTGTGCACGAGATTGTGGATTACGTCTTGGATGCAGGACTCTACTGCATTCTCAACGTACATCACGACACAGGTGCCGACGAAAACAACCACAAATCATGGCTCAAGGCAGACGAGACTATATATAATAATGTACGTGAACGATACGAAAAGCTTTGGCAGCAGATAGCTACCGAATTCAAGGATTACGGCGAAAAACTCCTTTTTGAGAGCTATAACGAAATGCTCGACACCTACAACTCATGGTGCTTTGCTTCTTTCGCTTCCCCTTCCAAATACGATGCCAACTCAGCGCGTTCCTCCTACATTGCCATCAACAGCTATGCACAGAGTTTCGTAGATGTGGTTCGTGCCACAGGTGGTAACAATGCAAAGCGAAACCTCGTCGTGAACACTTATGGAGCTTGTTCGGGTGGTGGCACATGGAACAACCATCTCAAAGATCCTCTGAAAGAGATGAAACTGCCTACCGACGCAGCTGGAGCAGGACACATCATTTTCCAAGTGCATAGCTACCCTACTATCAGTCCACTCTCTTCTGTCAAGAACGAAGTGAACGAAATGATTTCCTCACTGAAAACCCACCTCGTAGCAAAGGGAGCTCCCGTCATCATCGGTGAATGGGGAACCAGCGATACGGGTGCTGATTATCAGTCGAACCGTTCCACACTCTTTCAGTTCGTGGATTATTTCGTGCAGACTGCCAAGGAAAACGGTATAGGCACATTCTTTTGGATGGGACTCTCCGATGGCAGTATCCGCTCTCTTCCCGCATTCTCACAAGCCGACCTTGCAGAGCGCATCGTGAAGGCATACCATGGCAGTAGTTTCAAGGGTGCATTCCCTACTATTGATGATTTCGACATCACCTACCACATCACCTACACAGGCGATTGGCAAGAACTCAACCTCTGCACTTCCACCATCAACCTTTCCGACTACAAAGGAATCCGTGTGGAAATGGCACAGCTCCCAGCAGCCAACAGCCTGCAAGTGAAGAGCTATGGAGAAAGTGGCAAAGAGCAATACGACATGCTCGGTGCCAACGCCCTCAACTCCACCGTCACCTTCCGCACCTCATCATTAGGTACGAAAATTCAGCGCATCACCCTGCAAACCATGAAAGGAGCACAGGAAATCCGTTTGAAACGAGCATTCCTCCTCCGAAAAGACAACACCGAAGAAGAACTCAAATCCTTCTCTCCTTATTGGGGTTGCTCTGTAGAGATGGAAGCCCAATCATTAGACATCCCTTCCATCACCACCACTCCATCCGATTCCCCTATCTACAACCTCCAAGGACAACGTATCCACCACATCTCCCATCCTGGCATATATATAAAAGGAGGGAAGAAGGTGTTATTTAAGTGAAAAGTGAAAAATGAAAAGTGAAAAGTGAAAAGTGAAGAAAGGCTTCGGTTTTTGCTGAAGCCTTTCTTCATTCTTCATTTTGTTTTCTCCGTAAGCTTCGGCTTTGCCGAAGCCTTCCTCCACTCCCCACGCTTCACGCTCTTCCCTCCCCCTTGGGGGAGCAGGAGGGGGCTTTACTTAGCCATCCTATAAATCTTCTCCATGTCATCTTGGTTCAGCGTTTTGAAACCACCGATGCATGAGCTGCCGTTGTTACTGCATTTGCGAGCCATTTCCACGATTTCCTCGTCCTTGATTTCTCTTCCAATCAACTCATGAATAGTGACAGGCATGCCAATGCTATGGAAGAACTGCTCCATGGCAGCAATGCCTCTCAATGCCGTTCCTTCTGGGTCAGTGAAATCATTCGCCACACCCATCACATTGACTGCCAAGCGCACAAAACGACTCACATTCGTAGGGCATACATAGCGAGCCCATGATGGCCACACCGCTGCCAATCCAGCTCCGTGAGCCACACCGAACATACCGCTCAATTCATGTTCCAACTGATGGGTTGACCAATCACCACTCATTCCACATCCAGTCAAATCGTTGTGAGCCAAACTACCCGCCCACATGATTTGTGCACGAGAGCGATAATCCGTAGGATTCTGTAGCACCACTGGCGCCAACTCCTTCACCGTTCTAAGAATTGCTTCAGCCACATTGTCGGTGAGCGTCATGTCGTCCTCCTTCGAGAAATAACGCTCCAGCGTGTGCATCATCATGTCGGTGATGCCACATGCCGTTTGGAATGGAGGAAGCGTAAACGTACGTTCAGGATTCATCACAGCAAAGCGGCAGCGTCCCAAATTACCATCGCACGAACGCTTCAGAGCACCCTCTTCGTTAGTAATCACACAGCCCGTACTCATCTCACTTCCAGCAGCAGGAATGGTGAGCACGCAGCCCACAGGATAAGCAGCCTGAGGTTCCGCCTTACCCACAAACAAATCCCATACATCTCCCTCGTAAGCCAGTCCGTAGGCAATCGCTTTGCAGGAATCAATCACACTTCCGCCACCGACAGCCAAAAGGAAATCCACACCTTCTTGCTGACACAGTGCAATACCCTCGCGCACTTTCGACAGCAACGGATTCGGCACCACACCGCCTAATTCCACAAACGGAATACCAGCCTCCTTCAACTGTTGACGAACCACATCGAGCAATCCCGAACGTTCAGCACTTTTCCCGCCATAATGCAAGAGCAATTTCTTACCGCCATATTTCTTCACTAATGCAGCAATCTGCTGCTCACTGTTTTTCCCGAACACCACCTCAGTAGGTGTGTAATAATTGAAAACAATCATATTTTTTAGTATTTAGAATTTTTTTCGTCCTTTTTCTTCATTTGTTTTCTCCGTAAGCTTCGGCTCTGCCAAAACCATCCTCCTTCACTTTTCATTAGCTTTTTCAACCGGATGGCTTCCCTCCCCCTCGAGGAAGCTGGAGGGGGCTATTCCTCCTTCACTTTTTCCTCAAGAACTCCGAAGGCAAGCACCCGTATTCCTCCTTGAAATACTTCGAGAACTGCTTGGCAGAGAAACCCACATCGGCAGCCACCTCCGAGATATTGCTCTTTCCCTGTTCCAGCAAACTATGTCCGCGCTTCAGTCGGATGATGCGAATCAGTTCGAGCGGCGATTTGCCCGTGATAGCCATCAATTTCTTGTAGAGGTGTCCACGTGTTAATCCCACTTCCTTACCCAGCTGCACAACCGAGAAGTCGATGTTGCTCATGTTCTCCTCAATCACTCGAATGGTTTTCTCCACCAGTTCGGCATCGAGCGAGCTGACAGTGATGTCCGACGGTTTCAAGTCCATACCCTTTGCAATCTTCTGCAACGTAGCCGATTTCCAGTCAAGCAATTTCCGAATGCGCAGTTCCAGAATCTTCAAGCTATATGGTTTCGTAATATAGTCGTCAGCACCGTCTTTCAGTCCCTGAATGATGTCCGACTCCGACGATTTGGCAGTAAGCAGAATCACAGGAATATGAGAGTAATTGATATTCGTCTTGACGAAATTGCACAACTGCAGACCGTTCATCACTGGCATCATCACATCGCTAATCAATAGACTCACGTTCTCTTCGCCACCTTCCAAGATATCCACCGCTTCCTGTCCGTTTGCCGCAGTGAGAATGCGGTATTTGTCCTCCAAACTACGTTGCAGGAACTCTCGCACATCGCTGTTGTCTTCCACTATCAGAAGCGTGTCAGGCACCTTTTCAACCTCCTCGCCATCCGAAGAAGCACCGCCCCAACCATCCTGAAGCATCCCGTCCTGATAAGCACCACCCACAGCCTTTCCATCAGCCGACTGCCGCTTGTCAGTTTCACCTCCTGCGGCAGAGCCACTTTCCCTGATGATTGGAATTCTCACCGTGAAAATCGTTCCCTCTGGGTGATTGTCCTCCACGGTAATACTTCCCCCGTGCATCAACACGTATTCATGCACGATATGCAAACCGATACCCGTGCCAATATATTCCGAATCGCCATCCACCTGGAAGAAACGCTCAAAGATATGCTTCTTACCTTCCGCACTGATTCCCCTACCTGTGTCAGCCACCTGTAATTCCATATATTCCTCGCCTTGCATTGGCATTGGCGTTGGCATTTCCATCCGGACGGCTTCCCTCCCCCTCGGGGGAGTTGGAGGGGGGCTTGGGGGGCTTTGGCTTCCTGTAACCTTCCTCAAGCTCACGACGATGTTACCGTTCTGCTTGTTGAACTTATGGGCATTCGAGAGCAAGTTCGTGATGATTCTCCGCATTTTGTTCTCGTCGAAATCCATCTCCATGCTCGCCACATTGATTTTCAGCGTCGTCGTGATGTTCTTTCCTAAGGCATAATATTTGAAGCTATCCACCGTTCGCTGCACAAAGTTCACCATGTCCCCATGAGCGATGTTCAGTTTTTCCGCACCCACATCAAGCCGACGGAAATCAAGCAGATGCACAATCTCATCGTAAAGGATACGCGCGTTTCTCCATGCCACCTCCAGTTCCGTTCTCACCTTCAGCTCCAAGTCGAAGCCCAAGGTCTTTTCCAGCGGAGCCATCACCAGCGTAAGCGGAGTCTTCAAGTCATGACTGATATTCGTGAAAAATCGGATTTTGTTCTCCTCCATCTCCACCTGCTGCCGCAATTCCATTTCCATCTGCTGCATGGCAATCTTCTGTCTCTGCTTCCGCTTCAGATGCAGTACATAAATATATCCCGCTCCCAACAGCAAAAGAAGATAGCACACATTTGCCCAAGTCGATAGCCAGAAAGGAGGTTTCACGATGATGTCCAGCGTCGCCACCTCGCTCGGAGGTCCACCAGGAATCATCGCAACCACCTCGAGCGTGTGCTTGCCCGAAGGCATACCCATGAAATGAATCAGGTTGTGCGGAATATGAAGCCATTCGTCGCCCTCCCCCCTCAAACGATAGAGATAGACGATTTTCTGAGTCAGCGTAGGAAGCATCGCCGATACCGCAATCGAGAAAGGCGTATGGTTGTATTTCATTTCGATTTTACGCTCCAAGTGCAAACTCTTTCGTATCGGAGAATTATCACCTGGTTCCGCAGCCACCCCACTATACAGCAGTTCCGTGAATACCACCTTCTCCCGAGGATATTCATAATGGATGCATTGAGGAGGAATGCGCACATACCCCTTCGAACAAGCAATCATGCATTCCCCATCACGATTCAAGCACGCCGCATTATTCAAGAACGACACCTGCTCCAATCCATCCCCATCATAAAACGGCTGACATAAAAATGAAGAATTAAGAATGAAGAATGAAGAATTTGTGCTGCCCTCGTTCTTCATTCTACTCCCCTCTCCCCTTGGAGAGGGGTTGGAGGTGAGGCTTCTTATCCTTGTCAGTCCCTTGTCCGTACTCACCCAAATATGTTGGTAGCTATCCTCCACGATGGCACGCACAAAATTGTTCGACAAACCATTCTCCGTAGTAAGCCACTCCACCTGTTTCGTCTTCAGCATATAAACGAACAATCCCCTGCGCGTACCAATCCACATATTTTGATGCGAATCCACAAACAACGCCGATATATATTCACCCGCCAAGCATTCTCGCAGCACCTCAGGCGTGTTGAATTCGCGCTTCCCCATGTCATAGACATGCAAACCGAGGCTCGTGCCCACCCACAGCTGATTCCGATGATCACAAACCAAGCTCATCACACTGTTCGAACTCAATTCCGAATTGTCACGATGTAGATGCAAGGCCTGTCCCTCCTTCGGAATCATCACCAAGCCACGGTCCACCGTTCCTATCCACACATTGCCACGATAATCAGCCGCCATACTCTTCACGTACAGCAACGAAATCAGGTCCTTCATGTCAGAACGCTCCACCTTCACGAAACGACCATTCTCCCAACGACAAATACCCTCGCCAAACGTACCAACCCACAAGCATTTCTGCGCATCCATTACCATCGTCGTCACGATATTCGAAGGAAGCCCCCCATTCTCAAGATTATACACCTTCCCATCGATGGCTTTGGCATTAGCATTGGCATTGGCCTTGGCATTCCTTTCTCCTCCCTTCTGGGAGGTCGGGAGGGGGCTTCTCTTTAAAACCCCAAATCCATCGAATCCGAACCAAGTGTTACCCTCGTCATCCTCCACCATGCAGCTCACATCCTCAAACGGAGCCGTACTCACCCGCTGAAACATCACGTTTTGCGTGTTCGTATAAGCCACCCCCTGTTTGGCAGAACCAATCCACATGGTGTGATTCACATCCTGATACAAACAATTGATATGGCTCGACAACGCTGGGAAAGCCTTCAGATGGCGAGTGGTGAAATCACTTGCCGACGTCTCGCTACACACATAGATACCTGCATTCTCTGTACCCACCCACAAATTACCATCCGCATCATCAATCATCGAATTGATGAATTGCCTACCCATGAAATCCGTCAATGCCGAATTCACCCAGGTTCTGTGCTCCAAGTCATAGCAACGAGTCTTTTCCACCGCAGAATGAGACGTGTAAATCCATAGACGGTGACGCGAATCCACATAGATATGATGATAGCGGTGCGCCTTCATCAGCTCCGCCTGCCCCTCCACCAGCAGTCGCCCACTACCCATGTCAGCCACATAGAAACGACCATCATCAGTCATCACAATCGTCCGACCATCCCTCGACACCATGTCAACCACCAAACCCATGTTTCCACTCTTCAACACTTGGAAACGCTCCTTCTTACCATCACAGTAACCCACACATTCATCCGTCGCAACCCATAGTCTGCCTTCCCTATCCACACAGAGTTTCCTCACATGTCCTTCCACACCCATTTTCCTCAGACGGTCGTATCCGTCATTCCTCAAACAGTCGTGCTCCCTGTCCAGCGTCAACACATCACCAGCATCCGTCCTCGCCCACAATCTTCCGTCGTTCGCCTCGCCCAGCCAAACCACATCAGAATTAATTGATGAATGAACAATAGTCGCTTCGCTTCCTAATGAAGAATTCCCATCCTTCATTCTACTCCCCTCTCCCCTTCTCTCCCCTCTTAGGGAAGCTGGAGGGGTCTTGGGGTTGGGGGTGAGACTATAGCTTTTCGCGTTATGTCCATCGAAGCGGCTGAGACCGTTGATGGTGCCCACCCATATAAAACCGTAGGAATCGCGGGTGATGCATCGCACATGGTTATCCGCCAAACCCGTTTTCACATCGAGCCAGGAGAAATGATATTCGCCCTGTGCAAGCGCCACAGAACACATCATCCACAACAAAGAAATGAGCCAACACTTTTTCATGCCTCAAAAATAGAAAAAAAATAACACACAACGAAAAGAAATATGAAAATAGAGCATCATTCCCCTATTATTCTCCAATAAGTATCATCCATTCCCCACGAAACCGCCTGAATGTCTTTTAGACATTCCCATTTGAATCATTTGGATGGTTGAGAAAACGATAGGGCCATTTGTACTTTACACAATCCTTTACTGTATTGAAATCATTGACAGAAATCAATAAATATGAATGGAAATCAAAGATATTTCTCCACAATAGAAAATTTGTGACTTTTGGACATTTGGACATTTGGACAACAACCATTTTTTGAATACATTTTTCAAATTTATAATTAATATAGTATAAATAATGTTAAAATTAAATATATAAAAATATATAATTTAATACATTTCAAGACCATAATTATTTTCTAAATGTGAACATAAGTTAACGAAAAAACTTAATGTCAAAATGTCCAAATGTCCAAAAGTCACAAAATGTTTATTCTATATAATTGAAAATCAACAGTATAGATATTCAAACACAAAGAAAGTTCATATATAAAAAAGATAAAAAGAACCTCCCAACACGTGTCTTAGATATAAAAATCGCCACTAATCGAGTTAATTACCATATTCACAAGTACCCAATTTTAGTACACTTGCTGATTTCGAGGCTTTTCCTCGAAAATTGGGTAATTTAAGCAAAAAAGTTCATGTTGAAGGGGGGGGGGCAGTCTGACTCAAACACAGCACCATCACGACACAAACACTACACCTTCACAACACAAACATTTCAGTGCTTTTACAATCTCTCTGCACCGATTCGAGAGGCTATCCTCTATGGTTGCCATGATGAACATCCTTTGCTTTCTTGATTTAATGAAAAACATCTCTTTTCCTCCATTTTATACTTAGAACGGACAAAAGCGTTGAAGGTCGAAACTGGACTGACGTGGAATAACTCGTAAAAACGTTGATTTGTTTGCATTCTTGAAGAAATATGATTCAAAAACACCTGTAATTGCCACCCAAATGTATCAAATATACGTCCTTTTGAATCTTTCGAGATTTTTTTTTAGATTTATTTCATTTAAATCTTGTTGCCAATCATTAAAAATATTAAATTTGGCACCGAGAAGCGCGAAAAACTAATATAGGCTAAGACAAACTAAAGGTTTTGGGCGCAAAACGCCACTAAAAATTTAAGGTGCAAAGCGCCGTTTGGCTACGCCGAGCTGAAGGTTCAAGCCTTTGACCTTCGACCCTTGACCTTTGACCTTTGACCTTTGACCTTTGACCTGAGATAGACACTCGACAAAACAGAGAGATTTACCTTAAAATATCGCCAAAACTATTTTATCGCCAAAACTATTTATCAACTATACATTTTTATTAATCTTTATTCCAATGAAAAGAAAAACCAAATTCTACCTCTTGAGTATGCTGGCATTGCTATGCCTCATACCAGATGTATCTTTTGCCCAGCTGAGGGTGGAAGGTACTGTTAAAGACGAGACGGGAGAAGCACTCATGGGTGTCGCCATCCTGATACAGGGTGAGGGCACGGGTGCAGTGACTGATTTTGACGGTCATTATGTTCTTCCATCGGTGAAGCAAGGTGCCACACTGGAGTTCTCTTACTTGGGCTATCAGACTAAGGTGGTGAAGGCGACTGGACGTCGATTGGATGTGTCGCTGGTTCCCGACCTGAAGAATCTGGACGAAGTGGTGGTCATCGCTTATGGTCAACAGAAGAAGGTGACGATCACGGGTGCCGTGAGCGCCGTGGGTGGCGACGAGCTGCTGAAAGCTCCTGTTGCCAACGTCAGCAACGCCTTGCAGGGTAAGTTGCCTGGTATCTCAGTGGTTCAAGCCTCGGGTATGCCTGGTGACGACGAGCCAGTCATCCGCGTGCGTGGTATCGGTTCGCTGAATAGTGCTGAGCCACTGGTGCTCGTGGACGGTGTGGAACGTTCGTTCGGTCAGATCGACCCTAACGAAATCGAGGACATCTCCATCCTGAAGGACGCATCCGCCACTGCCGTGTTCGGTGTGCGTGGTGCTAACGGTGTGATCCTCGTGACGACGAAGCGTGGTACGCCAGGCAAGGCATCGGTAAGCGTGACTGCCAGTACAGCTATCCAGCAGATTTCGAAGTTCGTGGAATTCGCTGATTCCTACACCTATGGAAAGATGTGGAACTACACGGCCATCACGGACGCTCTGCCAATGAGTCAGTGGCCTGGTTCGGCAACGATTGCTGACTACGCGCCTTACGACAACACGGGTATCCGCTTCAGCCAAGACGTGATGGAGCATTTCCGCAAGGGTGACATGCCTGTGACCTTCCCTAACACGAACTGGATTGACTACCTGATGAAGGATGCCGCATGGCAGGAGCAGGTTAATGTGAACGTGAAGGGCGGTACGGACAAGGTGAGATATTTCGTTTCTGCGGGTTTCCTGAACCAGAACTCGCTCTTCAAGACTTTCTCGAACAATGACGACGAGACTTTCAGATACAAGCGCTTCAACTACCGTGCGAACTTGGACATCGACGTGTCGAAGTACAGCCAGCTGGCTTTGACCTTGGGTGGACGCGTTCAGAACCGCACCACGATGGGTGGTGGCGAGGGTTTCCTCTTCCGCTACTTGCAGGGTGCCACTCCTTACGCTGGTATCGGTATTGACAGCGAAGGCCGCCACGTGGTTGCCGACAAGAACATCGTTGGTCCTTACGACCGTGATGCGCTCTCGAACTTCTATGAATTAGGTTATCAGAACACAAGCGTGAACGTGCTGAACCTCGATCTCCAGTACAAGCTCGACATGAGTTTCCTGACGAAGGGCTTGGACTTCAAGATCAAAGGATCGTACAACACGGACTATTCGGCTCGCAAGGACCGCCAGAACGGTTTCGGTACGGGTGTGAACTACGTGGCTACGCTCGTGGATGGTAAGGAAGTGCTCCGTAAGGAGAACATCACTTGGCCAATCCCTTATTCTGACAGCCGCTGGGGAAACCGCAACTGGTATGCCGAGGCAAGTTTCAACTATGCTCGTAAGTTCGGCAAGCACAATGTGGGTGCCCTGTTGCTCTACAACCAGAGCAAGACTTATTATCCTTGGGACTCTGACGGCAGTCTGTACCGCTCGATTCCAAAGGGCTACGTAGGTCTGGTTGGACGTGTGACCTACGACTATGACACACGCTATCTGTTTGACTTCAATATTGGTTACAACGGTTCGGAGAACTTTGCCGAGGGCAAGCGCTACGGTACCTTCCCTTCGTTCTCTGCTGGATGGATTCCATCGAGCGAGAAGTTCTGGGAACCATTGAAAAACGTGATTGGATACTTGAAGCTGCGTGGTTCGTGGGGTAAGGTCGGTAACGACAACACGAACGGTGCCCGCTTCCTCTACTTGCCAGGTGCATGGCAGTTCTACACGGGTACGATGACGGTGAATCCTCAGAACCGTGGTGCCAACTTCGGTACGCGCGGCAACTGGCTGCAGGCTGTGAAGGAGTTGACGGCTGGTAATCCAAACGTGACTTGGGAAACTGCTTCGAAGATTAACCTCGGTTTGGATGCTGCTTTCCTTGGTGACCGCCTGATGCTGAACCTCGACTTCTTCTGGGAGGACCGCAAGGACATCCTCGTGTCGAACGCTTCGTTGCTGCCAGCTGTGACCAGTCTGCCTGGTAGTTATGTGAACGAAGGCCGCGTGAAGAACCACGGTTATGAAATCACGCTGAAATGGTCGGACAAGGTGGGCGACTTCCGCTATTCCATCAGTCCAAGCATTGCTTTTGCAAGAAACAAGATTATCGAAATGCTCGAGGTGCCACCTATGTATGATTATCTGAGACGTACTGGACTGCCGGTTGGTCAGCGTTTCGGTTACGACCTCTTCGAACTCTATCAGGAAGGCACCGAGGAACGCTACAAGGCTGCTTACGGCGTGGAAATGCCTACTCAGCTGGTTAGCCTGAAATATGGTGATGCCGTGTATGTCGATTTGAACGGCGACGGTCTCATCGACCAGAATGACCAGAAGCCTCTCGGCTATCCTGACAACCCTGAGATTACTTGGTCGGTGAACGCTCAGTTGCACTGGAAGGGTCTCGACTTCTCGATGCTGTGGGTTGGTGCAAACAACACGAGCCGTATGCTGAACGGATACTATCGCGACCAGTTTGGTTCGACGAACACATCGGCTCTGACGCAGTGGGTGGCTGACAACTCGTGGACGGAAGACAACCGCGACGCCATCCTGCCTCGTATCTCCTTCACGAATCGTGGTAACAACAACCTCGACTCGCGTGCATGGATTATTGATTCGAAATATGTGCGTCTGAAGAATGTGGAAATTGGCTACACCTTCAACAAGCCAACATGGATGCCTCTGTTCAATTTCGTGAGATTCTATGCCTCTGGCCAGAACCTGCTTACATTCGCTAACTTCAAGGGTAACGACCCTGAGGCTCCAGGTCAAGGTCTCGACTTCGGTGTGCGCTATCCTATGACACGCGTGTTCAACTTTGGCGTACAAGTTAATTTCTGATAAATAGTGGAAGAAAATATGAAAAAGTTATTGACATACATATTGGTTTTGGGAATGACCATGAACATCTTCACATCGTGTGTGGATGACTTCAATGTGGGTAACGCCTTTCTTGAGAAATCCCCTGGTGTTGATGTGAACATTGACACGGTGTTCTCCAAGGCCGAATACACCCGCAATTTCCTTTGGAGTGCATACGGACAACTCTATTGCACTTATACTTCGGGTAACATGATGAACGGTGCGCCTATCGACGTGCTTTCCGACTCGTACCATTGCTACGTGAGCTGGGGCGGTCCGAAGCAGAGCTACTATCCTGGTCTGCTGACGGAGAATGCACAGGACACGGAGGATGGTAACCTTCAGGGAAAATTCTCGTATTCCACGAAAAGTGGTCTGGACAGCGACGCTGGTGGACGTGTATCTATCTATGAGACGGTTCGCAAGTGCTGGCAGCTGATTGAGAACATCAAGAAAGTGCCTGACATGAGCGAAGAGGAGAAGAGTCGTTTGCGCGGCGAGGCTTACACGATTATGGCAAGCCGCTACTTCGACGCGTTCCGCAACTTTGGTGGCCTCTGCCTCGTGAAGAAAGCTTTCGAAGTGGGTGAAGGATACTTAGAAGGACGCGCAACCGCCATGCAGACGGTGGAATTCATCGACTCGCTGATTCAATGCGCCATCAATGAACCTGGTTACATCTGGAACATTCCAAACTCTGACATCGGTCAGTGGTCGGGTCGTCTGACTCGTGCTTCAGCTCGCGCTCTGCGTGCTAAGCTGTGGATGTTCGCTGCATCGCCTCTGTTCAACAGCCCTGAACCTTATATGCAGTATTCACCTGACAAGGTGACTGAATTCACAAGAATCGAGAATGTGTGGTTCGGCAAGGAAGACCCAAGCCTTTGGAACCGCTGCTTGAAGTATTGCAATGAGTTCTTCGACGATAACGCTGCCAACGGCGACTACTACCAGCTGATTCAGCCAGAGACTCAGAACGAAGCTGGCTACCGTATGGCTTACCGCCGTGCTTACCGCTATCGCAACAACGAGACTCGTCATGAGAAGATTTTCGATGTCCACCCTACTCAGCTGATGTCCGACGTGGTTCGTGACGGTGCTGTCGTAGAAAACGGATGGGGATGGGGATGGAGAGGTTTCGCCCTCGACTGCTACCGCCAAGGTGGTGCCGTTCCTACCAACGAGCTCATGGAATGCTTCGGTATGCAGGATGGTCGCGTGTTCCCTTATTCGGACATCTACGGACCAGGCAAGAATCCTAACGGCTATGACATCTTCGCCGACCGCGACCCTCGTTTGTATGAGACAATGCTCGTGCCTCGTCAGTCGCTGCCTGCTGGTTTCGATTATGCAGGTAATGCATACGCCGACACTTGGGTGAACGGCGCTATGTACTTCGACCAGAACAACTTTGGCGATGCGAACTCCGACGATGCTGCTTCGAACTACCGCAAATTCAAGTGGATGCTCGACTATACTAACGACCGCATGAACGACGAATTCATCGGTGTTTCTTACATCCGTCTGGCTGAAATGTACCTGATTCGAGCAGAAGCTCGTGCAGAGACAGGCGACTTCACTGGAGCTCTGAACGACCTACACGTGGTTCGCAGCCGCGTGGGATTGGGACGTCTCGAGGACATGAACCCTTCGTTGAACCTGCGTTCGAACAAGGAGAACCTCATCAACGAAATTCTGCGTGAGCGCAACTGCGAAATCGGTGCCGAGTGTGGTGACCGTCTGTACGACATGGTTCGCCGCAAGCGTCAGGACCTCTTCACCAAGCCATTGCATGAAATCAGAGTCTATCGACTGGGTGACGACGGCAAGCGCCTTCCTTTGTATGACAAAGACGGCAACCTCATCAACCTGCGTTGGGATCCAAGTACACCATGGCCTAAGTTCGAATACGAAAAGCCACAGATTGTGAACGGTGCTCGCCGCTGGTGGGACCCTGGCTTCTGGACAAACAAGTGGTATCTTGACCCAGTTTCTCGTATCGAGATTCAGAAGGGTTATGGACTTTCACAGAATCCTGGATGGTAATTCTTTAACAATTTGAAAAATTGAAGGTTATGAAAATAAGAAACATATTAATATATACCTTTGCGGTATTTTGCAGTGTCCCAACGGCGGTTCATGCCCAAGTGACGCTGAGCGACAAAGCGTCGCAGAAGGTAGATTTGGGCTATGGTGTGGAGCAGTCAGAATTCCTCACAACAGCTGCCACTACTACCATCACTGCTGAAGAGCTGCGCCGCACATCAGCCATCAGCCTGGCAGATGCACTCTATGGCAAGCTCCCTGGCCTGAATGCCTACCAGAACACTGGCTTCAAGGGTGAGGAAGGTCGTGGCGCAACGTTTAACATCCGTGGTGTCCAAACGACTGGCGAGAGAGACATTCTGATTCTCGTGGATGGTGTGGAACGCCCTATCGACCGTCTCACCGTGGAAGAAGTGGAAAGTGTGACCGTTCTGAAAGATGCCGCTGCTGTGGCTCTCTACGGACACGAAGCCATAAACGGTGTGCTGCTCGTGAAGACCAAGCACGGCAACAAGGATGGCAAGAACCATTTCAAGGTGGGTGCTTCTCACAAGTTCCAGTTCGATCCTAAGATGGCAGACATGGTCAGTGCCTACGACTATGCTAACGCGCTGAATCGTGCTCGTGTGAACGATGGTTTGGGTGCAGCCTATTCGGACGCTGAATTGCAGAAATTCGCCGACGGAAGCGACCCGTTCGTTTATCCTAACGTGAATTGGAAGAAGGAAGTGTTCAAGAACACGGCTCATGAGACTAATGCATTCCTTTCCTTCTATGGTGGCACAGACAAGGTGCAGTACTACACTCACCTCGACTACACCGATGCCCGCGGTCTTTATAAGAATCCTAAGCAGGATGACTGGACTTCGCAGCTGAAGTATTCAAAGGCAAACATCCGTGCCAACCTCGATTTCGAGGTGAGCAACACAACCAGAGTGAGTGCCAACATCCTCGGTATCCTGATGGAGACAAACGGTGTGCCTAATGTGGATTCAAACGATGCTTGGTGGCATCTCTACAAGGTTCCTGCATTGGCATTCCCAATCCGCACAGCGAATGGTGTTTGGGGTGGTAGCCAGACTTACGGCGACTTCAACCTCCTTGCCAAGTCACAGGGTGCTGGTTTCATGAAGACTCACCAGCGTCAGATTTGGGCCAACATGACATTGGAGCAAGACCTCGACATCATCACCAAGGGTCTGAAGTTCTACATTGGCGCTTCTTACGACAACGCTTCCAACACGATTGAAACCCGTTCGAAGGGTTATCAGTATGGCTGGAACTACTACGATGCCAGCGGCAAGATGCAGGAGACAGTGATGGGTACGGTAGAGGACAAGCTCGTGTTTAACAACTGGGTTGCTTCACAGTGGCGCATCGCTACCTTCAACACAGGTCTGAAGTATGGCATCCAGTTGGAAAACGGCGACAACCTCGCTGCCAATGCCAACTACAATATGAAAAGCGAGATTCGCGATGGTCGCCACAACACTTGGTATCGTGCGAACTGGCAGTTGGCTATGCACTACGACCACGCTAACCGCTTGATGGCGGACGTTGTACTGGCTGCCAACGGTTCCAACCGCAGCTATCCTGCAAAGTGGGCATTCTCGCCAACGATGGGTCTCGGCTACATCTATATCAACCAGCCAGAAAGTTCCTTCCTCAACTATGGAAAGGTTCGCCTTTCGGGAGGTATTCAGCACACGGACTATGTGCCTGAAGCAGGCCTTTGGCTGGAAGCATGGGATGCTTCCCACGGACAGTTCTGGTATGGCAACAACTTCCAGTCTTCTTGGGGTGCCTTCCTGACTCAGTTCCCTACCAAGGACTTTGCTCAGGAAACAGCCTATAAGGCAAACATCGGTACCGACCTGCGGATAGCTAATGCACTCGATGTCACTCTCGACTTCTTCTATCAGCAACGTCGCAACATCCTCGTCAACGCTCGTTCGCTCAACTCCGACGTGGTGGGTATTCAGTCATCCTACGACGACAAGGGACGCGTGGCAAGCTACGGTTTCGAACTCGGTCTGCGCTATGCCAAGACGCTCGCAAATGGCCTGAACCTGAATGCTGGCGCTTCCATCTCGGCAGTGAAGAGCAAGATTCTGGAATGGATTGAAACTCCTGCTTATCCTAACCTTTCCGTCATCGACGGTCCTGCCGATGCAGAACGCGGACTCATCGCCTTGGGCTTCTTCCAGAGCCAGGACGAAATCGACAACAGTCCTATTCAGCAGTTCGGACAGGTGAAGGTGGGCGACATCAAGTATAAGGATGTCAACGGTGATAATGTCATCAACGAAAACGACTACGTGGCTCAGGACTATGGCAACGCCTTCCCTGCACTCAACTATGCCTTCTCCCTCGGAGCAGAGTACAAGGGCTTTGGTATCAACGCCACTTTCCAGGGAGCAGCTCATCAGGTGAAGAACCTCCGTTATGTGGATGGTGTCTGGGGAGCACTCTCCGACAACCGCAACCTCTCTCAGGAATACTATAAGAACTGTTTCGACATAGCAGGAGCCAATGCACTCTATCCACGCCTCTCGACCGAGAACGTGGCAAACAACGCTCAGAACTCCACCATCTGGTATCAAAACATCAGCTGGCTCAAGCTCCGCGACTGCGAACTCTACTATAAGTTGCCTGCCAAGGTCATCGAGCCGCTCAAGGTGTCGGGAGCCAAGATCTTCGTCCAGGGACAGAACCTCCTTTCCTTCGACAATATCGATGCTATGGATGCAGAGAATCTCAACACGGGCTACCCTGTGATGAAGAGTGTGAACGTTGGTCTCTCCGTGACTTTCTGATATAGAAGATTGAATAATTGAAAAATCGAAGATTATGACAACTAAAAAATATACAAAGGTAGTGGCAGGAGTGTTCTCCCTTCTTCTTCCTCTTTCCTCTTTCCTCTTCACGTCGTGTGCCGACCTCGACTACACCGAGGCGACGAACCGCAACGAGGAGTGGACATACAACTATTTCGGCGATGGCATCAAGAACCTCGTGTTCGATGTCTATGCTCAGCTATATAATAATGAATTCGAATCCAACAGTGCCTACTTCCTCGCTGGTGCCACCGACGAGGCTCAGTATGCACTCGCTACGGGAGCCATCAACAACTATGTGAATGGCGGATGGAGTCCAGCCAACCCTTATTCCAACACATGGACCAAGTCATATACAGCTATTGCTGACGCCAACATGTATCTGGAAAAGATTGACCAGACCGACATTTCCGATTGGAAGTACAACAGCGACTACCAGAACTGGATTCAGCAAATGGAACTGTTCCCTTACGAGTTGCGCTTCCTCCGTGCATACTTCTATTTCGAGCTGTTCAAGACCTACGGCGATGTACCACTTGTAACGACTACTCTCACCAATGGTCAGGCAAACAATATGGAACGCACACCAGCCGACCAGATTGTGAAGTTCATCGTCGATGAGTGCGATGCCGTTGCTCCTTATCTTCCTACTGACTACAATACGGAAGTCAATGCAGAAGTGGGACGCGCTACACGCATCGCTGCATTTGCTCTCAAAGCTCGCACGTTGCTCTATGCAGCTTCTCCGCTCCACAACCCAACCAACGACAAGGCCAAGTGGCAAAAGGCTGCAGAGGCTTGCAAGTATATCCTCGACAACGCCTCCGTATGGGGACTGAAGCTCGGAACGTATGCTTCTCTGTGGGGAAACGATGCTTTCTTCAACAAGGAAATCATCTTCGGTCTCGGACGTGGCGAAAGCAACAGCTTCGAAATGGCCAACTACCCTATCGGTGTTGAGAATGCTTCCTCGGGCAATTGCCCTACTCAGAGCTTCATCGACCAGTATGAGTATCAGGACAATGGCGAGACTTTCGCCGAACGCTACCCTGGCAGCATCAACCTCAACGAGGTGGACCCATACGAAGGACTCGACCCACGCTTTGCGTTGACCGTAGTGAAGAACGGCGACGAATGGCCAACCAATGGTTCGCAGAAGAAAATCATCGAAACCTTTGTCGGTGGATTCAATGGTGCTCCTAAGTATGGTTCTACCCCTACGGGCTACTATCTCCGCAAGCTGGTTGATGGTTCCTGTGTCACCACAGCCGACAATCAGGTGACTCGTCGTCACACGTGGATTATCTTCCGCTTGGCTGAGTTCTACCTCGACTATGCTGAAGCTGTTTACAATGCCACAGGCAGTGCAAACGATGCCACCTATGGCATGACAGCTAACGAGGCCATCAACGTTTTGCGCAATCGCGAAGACATACAGATGCCAGAATTTACTGAGGATGGTGAAGCATGGGTGAAGCGCTATGAGCGTGAACGCCTCGTGGAGTTGGCTTTCGAGAACCATCGTTTCTGGGATGTACGCCGCTGGAAGAAGGGTGCACAGTATTTTAAGAACATTCAGGTAGCTACCCTCAGCAGCAATCTCATGCTCACACGCTCCAACGTTTCACGCCAGTGGGATGACAAGTACTACTTCTACCCAATTCCACAGTCGGAACTGAAGAAGAATTCCCATCTCGTTCAGAATCCAGGATGGTAAAACAGAGTAAAACGTAAAAAACTGAAGAATTATGAAGCATATCATCAAATGTTTAGGCTCGCTGCTTGCGGTGGTTCTACTCACTGCCGCCTTTACAGCCTGCTCTGACGACGACTTAAACGGTTCCGCCAATGTCGGACTGGGCATCAAAGTGTTCTTCCCTACCAAGGTAGTCACCAATCAGCCCATCACCATCAATGGCTCGGGATTTAATGGCGTCAACGAAATAGAATTTCCTGGTGGCGTGAAAGTCACCTCTTTCGAGACGGTCAGCGACCACATGATTCGTGTCAACGCTCCTGCGGGCATTTCTCAAGAGGGTGGCAAGATCGTGGTACGCACTGCTGACAACCAAACAGAATCACCTCAGGCTTTGACGGTTGGTCGTACTGTAGTGTCGGGATTCTCCCAGCAGGAAGGAGAAACCGTTACTGGTGGTGATCTCATCACAGTGTACGGTACTGACCTGGAATTCATCAATAAGGTAGAATTACTCGATGCAGAAGGCGAAATCCAGTTCATCGACCAAAAGGACTTCTATCGCAAGGGTACAAGCACCGTCGTTTTCCGTATTCCACCAAAGAACATCTACGAAGGCACTTTCGTGGGCTATGTCCACACCTACGACGGACAGCGCTTCCCTATGCCTGAGCTCACTTACGAGCAAGCTTCCAACGGCGGTCACTTCGAGATTCAGAAGACCATTATCTGGAAGAACGATGGCGTGAAAGGCACTATCGACTGGGGTAACGTCAACTGCCGATTCGCTATGGACGGACACGATGGCAACAATGAGTGCGTGGCTACTTTCCCTGAAGATGTTTGGGAGAAAATGAAGACCGGCACCTTCTATGCATTGTGTAGGCCAGATGCAGATTGGTATCAGATACGTATCACCAACGGATGGTGGGATACCCAGTGGATGGGAGCTGATAACGACATCTCTCCTAACAACATGGCAGACCGAATGATTGACAATGGTGACGGAACATTCTACATTGAAATCAACTTCGGCGATGACCCAATAGTTGGTACTCTCGACGAAAAGCACTTGCTCTTCACAGGTTCTGGATACACACTGCTGGAAATCTATTTCGAAGAGGAAGTTTGGATAGAAGGTGATGAACCATCAGGTGACGTCAAGAATACTTTCTGGAAGAACGATGGCGTGAAAGGCACTATCGACTGGGGCAATGTCAACTGCCGATTCGCTCTTGACGGACACGATGGCAACAACGAGTGTGTTGCTACGTTCCCAGAAGACGTTTGGACAATAATCAAGACCGGCACCTTCTATGCATTGTGTAGGCCAGATGCAGATTGGTATCAGATCCGTATCACCAACGGATGGTGGGATACCCAGTGGATGGGAGCTGATAACGACATCTCTCCTAACAACATGTCAGACCGAATAATTGACAATGGCGACGGAACATTCTACATTGAAATCAACTTCGGTGATGACCCAATAGTCGGTACTCTCGACGATAAGCATCTGCTCTTCACAGGTTCTGGATACACACTGCTGGAACTCTACTTCATTGAGTAGTTCCTAATGGAGGACAAGCCTCTGCGTTTGTCCTCCTCTACATAACAAAACGGATTCTATATTAGTTTGATACACTTATGTATTTTTTCTATTCCAGTGTCTGTGATAGATACTGGAATAGACGTTTTTGAAGAATCCACAAGGACAAAGTACAAAGGAAAAGTACAAAGGACTAAATACCAATTGTAAGTTACAAATTACATCGCATTAAATCAGAACACCTATGAGTAAACTAAAATTAGCACTTCACTTTTCACTATTAACTTTTCTCTTTTTCCTCTCCTCCTGTGTCGGCAGTCGGGTAAAGAAAACTACAATCTCGCAAGCCACACTCATGCAATGGGAGGATTCCATCACGAGTATCATCCGTTCGATGACGCTCGAAGAGAAAGTGGCTATGCTGCATGGCAAGAACATGTTTTCTTCGGCAGGTATCCCTCGCTTGGGTATTGCCGATTTGGAATATGCAGATGGACCCTTTGGCATTCGAGAGGAAATGGTGCCCCACGGATGGAATTCCGCTGGACTCACCACCGACTCAGCCACATTCTTCCCCACAGGTTCTGCACTCGCTGCCACATGGAGCATCGACGATGCTTACAACTATGGCAAAGGGATGGCAAAAGAAGCGCGTCTGAGAGGAAAGGACATGATTCTCGGTCCAGCCATCAACATTCAGCGTATTCCTACCGGAGGACGCAGTTACGAATATTTCAGCGAAGACCCACTGCTTGCCGCACGCCTTGCCGTTGCCTATACGAAGGGAGTGCAGGAAAACAAAGTCGCTGTGTGCCTCAAGCATTATGCTGTGAATAATCAGGAACTTTTCCGTGGCACGGTCGATGCCCGCATCTCGCAACGTGCTCTCCACGAGGTCTATCTCCTACCCTTCCAGCAAGCAGTGGAAGAAGCGGGTGCCTTCGGAGTGATGGCTGCCTACAACAAGGTGAACGGACGCTGGTGCTCCGAAAACGATGAATTGGAAAACCATATTCTCCGCAAGCAATGGGGATTCCGTGGCATTGTCATTTCCGATTGGGGTGGAACCCACAGTACGGTCGATGCCGTCAAAGCAGGACTCAATGTGGAAATGCCTGGGCAGCGTTTCCTTGGCGATGCTCTGCTCGACTCCCTCCGTTCGGGAGCTGTTAGTGAGGAAGTAGTGGATGAACGAGTTCGCGAACTGTTGCGTGTACGCTTTGCCATTCCTCCTATCCCTGCTGAAAAAGCCAATCAGCAAACCACCTCCCAACCCGAACAGCAACACATAGCATACGAAGTGGCTAAACGCTCCATCGTCCTATTAAAAAATACCGACCATGCACTGCCTATCAATCTCATAAAAACCCGTCGCATTGCTGTGATTGGTGCATTGGCTGATGCCCATCAAGCACAGGGCGGTGTAGGTGCTGGCGTTAAGGCTCTCTACGAAATCACTCCACTCGAAGGACTCAAACGTGCCATTGGCAACGATGCAGAAATCACCTATGTTCCAGGCTATCCATACTACCAAGCACAGCAACGCTTTCAGCGCGTTTCTCCTTGGCACGAAGCAGATACCCAACTCATGACAGAGGCTGTGGAAGCAGCTCGCAATGCCGACTTGGTCATCTTCTTTGCTGGCACAGGTCGTGAAGTAGAAACCGAAGGTTCCGACCGCCAGTCCATTCTCCTGCCAATGGGTCAAGACGAAGTAGCTGCCGCAGTGGCTGCTGTCAATCCCAACATGCTCACTGTTATCGTATCGGGCGGTGCAGTGGATTTGCGCTCCATCCAGCCTTTGTCTAAAGCCCTACTCATGTCGTGGTTCAATGGTTCCGAAGGAGGCAATGCCCTTGCCGATGTGCTCTTAGGAAAAGTATCACCATCAGGAAAACTCCCTTTCACCCTACCAATGCGTCTCGACGACAACCCTGCCTACAGCCTCGGAGTCTATCCGCAGCAAGCGCAGCAGAATGGTGACGTGTTCGTGGATTTGGTCAACAAAAAGAAAGGAGAACAAAGCGCGCAGGGTCCTGTAGCTTCCTATGAAGAAGACATTTTCGTGGGCTATCGTTGGTACGAATCGAAAAACATTTCAGTCATGTATCCATTCGGACATGGTCTCAGCTATGCCTCTTTCGAGTATTCCAAACTATCAACATCGACTACTCGTCAAGGCGACATCGAATTGCAATTCACCCTCAAGAACACTGGCAACTGCGATGCCGAAGAAGTGGTACAAGCCTACGTGTCGCGTATCCATTCTGCCGTTCAACGTCCACAGAAGGAACTGAAAGGCTTTGCTCGCATTCAGCTCAAAGCGGGAGCGTCACAAACCGTGAAGATGCTCATTCCTCGTGCAAACCTCTGTCATTGGAACGAAAAAACCGACGGATGGGACTACGAGCAAGGCGAAGCAACCCTCCTCATTGGTTCATCCTCTGCTGACATCAAACTGGAAACCACTATTAAACTCTAAAAATCAGCCCCATGAGCAAACTAAAATACATTGGCTACGCCGGACTAAAGGTTCTTCACTTTTCACTTTTCATTTTACTCTTTTCACTTTTCTCTTTTCATTTTTCACTTTCAACTGCTCAGTCCCTCACTCTCAATCAGAAGGGCTATCTGGAGAAGCGAGGAGTCAACGTTATGGTCTATAGCAACCCCTTCCATGCCGTTTTCCTCGATGAGAAACGCTCTGGCATCGATGTCATCCATCATGGAGTAATGACTATCACGTCACAATCCGTAGCGACTCACCCATCTCCCTCTACGATGGACGCCTCTTGGCACAAAACGGATGGTTCGTAGCACGTGCCCTTCTGCCCGAAGGAAAAACAGGAAAAGTGCTCGAGTGGTACGTCGAACCTCATGCCGTGAAGGATTGGGTGCGCGAACCCGTAGTCGGTTTCTCACAAGTGGGCTATTTGCCTTCCCAGCACAAGGAAGCAATCATTGAACTCGACCCAAACGACACGCACCATCCATCCTCCCTCGATGTGTATCAAGTCCAAGCCGATGGCACCACCCAGCGCATCCTTTCCGCACCACTCAAGGAATGGGGCGACTACACACGCTACCACTATGCTAAGGCGGATTTTTCCTCCATCACCCAAACGGGCATCTACTACTTGCAGTATGGATCTCAAAAAACAAATTCTTTCCCTATTGCACCAAATGTTTATGAGAAAGTATGGCATCCATCCCTCGACGTATGGTTCCCAGTACAAATGGACCACATGGCAGTGAAGGAGGGCTACCGCGTTTGGCATGCAGCACCACATCTCGTCGATGTAGTTCAGGCACCTAACAAAACGCCCCATTTCGATAATTTTGAGCAAGGCGATTCCCTCTGGTCTCCATTCAAACCTTTCGACTTCATTCCTGGATTCGAAGCAGGAGGTTGGTTCGATGCAGGCGACTTCGACATCGAAACGGGTTCACACTGCAGCACAATTCTCTCCATGTGTACCACGTGGGAGACTTTCCGTCCTGAGCGCGAAGAAACGATGGTTGACCAGCAGAACCGCTTTGTCAACATTCATTTTCCGGATGGAAAGCCCGATCTTCTCCAACAAATAGAACATGGTGTGCTCCCTATCGTGGCACAGATTGAGCAAATTGGACATGCTTGCCGAGGTGTGAACCACGCTACCCTCTATCAGTACAATCGACTCGATGAACCATCCACCATCACCGACAACCGCCACCTCACAGGCGATGAGCGTTGGCTTTTCACCTACCACGACCACGGGCTCGACGTGCAAGCTGCATCGGCACTTAGTGCTACGGCTCGCGTGCTTCGCGATTTCAATCCCGCACTCTCGGCACGTTGCTTGAAAGCTGCTGAAAAGATTTGGAGCGATTTCGAGAAAGAAGGACAAGCCTATAACCGTTGCCTACAAGCTGCATGGCAACTCTATCTCACCACAGGCAAAAACTCATACATCAAAGATATGGAGTCTGCCCTCATGCAATCGTTCCAAGGAAATAACCCTCGCCGAGCACTCAGCAACTTGACATTGGCACTGCAAGTGTCTCCTAAAATGAGCAAGAAATTTCTTAAGAACCTGCGTCCTTATGTGGAGGAATACAAGAAACAATTGAACCAGATGCTCGAAGCCAATCCTTACGGCGTGAATGTCTATGGCACAGGTTGGGGAAGCAATGGTTCCATCATTTCGCAAGGAATCAATTGCTATTGGGCAAACAAGTATTTTCCAGACATTGTAACACGCGACGACATTCTTCGTTCTGCCAATTTCATTTTTGGTTGCCATCTGTTCAGCAACCTCTCATTCGTAATGGGCGTGGGAGTAAAACCTAAGAATGTGGCATACGGGAACAATCGTGCCGACTTCTCCTTCATTCCTGGTGGTGTAGTTCCCGGTCTGCTTCTTCTCCAGCCCTACTACATCGAAAACAAGGACGACTGGCCATTCTTCTGGGGACAGAACGAATGCACCATCGCACAAAACGCCTCCTACCTCCTCTTTGGCAATATACTCAGCCAAATGAAAGAATAAGAAAATGAAGAATGAGGAATGAAGAATGAGGAATGAAGAATGAGGAGCCTTTAGCTCGGCGAAGCCAATGAAGAGCCTTTGGCGAAGCCAATGTAGAATGCCTTTTCCCTTTCTCAGTAAGCTTCGGTTTTGCCGAAGCCATTCTTCATTCCTCATTTCTCTTCTTCATTCCTCATTTTCCTTTATAGTACATTCAGTAAATACTCCCATATCAAGTCGATATAAGGCTGATAGAGCGAGGACGAAGTGGTAAGAACCAGCACGGCATCCTTGTCGGGGAACACGAAAATATATTGTCCCGCATAGCCATCGGCACGGAACGAATTGTGGCGACATATCCACATTTGGTATCCATAGCCTTGCACCCACTCGTTATTATCCTTGTTCAATCCCGCTGCCTCCAAGTCCTCGAAGCGTGTGCCTGAAGGAGCGGATGGCACCTGATAGCTTGACATTTCTTTCAACCATTCTGCTGGCACGATTTGCTTGCCGTTCCATTCTCCTTTCTGCAAGAAGAGTTGCCCCATCTTCGCCATGTCTTCGGTCTTTAGGCGTAAGCCCCATCCTCCGCAGTTGATACCTTGAGGACTCTCCGCCCATTCTGGACGCTCAATGTGGAGCGGTTGGAAAAGACGGGTGTCAAGATAATCAAGCACCTTCTCACCTGTCACCTTCTGCACGATAGCCGACAACATATAAGTGCCCACCGAATTATACAGATAGTAAGTGCCTGGTTCATGAACCACAGGCCAAGCCAAGAATCCCTCCACCCAATCGACAGAGTCACCTCTACGTGTGTTAGGTTCCTCATCGTGTCCACAAGTCATGGTCAACAAGTCGCGTACCGTCATGGCATTCAGATACTCACTACGTTTAGCAGGCAATTTGTCGGGGAAGAAATCCACTACCTTGTCTGTCAGTTTCAATTTACCTTCATTGATGGCAAGTCCCACGGCTGTGGCTGTGAAAGTCTTGCTCACGGAATGCATCTCGTGAGGCATCTCAGGTGTATAGCCATTCATCCATCGCTCCAGCAGCACCTCTCCATGCTTCAGCACCATCACGCTATGCAGCACAATCGAGTCGGGAGCAGCAGGGCGCGTCTGCGTGGCAGCCACAAACGAATCCACCGCTTGAATCAATTCTGAAGATGCATTGCCTCGAGGCAAATCAATGATTTCACTTGTTTTCTTCGTGCAACCACAAAGCACTAATACAAATACCAAAAGTTGTAACCTTGTCTTTTTCATACTATTTATAATTTTAAAATTAAAGCCCCCTCCAGCTCCCCTGTGAGGGGGAGAGATGAGGGGGGCATAACTATTATTGTTTCAGAGCATCAGCTACGATTTGAGCAATGCGTCTTGCGCCTCGTTCGTCAGGATGGATGCCATCGGGTAGCATCTTGTCGCTGTCGTTAGCATAGAGGGTGTGAAGATCGATGACTGGAAGCCCATACTCCTTTGCCACTTTTTGGATGATAGGGATAATGCCGTTTACGATGACAGAATCACTAATCTCCCATGTAGATTTAATAGCAGGAATCGGAGTGCAAAGATAGATGTGCGGCTGTGGAGTTAATGTTGCACTGCTCTTCTTGCTGCGTTTGGATGCTTTCTTAGCCAATGAAGGATTGAGCTGAGTGAGCATCTGGCGAAGGTCTGCTTCGAATGCTTCGTGGTGCTTCCAGTTCTGTGGCTTGGAGTCGTTGGTACCTAACTTGATGACAACCACATCGGGATGGAACGCCAAAGCATCGCGCCATGCCGTCTCTTTCATGTAAGGATAATCACCTTCGTTGAGCAGGGTGCGAGCACTAACGCCAAAGTTCTTCACCCAATAGCCCGAACCAAGAAGTCGTTGCAGCTGGGCAGGGTAACTGTTGAGTGTGGCAAGGTCGATACCATGTCCGTCGGTGATGCTATTGCCGATGCATGCCACGCGTACCGCATCGACAGGAGGGGCTGGATGGGCATCGAGCCAGTTGCCCAATTCCTGAAGCATCTGGTCGTGGAATTGGAACCACTTGCCAATACCATAGCCGTGTCCACCTGAAGGATAGACGTAGAGAGCGCAGTCGTTGCCTGCACGGAGCATAGCGGTGTAGTATGCCAAACCGTTGGTGAGAGGCGGCACAAGGCGGTCGTCACTCGAAAGGAGGACAATGGCAGGCGGTGTAAGATGGCGCTGCACAGAGTTATTTGTTGAATATTTACGCACCAACTCGGGGTCCTTCTGCCCTTCCTCACCTAAGAAATTGCGGCAGGAATAGACATGGGACTCGCGCTCGTTCATGGAAATGACGGGATAGAAGAGGATGGAGAAGTCGGGGCGCAGTTCATAAGGGGAGAGAGTGGAAATGACGGATGCCAAGTGTCCTCCGGCGGAGAATCCCATGATGCCCACGTCGCGTGGATGAATGCTCCACACAGAGGCTGAGTCGCGAACAATGCTGATGCTCTTTTCCACATCGGAGATGGGAAGCGTACGGTCGCCGTTGGGCAGGCGGTAGTTGACCACGCAGTATGCGATGCCTCGCTCATTGAGCCATCCCGACCACTCGTAACCCTCCTGTCCGTTAGAGAGAACGGAGTAGCCTCCCCCTGGGATGCCGACGATTGCCTTGCCCGTTGGTTTCTGAGGAAGGAACACAACCATGTTCGCCGCTCCGTCCTCGGTGAGAGGAATGGTGAATTTCCTTGCTGTCTGTGCCTGCAAAAGCGTTGCACTCAGAAGCAAGAAGGTAAAAAACGAAAGAATGAATTTTCTTGACATAATGAATACTTTGAGTTTTTAAGTATTGATTTTCACTTTTAACAACGGAAATATCGGAAACTTTTCGGAATATCGGAAACTTTAGCTCGGCGTAGCCAAATATTTTTTAGAATCATCGGATGAAACAAAAATTACTATCTTTTCCGCTTTTCCGTTCTTTTCCGTTTTTTTCAGTTGTTAGTTTCCAATCCCTTCGAAGACATGAGCAAATCGACAAGCGGCTTGTCCTTGTAGTCGTGCTTCTGCTGGTCCCAGAATCCGAAGTCGGCATCGTAGCACCATGTGGTCCAAGCAATATTGAACTCATCGAACACGGAAAGCATATCCTTGGTCCATGCGTAAGCCAAGGTCCTGTCAACTGGCTCATAAACGCCCCACTCGCCGCAGAAGAGTTGGAGCCCGTATTTCTTTGCCACCTCGATGGCATCCTTGAAGTCGGTACGAATCCTATCGACGTTCCACTCCTGCGTAGTGTATTGCTCCAACAGCGGTTTCAGGGAATCGGGTGCCGCCTCGTAGTCCTCCTTTGAGATGAGAATGCCTGGGTAGTTCACTTTACCCTGATACTTGCCAATAGGAGTCCACCATGCACCATAGTGGGTGAGCAACATCGGGTTGTAGTAGTGGAAGGAGAGCACGATGTTCTTATCGTTTTCGGGCACACGGAGATATTTCATAGTCTCATATCCCTGCCAGCGGTTAGAACCAACCACCAGCGTGCGCTGAGGTTCCATTTTTCGGAGGGCGGCATGCACCTTCGCTACCAACTGGTTCCACTGCTCATGCTCGTCTGCCACAGGCTCGTTCATAAACTCGTATGCCACAGAGTCGTTGCTATAGCCTTTCAGCGCATCCGACAACTGATACCAAAGATTGATTAAATCGTCCTGTGCTTTCTCCGAAGTGAAGAGGGTGTTGGCACTTCCACCCCCTTCGTTGACAGCATTGAAATAGTGGGAACGGATGATGTGAAGGTCAACGATGGCACGCAAATGGTGCTTCCCTGCCCAGTCGAGAGCTTGGGTGAGCAATCCCCATGCCTCAGGAAGTTGTTTGCCTTCCTCATCCCAGAACTGCACCTCGTCGATAGGAATACGCACGAAGTCGAATCCCAATTGCTCAAGGCGCTCGAAGTCATCCTCCTGGATGTGCAAGCGGCGTGCCTCACCACGCTCTTCCGACTGCGACAGCCAGTGACTCAGGTTTGTACCTCGTTTGATACGAAAATCATTTACCACGTTTCCCTCCTTCTTTGTGCAAGCAGCAAGGAGAAGCATCATCGCGGTAAAGAAAGCAAAATGAATGAATGTCCTTTTCATGTTTTAGTAATAATTAAGTGAATAGATAGATGACAGATGCAAAGATACACAAAAATCGCGATTGACAAGCGAGTCGAAACAAGAATTTATGAAAGACAGGTCAGCAACATGGGGCGAACTCCTATTTTTCTATCAATGCAGACCTACCTTTGCCCACCCTATCCTACGTTGCTCAGTCCGAATCAAGTACGTTACCAACGGACTCGAAGTACTATACCAACGGACTCGAAGTACGTTAGGGACGGACGCTCAGTCCGTTCCCGAACGGACTGAACTTTTTCCTCAAATAAGTTGGAGTGAATCCAAATATTTCCTATCTTTGCACTGCTATGACAGAACAAGATATTTTCACAGAAAAAGCCAATAGTGGCTATCCAGTTTGTTACGTAGAGCAATGCCCACTGAAGGAGCATTGCCTAAGATGGTTGGTGGGACTACAGATGCCCGAAACCACGAGCTTTATTAATTGTGTCAATCCACTCAGTCTAAATGCAGGTACAGAGGGGTGTCCTCACTATCGAAATTCAGAGAAAGTGCGATTTGCCAAAGGCATGACGAAAGTATTCAATGCTGACATGCCTCGTCGTGTAGAACCTTACGTGCGCATGAATCTCATCAGAAACCATTGCCGAACGTATTACTACGAATATCGTAATGGCTCGCGCCTCATCTCCCCTACCATTCAGGAAGAAGTGCGTCGCCTGTTCCGCGAGATTGGTTGGAACAATCCCATTGAGTTTGACGGCTACAAAGAAGATTATGATTGGTAGAGTTACACGATAAGAATAAAAAACCAATCAATATTTTTCTCTTTCTCCCTTCTTTCTCTCTTCTTTCAGTCTTTTTTCTCTTTCTCTCTTCTCTCTCTTTTCTTTCAATCTTTTTTCTCTTTCTCTCTTCCTTTCTCTGTCTCTCTTCTTCCTTTCTCTGTCTCTCTTTTTTCTCTCTTTCTCATATAAATCATACATGATATCGCCATATGTTGTATACCTGGTGTACGTGTACACGGGGTCTAAAAAACTCCCCACTTCCATTATTTTATCTCTATCATCAGTATATTTATACGCCGCTTTAATCGCTCCTCGGGGCATGACACCTTCATAAGAATAATTGATTGTAAAAAAAAGCTCGTGAGTTTCTTTGTTATGTTGACGTACTATTACCTTTGACCCTCTTCTATAATAATGTAAAAATATTACATGTTTAATCTTTTCCCACTCGATAAAAACTTCTTCATTCTTTTTCTGGCATAGCAACATACCATTATCATCAATTCTTAAAACGACAAAATCTTTATCTTTCCTTAAGTACTTTATGAGATAATACAAGGTAACTGTTATAATCCAAATAGTTAACATGATCATTAAAAAAGCAGGAAATTCATCGCGCCGAGCAATAGAATGATAGGATAGTACACCACACATAATGCACAATACAATTCCTGGATAAATAGTCCGCTTATAATAATCCTTTCTATATAATATATACATAAATTAAAACAAATAATTTTTAAAGGGTTTTAAAGTATTCTATGCGGAATCATAATACTCAGATGTCTTACTATTTATTGTTTCCTATGGGCACCATGAATAACTTACACGGGTGAAGTCCGTAGTCATAGATGATACTGGTAATAGAAATCCGCAAGTAATGATAAGACAATTACTTGCGGATTTTTTCGTGATTCGGAAGGGATTCGAACCCTTGACCCACAGCTTAGAAGGCTGTTGCTCTAATCCAACTGAGCTACCGAACCATCCTTTTTTTGTGTTATGTTTTTGTAAGCGGGTGCAAAGATAGGTATTTTTTCTGAATTACGGCTTAGGTTTTCGGCTATTTTTTTAGGAGTGACGTTAGAAAACGGAAGTTTTGGGCTGATTTGTTGTGTATGATTTTAAAAAAGCATAACTTTGCACAAGTTTTCAGAATGAGAACCAATTGGCTACGCCAAGTTTCAAGTTTCAGGGCACTTCGTGCCTGTTTCAGGTTTCAAAGTTGGCTAACGCCGAGCCGAAGGTTTGTGTCTTCAATAAAAGTTGTTTTTTATATAGTAACGAGATGATAGCATGGGGTGATAGATTTATCTCATAATTCTCTCATTTCAATTTGAAAGATTTTCACAATTACATACAAAATGAAGGTTTTACATACAATTCAAGATCTGAAGGCTGAACTGAAAGCCTATAGGAATGAAGGTAAATCAGTGGGACTGGTTCCTACGATGGGTGCTCTTCATGCTGGTCATGCGTCTCTCGTGGAACGCAGCGTGAGGGAGAATGACGTGACAGTGGTGAGCGTTTTTGTGAATCCTACTCAATTCAACGACAAGAATGACTTAGCGAAATATCCTCGCACGCTGGAAAAGGACTGCGAGCTGCTGGAGGAGAAAGGTGCGACCATCGCCTTTGCCCCAAGTGTGGAGGAAGTGTATCCTGAACCCGACACAAGGGTGTTCAGTTATCCTCCTACGGACGAAGTGATGGAAGGCGGTTTCCGTCCAGGCCATTTTAATGGTGTCTGCCAGGTGGTGAGCAAACTGTTCATGATGGTGGAGCCAGACAGGGCTTATTTCGGTGAGAAGGACTTCCAACAGATTGCTGTTATCAAGCGCATGGTGGAGGACCAGCAATTCCCACTTGAAATTTGTCCATGCCCTATCGTCAGAGAAGAAAGTGGATTGGCACTCAGTAGCCGCAACTCACTTCTGACACCAGAGGAAAAGGACATTGCTGTGAACATTTCGAAGACATTGTTTGCCAGCTTGGAATATGCAAAGAACCATTCGCTGGAGGAAACGAAGCAGTGGGTTATCGATACGCTGAACGGCATTGATGGTCTTGAAGTGCAATACTACGAAATTGTGGATGGCACTTCCCTCGCCTCCTTGAAGGAATGGGAAGATAGCGACGACGTGGTGGGTTGCATCACAGTGTTCTGTGGCCAGATTCCTGTTCGCCTGATTGATAATATCAGATATAAGTAACGCTAAACGTTTAAAGTTTATCGTTTAAAGTTTAAAGTAGTTACTTGAAACATAAAAAAGAAAAAGCATGTTGATAGAGGTATTGAAATCGAAATTGCATTGCGCTCATGTAACTGAAGCCAACTTGAACTACATGGGTAGTATCACTATCGATGAAGATTTGATGGATGCTGCCAACCTTATCGAAGGTGAGAAGGTTCAGATTGTGAATAACAACAATGGTGAACGCTTCGACACTTATATCATCAAAGGTGAACGCGGAAGTGGTTGCATTTGCTTGAATGGTGCTGCTGCAAGAAAAGTACAGGTGGGCGATACCGTTATTATCATCGCTTATTGTACGATGGATTTTGAAGAAGCAAAATCTTTCCATCCTACCGTTGTGTTCCCAGATGAGAACAATAAGGTTTTGAAATAAGGGGCATTCCAAAATTAAAAAGTAAAAGGTAAAAATTAAAAGCCAACGTCAAAGTTAATTTTTAATTTTTACCTTTTACTTTTTAATTTATATGGTGGAACTATAATATTAGTTCATAATTGCAAAATAGTCAACAATACCTATCAGATGCTGCTGCTCATCTACCACCAAGAGTGAATGGATTTTATGGTGTCGGAACATATACTGAATCTGCGTGAGTTTGGCATCTGGATTAATCATCTTTGGATGGCGCGTCATCACATCTTCCACTGTCACATTGAGGAAGTTTTCCTTAGCACCTTCCACTGCTCTACGAATGTCGCCATCGGTAATAATACCTTGAATCTTGTCATCTTTCATCACAACACCCAAGCCGAGTTTCCCCTTACTGATGTCAATAATTGCATCCACGAGAAGCATATCTGATGGAATTATTGGGAAATTATCAGTGTACATCACATCGCGCACTCGAGTTACCAATTTCCTTCCTAATGAACCAGCAGGATGGAACAAAGCAAAATCATTGGCTTTGAATTTGCGCTTTTCCATCAAGGCTATTGCCAAGGCATCACCCATTGCCATTTGCGCCGTGGTTGAAGAAGTTGGTGCCAAATTGAGTGGACATGCCTCTTTTGCTACACTACAAAGAATGTGATAATGAGAATGGCGAGCAATGAGTGAATCGGGATTTCCTGTCATGGAAACTACTGGAATCTTTCTTTCTTCCAACGACGCAATGATGCGCAGCAACTCATCCGTGTTTCCAGAATTGGAAATCTGCAAAAGGATGTCGTTGGCTGTAATCATTCCAAGGTCCCCATGAAGTGCATCGAGTGGGTTGATATAGAAGGAAGGAGTACCCGTACTGGCTAAAGTGGCAGCTATTTTGGCTCCAACATGTCCCGACTTCCCCACTCCAGTAACGACAACATGTCCCGTACATTCGTAAATAAGTTCTACCACTCGATCGAAAGTATCATCGAGCTGAGGGATGAGGTCCAACAAGGCTTTTGCCTCATCGCGAAGTGCTTGTATGGCAGTTATTCGTGGTTGCATTGAATGTTAATTTAATTAAAAAAGACTCTGAATTACCTTTTCAAGGTCAGAAAGGTGAAGCATATTTGGTCCATCACTCAAGGCATGGTCCGGGTCGGGATGTACTTCAAAAAAGAAACCATTCGCTCCAAATGCTTTGGCAGCAAGTGCCATGGCTGGCACATATTCCCGATTGCCTCCAGTCTTTCCTCCCGCTGCACCAGGACGCTGCACAGAATGTGTGCAATCCATGATGACAGTATCAGTGAAACTTTTCATATCTGGAATGTTTCTAAAATCCACAACCAAATTGTTATAACCGTATATATTACCTCGTTCCGTTAACCAAACTTGCTCATTTCCACTCTCACGTACTTTCTGCACAGGATATTCCATGTCGAGTCCCGATAGAAATTGTGCCTTCTTGATATTCACAATTTTACCAGTCTTTGCTGCTGCAACGAGCAAATCCGTTTGACGGCAGAGAAATGCAGGAATCTGAAGCACATCTACTACTTCTCCTGCAGGTTTTGCCTGATATGACTCATGAATGTCGGTGAGGGTACGCAACTGATACTTCGAATGAATATCAGCCAGCATCTGTAATCCCTTCTCAAGCCCTGGACCTCGATAAGAGCGAATCGACGTGCGGTTTGCCTTATCGAAAGAGGATTTAAAGATGATATCAATGTGATACTTTTGATTGAGTCGCACCAATTCCTCAGCAACTGTCTCAAGAACCTCTGTTGACTCTATAACACATGGACCTGCAATAAAAACCATAATTTGTTTAGTTAGTTAAATTTCAAGAAAGGCTAATCTTCATTAATGCGATGAGAGTATGTCAGCACAAAATCTGGAAAAATCTTGTAGTGAATCTGAAACAAACGCTCATCATTCGTCTTGGTTTCCTGAAGAAGGAATTGTCCCTCCTCGGTTTCATCAATATCGAAAGGCTGAATATGAAAATGCTTCAAGAAATCCACCTTATCACGGTTGAGCATCTTGAAAGCCGTTTCCTTAGCCGACCAATGCAAAAGCATTTGGTCAAGAGTTTCGGCTCTTTCATCTTCCCTCACAAATCTACTCTTGACGCGCATCACCCTTTCCCCCTTCTGCTCAATGTCGATACCGATTTCTCCTTCCTCTGCCAAAGCAACAGCGACATAGCCCATAGTGTGGCTAATACTGATGTCGAGATGCTCATAATCAGGAAGATAGGGCGCACCATTATCACGATAAAGTATTGGCACTTGGCGGTCCAACATATCATAGAGCAACGCACGCACTGCCACCCATTCCAAAATACGAGAAGGAGCACGAAAACGCTTCTCGGCTTCGGTGCGAACTACATCATCGTCTGGAAACAAACTATACAGCTCGTCTATCGTTTCTGTAACATGCCAAATGGCGATGCGCCAACCAGTAAATCTTTTTGTGAAATATAACACTTCTTTGAAATTGAGTAAATGAGAGAATGAGAAATATACTCTATAAACTTCACGTATTAGAATGGTGGTTCGTCATCATTCTGTGATGGAGTCACCACTTGCTGAGTCGGTGTTTGTTGAGGAGCATCGTTAGCAGTTGCAGGAGTAGAAGAACGTGGAGTGAACATTTCCATTTGGTCCACCATAATCTCAACGACTTGATGCGTAACACCTTGTCTATCATCGTATTTTCGAGATTGAATTTTTCCTTCCACGAAGAGTTTATCACCCTTATGAACATACTTCTCAACAATCTCTGCATTTTTACGCCACAATATCAGCGAGTGCCATTCAGTACGTTCTGGCACTTGTGTTCCATTCTGCAAAGTATAGCCACGTTCCGTGGTAGCAAGACTAACAGAAGCAACACACACACCATTATCTAAATATCTAACAATGGGGTCTTTTCCCACATAGCCTATTAGCATCACTTTATTCATATTGTTATAGTATTATTAATAAGGTAATAATCGAGAATCGTCATAGCTGCCATTGCTTCTACCACAGGCACTGCTCGAGGCAACACACAAGGGTCGTGTCGTCCTTTCACTTCAAGCATCGTTTCATTGCCTTCCTTATCCACCGTAGGCTGTTCCCGAAGCAAAGTAGCTACAGGTTTGAAGGCAACACGAAAATAAATGTCTTGCCCATTGCTGATGCCTCCTTGAATGCCTCCACTATGATTTGAGCACGTGGAAATAACTCCATTGTCATTGAAGAAAATGTCGTTTTGCTCAGACCCACGCTGTGAAACTCCAGCAAAGCCTTCACCATATTCGAAGCCTTTCACAGCATTGATGCTCAACATGGCACCACCCAATGCTGCATGAAGTTTTCCGAAGGCAGGTTCTCCCAATCCCACAGGGCATCCCTTGATGACACAAGTGATAACACCACCAATAGTATCTCCATCTTCTTTCACCGACAAAATCAGTTCCTCCATACGTTTGGCAGCCTCTGGGTCTGGACAACGAACAGGATTCTTTTCTATCTCAGTGAAATCAAACTGATGATAATCTTTGTCAATGGCAATATCTCCCACTTGAGATGTATAAGCCGTAACATCGATGGAAAGTTGACGTAATGCTAATTTGGCAAAAGCGCCTCCCACTACGCGCGAAATCGTTTCACGAGCAGAAGAACGCCCTCCTCCCCGATGGTCTCGCAGTCCATATTTCTGTGTGTAAGTGAAATCAGCATGGGAAGGACGGAACACATTGCGAACATTCTCATAATCGTGGGAATGCTGGTTTGTATTCCTCACGAGAAAACCTATCGGGCATCCAGTAGTACGCCCTTCAAACACTCCTGAAAGGATTTCCACCTTGTCACCCTCAGCACGTGATGTGGTTATTTTGCTTTGTCCTGGTTTGCGACGGTCCAATTCACTTTGAATAAAGTCCAAATCGACAGCAATGCCTGCTGGCATACCGTCAATCACACCCCCTACCCCTTCGCCATGACTTTCGCCAAAGGTAGTCAGAGTAAATATATTGCCAAACGTATTTCTCATTTTGTCAATAATGAAGACAAACGGAACAAATCTTTGGTTTTAGTTGCAGCAGCAACCCTCTTCGCAACTACCACCTTCACATCCTCCGCTTCCACAACTACCATTGCAGTTTCCACCGCATCCACAACCACAGCTGCCACTCAGCACATTTACCATCTGAGTCACTTCCTCATTGGTTGCCTCGCGCTTTTCCACCACAGTCCCTACGAAGTGCAAGTCCTGTCCGGCACGTGGATGATTCAAGTCGATAGTCACAGCCTTGTCTTTCACCTCAATCACCATAGCATGATAGCGTGAGCCATCTTCATCCTGAAGTGGAATCACATTCCCCTCATAGATTCTCTCACTATCAAACTTTCCGTTGATTTCAAAGATTTTCTTGTCAACATCGAACATCATTTCATCGTTGAACTCACCATAAGCCTCTGCACAAGGAATCACGAAATCGAAGGCTTCGCCCTTTTCCTTTGCCAAGACCTCCTTTTCGAATGCTGGAAGCACGCTCGCAAGATGACTGATGAATTGGAATGGATGTGCAGCATCACACTGCTCCACAAGTGCTTCCTTCTCATCATCTTCATCCTTCACATAGAGTTGGTAAGCCACCGTGACATAATAGTTCTGAATTGCCATAAACTGTTTTTTATTTCTAATTATTTCTATTACATAAGATGCAAAATACTACACATACACAAACAAGCAAAGAAGTCTTTCTTTGCCGTGATGCAAGTAATTTTCGCAGCTTTTGCTGCAAATATAAGAATATTTTCCGAGATTTTCCTAAATTTGCATTCAAAATCTAACATTATCATATTTATGAAGACTTACACCTACATGTTTTTGTGTTCTGCCCTCTTGTTGGCAGCATGTTCTGATACGGGAAACAAAAGCTCAAAACAAGCATCTAAAGCTAAAGAAGTGGAACAGATTATTATTCAGCGAAACCTCCCTGTACACAACGACTTTTTCGGAATCACCAATATCGGAAGCATCAATATAGAGTTTACCGAAGGGCCTTGTAGCGCCACAGTGGAAGGAGATTCTCTACTCGTTAGCTCCCTGCGCTACGATGTGGATGGTGGATTGCTCACACTCAGCATTCCAAGCGAAGAGAACAGTGATATCAATCATTACGAAACCAATCCACGAATCACAGCAAAGATTTCGTGTCCCGAACTCCGTATTTTATCCAACATAGGTGGAGGAAACATCACTTTACCCGTTTTGCACAGTACAAAAATCGATATGGGAGGCATGGGAGGTGGTTCCATCACTGCTGATTCCATTTTCTGCCCCGACTTCAAATACCAATCGAATAGCAACACAAAAGCCTCCTTTAAATATATAGAAGGAGAAACGGCTACCATCCTTTGCTATGGCATGGCACCAACAGATGCGAATGTAGTAAGCAGCAAAAAGACTGTCATCGATGCCAGCAACAAAAACGACTTAACCCTCAAAGTGAAATCTGCCAACGTCGATTTAATATCTACGGGTAGTGGTACCGCCACCATTGACCTTGACGTTGATGAAATCACAGCCTCAGCTCAAGGTAACGGCAAAGTCATTCTGAACGGACGAGCAGGAAAGAAAGAACTAAAGAATGGCAAAAACGCTGTGCTTGAGGACAACCTTCGTTGAAGAATGAAGAATGAAGGATAAAGAGTGAAGAATAAAAAATGAAGAGTGAAAAAAGAATTCCACTTTTTTCACTCTTCATTTTTCATTTATTCTATTTGTTCTACTTAATGTTCTTGATGATTTCAACCAAATGATTCCAAACCATCTGCACGGTTTTAATCTCCAAACGTTCATCTGGTGAGTGAACACCTCGCAATGTAGGACCAAAACTTACCATATCGAGTCCTGGGTATTTCTCACTGAAGAGTCCACATTCCAAACCTGCATGGATAGCACGAACAAGCGGTTCCTTACCAAACAATTTCTTGTATGCTTCCACGGTAATCTTCAGCAATTCAGAATTTGGATTTGGTTTCCAACCTGGATAGCCATCACCCGTTTCCACTTCAGCTCCTGCCAAACGGAAAGCAGCAGCAAAGGTATTACTCATATTTTCACGGGAACTCAAAGCAGAGCTACGCTGGCTACTTACAATCACAATCTGGTTCTCGTTGGTGCGGATGCTTGCCAAGTTGGAACTTGTTTCCACGAGCCAAGTGATGTCTTGATTCATTTCGAGAATACCATTGTGAACTGCCTGCAAAGCAAAAATAAGCCCACATGCCGTTTTCTGGTCGATTGCTTCTGGCTTCGTTCCATCTGCATTCAACTCGCTCTCCAACGAGAATGTCATCGTCTTTTCCTCCACATGGAATTCCTCTTCCACGTCAGCTGTAAACATGTTGAAATCCACACGCAAGTTTTCCTTATCAGCACTTGGAACGGCAATCACTGCGTATGCATCGCGAGGAATGGCATTGTGCAGATTTCCACCCTTGATTTCAATGAGTCGAGCATCATATTTGTTCCAAACAATGTAAAGGAAACGAGCCAACAACTTATTGGCATTAGCACGACGCTTATTAATGTCGTCGCCAGAGTGTCCACCCGTCAATTTATCCACACTCACTCGCAAAGGCACATATCCTGCTGGCAAAGCCTCACGAGTGTAATTGAATGTCACCGTGGTATTGGCACCACCAGCACACCCAACAAAAATCTCACCCTCGTCTTCGCTATCAAGGTTGATGAGATATTTTCCTTCCATGAAGGCCGACTTCATGCCAAAAGCACCAGTCAGTCCTGTTTCCTCATCGCGGGTAAACAATGCCTGAATAGGTCCGTGCTCCAAGGTATCGTCTGTCAGAACTGCCATTGCCAATGCATCGCCAATACCGCAGTCGGCACCAAGGGTCGTACCTTTTGCACGCATCCAGTCGCCATCGATATAGGTTTCAATAGGCTGCTTCTCAAAGTCGAAATCAAGTCCCGACACTTTTTCGCACACCATATCCATGTGTCCCTGAAGAATCAAGCCAGGCACATTCTCCTTTCCAGGAGTAGCAGGTTTTGAAATCAGCACATTACCCACTTCGTCCACCTTGCATGGCAGTCCATGTTCCGCAGCAAAGTTCTTCAGGAATTCTATCATTTTTTCCTCGTGCTTCGATGGACGAGGAACGGCATTGATTTGATGAAAATAATCAAACACAGCCTTGGGAGTTAGCTTCACTTCGCTCATAATCTATAAATTTAGTGTTTTTTAAGTGTTCCGTTTCAATTTGTAAATCAGAAAATACCTATCTTTGCAGTCTGAATTGCAATGATATGCTTGTGTGTCAACACAAAGTTTCATATTTACAATTGCAAAATTAGTAAAATATGTCGAAACTCATCCTACCAACTCTGTTAATTCTTGTTGTATGCTTTGTATTTCTTAGCATAAGAATCCTCTTCAAGAAGAACGGGCGCTTCCCAAACACTCATGTTTCTGGAAGTAAAGCTATGCGCGACAGAGGCATTCACTGCGCACAAAGCCAGGACTTCGAAATGCGTCACAAGAAGCGCGGAGTGGCAGAATTCAAGAAATAGAACTCAAAAACTAAGAAACTAAAACAAATATGAAAATGAAAGCAGTCCGCAACGGACTTTTAACACTCACAGTTGCTGCTCTTTTTGCAGCTTGTCAGAACAACGAGGCACCTGCTCCAAAGCAGAGTACCGCAGAAGCACCAGCACAGACTGGTTCAGGTTTGAAAATTGCATTTGTACTTATCGACACGCTCACCAATCAGTATGAGCTCTATAAAGATGCTCAGGAAAAGTTCCAGAAGAAGCAAGCAAATGCTGAGAATACCATCAATGAGAAGGGAAAGAACTTCGCTGCTCAGGTGCAGAGCTTCCAGAACCGCGTGCAGAAGAATCAGATAACTCAAGAAGAATACAATAACGAGCAGGCTCGCCTCGGCAAGTTCCAGCAGGACATCCAAGACCTCCAGACTCGCCTTTCCAACACACTTCAGGAAGAGTATGCCAAGGAATTGCAAACTCTTACCGACACCATCCAGTCCTTCATGAAGAGCTATGCCAAGGAGAAGGGCTACGACTTCATTCTCTGCAAATCTTCAGGCATCGACCAGGTTCTTTATGCTAACGAAGCCTACGACGTTACCGACGAAGTAGTTGCCGCTCTCAACAAGCGCTACGCAAAGGACAAGAAGAACACTCCTAAGAAGGAAGAAAAGAAAAGCAAATAATTCCTAAGGGGGATGAAGCATCTTCCCTTTTCATCATAATGGAAAACTAAAAAATGAAGAATGACGACAGCCATTCTTCATTTTTTTATTCTTCATTCTCAGTAAGCTTCGGTTCTGCCGTAACCTTTATTTTTATCAGTAAGCTTCGGTTGTGCCGAAGCCCTTTTTTATTCCACATACAACACCAGTCCCTTCAGATACTCTCCTTCGGGATGGTAAATATTAATAGGATGGTCCGCAGGTTGATGAAGCTGGTGCAGGATGCGCACTTTGCGAAGTGCTTGCGCTGCAGCAGTAAACACGGCTGTGCGGAAATTATCTTTTGTTACCACTTGTGAGCAACTGAAGGTAAACAAAATGCCTCCACTTGCAATCTTCTCAAACGCCTTCTGATTCAGTCTGCTATATCCCTTCAGCGCATTTCGAAGCGCATCCTTGTGCTTGGCAAAAGCAGGAGGGTCGAGAATAATCAAATCGTATGCCCCTTTCTCCATTCGATCGAGGAATTTGAAAGCATCCTCTGCGTATGCCTTGTGGCGAGGGTCATTTGGAAAATTCAGTTCCACATTGGCATTCGTCAAGTCAATCGCTTTCTGTGAAGAATCCACGGAATGCACCAGTTCTGCTCCACCTCGCATGGCATAGAACGAGAAGCCACCCGTGTAGCAGAACATATTCAGCACCTTTCGCCCTTGCGAGTATTTCTGAAGTAAACTGCGATTCTCGCGCTGATCCACAAAGAAACCCGTTTTCTGTCCGCGAAGCCAATCCACATGGAATTTCAGTCCGTTTTCCGTAGCAATATCATCGGTACTTCCGCCGAGTAAAAAACCATTCTCTTGTCCCAATTCAGCCTTGAAAGGCAATGTTGTTTCCGACTTGTAGAAGATATTCTCCAAGTCATCCCCCATCACATTTTTCAGTGCCTTTGCAATCACAAAGCGGTCCACATGCATACCCACCGAGTGAGCCTGCATCACTGCCGTTTTCTTATACACATCAATCACGAGCCCAGGCAGATTGTCCCCTTCCCCATGCACCATGCGGAACGAAGTGCTATCTTCCCTTCCTACGAGTCCCACTGCCTTGCGCATCTGCAAAGCTGAAGCAAGACGTTGCTCATAGAAATCCTGATTGATGTCCTCATGCTCGAAAGTAAGCACCCGCACCATGATACTCCCAATTTGGAAGTGCCCCGAGGCAATGTACTCAAAGTCGAATCCCTTTTTATCTACTTTTTGTTTGGCTGCATACACCTCCACCACCTCACCTTCCTCAGGTTGCTCCGAAAAATGATGGATTGCACCCGAGAAAATCCAAGGATGAAAGCGACGCAAGGAATCGTCCTTGCCAAATTTCAGAAATGCTTGCTTCATTGATTATTATCTTTTTCACTTTTAACTTCCTCTGCAACAGGGCTTTTTTCAATCCGATAATCGCCCGAATGCTCCAGTCTTTGAATTTCCTCATGCAACTTCACGCAAGCCCACGCATCGATAGCAGCATATTGCTGTTGCGCCTCGCTCAGTGAATCGCACTCCCAATTAGAGAGTTGCTGAGTCTTGGAAATTTTCCCTCCCAACAAGTTTGCATAAAGCTTCTGCAAACTCATGTCGGCAACGCCCAGCTCCTTCACCTCATGCTGCAAATCGATGAAATTGCCTGGCGTAAAATCACGTCGATGACGCAGTTGCATAAAATCATCCTTCAGCGAAAGCCCCACCTTCGTCACAGTTTTGTTCTCCAAAAGCCGCACGATGGCATCGGGCATACCGATACGATTCAAGCGGAACAGAAAACAAGTGTCGTGGGTGGACACCTGCAACAATGCCACCTGATGATTCGTCCCTTTTTTGAAAGAAGGACGCGTTTCCGAGTCAAAACCCAAAATCGATTGGCTCAGCAGGTAATCAACGGCTTTCTCGGCGTCTCGCTCAGAAATCACCGTGATAATCCTCCCGTTGAATTGCACCTTAGGTAAGTTTTGTATGTCTTTTTTATCAAATTTTTCCTTGATGATTTTCATTTCGTTTCGTCTCATTTCCTCTTTGCACAACAATGCCCAACGCATCTGCGTCAAGCATCATCCTCAACACTAAATCTCACTTCGTGCAGTGCTCTCATCACATTCACGAGTCGCTGTCCCCAATAGGTTTCGAAGTTTTCCTTGCAAACCACAATTGCCTGAGCCATCGTCTCTTCCGTCCCGTCTCGATACACACTCACAAAGTTCTTCAAGTCTTGGTATATGTCGGCAAGATTCTCACTGATAGTCACCAGAATTGGACTCTCGCTATATTTCATATCTTCCATAAACACATCCAGATAGTCGTCCTTTTCACCCATCACGAATGCCACATTATTTCGGATAATATCATAATTCTCTTCTGTCACAGCGTCCTCCAAATCCACGTCCTCATCTGCCTCCATCTGTGGCAACAAAAGACCCTTCAGATAAAGCAAAGGAAGCAACTTCAGGATTGTATCCACAAATTCCTCGCGCTCCTTCTGCTCCGCACTTTCCAAAAAAGCACAATACTGAACGGCAACTGTAACAAATTCAAGAACATCGCGTTGCATCACAGGCGATGTTCCCAACTGCATACCTTCCATATCATTAATAGTTTGATGTTGCAAAGGTATGCAAATAAATCCAAAAACGAAAATATAACGTCTGAAAATACCATCTCGCCTCTCCCCCTCTCTCACTCTTTCCTTCTCTTTCCTTCACTCATTCCAACATCATATCGAGCCTTTTCAATTGTAGCACTACGACACTACAACTTCTTTACTAAGGCTTTTAAAATCAATCTCTTCACTTTCTGAAATTTTTTGAACGTTCGTTTTAGATTTTTTGAACGTTCATTTCAAAAATTTTGAACGTTCAGAAATATTTTTTTGAACTTTCATTTTTTTGTTTTTGAACGTTCAAAAATTTTGCAATGAAGGTTCAAAGAATTTTGAATGAAAGTTCAAGAAATATTATATGAACTTTCAACAATATTAAAAAAGCACTATAGAAAAGTTCTGAAAACACATTTTAGCACTTGGAAAAGCCCATTCCAATACTTTTGATGCCGAACTAAGATAGAGGACAATTGCATTAAGAATGTATGCGCCTTTGAAAAATATTTCTTAAATATTCTTAATTCCTGTTTGGAAAAAGGGGACTTATTCGTTATATATGCAGACGATGGAAGAAAAAGAATTCATACATATAGCCAAGGAACTACGTGAGCGAGCTTATGTTGCAAGTCTGCGCTTGGGTGCTGATGATGCATTGGCAGAAGATGTGGCACAGGAAGTGATGCTTCGCTTGTGGCAGATGCATGAATCACTGGAGGAAAAGCGTTTGGGCAACATGACAAGTATCATGGCTCGAAATCTTACCATCGACCAACGACGCAGTGTGCATGCGGTATCGATTGAGGAAGAGCATTTCACCCGTTTCGTAGATACGTCTGAACCGATGCAAAGACTGGAGGAAAGCGAGAATGAGGAATGGCTGAGACAGAAATTGAAACAGTTGCCTCGCACGCAACAAACCATCTTGCACCTCAGACAGGTGGAACGGCTCACACATCGGGAAATAGCGGAGCGACTCGGACTGCAAGAAACATCCATCAGTACGCTTTTAGCACGAGCACGAAAAAGTCTTTTAGAAGAAATCAAAAAGAAACAAAGGCAATGAAAACATATTCAAAAGAACATATCGAACAATTGCTCACGCGCTTCATGGAAGGCACGAGCACGCTGGAGGAGGAAGACCTCTTGGCTCGCTATTTCAAGGAGGAAAAGCATCTGCCCGAAGCATGGAAAGCCTATCGCGAAATGTTTGCCATGTTTGATGCAGAGCGAGACAAGGTAAGCACTTCATCCATGCCGAAACGGAAACGACTACTTCCATGGTATTGGACTGTGGCAGCTGCCATTACGCTGCTTGCCGTGGTGGGTGTCAGACTATGGAATCATGAAGACGAAGAGGTTCCTTTGGCAGTACAAAAAACAGAGACGGTGGAGAAGATACAAGTAGAAACCGAACCGGTTGTCCTTCCTTCTCAATTGGAATTGAAAGAAAAAGTGGAATTAGCGGTTTTGCCACTAGCGGAACAATCCCAAACGCTTTCCAAGCCGAAGCCGCAGAAAGTGATTCCAGTTCAAAAAAGGCACATGACAAAAGAGGAAGTGGAAGAGGCAATTCGGATTTTGGCAGAGGAAAATGCACGACTTAAGGCTCAATTGGATTCTGCACAGCGAGAAATCAACGAGGTTCGTCGGCAGGTGATGATGGCAGAGATGCAAGCCTGTGGCTATCTACCTATTTATCAAGAAGATGGGAGTGTGGAGTTTGTATTTGCATCTCAACTCAACGAACCTGTTGAAATGTAATGCAAGTACAAAAATAGAACTATAAAACATATTGAACAATGAAAGCAATGAAACAAGGGTGGGTCGCCCTCATCCTGACCCTTTTGCCTTTGACAGCTACGGCACAGGAGCACGTGGAACAGGCATTTCAAGATTTTCTGAAAAGTAAGAACATCAGCTTCAAGGAAAAACATTCCAAGAGTAGCAATCCTGAAACGCTACAGAAAGAAGGGCAGTTGGATGCCTATTCTTTCAAGGCTAAGCGTTGGAATGACAAAATGTTGGATGGCATCAAGGAAGCGATGAATTTAGACAGAGATAAAGCATACAAAGAGGTGTGGGGTGATGATGACGACTTTCTCAATGAGACCATGTCAATCTATTACAATGACAAAGAGAGTGTGAAGATAGGTTTTGAGTTCGACAAATATCTACTCATCTGTTTTGCCGATACCGAGAACCGTGGATTTCGCTATGCCTACGCTGTGGAATGGAGCGAAATAAGAAAAGAAGGTATGTTGATTAAGGCATACGCTCGCATACCAGATGCAAAGTCCAATCAGAAATCGAATCGTTTCATCTTCGATACTGGTTTTGGTGATTTAAAAAAATATGGAATGGACCGAAAATCCCTCAATTTGGATTCTATTATGTCTTCGCTTAATACAGATAGTCTTTTTCAATTACCTGAATCGATTATCAAGGATGGAGCTATCATCAATATTCGAACGAATAAAGAAAAACATAACACATCGAGCGGCTGGCTTTCAGAATTTGGTATTTACAAGAATCTTTTCATGAAGCATCCAAAAGGTTCTGCAGCTACAACGTATGCCACCATCATCTATGGACTCTGCAAGGATTGTTCTTGCCTCAATCAAGAAGAGCGGGACATCGCGGCGGAGCAAATTAAAAAGCTGGAGGCGCTGACAGACGACGAATTTGTAATCAATCTTTTCAATCAAAGCAGAACCATTTTAAAGATAGGAAAATAGGGAATTCAACTATCCCGTTGAATTTCAATCATATTCATCTCATAAGGATAAACATTCTTTTTTAGATTAGAATAAAAGTCTGTAATATCATTCAGTTGGTATTACGATACGTGCGCACATCCTGCCATAGCTCGTGAGAGTGATGGCGGGAGTTTTTTGTTCAAAAAAAGCCTCATCAATAATTATATTGAAGGTTATTTCTGTTTCTCAAATAATTTGTTTAACTTTGCAAATTGAGTTTGTAAAATGCTCTTTACGACTTTCTAACAAAAGCATATAAACTAATATTCAATAAAATATACCATGTTTTCAAAAGAGACTTACATACAGCGCAGAGCTCAACTGAAGAAGCTCGTGGGAAGCGGTTTGGTGATTCTGTTGGGCAATAACGATGCGCCTAAGAATTATCCATCGAACACGTACAAATTCCGTCAGGACAGCTCGTTCCTTTATTATATAGGTTTGCATCGCGAGAGTCTAACTGCGGTGATAGACATCGACAACGACCAGGAATATCTGCTTGGTAATGAAATCGACATCGACGACATTGTGTGGTTCGGCTATGTGCCATCCATCAAGGAATATGCAGAGAGTGTGGGTATTGCCCATGCTGCTCCAAGTGCCGACTTGAAGAAATTGGTGGATGCAGCCAAGGCAAAGGGTCAGGAGATTCATTTCCTTCCTCCTTACCGCCACGACCACATGATTCTGCTTTCCGACTTGCTCGGTTTCCATCCTCTCGAAGCTCGCGAGAAAGCAAGCGTGAAATTGATCAAGGCAGTTGTGCAGATGCGTGCCATAAAGACTCCAGATGAAGTGGAGGAAATAGAACGCGCCATGGAAATTGGTTACAAGATGCATACCACTGCTATGAAGGCTTGCAAGCCAGGCGTGACGGAACAATACATTGCAGGTTTGATGGAAGGTGTGGCACACAGCCATGGCGATGGCACTTCCTTCCTCAACATCCTCTCGATGCACGGAGAAATCCAGCACGGCGTGCCTTCAACCCGTGCACTCGAAGCAGGCAGACTGATGCTCTGTGATGCGGGTGCTGAAACAAATAACAACTATTGTTCGGACAATACGCGCGTAACTCCTATTTCGGGTACGTTCACACCACGTCAACTTGAAATCTATCAGATTGTGGAAGCATGCCACGACCTCGTTATAGAAAAGGCTAAGCCTGGTATGAAGTGGCTCGACATGCACCTTGACGTGGCTCGACTGATGACTGATATGCTGAAGCAAGTGGGACTGATGAAGGGTGACACGGAAGAGGCTGTGCAAGCAGGTGCTCATGCGATGTTCTTCCCTCACGGACTAGGACACATGATGGGAATGGATGTGCACGATATGGAAGGACTCGGACAGAACTATGTAGGTTTCGATGAAGAAGTACAACCATCCACTCAGTTTGGTTTGAACTGTCTGCGTTGCGGACGTCGCTTGCAACCTGGATTCGTGATGACAGACGAGCCAGGCATCTATTTTATTCCTCACCTCATCGACCTTTGGCGCTCGGAAGGAAGACATACGGAATTCCTCAACTATGATTTGTTGGAAACTTACAAGGACTTCGGAGGTATTCGTTTGGAGGATGACATCCTCATCACTGAAACGGGAAACCGTGTGCTGGGTAAGCAGATGATTCCTTACCATCCAAAGGAACTGGAGGAGTTTATAAATGAAGAATGAAAAAGCTCCCACCTGACCTCCCCGAGGGGAGGAGAGTATAAAGAATGAAGAATCAAAAACTATAAATAATTAACTCATGAGAAAAACAATTGTATTAGCCCTCGTGGCAATGTGTGCATCGAATGCTTTTGCACAGGAAGATGCAAAGAAAAAGGAAGGATTTGAATTCACTACAGTGAAGGAAATTCCTATCACATCTATTAAGAATCAGAACCGCTCGGGTACGTGCTGGGCTTATTCAAGCCTTGCTTTCTTCGAGGCAGAATTACTCCGCAAGGGCAAGGGCGAATACGACCTTTGCGAAATGTTTGTAGCTCATAAGACTTACGAGGATCGTGCCAAGGCAGCAGTGCGTATGCACGGTGATGTATCTTTCTCTCAGGGCGGTAGCTTCTACGATGTTGTTTATTGTATGAAGAACTATGGCATGATGCCAGAAACAGCCATGCCTCTGCCAGGAACGCTCTACGGTGACACGCTTGCCAACTTCACAGAATTCTTCAGCATTGCGGAAGGCATGGTGAACGGCATTGCAAAGGGCAGTCAGAAGAAACTCTCTCCGGCTTGGTTCAAGAGCATCAACTCAACATTCGACACCTATCTTGGCGTAGTGCCAGAGACTTTCACCGTGAATGGAAAGACCTACACTCCAAAGACCTATCAGGCTTCACTTGGCTTGAATATGGACGACTATGTGTCGCTCACTTCTTTCACGCATCATCCATTCTATGAGAAATTCATCATCGAAGTGCAGGATAACTGGCGCTGGGGAAGCAGCTACAATCTGCCTATCGACGAATTCATGGAAGTGATGGACAATGCCATCAAGAACGGCTACACCTTCGCATGGGGTGCAGACGTGAGCGAAGCAGGTTTCACTCGCAATGGTTTGGCTGTTTGCCCAGACATTGAAAAGCCTCAAGACCTTTCGGGTAGCGATATGGCTCACTGGCTCGGACTCTCTGCCACTGAGAAACGCACCGAAAGTATGTCGCGTCCTTTCCCTGAAATCGAGGTGACTCAGGAAATGCGTCAGGAAGCATACGATAACTGGGAAACGACCGACGACCACGGTATGCTGATTTATGGATTGGCAAAGGACCAAAACGGCAAGGAATACTACATGGTGAAGAACTCATGGGGCACAAGTGGTAAGTACAAAGGCATTTGGTATGCCAGCAAAACCTTCGTGAAATACAAGACATTGAATATCCTCGTTCATAAGGACGCCATTCCAAAGGCTATACAGAAGAAACTGGGAATCAAGTAAATCAGAGAGTCAGATAAATAAATCAAGGATTTTAAGGATTAAAAGGATTTATTTACACCTTATTATATTTATACAAAGCCATCCATCAATGCGCATGGGTGGCTTTGTTATTCAATCGTGAAGCAAAACATAGGTTTGAAGGATAAGGATGGGTAGATTTGAAGTTTTTTGAGAAAGGAGGAGAAAAAGATTTGGTAAAATTTGGAGGGTATTGTGAAAAACACTACCTTTGCACTCGCTTTCAGAAAAGCAATGACATGGCGCTTTCGTCTAGCGGCTAGGACACATGCCTCTCACGCATGGAACACGGGTTCGATTCCCGTAGGCGCTACAATAGCTCGGAATTTCCGAGCTTTTTTTGTATCATTGCAGAAAATAACATCGAACTTAAATCGTTATTCAAATAAAAAACGCATTATGAGAAATATCATCACTACCCTATTTCTATGTTTGGGGATGGTTGCCAATGCACAGAGTGTGGAAGGAAATCATTCTGGAGATTTGGCTACAAGAATCAATGACCCACTTGCCAAGAAAGTCATCAATGTGCTGGGCGATTCATACGTGAAGAACCATCGGAGGCCTGTGGAGGAAGCATGGCACTACAAGGTGGCAGAGCGCCACGGCATGAAATACAATAATTATGGCAGAAATGGTGGATGCGTAGCTTTCGATAGAACCAAGGAAGGGTTCGGTCCGTCTTTGCTCGTGAGATATAAGGACATGGATGAAAATGCAGACCTTGTGCTTATCATCGCAGGACACAACGATGTAGGAAAAGTGGGAAGTTCGAAGGACTCACTTGCGATGTTTACGGATTCTGTTGCCAAACTGTTAGATTGCATCCGCATGCAATGCCCAAAAGCGAAGGTAGCTTGGTGTACACCTTGGTATGTAGATAGAATCGGATTCAAGCCAGTTATCAACGCCATCAAGAAGATTTGCAAGAAAAAGGGTGTTCCTGTGCTCGATAACTATTCGAAGAAATGTATTATCAAAGTACGAGATGAGGTTTTTCGTGCTAAATATTTCCAAGGGAAAAACGACACAGCGCACTTAAATAAAAACGGGCACGAACTGTTCGTACCCGTTGGAGATGCCTTCATCAAGAAGGTGCTGAAATAGCCTTGAGCCGAATGCCGGACTCGAACCGGCGACCTACGCATTACGAATGCGTTGCTCTACCAACTGAGCCAATTCGGCGGAAAAGCGGTGCA
>OCVV011317693.1_pt1 | contig 63791 bp, 55 predicted proteins | sample 1539721 | NCBI WGS metagenome assembly OCVV01 (sample SAMN02144230, study PRJEB22623) | gut metagenome | biome: sheep rumen | host: Ovis aries | place: New Zealand
GATGGTATTCTGAAAGCAGAACTGGTGGATGCAGATAATTTGGATCTGACATTCACGAACAAGGCAACAGTGACACTTCCTGCTACTGGCAGCACAACCGCGATTGTACTTACAATTGTCGGCGTTGTGGTTATTGCAGGTGGATTATTCTTCTTGCTGCGTAAACGCAAGGATGACGATGAGGATGAATAATCCTCGTAATGACTTGGTTATTCCAGTCATGTGACGACCAACATATGACTGAGTAACATATAAATTTCTTCATAGCAATACCTCCAGATAAAAGGGAAGCATCTCAGAAGGCAAGAGCCGACTGGGGTGCTTTTCTGATGGTAAAGGGGTTTAGACTAGAAATATAATATTTTCGCGTCTTGAAAAAGACTGATAATTCAAGTATATTATGAGAGTAAAGAATTGAATATTTATTGGTCGATATGTACCTGATTTCAGGGACTTAAAAGTCATAATAGACGTCGCCTTGATAGGAAAGTATGAGGTTTAATAGCCTTGTATTTCTTATCGAGGCGTTTCTTTATGTTTGAAACTATAAAGAAATATGGAGGTATTTCGCGTTATGAAAAAGTTAATGACGTTCATGCTGACGTTACTGATGTGTATCGGAATGATAATGGTTTTCTCTCCGCAAACAGTTCGAGCTGCCAAGCAAGAAGGAGATATTGCAGGTGGTGTATACGATGAAGTTGATTGGCGTATTACGGCTGAGGGTGAGTTGATTATTGGTGATGGTACTGAGCAGACATTTACGTATCGTGAGAATCGTTATGAAGGTGCATTTCCTTGGTATAGGTATTCAAATCAGATAGAATCGGTGAGATTTGATGGTGTTGTTCATGGAAATGGATCTATGGGATTCATGTTTTATAAATTAGAAAATGCTGTAGATATAGATTTAAAAGGTTTTGAGACGAGTAATGTTACTAGTTTATCAAATATGTTCTGTTGGTGTACTAATTTAACGTCGCTTGATGTATCTGGTTTTAATACCAGTAAGGTTAATAGAATGGATTTTATGTTTTGCCAGTGTTCAGGTCTTACTTCACTGGATGTATCGAATTTTGATACACGTAATGTTACGTCTATGAGCAATATGTTCTCATCGTGTAAAAGTCTTTCGACGATTGATTTATCGAATTTTGATACACGGAATGTGACGAATATGAATGGTATGTTTTCTACTTGTTCAAGTCTTACTTCACTGGACGTATCGAATTTTGATACTAGTAAGGTTACAGATATGTGGGGATTATTTGATGGGTGTTCAAAACTTGAATCGCTTGATTTGAGTAGTTGGAACACTAGACGAGTCGAAGAAATGCATTATGTTTTTAACGATTGTTCCAAATTAAAATCACTTAATATATCAGGCTGGGATACGCGTAATGTTAAGAGTATGTGTGGTATGTTTCATGGTTGTGAGAGTTTAGAAACTTTGGATTTATCCAGTTTTAATACAGCAAACGTAGAAGATATGGGCTTTATGTTCATTGATTGTAAAAGCTTAAAAATGCTTGATTTATCAATGTTTAATACTGATAATACCACTTCTTTTAATAGTATGTTTACTGGATGTTCTGGTCTTGAATATCTTGATATTTCGAGCTTTAATACTCATAAAGTGCGTGATATGCAGATTATGTTCGATAGATGCAACAGTTTGAAATCAATTGTGTTGGGTAATGATTTTTCTTTTAAAGGCGATGGAAGTATTTCTGGATCTTATTTACCCTCTGTTCCTGTGCCTTCATCTGATTCTCCATATACAGGTAAGTGGATATCTGCAGATGGTGTGAATGGGCCATTTACATCTGAACAACTTAGGGATTCTTATAATGGACGCACTATGGCAGGATTATGGGTTTGGGAAGGTCTTGCGTCATGCGAAATCCGATTTGAAGCACCTGATAATGCGTCAGGCTCGATGACATTGTTGCATTTTCTTTCTGATTTGGATTTCAAGATTCCTACCTGTCAGTATGCTATTTTCGATCATACATTCCTTTATTGGGATGATGGCCAGGGTCATCAGTATGAAAATAAGGCAACCATTCCAGCTGGAACTTATGCGCCTGGGTCAACTGTTACTTTGACGGCTGTATTCGAGGCAAATAGCCATAATGTTAGTATGGAAGATGGTGCTTTTGAATTCAGTATTAAAGCTGGAGAGAAAGCAACATTTGATAACATCCCAGCAGGAACGACATATCAGATTTATGAAAAAACTGAAGATGGATGGGTGCTTGTTCAGCAAGAGAACGCCAGTGGCGTGATTGAGGCTCTTGAAGAATCAGCCGCTTCCTTCTGGAACAAGTATCAGCCTGGTGTTGTAACAGTACAGTTTACTGGTACAAAGAAATTAGATGGGCATCCTGCAAAAGAAGGTGCTTATCAATTTGAACTTCTTGATGAACATAGGAATGTGATTCAGACGAAGACGTTGTTTGATGGTGGATTTATTCAGTTTGACCCGATTGAATATACAAAGGATGATCTTGGAGAGCATACGTATATCATAAGAGAAATTGATCCGCAGGATGATAGTATTGATTATGATACACATGAGGAAACGGTTAACGTTTTAGTAAAAGAGAATGTTATCAGTGAGGGTCTGACTGTGCATTCATATTCTGATAATTTGAACGAATCTGGTGAGAAAGAGTCGGATTATATCAGTAATAAAAATTATACTGATGTAATCACTATTCCAGATGCAGAAAAACTGCATGTTACTGTAAAGTATACCAATCCAAGAGGACATTTTTGGATTTGGCAAGGGGCACATGCTAATGTTCATAGTCAAAATTGGAATGCTACGTGTAATCCTGACACAGCATTGAAGAACTATATATATCAATCTGGAAAAGATCAAGAATATTTAAAAGATGAGTTTGATGTAATAGGTGATTCAATTAGTGTATTGTATTCCAGTTATGCATATCCTTCATCGTATGGCTATTATCCGAATGGGCCGTATTCTGATATGGTGAATTATGGATATTATATTACAGTTTCGTCAGATACTACTGAATTGGCGGCAGATGTTACTTACGATGAAGATGGTGTTGCGTTTAACAATACGACTCGTCCAGGTGTCTTAAAGATTACCAAGGATGGGTCTGAGCTTACTGAAGCGAACAAGGACGATACGTTTACGTTCGAAATTGAGTTTGCGAACGAGAACGGAATGCCTATCAGTGATGAAATCTATTGGTATGTCGAAAATTAAGACAAGTGTCTTGAAGAATGAGGTTTTTTTCAAGTATATTATGAGAGTAAAGAATTGAATAAATGAATGAGTCGATATGTGCCTGATTTCAGGCACTTAAGAGTCAAAGAGACGTCGCCCTGATAGGAAAATGTTGGGATTGTGATTCCTTGCAAGTCTTATCGGGGCGTTTCTTTATGTGGTTGGAAATATATGAAGAATAATGGAGGTAATGAAGGTATGAAGAAATTATGGGCATTTATGCTGACGTTGTTGATATGCGTTGGTATGATAATGGTTTTTACGCCAAGTATAGTTCATGCAGCCAAGCAAGAAGGAGATATTGCAGGTGGTGTATATGACGAAGTTGATTGGCGTATTACGTCTGAAGGCGAGTTAATTTTCGGTAACGGTACTGAGCAGACGTTTACGTATCGTGATACAAGAACAAGTCATATGCTTCCGTGGACGGATGTATTTTCAGGTGGAATTACTTATGTTGATAAAATCAAATCGGTAAGATTTGATGGGATAGTTCATGGAAATGGTTCCATGGGAGGGATGTTTTCAGGGTGTGTTAATTTAACATCTATTGATTTTTCTGGTTTCGATACGAGTCAAGTGACTGATATGAGTAGCATGTTTAGTCAGTGTACAGGACTAACATATATCGATTTGTCAACGTTTGATACGAGTAATGTTAAGCAAATGACCAGTATGTTTAGTGGATGTTCAGGATTTACATCATTGGATGTTTCGAATTTTGATACGAGTAATGTTAGAAGTTTTTACAATATGTTTGCTTATTGTACTGGACTTACTTCGATTGATGTATCTAATTTTGATACACGAAATGCAGAACTCTTAGATGAGATGTTTCGTGGTTGTTCTGGTTTATCATCTATTGATGTATCAAATTTTAATACGACAAATGTTTGGCGTATGTACGGCATGTTTGCGGATTGTACAAAGCTGAAATCAATGGATCTAACTAATTTTGATACCAGTAACGTGAAGGAGATGCAGGAACTCTTTGAAAATTGTTCCAGTCTTGAATATGTGGATTTATCAAGTTTTGATACAAATAAAGTTACAAACATGGTTGATTATTTCTGGAACTGTTCAAAATTAAAAAAAATAAATATTGGCCCAAACTTTAAATTTAAAGGCAATAATATTACGACACAGATTTATCAGTGCCTTTTCCCGACACCAGTTGCTTTTGCCGATGGAAAAGGATATACAGGAAAATGGATTTCTGCTGATGGTGTATATGGTCCTTATATGTCTGAAGAACTTCGTGAAAATTATACATCTGAGATGATGGGGGAATGGATCTGGGAGGAAAGACCTTTTAGTACAGTTGTTTTTAATGCAGAAAATGCGTCAGGATCTATGCCAAACGAAGGTTTGTTCCCTGATAAAGATTTTAAGATTCCAACATGTCAGTATTCTATTTTTGATCATACATTTCTTTATTGGGATGATGGGCATGGACATCATTATGAAAATAAGGGTGTGATTCCTGCGGGGACATATTCAGATGGCATTACAATTACGCTTACTGCGGTATTTGAGAAAAATAGTCATAATATAAACATGAAGGATGGTGCTTTTGAATTCAGTATTAAAGCTGGTGAGAAAGCAACATTCAATGACATTCCAGCAGGAACGTCTTATCAGGTATATGAGAAAACGGAAGATGGATGGGTGCTTGTACAGCAAGAGAACACTTCTGGCGTGATCGAAGCTCTTGAAGAATCAGCTGCCTCCTTCTGGAACAAGTTTCAGCCTGGAGTTGTGACTGTGCAGTTTACAGGCACAAAAAAGTTAGATGGGCATCCAGCTAAAGAAGGTGCTTATAGTTTTGAACTTTTAGATGAAACAGGAAATGTACTTCAGACAAAATCTTTGATTGAAGGTGGATTCATTCAATTTGATTCAATTGAGTATACGAAGGATGATCTTGGTGAACATACGTATATTATAAGAGAAATTGATCCTAAAGATGATAGTATTGATTATGATATACATGAAGAGATTGTGACGGTACTTGTAAAAGAAGGTGGCAAGACTGGCATTATTCATAGTGATAATTTGGATGATGCAGGTGAACAGTTATCCAATTATGATTGGTCGGACATTTTAGGTCGTGGATATGTTGAAACTGCTGATTATATCACTATTCCTGGTGCGGAAAAGCTTCATGTGAAGTTGAAATATTCCTCATATTATGGCTCTGTAGAAGCATATAAAGGAATACATCGTTGTTTGACAGCTTCGATAAATGAAGATTATGATGGTATTACAGATGAAGAATGGGATGCATTGGATAATTCTTATGTTTTTACTGATTATGATTATCAGGGAACAACTGGTAATGAGTATAAGGTTGAAGAATTTGACGTTGAAGGCGATTCGCTGAGTTTGTATTATTATTCAGATGTTGCAGAAGATTTATTGAATTATGGATATTATGTTGAAGTGACGGCTGGAAAGTTGATTGCTGATGTGACATATGATGAAGATGGCGTTGCGTTTAATAACACGACTCGTCCAGGTATCTTAAAGATTACCAAGGATGGATCTGAGCTTACCGAAGCAAACAAGGACGATACATTCACGTTCGAGATTGAGTTCACGAACGAGAACGGAATGCCGATTTCGGATAACATCTACTGGTACGTAGAAGATCAGAATTGACATTTTATGAAAAAGAGGACTCTCTTCGGAGGGTCCTCTTTTTATATGCATTTTTCGTGTAAGAGCATAAGGGATTGTGACACAGGTACGACAAAGGCTTTGAAACGACATGTGACGCAGAGAAAAAATGCTCATAAATGAACATTCCTTAGTATCATTGCGTTTAATGCAGATTTTCCGCGAAGATGCCGAGAAAGGATTTTCAATCTTAGGTATTGTGTTCTGTAAACGGGAACAGATGAAAACTTTACGAGTTTCTCGATAATTGCATCATAGGACGTATCGTTGTTCATTATGATTTGGGATAAACTATAACAAATCGGTTAAAAAATAAAAGAAAAAAAGAAGGACGATCCTGTATAAGGAACGTCCTTTTGTTTGTTTAGAGTGTCCAGTCAATAGGTGTACTGCCGTGAGATACGAGAAAAGCGTTGGTTTTGCTGAAAGGTTTGCTTCCGAAAAATCCACGGTCAGCTGACATGGGACTTGGATGGGCAGACATGAATGCAACTTTGTTGTCATAGGACTGCCACGGAACATGGTCAGCGAAATGCTGTGCATTTGCGCCCCATAAGATGAAGACAATTGGTTGTGGTAGTTCATCAAGACAAATATTGAAAATATGACTTGTGAACGTATGCCAACCCCAGTCTTTGTGACTGTTCGGTTGTCCTTCCGTTACGGTTAAGCTTGTGTTTAAGAGCAGGACACCTTGTTTTGCCCAAGGAGTTAAGTCACCAGAATTCGGAATCGGACAGCCAATATCGTTGTGCAGTTCCTTGAAGATATTCTGAAGTGACGGCTGGATGCGTCTGCCAGGATTGATGCTAAAAGCCAATCCGTTGGCTGCGCCAGGTGAGTGGTACGGATCTTGTCCGATGATACAAACTTTTACTTTGTCAGGTGGTGTGAGCTGTAAGGCTCTGAAGATTTGATCCTGAGGAGGATAAATCATAACACCTTGCTGACGAAGTTGATTTGCTTTTGCAGAAAGTTCATCGCCTATTTGCATGATACTTTCTTGCATAATTTCGCTCCATTTCATGATTTTGAGTCCTTTCAATTATGGTATGAGAAGCATGCCAAGTTTCTGGAAGATCAGAATCTTGTTAATAATCCAATTCGATGCGATATAGAGCGGTCCGTAAATGATGCCTGTAAAGAGTAGCACCATAAGGATGATTCCTGTTACGGTAGAACCGTTAATCAAGCGATTATATGCACCGTCAGGAAAGAAAGATAATACAATCTTACTTCCGTCAAGCGGAGGAATTGGAATGAGGTTGAATACAGCAAGAGATGCACCAATGCGAATCATCTGCTGAAGCATTACGTATGTCGTAGAGTTAGCAGAAATAGATTTGCTTGTCACACCCATAATGAATGCTGCGATGCATGCCAGCAGGATATTCATTGCAGGACCTGCTGCGGCAGTAATTGCCATGTCTCTTTTGGGATGTTTGAAATTGTACATGTTTACAGGGACAGGTTTCGCATAACCAAATCCACAGAAGAGTAGCATGAAGGTTCCAATAGGATCCAAATGTTTCAGTGGATTGATGGAGAGTCGTCCTGCTTGTTTGGCGGTCATATCGCCGAGTTGATAAGCAGCAAATCCATGTGCCCATTCATGCAGCGTTAAGTGAAATAGAATAGGTACGATAGATAGGATTATGCTGGTTAAATTTAAGTTTAACCTATTCATTGTGATAAGCCCTCGTTTCCAGTTTCTTTCTTATTGGGGTCAACGTCAGTGCCTTTACGTGGAAGAAATTCATCAATTGGATATGGGATTTCTTCGTAATCGTAAGGGTCGAGTTGTCTCGCCCATCTGGAATGTTGTGCTTGAATGTTGACATTTTTTCTCAATGATTTTATGTCTTCATCATTGAGTATCCATCCTCCGTCGGTGCAAACACGGACATCGGTAGATTCGTAAAGGACACGTTTTGGTACGATGAATTTCGTGCTGGTATTTACGAATTGTCGTCTCGTTTCTGCTGATTCCATTGGTGGATGAGGATTATTGATTTCGATATTGTCTGAATATTTAAGTTTACGAGTAAGGTCTTTGCCTTCTCGTTCACAGTATAGTGTTTTTGCCATGACACATTCGACCATATCATCATGTTCATTTAATATGATAAATGGGTGTCTGTTTGGTACATTCAAATGTGTACCATCTGTCATTGGCATATCTGGTTTCATGAAACACATGCCAGGTGGTGTTGGAAAATATCCAGGTTGATTGTGTCTTATTGTTCTCATGGTATCATCTCCTTTTTTGTAGGTTATGCACCTACATAAAGTTCTCCATCTTCATCTTTGCTAATGAAGATAGGATCCGTACTAAATTCGATACATTCTTTGATATCGTCTTCAGTGATGTCCGATGCTTTACATCCGAATACAGGATAGATGGTGATCGTTTTGTCATCAATCGGTACGGTAATGGGTGTAAAGTTCTTTTTGTATGATTTCAGTTCATCGACAGGAACTTTGGAAAGACGATTGCCGTTCTTAGTCTTGCTAATACGCATTGGATGTTCGATTTGGTAGGTCAGCATTTCGTCGATAATTCGATCGACTTCTGGTGTCTGTTCGATACCTTCATCGAGAACAATTTTTGTCTGGTTTTTGATAAATTCTTTCATTGGTGTGTACTCCTTTTTATCATGATAAAAAAGTAAAGGGCAGAGCTTTGTGCCCTGCCCTTGAGATCTCCGTTAGCGTAGCGGAGAGCATTGACAGGTTGCTATCCTGTCAAGCGGGCTTGTGGCCCAAAGAGAATATATGGTGGAGCATAGCGGGATCGAACCGCTGACCTCCTGCGTGCAAAGCAGGCGCTCTCCCAGCTGAGCTAATACCCCGTGTTCGGATGATTGTCAAAAACGATTTTCTCAGGAACGACAATCTTAGTTCCTAACGTCCATTTCAGGGTTGTCCGAAATTACCTCATAAAACGGATGATGGTAGGGGCGACGGGACTTGAACCCGTACGGTGTTACCACCAGCGGATTTTAAGTCCGCTGCGTCTGCCGATTCCGCCACGCCCCCATGGAGGGGTTAAGGTCCCCCAAAACCGCACATTCCCCATGTTTGGCCTGTCGTTTTCGCTATGTGATTTCGAAAGCCGTGTACTTGAGTTTTCTATTCTACACATGTATTGCTACTTGACACTGGGCTTAGGGATATTTGCTATAAAGCCCCGCTGGCGACTCCGATGAGACTTGAACCCACGACCTCCGCCGTGACAGGGCGGCATTCTAACCAACTGAACTACGAAGCCATATGCTGAATACTTCTTACACAAGTAATCAGCGTTTCGCTGTATTTAACGTTTTTCAGGTACCAGGAACGGCTTTTTCGATTCCTTCTTGGTGTAAGTAAAAGTTCACGGAGTTTCGCATCTCGTGGTGCATGTTGGGTCAATTGCAATTTGACCATCGAGGCACTTCTCGATTATGGCTCATTTGACAGGACTTGCACCTGTATCTCCTTTGCGCAGAAGGTATTTTGGTTAAGGATTTACTTTTTGGCACCTCATTAAACTACAAATGATGGCGGAGAGGGTGGGATTCGAACCCACGGACCCTTGCGGATCGGCGGTTTTCAAGACCGCTGCATTAGACCAACTATGCTACCTCTCCGTATTTATTTTTCTGCTAAGATATTAGCATAAACGAGTAGTTTTGTCTATATGTCAAATAGTAAAACGGGGTAGGTTTTTATCCCTACCCCGTCGTACATTAGCGGCGATTAGCCGATCTGAATCGGTGCGTAACGCTCCGAGTTCAGAACGGACATCATCATCTCCATCGGCGTCATACCGACAGACTTCATCAGCTGACGGAAAGTCGCAGGCGACTGACCGCTGCAGAGCTGGACGCCCTTGCGGTTCTTATCAGCGTGGAAGATGTCGTGACGGGAGTTGACGTTCCAGAACACGATGTTCGGAATTTCATAGCCTGCCTTGAGGAAACGCTGGCGCATTTCGTCATAGAACAGCCATGAACTGCCAGTGCAGCAGTCAATCTCCATGTCGGAGATAACGATGATGGACTTAACCATCTCTTCAGGCTTGACGTGATTGTCACGAGCAATCTGAAGGATGTGCTCGAAAGCACGCTCCAGATTGGTATTGGAATCCCAATGATTCGTGTCAATGCTGCCAAGCTGCTGAGCAAGGGTCTCGCCACGCAAGGTCTGGACCTTGGAATCGTGGGAGAAGCTCATCCACAGGTTGTGGAAAGCGCCTTTGTTGCGCTGAGCAAAGTAGATGGCGAGTCCGACAGCGGAGCAGATCGGACGACCCGACATGGAGCCAGAGGTATCTGCGATAACCAGGGCGTTAGCCTCAGTTCCGACATAGTCGGGCAGAGCATTCCACTGAGCCTCAATGGCGGCGTTGTACTTAATGCCCTTGAGGTTGAAGCCCCAACCGTTGTAGCTACCCGTATGCAGGTACTTCTCGATGAGATCGTACGGGAAGAGGGTTGCTGCGTTGATTTTGGCTTCGCCCTTGACAGCCTTATTGATGAACTCGTCGTAACGATCACCGTCATGCTTCTGGAAAGCCTTGCGGTAGTTCATCATGGCACGAGAAGGAACAGTCGAGTAATCGATCTTGTCCCAGTTCTGCGTGGACATCTTGGCTTCCGTGATGTCGATGTACTTGCGGAGTGCGCGAACGCAACGCTTGTAATCGTACACGGACATGCCGATGTTCTGGGCTGTCAGGATACCCATCTTGCGGGTGCGGTCAGAAGAGGCATCAGCCGTCTTCAACCACTTAGCAAGCAGGGAGCAAGGCTTGTTAGCCTTCATGGCTTCTGTGTCAGCCGCGATCTGCTGCTTGACGTAAGCCCACATGTCGGACTCCAGAGGAGTGCCGACAAGTTCGTACAGGTCGTCGAAGCGACCGTATTCGCCGATGAGGGCGATGTTGGGCTTGACCATCTCAGGATGGTTCATCGCAGCGTAGCGGAGAAGGACACGGAAGGTCTTACGCTCGCCGAGACCTTCCCTAACGTCACGGACGTAGAAGAGGGACTTGGCTGCAAGGAGCTTGTTGTCCTTGAGAGCTTCAGCGAACAGACGCTCCATGCGGTCATTGTTTGCTGTGCGGAGGGAGCCTGCACTTCCGAAGAAGTCAAGAAGGCCGCTACCAGTAGAGTTGATAGCGGTCGCTCCGTTTTCGGTGTAAGTATGGCGGGCATCATTGCCCAGTGCTTCTGCAAAGTTCATAGTGAAACTCCTTTCATGACTCGAATTTGATTCTTACCTGATAGAATTAAATGAAAAGTTGCTGTGTGAGTCACATTTTCATGTGAACTGGAGTTACTTGCAATCTGGCCAGATTGCAATGGTGGGAGAGGAAGGAGTCGAACCTTCATCACGGGATTAAGAGTCCTCATAAAATGTTGCTGTCTGAATCCCATCCTGTTGAATCGACACATCAATTGGGGTGATAATGTGGTCACAGGATTCAATATGTGTTGTCGTGTTCTACCATTGAACTACCCTCCCAAATGTCAGGACCCTATAGTTTTTTTGAAATTGGAATCTTTAGATTGTAAGATGTTTTTTCTGATTTTCATAAAAAATGTAGGATTTGCTGTATGGGTCCCATTTGGGGTCAGGATGCATAAAAGAGAATATTTTTTTCACATAAAAAATCTGATCTTTTTAAATTTGCTGTAAGCATCCCATAAATGGCTTCTGACCTCGCTTTTTGTCCGTAACGCATGGCCAATGTTGTTACGGGCAATGAGAGCCTCTTTATGGTCGAGGTCTACCATAAGAGGAAAAATTTCAGGACACGGTTTTTTTGGTTTTTTTTGTTTTCAAGACAAATTCCGTAATCATAATGATATTTGCTGTATGTGTCCCATAATTTCACCCCGTGATAGGATTTGGGGTGTGGTGCCGCTGGTGGGACTCGAACCCACACGAGGGATTAGCTCAACGGATTTTGAGTCCGTCGCGTCTGCCAGTTCCGCCACAGCGGCAAAATGCCATGAGAGAGGTATTCCGTAATTCTCTCCCATGGCGAGAGAGGAGTTGAGTCCGCCCAGACCTTTTAACTGAACGGCACTTGTAGGTGATTTCTGTTTCTGTGTCTCGCAACTTTCGTTGTTCGAGGCAAGTCATGGCATTGTGCGCCATACTGCACGGTATGAAGCATCGGTACTGTGTCCAGGTCTGCCTACGGTTTACGATACATTAAGGCCATATCGAGAGTTAAGTAATTATGCCGCCTTATTTGTAAGCGCGCTTTACGCATAAGGTGTATCGACAGGTTTTGTTGTATCTGGTTCCTCCTGTAGGACTTTAACCTACGCCTCTGGGTCCCAAACCAAGCGCTCTTTCTCTGAGCTAAGGGGGAACATGGTCGGGGTGACACGATTCGAACGTGCGACATCTTGCTCCCAAAGCAAGCGCTCTACCAAGCTGAGCCACACCCCGATATACTCAGGTAACCTCATGAATGAAACCCTGATCGATATGACCGTTAACTCCATCCGCTTCTCAGCGTTAGCTCCACGAGATGGTAATAAGCCCTATCTTTTGAGTACCTGCTCTTATGTCCGTATTCTGTAGGGAAGTCTGATACAGGGACGGCAGGAGGTTAAAGGGTACGATACTTAGTTTGTATCGTTGTTGTTTTTGTTTTCTTGTTCAGCAAACTTTGTTGCCCATCGAGATTGTTCTCGATCATCAACCGTTCTCTCCCAATCACTTTTGTTGCGTTTGGCGAGGATTAGGAGTACGCATGCTGCTATGGCGCAGACGAGGAGAATTCCTCCAGCAATGTAGTACATGAGTAGCCCTTTCTGTTTTTTAAACGGTTTTGGTGACCCCTGCGGGATTTGAACCCAGCATTACCGCCGTGAAAGGGCGGTGACCTGACCGTTAGTCGAAGGGGCCTTTGTTTTATTTTGTTTTAGTTTCTTTCATCCTCGCAAGGAGGCTGAATTGTGCGAACATAGAAGTTTTTGATGTTTTCAGCATTAGCTTCCATTTTCGCTTGTTGTTCTGCGTCGGATTCTGACTCGAAACCTGTATCTGTGCGTAAGATTTTATGTGAGTCGTTATCACGAATCTCGTAGCTCCAGTACCGCATTGTATATCTCCTTATAATTTTGTTTTATATGTTTTATGCGTCAGTTGACGCATTTTGTATTCGAATATCCGAGGCAGGACTCGAACCTGCGCGTTACGTACATATGCTCTGGCCAACTGAGCTACTCGGATACAAGCCGCCTTTACGGCATGTACTGTACGATACATGGTCGGAAATGAACCGAAAAAGAAACAGCCTTTTCATTGAGATACGTTAGTTACCGCGGATAATCGTTGTCTCGAAAGGCTGGAAAAGGGGGAAACTGTTTGCCCAAGATCTTGTGGGCCAACGTTCCGTTAGGTTGTTCTACTTCACAGTAAAGCGGAACACCTATATGAATGGGGAGCTGCTTCTTCCTTTGTTAGAAAGAAGTGGTAGACAATTGCGAACTTGCGGTCTACCAACGCGACTCATTTAATTTCTCCTCTGTTTTTCGGTACTCTGGTTTACCCAATTGCCTACTTTCAGGGATTTGGCGCAGTGACGTAACTGCGCATTTTGTTTTACAATGGCGTTTTAGTCCATTGCTTTTTAGCTCCCGTTTTTGTTATGTGTATAGATGTAATTGTGAGTTTGCTTTTTGAGCCTTTTTATGATAGCATAGGATTTTGGGATTTGCAATAGGTTTTTGTTGATTTATGAAAAAATTTTTTTAAGATTTTATGTTGTCCAGTTGATAATTCAGCGTTTTTATGTTATGATGTGACTGATTTTGAATGGAGGTGTACTATGGGTGCAGCTGAGAAAATCGAACGAGCCAAGCACGACCGTTTGGTTCGTGAAGCACAGGCGCGTAAAAAACGTCGCAAAATGGATAAAGTCACCTTATTGGTGTTAATTGGAGCACTATGCGCTATGGCGGGTGGGCTCTTTTTTGGCGGTAGAGTTCTTTTTAAATATATTGAGCAGAAGAAAGCAGAAGATGCTTTGACTGCGATGCGAGATCAAACAGATGGTGGTTTGGCGGAGTTGCCTGATAATGCTGCTGATTTGATTCGTAAATTATTAGCGGACTCTGATGAGCCTAGCGAAGTAGAAGAAGAGGAACCGATTGAAGTTTCTGACGAATATCTTGCAAGACTTCAGCGTAAAATTGATTTTGATACTCTTTTAGCGGAATCACCTGATGCTACTCGTTGGCTTTGGGTGCCAGGATCAGATAATATAGATTATTATGTGATGCAAGAGCGTGCGGAAGGTATTTATAAGTATATTTGGGCTGATCTTCATGGTTGGGCAAATGGTACTGGTTCTTTGTTAACACCGTATGTTCCTGGAGATAAAGATACTGCTCATCTTTTAATCTTTGGACATAGAATGTCTCGCCGTGATTCGATGTTTTCGAATTTGGTGGACTGGAGAGTGAAGGAAAAAGCGGAAGCGAATCAATATGTAATGCTTTACTATCCAGATCATTCTGAGTGTTGGAAGATATGGACCGCTGAGAATGCGCAGGGGACAGGAATTGTTTATCACATTCCGTATGATTTGGGGTCTAAGAAATATCAAGAATTGATTGATACGTTAGACCAGAACGGATTGTATCATATGATGGACAAGCCGTCTGCCGATACACGTTTGTTGATTTTATCAACATGTGATAAGGCAATGGGTGATTCGGATACCAGATTTATTGTGGTATGCGTTCCTGATATCTTTTATTATTATGATACACAGACTTTGTCCCGTGGTCCACTTAAGGGCGAAGTTAAACCGTGGGACGAAATTGTGGGTGAGTCCAATACGAATAATTAAGTTTATAACTGGGTTAGAGGATATATTAATTTTAATCTGTGTTGACTTTCGGCATTATTTCGTTTATAATATCGATTGATATATGAGATGTTATTCTGAAATGATTTTATGTTTCAGTTAACATGACAACACGGGACAGGAATGTGGTAGTTCCTGCTTTCGTGTTGTGTATATTCCGCCAGTACGAACGATGAGAACAGCAATGGTGGTTCTGGCTTTGTGGTAGGGGCCTTGCGCAAACTTGTATGATCTTCAAATTGATTGACAGATGTGAGTACCCATTCGTTTTATGCTGTATGTGGTATTATAGATATAAACATCTTGAATGTTGAGTGTGAGGTGTTTTATATTAAGCACAGAGAGCAGGTTTCGAGGTTTAAAAAAAGATGATTAAGTTCTGTTATAGTTATATGGCAGAACTTATCATCTTGAATATGAATGGAGGATAGATTCCGTTTTATGAAACGTATTGTTCGTAGATGGATAGTATTTGTTATCATTTTATTCGGGCTTGTTCTACTGAATTATCCTTATTTGTCTGGTGTTATTACAGATGCGTTCGCTGTTCAAGTTGGAACGAAGGCTGTTGAGGAAATGGCTCAAGATGATGATGGTAAGAATGCTGAACTTTTAAAACGAGCGGAAGAATACAATGCTGCATTAGCTATGGGCGCAGATCTTTCGGAATTTGCAGATTTCGAGTTGATACAACCTGGTGCATTGCTTGGATACTTAGAAGTACCGCAGATTGACGTCTATATGCCTGTACGATATGGCACGGTACCTGATGTTCTGGATCGTAACCTTGGTTGTGTTGAAGAAACTTCACTTCCTGTTGGTGGTCTGAATGTGCATAGTTCTATTTCTGGGCATACAGGAATGGCAACGAAGAAGATGTTGACTGATTTGACAGCTGTGAAAAAGGGCGATGTATTCTTCATGCATACATTCGGACGAGATTTAGCGTACAGAGTGGAACAAATCGATGTAGTATTACCATCAGAGGATGAGTTGTTGGCAATTGTGCCTGGTCATGATTACATGACCTTGATTACATGCACACCGTATGGTGTAAATGATCATCGTTTGTTGGTTAGAGGCGAACGTATAGAATACGATTTTACTAAGCCTGCTGTGGAACAGCAGGTGTCAACCGAGAAGCGATTGTCCGATGTTCAGAGGACACGAATTTATATCGCAATCGGAAGTGGTATTGTTCTTATCGGTCTTTTGGTGTATACTATCATAGGGACCGTTAAAGATGAGAGGCGCCGTAGGCAGAAACAACAGCAACGTGCTGCTAAAGCCGCCGCGGCAGCAAAAGATAAGCTTAGAAGGAAAGGAGAACCTATCACAAGAAAGTGATAAGAAAGGATGTTATGATGAAAACAAGATCTGTTTTTAAAACGCTGGTTCTGCTGTTTCTGATAGCTGTCATGTGTTTCCCTGTTGGTGTGTTCGCTGCGAACGATACTGGTTCAATCAGTTTTACTGCTCAAACTACGGGCGATCATGAGATTGTTCCCGATGCAGAGTTTGAGTTGTATAAAGTAGCTGATTATGATGTATCAAGCATTACGCTTACCCAAGGATTTAGTGGCATGAATTTAAAGCTGCTTGATCTGCAGGACCACCTCAAGGAATCCGTGGAGACTGTAGAGGCGTGGTTGTCAAATCATTCTGTCTCTCCTGTTACATCAGTTGTCAGTGGAACCGATGGCAAAGTTACTTTTAGCAATCTTTCTGACGGCGTGTATTTGGTGAAGTATAAAGATGATGCGGCAAAGAATAAGCAGTATAATCGTGTTGTCACTGCAGAATCGGTGCTTCTTGCGATTCCTTACATTTCAGGGAATGATTTGCTCAGAACTGTAACCATTACACCGAAAATTAGTGTTCGCGTATTAACAGAACCTGTGTCGGTGTCTGTTACAAAGAAATGGGATGATGGTAATTCAAGCAAACGTCCTACATCAGTAGATGCTGTGCTTTATCAAGATGGTAAGGTAATGTCTACTATAACGTTGAATGCGTCAAATAGTTGGACGTATGTTTGGAAGTCACTTGATGGCGGTCATACATATGATGTGAAGGAAGATAATGTCCCCTCTGGTTATAAAGCCACGATTAGCAAGAATGGTGATTACGATTTTGTAATCACAAATAAATCTGACTCTACGCCACCAGGTCCTTCTGATAAGCCTGTAAGTGTTAGTGTTAAGAAGGTTTGGGTTGATAACCAGAATAACAGTAGTACGAATTCTGCGCAGGGACAGACGAATAATTCTCGTCCTGCTTCCATTCAGGTTCAGTTGTATAACGGTGGTTCTGCTGTAGGACAGGCTGTCAATCTTTCAGATGCTAATAATTGGTCCTATGTATGGAACAATTTGGATGCTAAAGGGTCTTATGATGTAAAGGAAGTTAATGTTCCTACGGGTTATGACTCTAAGGTTGAGAAGTCTGCTAATGGTAGCAATGTGGCCGTTACAATTACGAACACTCGTGTTGCTCCTATTGATATTACCGTGACAAAGGTTTGGGTTGGTGATACTCCTGCAAAGGATAATGGAACCACTCAGACGAATGGAACTACTCCTGCAAATCAAGATGTACGTCCTGCTTCTGTTCAGGTTCAGTTGTATAACGGTAGTGCTGCTGTAGGACAGGCGGTTACGTTGTCTGAAGCAAATCAGTGGACTTATACATGGAAGGGTGTAGACTCGAATGGATCTTATGACGTGAAAGAAGTGAATGCTCCTTCAGGTTATAAGGTTGAGGTAAAGAAGGAAGCTGGTCAGAACAATGGTATTAAGTTTACTGTTACGAATACCAAGGTTCAGCCGATTGACCTTCAGGCCAATAAGGTTTGGGATGATGGCGATAATAAGGATCGTCCGTTGTCTGTAACTCTTCAGTTGTATAATGGTCAGCAGAAGGTTGGTGACCCTGTCACATTGTCTGCTGGTAATAATTGGACGTATAGTTGGAAGAGCCTTGCTGGCGATGGTGAATGGTCTGTTCAGGAGTTGAATCCTCCGAAGGACTATAAGGTTTCGTATGAACGTAAGGGTAATACGATTATTGTCACGAACAAGTTCGATCCGACTACATGGACGGATGTTGTAACTGGTGATGATTTCGCTTGGTTGCGTTATTCCATCTTAGCTCTGGTGCTTGTGGGCGCTGGTGTTGGCGGACTGTTCTATGTTAAGAAACGCCGTAAGGATCAGGCTGAATAAGCCATTAAATAAATAAGTTTTGGAAAGCCAGGTCATTAGGATCTGGCTTTTCTTTTTTCGAGTATTTCGATTTTTCTATTGATAAATGAGCCTTTTTATGATATACTGTTATCGTAACGAGGGTACAAAGAAAGAGGTGGATGCATTGGTTTGGCAATTGATTTTGAAAAACAAAAAAGAAATTCTTTCGTTTGGCATCGAACTCGTTGTAGTGTTCTTGATTGCATTGTTTTTGACGAATGTAGTTATCGTTAATGCAAAAGTTCCATCTTCTTCGATGGAGCCAACTATTATGACGGGTGACCGTCTAATTGGCGATCGCATTTTTTATAAAGGCGATTTGCATCGTTACGATGTTGTGATTTTTCGTTATCCTGATGACGAAACGCAGTTATTTATTAAGCGCATTATAGGCTTACCTGGGGATGTCGTTGAAGCTAAAAATGGTGATATTTATATCAATGGTACTTTAGACCAACGAGCGCAGAAAATGGCTGCGGAAAGACTGAATAGTGATTTTGGTCCGTATACAGTTCCGTCTGACCATTATTTTATGATGGGAGACAATCGAAATCATTCATTGGATTCTCGTTTTTGGAATGACCCTTTTGTATCGTCAGATGAAATTATAGGCCGTGCTATATTTATTTATTATCCTCTCTCTGAGATGGGTAAGATTAAATAAATTTTCAGTCAGTTTGATGGTTGATATTTACTTGTAGATAGCGTATATTAACCATTAGAACAGAATATATTATTCTATTGTATGCATGTTACTTTGAAGTAAAAAAGAAAGGATGTAAATGCAAATGAAGAAATCTTACAAAATGTTGGCGCTGATCATGACGTTAGTTATGGTTCTGTGCGTTGGTTTGACAGGGTGTGGCAAGAAACCCGCCACAACTGAGTCGCTTGTTAAGGCTACTCAGGAGAAGTTCAAATCAGCGGAAAGTGCATCTTTTGATGGAACCATTGATATGGATATGTCTGTATCTATTTTTGGTCAGAAGGAAGACATGAAGGCGTCTGGTAAATTGACGAGTGAATCTGTAAAAGATGAACTTGCTCATATGGTTTTGGATATGTCTGTGGATACAGCTGGTGAGACGCAGCAGGTTACAACCGAAACGTATGCTGAAAAAGACGGCGATAAGTATGTCGTTTATACCAACGCTGATGATGAGTGGTTTAAGCAGGAAGCTGACACATCTGGTTTGATGGATCTCTCGAATGTTATTACTGATAAGTTCTTTACTGAGGCCATTTTTGAAGAGAAAGAGAATGAATATGTTGTTTCTGGTGGAATTGATGTGGCGGAGGCAACAGAGACCTTCGGTAGCATGATGTCTATGGACGATATGCTTGGTGATCTTGGAGAAGTTGATTTAACTGGTGTTGATAAGGCACAAGTTGTTTATCATTTCGATAAAGAGACAAAGGATTTGACTCTGATTGAGATTGATATGACCAACACAATGAAGCAGATTTTTGATAAGGCTATGGAGTCTTTGATGGCTGGTGAGATTGATGCTGGCGAAGCTGGCGATATCGACATGTCAGATCTTGCTGGACTTATTCAGTTCGATGTTAACAAGATGGTCGTTACGATGAACAATTTCAAGTTTGGCGATGCTATTGAAATTAAGGTTCCTGATTCTGTAAAGGAAAATGCAAAGGATATGCCTGATTACAGTAATTTGTCAGAAGAAATTGGGTCAGCGGAAATTGACACAAACAATTCTGCAGAGATTCCGAATCCTGTTGTGGATTATAAGGATGTAGCTTCTGCAAGTGCTGCTGTTGGTTTCGTGATGACAGAACCGAAGCTGGATGGCTATACTCTTGATGAAGTTCATGTTATTGCAGATGAGATTCTTGAGCTCAACTATTTGAATGAAGATGGTGCATCGCTTATCATCCGTAAGGCTGCTGATTCGATCGGGGATATTACTGGTGATTACAACAGTTATCCGAACGAAGCAAATGATGTTACTGATTGGGTTGAAGGTCTTAAATTGAATGTTCTTGGTTGGGAAGAAGGCGTCTATAACAATGTAAATTGGGAAAAGGACGGTTTTGCGTATGCAATCCTTTCTGACGCTGATATGACGCAGGAACAGATGGTCGCTGTTATCAACGCTCTTCAGTAATGGAGTTTATTGAATAGAAAAAAATAAGCCGTCTGATCGTAAGACCAGGCGGCTGTTTTTATTTCAAACTGTTTTCGCAAGCTTTGAGGATTGCGATGAATTCTTCGGTGGAAATGTCATGGGATGCGTAAGCATCTCTCATGGGATATTTGTACCATGATATGGTAAACCCTGTTGGTTTGTATTCGAAGTTAGGCAGTTCGGCGATATCTTCTTCATCGCCCCAGTAATAGGGCCTGATGATGAATGTGTCGTTTTCGAAACATCTTTCGTTAGAACCTTCTTTATAGCCATATCCATCGAATCCGTTGTTTTCAAGGAACTTCCAGAAAGGATCTTGCCATTCATCGCGTTCGATGGCGTAATTTCCTCTGGAATTGCCGAAAATAAGATTGCCGAGTTCGAGGGTGTCGATACTCATTTCTTTCATGAATGGAACTCCTTTCTGTTCATAAAAAATCAAAGGTAGCACCGAAGTGCTGCCTTTGCGCGGGAACGGTCTGCTTTTGTGGCATGTTTTCCGTCCTTTATGGTACGGGTATAAGGCTTAACGCCATTCCAACTGCCACGCTGAGCGTTATTGCGCTCTTTCTGAGCTTTCTTGCTCAGTTTGTCGTATGATACGAATTTTGTCATGACGTTAATCCTCCTTTGTTATTTTTATTGTGATTTATGCAACGTCAGTGTTGCACTCGAAAGATGAATCGAAGTCATCGTAGATGTCTTCTATATCATCCTCTGGTTTCGGAAGTTTTCCGAATCCCTTCTTATGCTTCCAATACTGCTTTGGGGATTTGCACTGATCCTTCCAGCACTTAGAGGAAGTCCAATCGTGACAATGTGCGCGTTCTGCGTAGTCCCAAGCATCGGCTTTGGTAAAATGTGATGGCTTAGACTTAATCTGCTTGATGAGATTGCCGTATTCATCATCGTTGAAGTCGAGGATGGTCTGTTCGTTGCGAACAGTAGAGCGCAACATCGGCGCAGATCCCTTGCGGTGGGTGTGATTTTTGGATCCAGAACGCCACCATCCGTGAAAGTGCGATTTCGGGAGTTCCATCTTTTCGATATTCCAGTTACGAATATCGATGATGCGATTGGTTGTCGTTTCAATAATCATGTAACGACGAAGATGACGTTCGATGCGGCAGGTTTCGTAGTTCCAGTCGAACCAACGAACGACGTAGGTGTCGTTGCCGTTCATGTTGAGATTGTCGTAGTGAACTCCGTTGCGGGAACTGTTGTTGCGAATCCACCAGAGTGAGAGGTCTTCCTTTGTTTTGAAGGGGATGATCTTGTTCTTAGCAAAATCTTTGACGTAATACTGATACATAAAGGTTGACTCCTTTCATGTTCATGTTGTCTTAGTGATAGTATATCATATTTTGCGTTGATTTTGTTTTATTTTGTTTTGCGTATGTTTACGCCCGAAATGTATCGTAATGTATGTAAAAGTTTAATTCGTTTTTCATAAAGGCGTGTTTTCGGGTATGTTTTGAGATTGAATTTAATTTTTTGAGTTCAAAAAGTATGATTCGTTTTGAAACGTTATAATTAGCGTATTGAATTTTGCGGAATTCTATGGTAATATCGTATTGATAAATGAGACTATTCTCGAAAGGAGATATGAAGATGAAGGAACGTAGTGTTAAGACTGAATTGCCTGAGAATGCAAAATCCGTAACAACGCATCATCCACGCAAACAGAGACGTGCTCGTGCTGAAGCAGGAATGATGGGTCCTGTTTGGATTGGTGTTGTCTTTTTAGCAGTTGTTTGTATCGGTTTGGCATATTTCCTGTTGAATCCAATGTGGTAACGTGTGATGAACAATAAGCAGAAGAAGCCCATTGGGCTTATTATTGCGTTGGTTGTTCTTTTGTTTGCTATGCTTGCGTTAGTGTTACGTGTTGTCTTGTTTATCGATTATAATAATTTGAGTGGTCATATGTACGATGATATCGAAAATATCAGTACGCCACTTGACGAGATAGAAGATAGTATAGAGCAAGAACGACAAGAGTATTATGAGATTACGAATTGATGTCTTGCGTTATGTTCTTTTCCATGATATATAAATGATGATATCATTTGAAAGAATGGAGGTACGATCATGGCGAAGGCAAGTAAAGTATTACCTGGATTTGCAGGCGGAGATATGGCCACATCTGTGGTAAATGGTCTGGCTTCTCAGGCCATGTCAAATAATCAAGATAAAGCCTATGAAAAGGCTATGAAGCAGCAGAAGAAATTGGCAAAAGAACAGTTGGTTGTTGCACAGAAAAGAGAAGATATTGCTCGTCGTGAGCATATTGATGATTTGTCTAAGGGTGTAGATTTAGGTGCAATTTTGCGTGAATCTGCGTCTTCAGTTATTTCGAATCCTGTTGAGGCAACGAGAGATTCGGTGGAAGATGCTATATCCCTTGGATGATATTTGGTGAAATTTGATAAAAAAATAATCACGCCATTGCGTATTGCAGTGGCGTGATTTTTATGTTATACTTCAGGCAATTTTTCTGTATCGAAGACATACAGGGGATACATGCAATAGCCGCTGTTGCCATAGTATCCAGTCGGCTCGCCGATCTTGTTGTCTTTGATTAACTGCTCAGCCCACGGGCAGTTGTTCGTATCTACGAAGGCAGTATGGTCGTTGCAAAGAAAGTCGCTATCATCAATGTTTACTGTGATGACGGCATACAGTTCACCATCTTCAACGGCGTTGAGAAAGATGGCGAGTGTATTGTTGTTGCGATAGGTTGAGCGCAAGACCGTTACGTTTGTATTATGAATGTTTGTTTTCATGATATTTTTCTCCTTATCTTATGTAGGATACATTAAGACTCTCGTTTCTTGGAAAAGGCTTATTGAAATTTTTATAATCTTGTGATTTCTTCGATGAATATCAGTTGATTTATCAGTATTTATTTGATATAATGGGATGCAGGGAGATTTTTAGCTCACTAGCGTTAACCATACACAAAAATGAAAGGTTAGGTGTCAGAAAACTATGTCAGATGATAAGAGAGCAGAGGCTATGCGTAAGGCAATTGCCGATTCAGATGCACAGAAGTCCTCTTCATCGAATCCTTCGAAAGGAAGCAAGTTCAATCTGAAGGATAAAGTGAAGATTCCTGGTGGAAGTGAAGGAATTAAGGATTCGTTTGCAAAACTTTGGGGTTCCAAGATGGGTAAGATTGGAATCGGTGTTTTTGCTGGTGTGATTTTGCTTATTATTGTGGTCAGTATTTTTTCGAGTATTAGCAATAAAGCCACATCTACGCCAGCCGAATATGAGATTTCGAACTCCATTATCAATGTATACGAGAATAAGGATGTTCCGTCAGGATATTCTTATGATGCGTATGTAGAGATTACAAATACGGGTTCGTCAAACATTTATGTGAAGGATATGTCTTTTAAGATTGTATCGGCTGATAAGAATGAACATATTATGACTGATACGAACATTAAGGCGTTCCCTGCCATTATTGCGCCTGGTGAGAAAGGTTATATCTTCAATCGTTTTGGAACAGAAGTGACAGGTATTTGGAGTGCAGATGTGCCGTTGGCACTGTCTCCGACATTTACCGTTATGAGATCCGATGCGTTACCGTATGAGTATCCTTGGGAAGAATCTTCTGTTAAGATTGAAAAGACTGATCATGGTCAGGTTATGAGCATGCGTGTTTCAAACGATACTGCTCAAAAAGCAAGTTCTATGTATGTTGGTGTTGCTGTGTATAATGCGAAGGGTTATTGCATTGGTATCAGCGAGAAGTTCCTCTACGATGTTGAGCCACATACGATTAAGAACGTACAGTTTGATCCGTTGACTATTGTTCGAGCTTGGAAGAATGAAGACATCACGAACTATATGATTTTTGCATATTGATTGTGAAAGGATTTCTGTTTTGCGAAGATTAGTTAAGCGTTTAGTGAGTGTAATTATTATATCGGTAGTGTTATGTATCAATGTTTCATCGGTTATGGCGATGGAATATGATGAATCGCTTGTAGATGCAGCGATTCCATTCACTGTGGTATCTCCAGTTGTGGAATATCCAGAGTTGATTGAACCACAAAAATGTGAAGCTAATATGGGTTTTGTTGGTGAACAAACGGTTCGTTTGTCTGAAACAAATGTTGATGCATATGCGTCTGAACGAGCACATATTGTAGATGTGGCTGAGAACTGGAATATTACAGTTGATACGTATAATGATTGTGCCAGATGGGTCTGCAATGTTTTACAAGCAGCAGGCTGGAATGCTCCATATTGGTCTGGAGCAATGTATTGGGAACATTTTGCTGATATGAGTCATGATATGACGAATATTCCTGCAGGTGCAATTGTTATTGGGACAGGATATAATAGTGATACATCTGGATCTGGATATTATTATGGACATGTTGGTATCTGTGTTGGTGACAAAGATGGCGATGGGGAACCTGAAATTCGGGATTGTATAGGACCAGGAATTGATGGTATTCAAACGCAGTCGTTATCGACATGGTTGCAATGGCAGTTAGATTGCTATTGTGGAACAATGTTTCACGAGCCTGGGTTTGTTGGATGGCTTTATTATCCCGATTTAGAGCGAGCTGGCGCTGATTTTACAAGATTATAAAAAGAGATGCCGTATGGAAGATCCATACGGCATTTTTAGTTTTGTATGAATGTGTTTTCATCTGGGATGAAATACACAACTTTTCCGTCAGAGTCTGTTGTTCCGACTCGATGAATTTTTAGGATGGTATCCAGCGTTTTTTCTGTCACCGTATGAAAGCGAAGCTTTTTACATGGTGTAAAATCCGATGGTGTGGAAGTGTAGGGAATGCCATTAATAGAGAATATGTTCTCGTCATGTGTCAAAGAGAAGGTTTTACCTTCTGTAACAATGGCATACCAATTATTTTGTAGATTATTGTCTACTGGGATGATGAAGGATAATGCGGGTGCGATGAAATGTTGTCCTTCTTCAGATGGACAATCTGGAATCCATATTCCGTTGATTTCATCTAAGCATTTTCCTATACGGCGTAGTTGATTAAGCATGGCGTCAGCGATGTCTTTTCGATCACATGCGCAAACGAATTCGGGGTCGTCGTAGCCGAGACCGTCGTTTTGCTTTGTGTATCCTGACATAATGACGCACCAGATTGTGTCAGTCATATGAATTTCCTTCTATTACGTCGAGTTCTTCTGGCAAGAAGCCAGTACGGAAGAACGTATCGATTGTATCTACAATTTCAGAACCGAAGGTTCCTATTGGAAATACTTTAGAGGCTGCTGTGCTGCCGCTGTATGTTCCAAGGTCGAGGTAGATATCACCTCTGAAATAACGGACGAAGTAATTGAGTGTTCTTTTTTGTGCAACTGTTGGCGGACGGTGCAAGTTGATATTATTGGGAGAGATGCGAATAGCTCCTTGGTTCATGAACCATATCATGCCTGCTGAGTTTCCGCCAAGTTCGTTTTCTGGTAAAATTACACCATCAATTTCTTCTAATGACGGGGTAATGTCACGATGGTCAATGTCTCGTTGATATCCTTCGTAAGAAAGGTTGAGCATTGTACCATTCGTGAGGATGTATCCTGCTAAGGTACAATCGTCAGTAGTGCCGAAAGAATTTGATAAGTGCTTGTTAATTTCATCTATCAAATGATAGTCTGTTTCAGGTTCCATTGCAAGTCCTGTTGCGTAGCGCACGGCATTTGCTTGATCTGGGTTGAGAATGAAACCGTTCGTATTGTTGGCGAGTCTTGTGAATCGCAATTTGCATGTTTCTGGGTCTGTAAAGTCATAACCGAGTTTACGAATAAGACCGCAGAATTCAATCCAGTCTTCATTTGAGAGACATTCAGGGTGGGAGAGAATAATATCGTTGTCTTTTTGCGTAAAAGCGTGTAAATTCATGAGTTCAATCTCCTTTGTATGATTTAAGTCATGTTCTCTCCAGTTTTGTTTTTGTAGATAATTGTAAAGAATTTAGGGATTGCGAAATGAAAGTTTCTGTGGTATTATACGCATGAGCAGAGAGATTACGACCCTCTTTGTTTCGATACCTTTCTTTTCTTGTGTGCGTGTTGCAAAAGAAGTGAGAAAGAATCCTCCCATCAGTTATCTGGTGGGAGGATTTTTTTGTTGAGATATTTTAGATTAACCGAAGATTGCCATAAGGTTTACAACTGTGAAAATAATTAAAACTAATCTGAATGTTTTATATAATATAGTGGTAACATTTTGTGGCGCTGATTTTCGGATCTGTGCCATCAGTTTGTTACGTTCTTTCTTTTCTTCTTTGGTGTCACCTGGAGGTGTAATGCCAAATGGAAGAATTGTAATGTCGTCAAGAACGATAATACCTTGTTTATTTCCGATTAAAAGTTCTTTGATTTCAGAGAAATCAAGATGATAAGTTTTCAGGTCGTTGATATCGGTATGAAGTCTGTAATCAATGTGGTTGTCTTTGATGTCAACCGTGCATTTCACATTATCGTTTGCCGTGTCAACATATTTGAAAAGTTGGTCGGCACGTGCTTGCTGTAAGATAAATGTGAGTGCACCACAGATGATTATACAAATGAGAGGAATCATTTGTTGTGTTGTCACTCCTTTTGTAAAAAACTGTGGAATGATTGAAACAGCACAAATGATACTTAATAAGGGCGTATAAGCTGTTGATGCGTTAATATAAAAAGCTTTAGCAGTATTCAAAAATGTCTGATCATATTTTTGTTCAAATGTCGCATTCATTTGGGGCTTCCTGTCCTTTCTATGATATTTTTGCGTTATGAATAGTGTATCAGAAATGGGTTGAAATATCAATAGAATTAGAAAAAAAGCGCTGCACCCTTGTTTTTGCAAGAGTACAGCGAAATGCGGCAGGTGATAGTACGCATACTGAAGTCCCACATGCAGGCTTTTATTCACCTTGCGCTCATACAATATGGCCTTTATTACGCGACAATGGCGATAAGTCTGAGCCACAGGGAGCGACCCCGTAACTTCTTACCGCAGGTATGGGTGACTTGCGTCACCAAATACCCCAATGCATTGAGAGGATTGATACCTCTAGGTTTTACCAATCATTCAGAAATAAAGAATCCATATTTTTTCATATGCATATCATTAGATCTGACTTAGGCTACTTCCAACGACTACTCATGTTATAGCACCCTTTCAGGTGTATCACGTCAAAACGAGTTGGTTTGGTATTTCCACAAGGCGTTACAGGTTACCAGCCTGTTCTTTTGTGGATTCTTCCACCCTTTCGAGGTGGCGTCTATTGCCTCGTCCATGAGATCGTTACGCTAAGGTGGTATCATATGTCGTGCCGTAAGCTGTGGTTTCTGCAATTTCGCAGATTCATTCGGAGAATTTCGAAACCTTATATCTCTAAAATCGCTTACAGGAAGGGTATCCTCTTCCTTAAGACGACCGTTCGCTTACGCCCATGCACATTGATCAGATGCTCTACACATGGATACATATGACACTTCAGTATACGTACTATTCAATTGTAATTTATTACGGTTGGGTGTGCTATTACGCCAAAGGGTTCCGTTTTTGTTGTACGGCAAACCCCATTTTTCTATCAGCACATCATCTCTATATGCCACTCGTAAAGAGCCCGACATTGTGAGACATTTTGCACTGTGTAGTGGTTCGACCCACTCTTTAAAGGATGGCTGCTTCTAAGCCAACCTTCCCAAGTCGTAATTGGGGATGTGACAGTTTGATGCGAACAAACGCTTCAATCAGGATCGCGCATCTTAATCCTGCGGACCAATCATAGGCGAAACTGTCGGGTCACCTATAATCGGTTGTTCTCGTTAGCACCGTCTATTTCGGTGTGTCACACTTCTTTTGCCGTTTGTGGGGTCACTTTGAAGTGATAGCGCACGTTTTCCCCTGGGAGCGGGAAGGGGATTTGAACCCCTGACCTTCACCTTATGAGGGTGACGAGCTACCGCTGCTCTATCCCGCATGGCTCCCCCTGTAGGACTCGAACCTACGACATTTCGGTTAACAGCCGAACGCTCTACCGACTGAGCTAAGGAGGAATATGACGAAGAACGACAGGATTCGGACCTGCTACTGACCAGCCATAGGGCGTCACTTCATTTGTGACATCTCGCTTTCCGAACTTGGGTAGGAGCCTATCCTTCGAATGACCCACGGAAACCCCGCTGCGCTCTACCAATGAGCTACGCTCTTCATAGTTTTGTTGGAGCTGTCGGGCGGACTTGAACCGCCGACCTGTTGATTACGAATCAACTGCACTGCCGACTGTGCTACGACAGCAAAAGTGTGGCAGTCAGATTCTGACATCAGATACGGTTCTGACCGTCATTTGACGGCGTATTGATACGCATTTCACGTCTTCCCGTTCCTGATGCGCCGTTCTACCCGTTGAATTGTATTAGTGTAATGAAAGCCGCCGATGAGTATTGGTTGTCGACGGCTTTTTGATTATATCAGATAATATTCTGATTTTCAAGTCTTTTTGTTATAAAAGTTCAAGAGCTTTCATAATAATAGACCATGAAGTTTCATTTGCATTGTTTGGGTCTTCCAATAGCGCGATAAACCGTTTTATATCTTCTGTATCATGTAAGGTTTCAATACCTTTGTCATGAGATACAAAGACATATGATGTGTTGGTGTTTTTATGCAAGGCTTTTGATAATACACTTGGTGTATTGTACAGCATGCCTTGCGATAAGTTTACTTCAGAGTGGTCTTTGAACTTGTTTCGAATCAAGTCAAGGACGAAGTCAACGCCTTCTTGCGTATATGCACGTCCTTCTTCTGTGAGAATGTATGCTTGTGACATGGCTTTTTCCTCTTTTATTCGTATTGCGGTAGATGTTCTGTGTCATACTCTGCGTTTGTTACGCTACTTGGTAATGTTGGCAAACGTCGAACCCTATTCTTTTGAGCATATTTTGGTTCAATGTTTTTGGGTTCTGTATAACTTGGATTTGGTTTAAGCGGTGTGCGGTATAAGTCGAGTCGTTCTTTAGGATCGACTGTTAGATAGTCTTCCAAACAATCGCTTGCAAAGTCCATTAGTTCTTCCGCATGTTTTTGAGTATTTTCTATGATTTCAATGTCATATTGGTGATATGTATGTGAATCCATATCTACACCGATAACAATAACAGGTTGTGGAAATCCTTTATATCCTCTGTATGTATTGCCGTGGCGAACACCAACTAAGAAGTTTTGATTTCTTGTTGCAGGAATTCCTGTGTCAGCGATGAATGGCATTGTGTCTTTATCATTGAAATTCATCGTTGCATCAAGACGGATTTCGCCGCAGAGGAAGTCTGTTCCTTCTTCTTTATCCATGCGTGTTCCGCCCATATTTTTGATTCTGTAAATTCGACTGTCTTGAAACTTGTGTCGTAAGGCACAAATCATGTCAGATTCGAATTCTCTTCCTGATTTGTCAGAATGTAAAGCTTTCCACATAGTTGAGTCCATGGTGTTTTTCCTACCTTTCTATAAAGGTGTGATGGAGCTGGCGACAGGAGTCGAACCTGCAACCTGCTGATTACAAATCAGCTGCTCTGCCATTGAGCCACGCCAGCATGGTGGAGGTGAGGGGAATCGAACCCCTGTCCAAAACACCGTCTCTCGGAGTACCTACATCGTTAGTTCCTTCACGGTAATATGAAACCTAAGTAGGAACGTCTTTGGTATCATATGAAGGATTGTGCCGTTCTTCTTCGCCGTTAATCTTGGTATAACATCTGGTATGTATGATTAACAAGTTCAATCAGATGTGGACATTGCGTTTCGTTTTAATCCGAACAGGGTGATGGAGCAATGTCAGAACAGAGCCTGATCGGAACTCAATTGCTGCAATTAAGCAGCGAGAGCATAACCGTAGTTATTGTTAGCGTTTATTTTTAATGACACTTTTATGCTGGATTATTGCCAGCCGATGCAACTCGTTGTCCGTTAGTGCCCTGTCGAAACCTGGACACCCCCATGTTTTGTTTTACTGATTTTACCTTTAAGATTTCAAGCGTTTATTTTCTTGGTTTTCTTAGTGGTTTTTTTATCAGTGCGTTGTGTTTTCCCGATAGAAGAGGAGATCTGCCCGTTGCTTGGTGGGCAGAGCCCTTTTAATTAAGCATTATTTAACATCGGGGATGGTTAAATAATGGTATTTGTGTAAGCCTGGGATAAGCTACAAGCTGGGTTTTGCCCGCGCCGTGGCGTTTCCCAAGCTTAAAACAAATTTACATTACGTAGGATCTTTGATCCGTAGTTTGGAAGACAACAAGGGCAGAGATTCCTCTGACCCTTTTGTCTTCGATGTATCTTTGTAGGGACTTATATTATAGCATGATATTCTTTAATTTTCAAAGGTTTTTCGTAAAGTTCTTGTCAAACTTTCTTTGTTTGTTTTGGTGATTATTTGTTATTATATTTTTCTTCTCGTTGTTTTTCGGTTAAATATTTGCTATAAGATAGATTGAAGAGTTTCATAATGTATGATATGTCTTTACCTTGGATGAGTTTTTCGTTTTCTTCGAAATTGCCAAGGTATGCATTTAGTTGTAAGAAACCTTCTAGATCGTTCATGGCTTTTAATATACATGTTCTATCTGTCTTTCGTTCGTTTGGATTTTTAGACAAATAAGAACGAATATTTTGCCACATAATTTGTTGGGACATGGTGAGGTCTGCCTTGTGGAGCAACTTGTCGTAGCGTTGCTCTTCGGTCAGTTGAAACGGCCATTTGGAAGCAACTTGTTCGCTGATTTTCTTTAAATCAAGGTCAGACATGGTCTGATAAGAGCGGAGCGTTTTTTTTGCCGTTTCAATTTGAGCTGGTGTGGCTGTAATCCCGTATTTGACTTTTAAGGCAACAGGATCCGTAAAAACAGCCAGTTGATTAATAATTTTTTTTCGTTCTACGGCCATCTTTTGTTTAATCCTTTCTTGAATTTTGTTGGAAAATGGTGTATGATAAATCTTGATATATCAGTGGTTTTGGAGTATAATGCTATTATAACCTAAAACTGTGCAAATTGGAAGGTTGATTTTATGAGTTCTGAGAAAAAAAATGATGACAAGGCTGGAGTTTTCTTCAGAGTGGCGTCTGGATTTTCTGGTTTGTTTAAAACTTTGTTTAAGAAGGAAGACGCTGCATATGATGATGGATATGGCTATGATGCCACATCTGAAGATGATGGCAAAGCAAAGTTTTTCTATACCATCATGTCTGTGTATGGGGCTATTGCGGGCTTTTTTGCCTGTCAATATGTGAAGTATCTTCATCAGCGTTACGCATGTAACGCGTGGGGTATCCCATTGACGTCGAGACCCGTTGAGACGTATTCTCTGCCAAATGTGGTTGTTGATATTGTTGCGTTTTTGGTTATCTATTTTTTTGCTTTAGCAATTGGTGTGTTATTGAATCGATTGTTGAAGATTTATTTTGATGATAAAATGCAGAATGCAACAGAAACGGCAAACATTGGTTTGGCATATGGGTTTGCCTTTTTGGCAATAACATCAATCATTATGTTCTTTATGAGATTTAATATCTTCTTGATTGGTGTTGATTAAATGAAAGGATTGAATGTTATGCAGGAAAAGAAAAATGGTCGTAAGATAATCATCATTGCACTTGTGATTTTCGCAGTTGTATCTGCTGTGTTGTTGGGCTTATCACATTTAAACATTGATGGTTTGAATGCTAAGAAAACAGTTATTGGTGATAAAGTGGTTTCGATGAAGGATATCACGGATGAAAATGGTAAGTTTATTATCTTGGATTATCCTGAGTATGATGTTGCGAAATGTGTGAAGTTGCCTGATTATAAGAATTTCGTTGCGCATGTCGAACCGATTCCTGAAGTGACGGATGAAGATGTTAATACGAATATAGAGAGTTACATCATGTACTATCAGAAATTTGATAGGACAGAAGAAGGCACTGTTAAGTCTGGCGATATTGTTGAGATCACATATAGTGCGTATGATGATGGACAATTAGTATCGAGTTATAGTGCAACCGATGGTATTATTATCTTAGGTGAATCTGATGAGCCAGTAGAGTTTATTGAAGCGTTTGATGGTTCAAAAGTTGGTGAGACGGTTGAATTTGATGTGTCGTTTGATTCTGATTGGGCTGATACTTCAGTACAAGGACATACATTGCATTTTAAAGGTTCTGTGAGTGCTTTGCTTACGCCGATGAAGTTATCAGATGAAACGGTATCCACTATTACTGATGGTAAGTACGAAACAGAAGCTGAATTTAGATCGTATATTCGTGATGAAATTGTTGCATATGATAAGGCAACGTATGAGAACGAGATTGCCTCTCAGGTTTCTGAGTTTTTGGCAAATGAATCAACCTTCAAGACTATTCCAGATTCTCTAATTAAATGGTATGTTTCCATAGAAATGAAGTATTATCAGGATATGGCTGATAATTATGGAATGTCCGTTAAGGAATACATGGCAAATGCTGGTATTACAGAGGATTTGGATCAATTCATTTATTTGGTTTCTCAAGAGTGTTTACCAATGGTACAGCGTTATGTTGCGTTATTGGCTGTAGCAGAGGCGGAAGGCATTACGTTGGACGAGTCCAATGAAGAGGATGCATCTCGTATAGAGAAGCGTTATCAGGAAGTTATTGACGGCTTTGGATTGGAAGATAAAGACGCTGCAGAACGTTATTATAAGAAGAGTAACATTTATAACGATGCATTGAATTGGAAAACATTGGATTGGTTAATGAAGAATACAAAGGTGGAGGCGCCAGTGGAGACTGAAGAAGAGACTGAATCATCGTCGGAAAGTATTGAGAACGTGAAGACTGAATTATCATCAGAAAGTATTGAAAACGGTGAGTAATATGGTATGGCGTTTTTGGGAAAGTTATGTTATGATATTTGACAGGTAAGAATACACGAAGAAAGGAGATATGTGTGCATCATGGACAATAAAAAGCATACAAAAAAGAGAATTATATCCTTTATTGCATGCATACTTGCTGTAGTAATGGTATCAGCTGTGATTCTGCCTGTATCCGAAGTTACGGCCACTAAAAATTATCAAATTGAAGGTTTGGTAATTTGGGGCACATCTAATGTTGCACGTATTTATAATGACTTAGGTGATGAAGTTTATGCTCGTGGTAGTGGGCGTGAAGGTAGCGATGAGCAGCCTGAGCATATTTGGACATCACCTCTTGGCAACGGTGGTTATCTTAATTATGGTAAGTTTAGGAATTATTCCGTTGCTGATGCACCTGGTTATGCGGCTTTGTATGACTATGGTGGTGGTGTTACGCAGGATACAACACATCAATCAAATGCAGGTCCACAAGTCTATTTTGGTCTTTTACAGGCACGGGATCGTGGTTGGTTTACGGATAAAGATGGCAATCCAAAATGTCAGTGTGCTGTTGTTTTGTATACTGGTGAGGATTGGATTGTTCGTAATGCAGATAGCTCTGATAAGGGTTTGAGAGGCGATGAAGCACCTACTATTATGAGGGCTGACTGGATGGGTCTTGACGTCGAGGATGATAATGGTGAGATTGGAGAACCTGCCACGACGTTTTTTGCTCATTATTTTGATCCTGCACCTGGTGCAAATGGTCAAGATCCTTTAGGTGATGTTTTACATCAGCATATTTCCTCTGGAAATGAACATCATGCAACAGGTGATTTGACACCTACCAATGGTTCTCATATTGGTCGTGAAGAAAATGTTGTTGCTGTTGATATTGATGATGAGGATTGTTTATTTGATGACTATGCTGGTGCGCCAAGTGATCGTATTGGTGAAGCTACGTCAGGTAGTGATTGGCATCACAGCGAAGTTTGGAATAACAGTTATATGATATCCGACGAGCATTTGACTTCATGGGAAGACAATGGCGACGGACATATGAATCTCGGTAGTGGTTTCTCTTATGATGAGGAACATGATAGTATTAGTGTTGAATTAGAGCATGAGATGAATCAGTTGTCTGATCCTTGGAAAGAGGATGAAACTCTTCCATTGCAGGCTGGTACAACATATGCTCGTATTTTAGGCGGATATAATTATGAAGTAGAGTTCTTGATTCAAGATATTGAAAAGACTCCAGAGGGTCACTTGAATGAAACGAAGAAAATTCGATATTATACGCCTACTTTACATACTTCTTATCCGCGTGTTTTGGATGATGGTGCACAAACCACCTTTACAACCACTACGATTGGTAGTAGTGATAGTTCTGATGCTCAGTCTTGGACGTATAATCCAAGTGGAACGACGACTTATAATGGGGAGGATTGGGACCATTCTGGTTTAAATGCTAACAATTGGGATGCAGATCCCGAATATCAGATTGTATATGATGGTTCAACAGCTACGTGGATTCCGAATTGGGTTGATGAAGGTGAATATGTAACAACTACTGATACAGATACTGATCCTGTAACAGGTGCGACTACTACAACGACAACAACCGAATGGGTGTCGAATTGGGTTGATAGAGGTTGGTATGAATATACTAACTCGTATCATTATGAGTATAGAACTACGGTAAATCGTCCTGCTTGGTATGATTGGCAAGAAGTTGAGGTTGAAGTAGATACTCGTTGTGATGAAGATAAGGCACCTAATGCGGGGTACGCTGATTCTATGCATTATCATTTAATCGGCGGTAATCATAAAGATACTCGTTCTGAAGAAGTCGATAAAGATGGCAATCATTTAACTGATTTATATGCAGGTAGTGGTTGGGGACAAGATCCAGATTTGGATGCAGAGAATTATCAAACACCGATAGGTGGTTCTACTACATATCAGGGTGTTGGCGAAGATACTGTTGACAGTACTAAGCTTGAGATGTGGTATACGAACCCTGAAAAACCTATTATGAAGCCTGATACAGATAGCCGTCATGTTAAGGGTTATATTGAGTTCTGGAAGTCAGAACTTGGTAGTGATTTGAAGGTTTATCAGTTTGGTATGGGTCCTTATAATAAGGCTATTTATGATGACCAAATGGACGAGTATTGGACAGACGGTGGCGGTTTGACCGACACTGGTCGTGGTACAAATATTCCTACGGATACCAATAATGATGGTAAGGTCGATTTGAAAGACCGTGTTAATACGAATAATGCCAATACAATGTCTGTTGCGGAGTTGGGTGGTATCTCTGATTCTAAATGGGTTGTTGGTGGTACTACTGATAATACTTGGGATTTCCGAGCTGGTGGTGCTGGTTATCGAATTGATGAGATTACCAGAACGAAGCGTATTGATAGTGCTCGTAAGCAGTTCAATAATGCTGCGAAACCTGCTGGTGCCAAGTTTATTGAGACGTGGGATATTACGTTAGATCATACACCATATTATCGTTTCCATGCAGTTGTTAGTGCAGGTGCTACTTTAAGTAGTAATGATGACGCTCAGCATGGTAAGTGGTACGATAGAAATGTCGATCAATGGATTTTCCACATGTTATATTCGACCGTTCTTCAGGATAATCCGAACCCTGATCAGGATGAACCAATTGATATTAGTTTGTATGGTGCGTCATGTGCTTTGACAGCGTATGCGAATGAAGCATTAGGTCCGTCTGGTCGTGAAGGAGGTAGCGGAACGGTTCATCAATTAACTGAAGTATTAGCTGGTGGTCCTGGTGGAGCTGGCGCAATCGTAGGTTATGGTGATAAGGACTATGGTGATGAGGAACGTGGTTTCTTAAGCAACTATGTTGTTTATGATACTGAAACGAACTCTGTTTCTTCCTACGCAGCTTTGATGGGTTTGGAAGATGGCGCAGCAAGTTCTGCTACGTATGAATATGCTCGTTATGGTCATTTGCTTCAAGACTTAGGTATTGATGAGGTTGGACAGGAATCGAGCGTAAGTCCTCGTACTGTTTCTGGTCTGTTCGTTATGGGTGGTTTTGCCGTTAACGCTGGTGTAACTTGCGTTTGGGATTTTGCTTTGGATTTACTGAAAGGATTAAATCCATTCCAGATCTTCCATAATGCATCAGAAATTGCTGCGGCTGCTAAGAGCGGTATGTACAACTCGTCAGATTCTTATTTAGTAAAGTTGGCAGTTGATCATCCGCCTGTACAAAAGATGCTGACCAGTCTTGGTAAGCTGTATGATACTTTGGCTGGTGGTTGGTGGAGTTCCAATGTGACATTGACTGATGCGTTTAATCCAAGTCAAACAACGGTACATCGTTATCACTTTAGCTTTACAACCTTGTATCTGTTATTGTTTATCGCTTGGTTCTTACTGGCTTACAATATGTTACAACGTACTGGCCGTTGGGGTCAGGAAGTTAGAAGTAAGACCAAAGCATTGTTAATTCGAATTGTGTTCTTTGCGGTTGGTGTTCCTTTGCTTGGCATGTGTTATACACAGGTACTGAACGGTGTTGACGAAGTCGCATCGGTTGCTGCTTCTCCAAGTGCACAAATGGTTGCTTCGACATTTGTTGATTTCAGCCGTTGGGTTGAACATTCACGTTTGGATCCGCCTGCTGATGCAACGCTTGTTTCGTCAAGCGGTAATGCATCTGGTGCAGGTAAGGCAAGTGGCGATAGCATCTTGAATTTGAGAAAGACTGCATGGGCAATCAACTCTGAGACAGAGTTGTTCCCGAATCTTGATTCAAGTTCGTGGGCTGGTAAGCTTGGTGATGCAAGAGCATGGGATGCTACCATGATTCAAGAATACACAGCAGCAAAGTCCGAAGATTTCTTTGGTAGCGTGCGTGGTGTACAGCAAGTCTTTAAGGTTTTGCGTGAGTATATGGGCGGCGATATGTATTATTCGTCTGACTTTAACTCCGCAACGATGACAGCTTTTGCTGCATCGAATGCAGCCAGTGTAGGTAATCATATTGGTATCGATCTTGAAACTGGTAAGCATACAGATGTTCCTGATGATTTTAATGATAATTCATTGTATCAGATGTTTGAACAAACTGTTGATAAACAAGAGTGGATGGATCGTTCTGTTGATGAGAATACGCAGATCTTTGCAGGAAATGGAAAGTTTGGTTCAGGTTCATCTGATGGTACAGACTGGTCACTGTTCAATATTTATGCGAATGGTGCGTTGACTGCAAATGCATCACCTGGTTATAGCAGTGTTGCCAGTGGTAATAGAGATTCGTTTACGAATGCTACGATTACTTATGGTTCGAGTAGAACTGGTGCGATTGGTCATAATGGTGGATTGAGCATGTCAACAAAGACAGGTTTGTCGACATTGGCTATGTACAATTACCTGTGTACTGATTTCCAGAATTCTCGTCTGTTGATCTTCTCGGTTGCGAATGCACCGAATGGTCATACAGCGTCTGCACATTATAAGGTTAATATGATTGGTTCTGGTGCAATTGGTGGATTGTTCTTCTTCAACTGCTTGGCATTCTTGTTTGCGTGTGCGATTGTCGGCTTTGTCTATGCTTTAGGTATGGCGTTTGCCGTCATCAAGCGTGGTTTCAAGATGATTATGTCCATTCCTGTTGCATTGGTTGGTGTTCTTCCAGCTATTATACGTGTGGTTGTATATGTGATTTCCATGATTTTGGAAATTATCGTATCGATTCTCGCATATCAGGTAATTGCTGAATTCCTGTTTGCGTTCGTGACATTTGTTGAAGGTCCGATTTACAGTATGTTGCAGAATACTACAACGACTGGTTTGGTCGGTGGTATTGTCAACTGGATTGGTCCTGCAAATGTGTCAGTTGCTGGTTCTTTGACAGTATATCTGGTCAGCTTGGTAGTGAGCGGCGGACTGTTGTTTGCTGGTAGCGGATTGCTGATTAAAGTATATCCCACCTTCATGCGTGTGTTCTGTAAGGCTGTGGATGTGTTCTATTTGAAGAGTTGTGTGAATGCAGAGCAAGCGGAAGCTTATCTGAAAACATGGGAAATTCCTGTTCCAGAACTGCCGATTCCAGAACAACGTCTTGTCAGTGTTTACACCGCATTTATGCAGGTGTTATATGGTCCGTCATATGCGTCTTGTTGATGAAAAAGACGGATTGCGTTATGATAGTTTATGAATTATAATAAGCGTGAGGATTAGGCAGGCTTGCAGCCCTTACGCTTAGCATGAGAGTGTGAAAGGGGCTGTCGTAGCAATATATTTGTGCGAAAGCCCCTTTTTCTCAGATCATCTTCTTATCGTATTTTATTATTTTGGAAAGGAGATATAAGAGATGGCTGAAGAAAAGAAAAATAGTGTGCAGGATGCTCAAAAGAATGCTCCTGATGTTGCACGAAAAGAAGATTTACAGATTACTGTGCCGAATGTATTTGATACCAAGAATAATCTGAATGTGAAGATGGTATCCGTTGTAGATGCATCTTCTAAGAACGGTTTCCGTACTTTTGGTGTGAATACAGAGGATATCGTGAGTCAGCGTACTGAGACGGGAAAGAATGGTAAGGTGAATACCTTGTCGACGATTCAGTTGCGTGATGATGTATCGAAACCTTATGATACGAGTATCTTGGTTGGTAAGGATTCGAATGGTAAACCTCAATATGCACATGATTTTAAGACAGGTGCCGAGATTAAGGCTTTATGGGATTTACAGGCTCAAGCTAATCAGAATAAGCAGGTTCAGCATGAAACTGCTACTCCTGTTGCAGAGGTATCTGCACCGCAGCCTAAGGCTGCTAATGTGAAACCTGTTATTATTAACGGTGTTCCTGTAAGTGATATTAAGTTTGCCGAAGGTGATCAGAAGTTTTCTCGTGCTAAGATTGCAGATCCAGCATCTGATTGTGGTTATGGTTGGTTGACAGTGCCGAAAGGTAATGTTTTCCAGCAGCATAAGGATCGTCCACAGGAACGTAATATCAATTTGAGAGAGCCTGGCTCGAAGTTGTATTATCAGATTCAGTCTGGCGGTAAGTGGGTTGAAAAGACGAAAGATGATGGTACAGCATTTACGAACGAAGATTTGCGTGATATGTGGAAAGAACAACAGTCTGCTAAGCGTGCAAGTCGTACGGCTGCTTTGAGTGAAAAGGTGGAGAGTATGATGAAGCCTGTTGAACAGAAAGCTGTAGTAGATGAGTTGGATGAAGAGGCATTCTCCTAATTCATATTGTGTCTTTCCAAAATATCATAATGAATGATGGTCTGAATTGATTATGTTTTATAATAGGAGGGCAGTGTTATGGCATTATTTGATTATAATCGTGTAATGTCATCTGCTACAAAAGAGAAAACAGCTGAAAAGTCCGAGTTAACAAAAAAGTCTGAATTGACTTCGGAGGCTGTAGTCTCCGAGCAAGCAGACGTGAAAGCGTCTATTGGGGAACCTGTCGTTTTAAGACGGGTTCCCATGGACATTATTAAACCATCTTTGATTGATGGTTATTTGAAAATGGATGTTAAGGACGATTTGTCTGAAAATGGGAAAGGTACAGTTTATGTGCCGTCCGATTGTGTAAAGCAATCTTATGATAATAATCGGGCTGTGCTTCCAGGTATGCGGGATATTGAGATTCCGTCGTCATTACAAGATCGTCTTGTATATACAATGACATCTGGTGGTAAATTGGACAGAGTTTCCATTGATGTTGATCGATTGAAAAGTTTAGTTGAAGCACAGTCTGTATTACACAAAGATGCAAGGCAGACTGATATACTGTCTCGTAATATTCAGCAAGTTGATGACTTTGCTAATGAATATGAAAATGTGTGAGAAAGGAGATTTGAGGTATGGCTGATGAGAATAGACAAGATAGCTTGGCTGTCGAAACGCCTGTGGATCAAGCCGCACTCAGAGAGCAGTCTGCTTTACAAGAAGAGCAAGACGAAGATCTTGCCTTAGCTATGCAAGGTTTAGATGAAGATTCTTTGAGTGATGAATATAATCCTGATGAGTTATTAGTCTCTGACCAGCCTTCTGGTGATGCACCAACAACTGATGTTGCTCCTGCTGAAAAACAGGGTCTTGTCGATACGGTAAAGGACGCTGCAGAGGAGCAAGTGGAACAGAAGGTTGATGTTATTGAAGATACCATGACCTATAAAGGTAATTATCAGAACGTGTTAGCTCGTGTTCTTGATAATATTGGTGTTCAATTTGGTGATGATAGTGTCATTGGTGGTTTTCTGCATCGTTTGGCTGCGAATATTGAGCAAGCCGATGGCGACAACTGGAAGAATGTTGAGCCAGAGTTGTTGAATGAAACGAATGCGGCTAAGTTGGAGGCTTTACAAGCCGAAGAAGGAACTTCTTCTGAACAATCATCCGAACAGCCATCTGCTGGTGATGGTGCAAGTGTTTCTGCAGAGGGTGAAGCCCAGTCTGGTGATGCATCCGCTGCTCCTGTGACTGGAGAACAGGATGGTTCCGAAGTGCAGTCGGAGCAAAATACTCCATCGGATGTGGAATTTGGTTCCACTGTAACGTTGGAAGATGATGCTACGAAATCTGAAGATGTTGTAATTACGTCTGAAGATGTGACAACAAAGTCTGACGAGACAGTTGTTAAATCAGAAGAGCCTGTTGCATCGTCTGATGTAGCGGCTTCTGAAACTTCGTCTGATTTGTTTAAAAATGGCGAAGTTGTTGAAGAAACATCTATTGACAGTGCACCTTTAGCGGCTACTGTTGAGACAAATCTTGCAGAAGGTGTTGCAAGAGACGTTGTTCTTGATGAAAAGACTGAAGCACAGCGTGATATCATGGAAGATGAAATTTTGGCTCGTGCTGGTATTACAGTTGATAAAGTCGAAGCCGCTCAAGATGCTATTGCCGCGACAGATTCTGTATCGTATGTAGACGAGCTTGCTCGTCAGGCTGCTGCTGTTGAAGATGGTTCTCATGCTGCAGGCACTATCCATGATTTGGATAAGGCTGTGGCACAGAATGCTACGAGTAATCCTGTTGCGACGGGTCAGGCGTTAGAGACATTCAATGAAACCAGTATGCAACACATTGAAAATGTGTATGCACCTGGAACCCCTGAGTATGAAGCCGCCGTGAAGAATCTGGAGACTGTTCAGACCACTATGAGTCAGACATATTATGAAACTGTGTTGGCGACTGAACAGACAGGTAAGACTTTGACAACAGAAGAAGTTCAAGCCATTGATAATTTGAACTTGGGTGATGGTGTGCAGGTTCCATATTCTCAGTTTACGCCTGATACTGATATTTCTATTCGTGCAGATGCGGATGCAGCGGATATTGCTCAGCAAGAGCACGAACAGTATGTTCAGGAAGGTATAGAACGTGCTTCTACGGGTCTTCAGTCATTGGATGGCGTAGAAGTGTTGAGGAGTTCTGATGGAAAGGTCTTGCAGGACGTTTCTGCAGAAGAACGTGAATCTAATGAATATATGGCTCGTACGGCTCGTAATGACGTATCACAAGGTCATATGTTGAAGAATGCGGATGCAAGTATTGATATTGATCATGATACATTGGGTCTGCAGGACTTCAGCATGCTTCGTATGCATATGCAAGGACAGTTACGTGATTTACGTAGTCCTAATATGCAGCTTCGTACTCAAATGGGCGAAGAAGCAAATCCTATGATTGCCAACAATTATATGACATCTATGCATGGTTTGCAGGCATATAATGATGCTGCTGCAGATGCGATTCGTACTCAGTATGCAAACGATCCTGAGGCATTGCAGAAGGCAACAGATGGTTTGGCAAATAGTATGCGTGTCATGATTACGGAGATGTGGGATGCTTATAAGAATGACGATGAAGCATTGAATTTCTTCTCAGAGGAAGATATTGCAGAGTTGGATGCAATGCAGTTTACAGGCGTCAATGTGAAATACAGTGATTATATGCCTGGTATGAATTTGAAGAATGGTGAGATGTTAGAATCGCCAAGTGCGTATCAAGATTTGGATCTTGAGACAGCGTTACAGCAAGACGGCATGGCTGATTCTGCTGATATGCGTGTTTATGCGAATATGGATGTTCCGTCTGGTGGTTCTTGGGCTGTTGATAAAGAAGCTGTCAATAAGGATACATTCATTCAGGAGCCTGTATTCGAAGAAGAACGTGCTGCTATGGAAACTGGTCAGCAGGTATTGCAGCGTAATGAAATTCCTTCTATCTTTAAGCGTGCTGGCTTGTGGCAGAGTATCGCAGGTAAAGATAGAGGTGCTATGGCTGAGTCGTTGTTTAGCAATGTTCTTGCCGCCGAGAACGGAGGCAAGGGCCGTGATGACCTTGGCTTGAGTATTTAATTTTCTGTGAAATGTTGAATTGTTCTGATTTTTATGGTATGATTTTAGCGCAGGCGGGTTAGTCCTGCCTGCGCTTTGTCGTTTTTTTATAACGACATGTTGTGATAGTTACTTAGCAAAAAGGATGGTGCACTTATGAGCAAAAGGCTTACTTTGCCAAACACACGCCGTCCCTTGGTCTTTGCTCCGTCATATGAACTTCCTATGACGGATAGGAACGGAAGGCGTTTGCCGTTGCCTGAATATGATGAGACGTTATTGAATTTTGATCAGGGGACGAGACAACCCAGCAAGATATCCGACCGAGGCCGTTATGCTGAAGCGTTTTTTAAGGTGAACGATGTAGTTGAGGTCGAAAGCGAGGATTATTTCTTGGATAAATAGTAGTGATAAAACTTCAGAGAGGAGGAATTGGCGATGGTGGATGTTGATTCAATCAAACAAGCTCTGGAGAATACGCTAAATGGAAATATTCTATCAACGGATTCAATCTATGGTATTTTGATTATCGTTGGTATTGCGTGGCTGGTGTATCGAGGGATTAAGAAAGCAACAAGTAGTTTTTCATCCATTGTAGGATTTATTTTGTTACTTGAGATTGGTCATATCGTAGCATTCAGTACCGCATTAGGGTCAGATATTCCGCTTCTCCAGCAGATATTTAAGTATGATGTTCTTACAGCATTGGCGCAGTTGTGCGTTGGTACGAAAATATCTGATTTCTTACTGTATGTACAAGCATACCTAACAGGTGTTCTACAACTGGTGGTTGTGAAGATAACTTGGTTATTGGATCATTTGATGACAAATTTTCCAGCCAGTTGATAGTAAATTGAAAGGTGGATTTAGTTATGCGTCAGTCTCAGTCAATTTATAGTGGTCTATCTGCCTCGAAAGGTGTGCAGAGGGATGTTTATGAAGGTCAATGGAAAGGCAAGATAGTTCGGTTTGATAGAGTGTTTCGCAATCATCGTTTTACAGATGATGAATGTAAAGCATTATGTAATGATGAGATGCTTGAAATACATGATTTAGAGCGTAATGGTGTTCATTATGCTGTTGCTGGGTGTTTGCAAATGCAACCGTATCTTGATACAAATGGTATGCCGTTAGCTCGGTTCAAAGCAGATCATACGATTTCCTATGACCCAGAATATACGTTTGAAAATAGAGTACCACGAAAAGCAGATGGGTCTGCTATTTTGGTAGGGAATAAAGGTTCTCAGCAGCCATCTTCATATGTATTTGATGATGATTTAGATCCATTTAAGCTGGACGAAGAACAGGCGCAGAATGAAGCGTTTTTGAGTGCGTTGTTACAAGAACCGATCATTCCTCGTTTAGTTAAGCTTCCTGGTAATGGTGATTTGCCAGTATTCGTTCCGTTTATTACGTTAATGACGGAAGAAGAGATTCAAGAGGTTGCGAAGCGGGCAGGAGCCGTTCCTTGGGATGGCGATCCATGGTATGATTCGAATGCGATTTAGTTTGTTTTATAGTGAAAAAAAAATTAAGCCGCCCGTAGAGAAGAATTTCTCACGGCGGCTTGTTTTGCAGAAAGGAGATGATAACTCATGTTATCGCCCGTTCTGTGTGTATTATATTGTATAGATTGGTTTTGTTGTTTTATTTTTTTAAAGGAGGGTTTGTATCATGGATGATGTACGTTCTCTCGTGTTTGAAGTTATTGATCAGAATGGTAATATGCGAGCTTGTGGTCGAGAAAAATGTAAGGCGTTAATTCTTATGCTAAAAGATCTGTATCCTAACGTTGATTTTGGAAATCCTGAAACAGGATTCGTTAATCAAAAAATGTTGTATCAGTATTTTGTGAAAAATGAGGTTTTGTGAAAAATAAAGAGCCATCGGAGTAACTCTGATGGCTCGTTTATTCTTAAATGGCTTCTCCCATTGCTTTGAGAATATCAATATCCAATGTGATGAAGGTCTTTCCTTGCTCGTCGGGCATTTCTGCATCAATAATGATGCTGTCCATGCATGGCATATATTCTTTGATAATAACACCTTTGTTATCTTTGAAGAAGATGTCCTGTGTTTTCAGATATGCATCGGAGCAAAGGAAGTCACGAAGGTTCATGCCAATCGCGAATCTCATTGGATTGTCGTCATCCATATTCTCTCTGACTGCATCGAGTTCTAATTCAGGATCCACAATGGCGCCAAGGGTGTCTTCGATAACCTTTTTATGGCATTTAGGGCAGATGTAGTGCATCTGTTCGTCGTCGTGATTAGAAATCGAGCGAGTGAAAATCTGTCGCCAGTTTTCTGTGTGAACAGAGATTTTTCCACAGAATTCGCAAGTTAGTGCGCTCATGGTTTAATGTAAACTCCTTTCTTATTCAGCAGTTGCAAAACAGCCTTGATTTTTGTTTCTGCAAGTATTATATTATAAATCACTTGATTTTTCAATAGTTTTTCTTGTTTTCGGAAAAATAGATTTGGGATGGGCTTTTGAGGTAATCATTTCTGTTGTAATTTTCAAAAATTCGTTTTTGAAAAGTGAGTCGTAGACTTGATGAAATGAGTTTCCGTGTCGTAAATTGGACTTAAAATGGCCAAAAAAATATTCATTTATGAGCAGTTTTCGGTTGACTTTTTGGTATTAATACTGTATAATAGGTACTGTAAGAAGACAGAAGACACTTATGAAAGAAAGGAGAACTGCATGTAATATGGGAAGACCAAAAGAGCCACCCGCCATGCGTTATCGATTGAAAGTTCCTGAGTCTGATGCTTCTGTTATTGCTTGGATGGATGCACAGTCAGAGTTATCAATTTCTCTGAGACTCTTGATTAAAGAGGACATTATCCGTAATGGATTTACCGATGTAACATGCCGACCCGTAGGCCAGTTACCAAAGAGAGGTAGACCAAGCAATGCGGAAGTTGAACTTCGTGAAAGCGTTCCAGTCATGGACGATGGCGATGTAGAAGAAGTAAAGCTACCGAAGGTTATTAAAACGAAGGTACAAACAAAGACTGATGTCGTAATGGATGAAGTTGAGCCAGAAGCTCAAGTTGAAACGATTGTAAAACCGAAAGTTGCTGATGCTGCCACAGAGAGCAGAGAAGATATGATTACTTCGATGCTGTCAGGTGGATCGAGGGCTGTTAGACCAAAAGCATCCGCTGCATCAATGGGTTTACTAAATGATGATTGAAATTAAAGGAGAAGAAAAACTATGAATTCGATGAAAATGATTGCTGGTCTTGATATTGGTAATGGTTATGTTAAGGGAACTGTTCAGGCAAATGGAAATAATCCTCTTACTGTGGATTTCCTGTCTGGTGTTGCTATTGAAACAAGCAGTTCTGGTATCAAGGCTAAGGGTGCTGATGTTGCGGAAGAGATTCAGAACATTTATAATGTGATGGAAGCCAGCTTCGATACACCAGCTGTGAAGTCTCGTACGATGCGCTTGTTCGGTCAGCGTGCTGCCCGTTCTGGTAAGGCGATGGAAGAGTTTGATGTTGCATCATCTACTTCTAAGGCAATGCAGGATTTGTCAGCAATGTTGGTCCTTGGATCATTGGCTGGTGCTGCTCTGCAGAGCTATTATGCTGATACCAAGACGCTTCCGACAGATATTCTGAAGGTAGATGCTCGTATTGCGATTGCTCTGCCGATTACAGAGTACAAGACGTATCGTAAGATGTATATTGATAAATTCCGTGGAATCAAGCACATGGTTTCTGTGCATAATTTCGAGGAGATTGTTCGTATTGAGATTATGATCTCTGATGTGCAGGTTCTTGCAGAAGGTGCCTCTGCTCAGTTTGCTATCGTCCAGTATGGCGAGGATCTGATGAAGGTGATGATGGATGACCTGAAAGCGCATGGCGAGAATCTGAAGGGAATTACTGCGCAGGATATTCTCGCAGCATCCAATACGATTGGTATCGATATTGGTGAAGGTACTGTTAACTTCCCAGTCTTCCAGGATGGCAGATTCAATGTTGATGCATCGATTACCTTCCCGAAAGGTTATGGTACGATTTTGGAACAGGCTCGTGAGCGTCTGCAGATGGAAGGTATTCCGTTTGCTTCTCGTAAGCAGTTGGCTGATTTTCTTCTGTCTCCTACAAATGCATTGACTATGGGTCGTAAGAACAAGGTCGAGCAGATTGTAAATGAGGAAACGGAAGGATTCGTTCAGGAACTTGGTATTCAGTTCAGAAAGGTGCTGGCTCGTGTCGGGTCTTACACCGAGGTCGTTTACGTCTACGGTGGTGGTGCGAATGCTGTGAAGGAACAGTTGTATCCGTTCCTTATCGATACTGTCCGTCAGTATGGCGGCGGTGAGATTACTTACCCGATTTTGTATCTGGGTTCAAGCTATTCAAGGCATCTGAACAAAGAAGGTCTGTTCATTATCGCACAAGAAGTGGCACAGGCTGCGAATGCTGCAAATGCTGGGAAACCTGCGAATACGAAGTAAGTAAATTTATAATACGATAATAGGAAGACTAACGGGCGGTCTTTTGACTGCCCGTGTCTTTTTTTATTGTTAAAATTTGTAACTTGTTGAAGTTTTAAGGAGTTGATTATCATGCTAATTACAATCATCACGGTGTGTGTGACGATTGCAAGTCTTCTTGCGAATCATTTTGCCTTTCGATATAGGCTGAATCGGAAAGAAACGAATGTTAGGAAACGTATTTTTCATGGCATTGGTAATTTCATAATTGTAATTGTATCTGCAAACATCTGCTTGGCACAGTTTGAATTTGGTCGAGCTGTGCAAGATTATATGCTGAAGAATGCTGCCTTTTTAGTTGCAATTTTTAGTTTTTCTATGCAACAGGTTCTCAGCGATTTAATCGGTGGTATGATGGTTGCTTGGTCGAAGCCATATGATATCGGGGAAAGAATCAATTTAGCTACAAAGGATATTACAGGTATCGTAGAGGATATAACGATTCGACATACTGTAATTAAATGTTATGACAATACGAGGTTGATTATACCAAATAGTGTGATCAATAAGGAGATGCTTCGTAATGCAGATTATGCGGATTGTCTTTGCGGAAACTTTGTGACGGTAACTGTAGCATTTGATTCCGATTTAGATAGGGCGATTCTTTTGATGAAGACGATTATTTATAATGACCAGGATACTTTGTATAAGGGTAAGAAGGAAGGCGTTCATAAAGAATTGGATGTGCAGGTTTCGCAATTTAATAAAGATGGAATTGAATTGAAAGCGATTGTCTGGACGCCTGATACCGATACGAATTTCGCGGCTTGTAGCCGTATTCGTAAGGAAATTTGGTCGCAGTTTAAGACGTTAGGTATTCAGATTACAAGTGGATAATGTTGTTGATGTTATATATCGTGTAGATTTTCTATGCGATATATAATTTTTTCTTGACGGTGACCATCCTTTGGTGTATAATAAAATCACATAAATGAGTGTTTTCTCATTTGATGTGTAGATTTTGATTGTCAAATGGAGGGTCGTATTCTGATGGGAAAGATAATTGGATTGATGAACGAAAAGGGTGGCGTTGGTAAGTCAGCTCTGACGTTTTCATGTGCTTGGTACTTGATGGAATCGGGTAAGAAAGTTCTTATCGTAGATATGGACGGTCAGCAAGCCAATATTACGTATTTAAGTGGATTGCAGACAGATACAGCGACCAAGACGATGGAAGATGTCTTGATGAAGGATGTTGATCCGAAGGACTGTTGCGTAAATGTCGCATCGTCTGAGAATGGCCTGTTGGATATGTTGCCCGCAACGATTCAAATGGCTGGTTTACCATCTACTGCTAAGATTAGTAAGATGAAGAAAGCGATGAAGTCGCTTGCGTCGAAATATGATTATGTTTTTTTGGATGTGAATCCGTCGCCAGACTGGAGACACGCTTTGGTTTTATCTGTTTTGGATAAAGTCTATATTGTTATGCTTCTTGATGTTCTTTCTTTAGAGGCGAATAAGGGTATCTTTGAGTCCATCGAAGAAGTTCAGGATAGCACCAATTCGAATCTTGAGATTGGTGGTATTATTTTGAATCAGACGGATCTTCGAACAAAACTTGCGAATGCTGTTTTGGAGAAGGTTAAGGAAATGGCTGATTTCTATCACACTGATGTGTGCGAAGGGGCTTTTGTTCGGAAAGCTGTGGCTTTTGCGGAGTCCGTCGCAGCACATCAGGGTATCACGGCATATGCAGCGAAGTCTGGTGTTGCCGATGATATTCGTAAGTTGACTGAAATTATCGTACGATAAGAAAGGAAAGAATATTATGGGAAAGTTTAATTTGAACGAATTCGATATGGGCAAAAAGAAGGAAAAGGCTGTCAAGCCTGTAGAAGAGACGCAGGTCGCTGAAAAAGTTGTGACCCAGACTTCTGCGAAAAAGGTGCCGATGATGAATATCAGATTTTCTCCTGAAAATTATGAATATATGCGTCGTGAGGCAGCGATGAGAGGTTTGTCGGTTATCAAGTTTACGAACTGGATTATTGATCAGTATCGTAGTGATCCTGCGCATGTTCATAATAATGATCTTTATATGAATGAAGAGAACTGGTAATTTTCATCCATATGGTGTATAATAAGGATGCTCCTTTTGGGGCGTCCTTATTTTTTTGGCCTTTTACGAAACATCGTATTCAAAAAGATGTAGTCTAATACTAGAAAGAATACGATGAATACGATATTTTGCCATTTTTCATATTTTTCTTTTGTAAAATATGATGGCGAATATTATTTTTTGCCTGATTTATGGCGAAACATCGATTTACGTGGAATTATATTGATTTATGTGTTGACTTTCTCAGAGTAAGTGCTTATAATATGAAATGTACCCGCACAATGAAAGAAAGGTTGGTCGTAATTTATGAAGGATGAAGCGAAAGTGAGTCGCAGGGATGATACTCCTCTGTGTGAGAAACTTTGTTTGACTGTTTCTGAGGCATCAAAGTATTCGGGAATTGGTATTAATAAGATTAGTGAGTTGCTGAATGACCCATCTTGTCCGTTCGTGATGCGTGTCGGTCGTAAACGCATGGTCAAGCGCGAAGCGTTTGAGGAATTTATTAAGTCTGTAGAACAGATTTAACGAGCGGAAGAGGTGATAATATGTCTGATGTAAAAACCACTATGGTGAATACTGTCGGACAGCCTGTTCCAGCAAAGACCCGTCTCTCCGTGATTCGTAAAGCTACGATGGACACGCTGCACGCATTAACTGCTGCTGAGTTGAAAGACCCAACGGTGGTAGAGTCACGTGTTTTGCAAGCTGTCCATAATGAAATCGAACTGGAAAATGCCGTCAGAAAGGCGTCAAAGCAAGATACGTGGAAACATATCAATGAGTTGATGCCATCGCAGATTGCTGATATCATCGTGTATTCATATCCGATACGCCGTATAGCGGGTGCGGGAAAAAATGCCGATGAAGATCAAGATATCTTGGCTATTTATCAGTATAGCGGAGAAGCCGAAGGTACGTATGTGACATCCAACGTGATGTTTAGGCAGTTAATGCGTAGTTATAATTATGCAATAACGTCGAAGCAAGCAGAGGAAGTTACGCAGGCAATGATGGAACAACTGCCGCGTGTCACTGTTTGCAAGGAGCGGAATCTCGTTGCAGTAAATAACGGTATTTTCGATTATGACACGAAAACTTTGTCTCCGTTCGATCCGAATTATGTGTTCTTGACAAAGTCTGGGGTGAATTATAATCCGAATGCGACCAACCCAGTCATTCATAATGATGATGATGGCACTGATTGGGACGTAGAGTCATGGATGAAAGAGTTGTCCGATGATCCTGAGATTGTAAATCTTCTTTGGGAGATTATCGGTGCGATTATTCGTCCTCTTGTTCCGTGGAATAAGTCCGCATGGTTCTATTCCGAGACAGGTAACAATGGTAAGGGTACATTGTGTGAACTGATGCGCCAGATTGTTGGCGATGGAACGTATGCGTCGATTCAGTTGTCTGAATTCAGTAAGGACTTTATGTTGGAGCCTTTGCTTCGTTCTTCGGCAATTATTGTTGATGAGAATGATGTTGGTACTTATATTGATAAGGCGGCTAACTTGAAGGCTGTCATTACGGGTGATGTTTTGTCAATCAACCGTAAATATAAGGCCCCTGTTGCGTTTCAGTTTCGAGGTTTTATGGTTCAGTGTTTGAACGAAATGCCTCGTATTAAGGATAGATCAGATTCGTTTTATAGACGACAGCTGTTCATTCCGTTCACGAAGTGCTTTACGGGCGTTGAGCGCAAATATATCAAAGAGGATTATTTGAAGCGTAAGGATGTTCTGGAATATGTTTTGAAACGTGTTTTGAACATGAATTACTATACGCTTTCCGAGCCTGCGGCGTGTAAGAATGCTCTTGAAGAATATAAAGATTTTGTCGATACGACAAGGTCGTTTATGCAAGAGATTATGCCGAAACTTCAGTGGACTTTGGTTCCTTTTGATTTTCTTTTTGACCTGTATAAGGTATGGTATAAAGATACGGTCGGTAACGACCATAATCAAAAGAGTAAGCCTGGTTTCGTGAAGGATGTCAAGCAGATTGTAATGTCATCATATCCTGAATGGGAAGTTTGCATGAATCCTGTGAGACCTGCGAGCAATATGAATGCAACTGAACCTTTAATTTACGAATATCGGTTGGATAAATGGAAAAATCCGTCCTATCATGGAACGGATATTGAAAAGATTTGTCATCCGACACTTAGTACATCGTATCGTGGTATTCGTAAGACGGGTCTTCCCTATAGTATGCGGAATAAAGCATCTGATGGGGATGATGACAAATGATACGTTCTGATTTGAATGATCGGGCTTGCATATATTTGCAGGCCCGATTTTATTGTTTCGATTGAATATCTGTGTCAGAAGTGTTTCAGTATTAGAATCTAATACTGAGTGACACAGCTTTTTCGAAAAAACATTTTCGGAAAAGAGTTGATAATTGTGATTAATTATGGTATTCTGTTAGAAACAATTGATTCATCTGCGTCAATTTTTTTTAAGGAAAAAGGGGGTTATGAAATGGCCGAGAAGAAAGAATTTGTGAAGAAAAATCCAGATCTTCGAGAGCGTGTAACGCTTCGTATGACTAAAGATGAGAAAGATAAGTTAGAATATTGGGCGAATAAAGCTGGATATTCTATCAATGAATTTGTGCTTCGACTTTTAGAGCGTTGGGTGGATATCGAAAATGGAAATTATCAGTTGCCGACTTTGGAAGTGCAGAGACTGAATCAGTTGATTGAATCACAGACTGTTATGTCGAGAAATATGCAGGCTTTGGAGCAGGTTGTTATTAACGGATTTGATTCATTATTGAGTTTGACTCGTGGTGATAACTATCTGTTGGAACAAACTGATGATGGAGAGTGAGGTAGATAATTATGGCACAGGAGATGGGTAAACTTTCTGAGGGTAAGAAAGGTATTGAGATTTCATCGGATGTAGCTGATCGTATTCATGGTAGGAAGCGTACGAAGGCAGCAGACAATGGAAATTATAGTGTTGTAAGGGAATTTCCTACGTTTATTCTTCGTATGGCTCGTGCTGCTTTTCCGAATGCTACGAATAATACTGATGCGCTTGTTGCATATTTAGCAACGATGTGTCCTGATGTTCAGGATAGTTCTGATTTTAACAAGTATGTTACAGATAATCAGAAGGATTTGATTGATGATGCGAATGCTGGTATGTATAGTGAATTATCAGATCGTATGCTGATGGTTAAAAAGAAATTGGATGCTATGGCAAATAATGATACTACAATTAAATTGCTTTTATATCTGTTAGTTGCTGATCGTTATAATCTGTCTACTAAGTTGACAGATTCGACAGGTTTTGGTTCAAAGCATGATCTTTCGCAGGAGAGTTTGGGCCCATTTATGGATGAACTTTATGCGTTAAGTACGTTCTTCGATAAGGAATCTACTGAATTCAGTCACATAAAGTCGAGACGAGATGGTCGTCCAATGAATTTTTGATTTTATTTTGTGATGTTTGAGAAAATCGCTTGAAAAATGCGATGATTTGCTGTAAAATGATAACAGCGCATATTTTGTGATTTATGTCGATTTGAAAGTGAATATTGAAAGGAGCTTTGGTTATGATAGGTATTCTGACGGAGAAACCGTCTGCTGGACGTAATTTTGCAAAGGCTTTAGGCGGTGCGTCTGGGAGTTATAATGGCGAGCAGTATATTATTGTTGCTGCGAGAGGCCATTTGTATGAGTTTGCTGATCCTGAGAAGCAGGTCGCAAAAGCATTGGCTGATCAGTATTATTCTTGGAATTTGAAGCATCTTCCTTGGAATGAAACGGATTTTACTTGGAAACGAGTAAAGAAGCAGGATGCTGATAGTGCTCTTGGTCCTATTCAGCAGCAGTTGTCTAAGTGTGATGAGATCACCATTGCAACTGATGTGGACCCTACGGGAGAAGGTGAGCTGTTAGCTTGGGAGATTCTGGATGAGCTTGGGCTTCATCCGAAGAAGTGGTCTCGTATGTATTTTACAGATGAGGCTCCGAAGTCTATTCAGCAGGCATTTGTAAATCGTAAGCCGTTGAAAGATATGGCCACTGACATGGATTATGTCAAAGCGGATTATCGTTCCAAGTTTGACTTCTTGACCATGCAGTTTACACGTATTGCTACGCTTAATGGCGATGGTAGGAGTGTTCTTAGACAGGGTCGTCTGAAGTCAGCGATGGTTCTGATTGTAGGCAATCAGCTGAAGGCGATTGCCGAGTATAAGAAGGTTCCTTTCTATCAGAATAGGTTCAAGGATGAGAATGGCGTTGTCTATACGAATCCTGATGAACCTCAATATAAATCCAAGGACGAAGTTCCGAACAATTTACATCCGTCATCTGTGACGGTAGACAGCAAGACGATGAAATCGTCTGCTCCTCCTAAGTTGCTCGACCTTGCGGCTCTGTCTGCACGGTTGAGTTCTCGTGGCTATAAGGCTAAAGATGTGCTGGCTGTTTATCAGAAGATGTACGAATCACAGGTTGTTTCGTATCCTCGTACGGAAGATAAGGTGATTACACCTGAACAGTTCAACGAACTGCTTCCGAAGATTGACCAGATTGCTGCCGTTGTTGGTGTCAACGCATCTGTATTGACCCATAGACAGCCTCGTGCGACCCATGTTAAGACGGGTGGCGCTCACGGTGCAAACCGTCCTGGTCCATCTGTTCCGTCTTCTTTGGCTGAGTTGTCTAAGTATGATGCTCCGAATACGAAGGGGTTGGCCGCTGCGATCTATGAGATTTTGGCGCGAAATTATTTGGCGACTATCGCTGAGGACTACGAGTATGAGGCTCAGAAGGGTCATGTAACGGATTTCCCGAAGTTTACAGGTTCGGCAAGTGTTCCGAAGAAACTGGGTTGGAAGGAAGTCTTTGATGCAGACGATATCGATGAAGATGATTCTTCTGCTGGTCTTGGTCAGAATGCAGAACCGTTTATCCACGAAGGTTTCCCGCCGAAGCCTACTCAGCCTACGATGAAGTGGCTGATGGGTCAGCTTGAAAAGCATGATGTAGGTACAGGTGCAACTCGTACCAGTATTTATGCGGATGTTACGAATGAGAAAGCGAAGTATCCGCTTCTTCTGGAAACGAAGGGTAAGATTTCTATGACGCCATATGGCGATATGTCTTATAAACTTCTTCCAGATACGCATATTGGTGATCTTAAGATCACTGAACAGTTGCAGGCTGATATGCGTGATATTGCGGCGGGTAAGGTTGATCCAGCCGTATGTTTGCATCGTATGCAGCAGATGGTCAAGGATGACCTTGCTACGATGGCTGCGAATGGTCTGAAGATGCGTGAGGAACTTGGTATTAAGCTGGTGTCCGACGTTGAGTATGTCGAAGGTACATGGAACGGACAGCAGGTGAAGTTCAAGAAGGTATGGGGTGGCCATACATTTACCGATGAAGAAGCGAAGAAGCTTCTTGATGGCGAAGAGATTCTGATTTTCAATGTACAGAGCCCGAAGGGAACGTACAATGTAAAGGGTAAATTGGACAACCAGACCTTTAAGGGGAAGAAGTTCTTCGGTTTTGTTCCGACAGGTTTCGTGAATGATGATGGTTCGGAACGGACATCCAATAAGAATATGGATGATTATTACGAAGGAACTTGGAAGAAGAAGAAGGTCACATTTAAGAGAGTGTGGGGCGAGCATCGTTTCACTGATCAGGAATGTGAGGATTTGTTGGCTGGTAAGGAGATTTCCTTTGAAGCCAAGTCAAAGGGTGGTAAGACATATACCGCCAAAGGTAAGCTTGCAAATCAGTCTTATAATGGCAACAAGTTTGTTGGCTTTAAGCCTGATTTCAATAAATAATTAGACTACGGTAAACGTTAAAACTGAAAGGAGTTTTAGAGAATTATGGCAGATCGGTTTACAGGTATGTGGAATGGTGAGAACGTAAGTTTCCCGAAAGAATGGCGTGGTGTTACACTTACGGATGCACAGTGCGAGGATTTGCTCGCAGGTAAAGTTATTGAGGTTGTTGGTTTGACCAGTCAGCGTACTGGCAATCCGTATGGTGTTACTGCAAAGCTGGGACACCTGGTTTCAAAGACTACTGGTAATGAGTATGTCGGTATTGAGCAGGTTGATTTCCTGCCGAGAGAGACTTTGGTCGCTCATGGTGTAAAGTTCCCTGTTCCTCGTTCTTTCTGTCAGCATGAGTTCACTGAAGATGAACGTATCATGCTTGAGTCTGGACGTAAGGTCAAGATTGATAATGCATATTCCAAGAAGAATGATAAGTATTTTTCTTGCACAGTCCATTATGACGAGGCAGAGCAGAGGATTGTATTTGACAACGACAAGTAATTGATGCGTCGTTGATTTTATATCGGAAATTTACAGTAAAGGAGGAAACCGTAATATGGCTGTTAAACCGAGTTATAGAGTGCCGTATTCTCTGAACCAGTCTTATACTGACATGACTATTGCTTTGCAGTCGAAAGACGGCTCTGTTGGTCGTGTTATTCCGATGATGGCAATGTTGGCATATGTTGTTTCATTCGTTGCATGCTTGATGTTGGTTACGAAATCGTTCATTGGGACGATGGGTTCCACTGGGCAGATTATTATCTTCATCATCTTGTGGATTGCGATTACTGTCGTATTGTGTAAGTATGATGGTACTCGTCGAATGAATATGCAGCGGATTACAACATTATTTAATTATCTTCCGAAATCAGCACGCTATGTGTATACTCGAAACACACGTTCAGCAGTACCGTTTTGGAAGATTGTCGGTATCGAATCTGTTGCACCCGATGGTCTTGTGACGTATGCTGATAAGACATATGGCTATTTCTATAGAGTTGTCGGTAGTGCTTCTATTCTGTTGTTTGAGTCAGACCAAGATGCCATTATCACTCGTGTTGATAACTTCTTTAAGAAGTGGCAGACCGATTCAGAAGTAATATTCATTACCGCGAAGGAAGGTCAGAAGGTATATCGTCAGTTGGCTGCGTTGCAGAGACGATATGAAAACCTTCAGAACGATGATCAGGATCTTCGTGATTTAGCGGAAGAGCAGTTCCGTATTTTGAGAGATTATGTCGGTAAGGAATTCAAATCTATTCACCAGTATATGGTGATTAAGTCCGACAATAAAGAGGCCCTTCGTGTTGCGAATGGTATTCTGCAGAACGAAGTCGAGAACTCTGCTTTGTTTATCAAGCAGTGTGTGCCTCTTGAGAAAGAAGATACTCTTGAGTTTCTTCGTTCTATTTATCAGAAAGGAGGGGCGTAAGTTATGGCACTTAAGAGAAGGAATGCGAATGGCGAGACCGAGGAGGTCATCGTCGATAATACTGCGCAGCGCTCCTTGGGTGGAAAGTTTGGTAAATCCAAATCTCGTGATAAGGTAGATGAAGAAACGGAAAAGAAGGGTCTCTTTGGTCGTAAAAAGAACAAAGATGAAGCTGATTTGAGTGATGTTGATTTTGAGTCGTATCCTCATTTGCTGTATTTAAAGCCGAAAGAGCGTTATATTTTCCACTCTGATTATTTTGATATTGATAATCAGGTGGCAACGATTGTTGCGTTCTTCCATACAGATGGTGCTTCTGATAACTTTGGTCCGTTCTGGGGCATTAACCGTATTCCTGCAGGACTTGGTGATAATATCGTCACATTTTCGTTCGAGCAGATTAGCCGTATGTCTGAGGCTTGGATTCAAGACCATCAGACGAAGGCTGAAGGTATTGCTGCTACAGATGAACAGGAAACGGCTCGTGCTGGTACGACTACATCCAAACAGCAGGCAAGTAGAAAGAGTTATGATTTTGAAGTCATTGCTCGTGAGTTGCAGGAAGGTGCAGCCTATCTGCAAGTTCATTATCGTCTGTTGATTAAAGCACCGACAATTGATGATTTGGATTATGCTTTGGATCAGCTGAAGCGTTTGTATATGGACCGTTTCGGTACGTTGAGTATCGCTGCGTATGCTGGTGATGAGCGTACTGAACTTTCCACATTGTTCTCGAAGAATGCGAGAAAGATTGGTCGTGGATTCAACTTTACATCCACTGAGTATGCGGGTTCTTATAGTTTGGTAACGCATGGTCTGGAAGACCCTCGTGGTGAATATGTTGGATACATGGTCGGTGATGTTAATAACTCTGCTGTGTTGTTTGATACGGATGGGTATTCACATCATGCGGTTATCGTTAACGAGAACTATTTCGAGAAATTGGGTCGTGCGCACGTATCTGACATGTGGTGTTCAAAAATTAGCCAATCGGCGTTATTGAACAACCATCGTGTCGTTCATATTTTGATGAACGGTTGTGATATCAATAAGCTCGGTCCGAAGTTTGAATCTCTGACATCTATTATTGATATGCAGCATGGTGCTGTTAATATGTTTGAGATGTTTGGTGAAGATGGCGATGAAATGACTATCTTCCCAGCGCAGATGCAGAAATTGATTTTGATGGCTGAACAGGCTTATGCTGCTACAGACAGTGACCGTTCCATCATTCGTGGTTCTTTGGAGGAAATTGCTACACAGTTCTATATTGATAGACGTATGTGGCGTGCGAATGCTAAGGAACATCGTGAAGACCTTCGTGTTGTAGGTATTCCGCACTCTGAGATTCCTCTTTTACAGGAATTTGTTTCATACCTGGAGACAGGTTATAAGAAACAGGCTATGTCTGCCGCACGAGATGATGAAAAGTTGCACGCTATGAGCGTTTTGCTTTTGACTTTCCGTAACATGCTTTCGAATAATGGTGACTTGTTTAACATGATTACCAGCGATGAGATTGATAATGCGGTCAATGGTCAGCGTGTACTTTACGATTTCAATGGTTTGATGCGTCGTGGTAAAGGTGTTGCTATGGCTCAGCTTGTAAATATCATCGGTTTTGCCGTTGGTACGTTGGGCGAAGGTGATGTTGTTATTTTCCACGGAGCGGATTTGATTGATAACGGTGTCAAGGATTACATTAATCAACAGCTTGCACATTTACATTCTCGTGGCGGTCGTGTCTTGTATTCTTATGACAATACTGATATAATGTTGGCAGATAAGAGTTTCTGTCGTTTTGATAAGGCTGATTTTACGATTTTCGGAAATCTGACCGATACGGCGGTGGTTGCTTATCAAGAAGAATTGGGGCAGACCATTCCGCCTGATCTTTCCCGCTTGATTACATCGAAATCTGAGAGCGTATGTTATATTCGCCGTGGATTTGATAATGTTGTATTCAAGCAAGATTTGGCACTTGGCATCAGCTCTCGTAAGAGTACGACAAAGAAAGGAGGCATGAAACGAAATGGTTTGGTGTCGTAAGAAATCTGTAGTTCGATTTCTAACGTTGATTCTTGTGTTTGTAATGAGTTTCAGCATGTTTGTCGTACCAACATATGCGTCTGGTTCTCAAGCGTCGACTGAAGACGGGGTTGGAACATCGCTTTACGATGTAACGACTGCATTGACTGCTTACGCAAGTAATGTCGTTGGTTCAAATACCAACGATAAGCAGGTTGATGAGTCTAACAGTCCTGTAAGTGCGCATCAAGTTTGGATTCTGAAAAATGCGGATGTCGGAGATGCTGGTGCTATTGTTGGTTATGGTGATAAGCAAAAAGGATTTATTGCTTTCGTTACAGCAAATGAAACTCGATCAGTTACGACCTCGAACTACGCAGCGTATAAGAACATTGGTGATAATAATAAAACCTATGCATATGTGCGCTATGGTCGTTTGCTGACTACATTGGGTTTGGATGAGACTGGTAACCCTGCGTCCGCGGATTATCTTCGCTTTGCGGGTTATTTGGTCGAAGGCGCTCACATGGTTTCGCGTGCTGTGCCTTGGTTGTTTAGTGTTTCAATTAATATTTTAAGGTTTTTGAATCCATTCAGATTTTTGGTGGATTCCAGAGCAGTTAATGGTGTTATTACTGATGTAAGCGCCAGTAATGCTTATAATGCTGTAGATCCGTTTAATCAGAGTCAAGGTTTACAGGGTGCCAGTGGTTTGGTTACTGGTGCTGCGCATGCTGACCCGATGACAGGTGTCAATGAATATAATGGCGCTTCGTCAACCATTCAGTATGGTGGTAGTAAGTCATTTAATGTTGCAACGAGTGGTTTACAAAAGGTTGCTCGTATTACAACCATGCTTTATGTGTGGTGTCGAAATATCGGTATGTTTATTATTGTACCGTTCCTTACTTTGTTGTTGATTGCCAGCTTATTGCTGACACGTAGCAATGATAAGTGGGGTAAAGTCGCAACATATGCAAAGCGTTTGTTCTTTATTTTCGTAGGTGTGCCTTTCTTGGGTATTATTTATACTTCAGTGCTGGACACTGTCGAAGAAAATATTGTTACAAATGCACCGTCGTCACGTATTGTTGCAGCGACATTTGTTGACTTTGAAAACTGGGCGAAAATTGCTCGTTTGGATCCACCTGCCAGCATGACATCTGAAGTAGCAGATGATACGCCAGGTGGTAAGCCGAGTGCGGACACAATTCGTACTGTTCGTGACTATGCTTACACAGTCAATCGGAAAACTAACTTGTATTATTTACCAGTAAGTTCTGGTTTGGGTATTGGTTCTTCTGGTAGAAGTTTTGGCTTGAATGCAGGTATGTGGGACGATAATGGTTGGAAGACCATGGGAAGTTCTGGTGGTACTATTCAAGCACAGTTTGATCGTATGAATGCTTTGCTGAGTACGTATGCCGCTGGTCATTTTTATACGGCTTCTGCTTGGGAGTCTGCAATTAATACTACATTGAAGGCGCTGTATGCGTCTGATATGGGTAGTTCACCGACTACGAGTGGTGCATCACCGAATAAGAACACAGTTTATCAGATGTATTTTGATACAGATGAAGTTGAAGACTGGATGAACCGTGCGGCAGTAGAAAGCCAGCATATTTTTAAGGGTGATTCTGCACCTGAGGAAGCACAATGGGCACCATCTTCGTTTAATATCTTTAAGAATGGTGGTTCGCTTGGTCTTGGTGATGCAAGTGGTGGTGGCGATTATGAATATAGTGGTAGCGGTTGGGGTGGCCGTGTAGGTCTTGCTACTACGGGCGCACAATTTGGATTATCAACTGTATCGATGTATAATTATTTGGCATCTGCCTTTAATGCATCAAATATCGCTGTATATTCTGCCGCGAATACGACATCTGAATATACGAGAGTTCAGCATTATTCTGTTAATGCAGTTGGCTCTGGTTTGTTAGGTGCTCTGTTCATTATCAATACGATTGTGGTTCTTGGTATCTTCTCGTTGGTTGCTTTGTGTTATTGCTTGGGTATGATTGGTCATAACTTGAAGACTGGTTTCTCCATGATTATGGCAATTCCTGGCGCAATGTTCGGTATTATGAAGTCCATCGTGCAAGTTGTCGTATATGTCATTAATATGATCATTACGATTATCGCAACTGCAATTTTGTATAGTTTTATTTGCGATTTGATTATCATCTTCGCATCGTTAATTGAATCGCCTGTCCAGTCGATAGTAGAGAATGTTACTGAAACGTCTATAGCTGGTGGCTTGTTTGCTTCTCTGGGCAGTTCCAATTTTGTGATGTCATTTGCAGAAAATACGAACTTGTTCGTTCTTGGCATTGGTGTTGTTACACTTGCCACTTTGGTTCTTGGTGTTGGCATGTATGCTACACGTAGATGTGTATTGGTGGCAGAGGCTTATGCCTTTGACTATGCACTTAGATGTCAGACAGCTCGTGAGTTCTTGCCTGTATTTGATGAAATCATGGCAAAGAGAAAGTCAATGTACTTCTGGGATGAGTTGGCTTATGACGTAGATGATGTTGCATCAGCAAGTAAAGAAATTTTGGACGGTTTGTTGCCTGATGCCTTGCCTGAAGTTCAGGTTGTTCCTCAGGTTGTTCCGTCAGGAAGGAGTGTGGCTGGATTATGATAAACGGTAGTTTGGCATTAGCTTCATCCATTTTCAATGGTGAAGTAATGATGATCCTTGTACTTCTGTTGACAAGCGTCCTTCTGGTGTTGTTTGGCATTATGGCTATCCGCTTGCGTAAAGGTCTGATTGGTGCCTTGGGCGAGATTACGGACAATGTTGTTTCGAAATTTGTCCAGGGTACTGGTTCAGGCGGAGCTTCAGCTACTGTAGCCGCTGCATCTGGTGGTGTTATTTCTGGCGCTGGCGGTTCTTCAGGAGGCGGTGGTGGCGGCGGTTCTCTTACAGGTAATGTAATGGGAGCTAACACCATGGTATCGGCAGCAACTGGTGGTAAATCCAGTTTGGGCAAGATTGCTCTTGCTGGTGTTGGCGCGGCTGCTGGTGGTACATTGCTTGGCGGTGCGTTCGGACAGCGTGGCGAAGGTACTTCAAACGAAGGTGAACATGGTATGGTTGCCACAGGTGCACTTGAAAATGAAGAAACGACACAAAATGTCGGCGAAGGCGAAGGTGCATTCTTCGGACAGGCTGGTACAGCAGGTCAGGGAGGCCAAGGTGGCGAAGCTGGTCAGGCTGGTGCAGCAGCTCAGGTTACAGGCGAAGCTGGTGTTGATGGTCAGGCTGGCGTGAATGGTCAGGCTGGTGCTGATGCGACAACAATGAATGCTGACGGAACAGTTAATGCTAGGAATAGCAGTGTTGCGAATGTGGATTCCGCCGCTGAGATGTCTGGTTCTCGTAATGCATATTACGGTCAGGCTGGTGGATCAGACCATATGGTCGCTACTGGTGCTATGACGATAAAGAGTATGGCATCCGAGTCCAGTATGGAACGTATGGATCGTCAGAATCAGAATGTTTATGAACAGGCTGATTCGTTGGCTGCTTTGTCAAGTAAGAAAACTGTTGGTCAGGCTGCATCTGGTGTATCTGCAGGTGCGAATGGCTTAAGTGGTGTGAACGGTATTGCTGGCGAGAACGCTCAGATTGGTAGTGCTAATGTTGGCGGTACAGTTAATGCTCAGAATGCAAATGCTGTTAAGGGCGTTGTCGCTCAAGCTGCTCCTGGCGTCGGTGGTTACGCAACTTCTGTTGGCGGACAGGGCGTTGGCAGTCGAGGTGCAGGTGCTACAGCTGTTGCCGCAGGTTCAGTACAGAATGCTTCTGCACAGAATGTATCTGCGGGTCAAGCAGGTATTCGTGGAGTCTCTGCTCAGCAGAGTAATAATAATATGGCCGTTGGCTCTGTCAATGGAGTGGACGGTGTGAATGGTCAAGGCGCTTCTGTACAATCGCAGTCTAAGACGCTTTCTGGCGGTTCTGTACACGGTGGTGTCAATGTGGCTTCTGCCGATGTAAATGGCGGTTTGAAGACCGTTAGTCCACAGAATGGTGTGTATCGTCAGAATGGTGCCGCTCAAGCAGCCGCTATTGGTGGTGTTGCAGGTGGCATGGTCGCAGGTGCGAATGGACAGGGTAGTCAAGTTGGACAGTCTGGTATCCGTGGTGTTTCCGCACAGGTTGCCGCAAATGCTAATGGTGTCGGTGGTCAGTCAGGTTCTGCTTCTGCATATGGACAGCAGGGAGCGAATGGTTTGGCTGGATCCGCACAGGCTGTTGCAGATGGTGAATATCGTCATAGTGTTAATTCTGGTATCCGTGGCGTTTCTGCCCAGAGTACTGGCAATAGAATGACAGTGATGGGCGGTACCGTAAATGCGCAGGGTATTGGTGGTCAAGTAGGTTCTGCTGCAGCTTATGGACAGAATGGAGCCAATGGTGTTGCTGGTTCAGCACAGGCTGTTGCTTCTGGCGTATATCGTCAGAATGATGCAGGACTCCGCGGTGTTGCTGTTGGTGGTAATGCAAATGCCGTTGGTGCAAGTGGTGCAAACGGTGGTGTAGGTGCCGATGGTGGTATCCGTGGTGTGAGTGCTCAGAGTTCTGGTAACAGGATGGTTGTTGGCGGCGTTGTCGCTGGTGGAGCAAACGCACAGGCTACAGGTGGTCAGTCTGGTTTTGCAGCTGCGTATGGACAGAATGGCGCAAATGGTGCTGGCGGTCCTGCAGGTGCGAATGGTACTGGAGCATATTATCGTCAGGGTGCTGATTCTGGTATCCGTGGGGTTGGAGCGCAGGTTTCAGCTAACGGTGGATATGGTGTTGGTGGTAATGGTGCAGGTGCGAATGCAAATGCAACTGGATCTAATGCTCATAAATCTAGTTCTGAACAGCGTAATGTAATGGCTGCTGGTATGGTTGTGCCTGGTAGTCAAGGAGTTACTGGACCGAATGGTACCGCTGGTGTAAACGGTGGACAGGGCGCAGATGCGGGTATCCGTGGAGTTGGTGCTCAGTCGTCCAATAATCGTATGTATGGCGGTGGAATGGCTGCTGGTACTGTACAGGGTGCTTCTGCTGCGGCACATGGTATGAGTGTTGCTAATGGTGCTACTGGTCAGTCTGTTGGGTCTGGTGCGTATAGGGCTAGTTCTGAACAGCGTAACGTCATGGCAGCAGGTATGGTAATGCCTGGTGGTCAGACTGGTGCAAACGGTCGTGATGGTGTCAATGGCGTTGGTACAGACAGTGGTGTACGTGGTGTCGGTGCTCAGACAAGTCGTGATGTTGCATCCGTTGGTGCACAGGGTGGTAGCGTGATTGCTTCTGCTCGTGGCGTGAACGGTGGTGCAGGTGCTAATGGTTATGCCAGTGCAAATGCTAATGGCGTTGGTGGTCAAGGACAGGGCGGTGCTTATTATAGAGCAGGCGCTGATCAGAGATCTGCTATTGGTGCTGGTACTGTGGCTGGTGTGGCTGGTGGTGCTGTACAG
>OCVV012866358.1_pt1 | contig 63699 bp, 49 predicted proteins | sample 1539721 | NCBI WGS metagenome assembly OCVV01 (sample SAMN02144230, study PRJEB22623) | gut metagenome | biome: sheep rumen | host: Ovis aries | place: New Zealand
CACCTCGTTGCCACACGTAACACGCTGATTCTCAAGTAGTGTTGCAAGGTGGCAACGGTTGCAAGGGTAAAAAACTTTATGTATGCGCGTGCGCGCGAGGATATGACGACTTTTTTGCTCAAAATTATATAATATTGCGCGCAGTAAAGTGAAACAAACAAAAAAACGACAAAACAATGAAACTGTCTATCTGAAAATTTCTCTTGTCACTGACCTGACGCTGCTCGTGCCGGCTCTGCAACAGACTGTATGTGTGGACAACGTGACTTACCTGTATCGTTCGTGGAACAAGGATACAAAGACCGTGAAAACGAAAACAAGGACGGCAAATGCCATACGCAAAAGTGTGGCATGGATTTTCCGTTTAAACTTTTTTAATATAAAAAATAAGGTGTCAGGAGAACAACGTATTGATATTTTTTGTAATTTTGCATCGTTTTACGGTATTATATAATACAGAAGCTTGATTTTCAGGCAGTTAAGGAAAAAGAGAAAAGTTTAAATGAGACAATTAAAGATTCAAAAGAGTATTACGAATCGCTCAAGTGAGGCACTGGATAAATATCTGGTGGAAATTGGTCGTGCACCACTGATCAGCATTGATGAGGAAATCGAGCTGGCTCAGAAAATTCGCAAAGGCGGTCCTGAGGGTGAGCGTGCCAAAGACAAGCTGGTAACGGCAAACTTGCGATTTGTAGTATCGGTAGCTAAGCAGTACCAGCATCAGGGATTGACGCTGACTGACTTGATTGACGAGGGTAACATCGGCTTGATAAAAGCCGCACAGAAATTCGATGAGACACGTGGTTTCAAGTTCATCTCGTATGCTGTATGGTGGATTCGCCAGAGTATTCTCCAGGCTATTGCCGAGCAGAGCCGTATTGTCCGGCTCCCGCTGAACCAGGTGGGCAGTCTGAATAAGATTAACCACGAGATTAATAAGTTTGAGCAGGAGAACCAGCGCCATCCGTCCGTCTCTGAGCTGAGTGAGGCAACAAACCTTGACGAGGAGAAGATTGGACAGAGCCTGATGGCTGACGGTCATCATGTGTCTATCGACGCACCGTTCCAGGACGGCGAGGATAACTGTATGCTTGACGTGATGGCAAGCGGTGAGGACTCCCGTACTGACCGTCATGTAGACCATGAGTCGATGGCTCAGGAACTTAACACCGTTCTGCAGAAAGTACTGAAGGACCGTGAGATCACCATTATCCGTGAGTGCTTCGGCATCGGTTGTCATGAGAAGGGTCTTGAGGAGATCGGTGACCGGCTGGGACTGACCCGTGAGCGTGTGCGTCAGATTCGTGAGAAGAGCATTGCGAAGCTCCGTGAATCTGGGAATGCACGTATTTTGATGAAATATTTAGGTTAAAAATTTGCTGCCTCAGAATTTTTTAGTAATTTTGGGGTGTGAATGACAGAACCTATACCAGAATATTAATGGTAGGCATGTTGCTATTCATGCCTGCCATTTGTTTTTCAAAAGCAAAGTCCGACTCCACGATACTCGAGAAGGTATGGAGCTACAGACGTAACTTTGCGCATTATATAGGTGGCAAGAGCATGAACACCTATATGAGGTATACGCTCAATACGGAGCGGCGCAATTTCACCATGTTCCTCGTGCCTACCCTGTATGCGTTTGCCAAAGGTGACCGGCTGTATATATCAGAGATCTATGGCAGGACAGATATCGAGGACTCGCACACCTTTACCACCAAGCCGCAGATCATCAGTAACACCATTCCGCATGACAGGCAGGTCAGTGAGGTCTTTATGGACTACCTGACCCCCAACATCTACGACATGACCATCTATGAGGAGAAACTGCTCTCCCCTTTCTATCGCAGTAACCGTATCTATTATCGCTATAAGATAGAGAACGACAGCGGCAATCTGGTCCATGTGTCATTCCGTCCGAAACTGTCCAACACCCAGCTGATCAAGGGGTATGCGCTGGTTGACCGACTGACGGGGCGTGTGGTGTATACCACCTACGACGGAGAGTTCGACATGCTTAAATTCCATGTTGATGTCACATACAGCGATGACGGAAGCAGTTCCATTATCCCCCTGCGCTGCAAGTCAGACATGAACTTCAAATTTATCGGCAACAAAGTGACTTCCCATTTCCTGGCAACATACGATGCCCCCACTACCCTTCCCGACTCCCTTAACGAGGTAAATGACCGTCAAAGGATGGACACCTTGCGGACGGTTCAGCTCCGGGCGGACGAAAAGGAGATTTACAAGAAATATGACTTGGAGAAAGAGCAGGAAAGAGAAGAGGCACAAAGAAAAAAAGAGGAGGAGGAAGCTGATACGCTTCATAAGAAGAGACGCTCCCTGGGTGATGTGCTATGGGATATCGGTGACAAGTTAGTTACCAGTTCTCATGCGGATGCTTTGGGGGCAGACTTCAGCCTGTCACCGATCATCAATCCGCAGTATGTCAGCTACAGTCACAGCAATGGCTTCTCGTATAAGATACAGTTAGGTCTCAGGTACAAATGGAACAAGAAACGCTATCTGACGATAAAACCGGAAATCGGTTACAACTTCAAGATCAAGCAGTTCTACCACTACACCCCTATCCGCATGAACTATAACCCCAAGCGGAACGGTTATGCGGAGATCGTATTTGCCAATGGTAACCGAATCTATAACAACAGTATCCTGGAAGCACTCAAGGACATCTATCCTGAGATTGAAGTAGACCGTGAGTTTGAGAAATACCATCTGGACTATTTCACGGATAACTATATCAAGGTCATTAACAATGTCGTTGCCTTCGACTGGCTTGAGATCAAAAGCGGTATCGTTTACCACATCCGTAAACCGGAGAACGTGTCAGGTATGGACGAGCTGGACCTGCCCACCCGGTACCGAAGCTTTGCCCCTACCCTTACCTTCCACGTCACTCCATGGAGGAAGGGTCCTTACTTCACGCTGAATTACGAGCAAAGTTTCAAGAATATCCTGGGGTCCAACTTAGAGTATGGGCGCTTTGAGTTCGATGTGAGCCATAAACTGAAGCTGGACCGGCTGCGCCTTATCAACCTGAAAGGCGGATTCGGATTCTATACAAATACCGAGACCTCCTACTTCCTCGACTACACCAATTTCCGTGACCATAATCTCCCCGGAGGATGGGAAGATGACTGGACAGGTAATTTCCAGCTGCTCAACAGTACATGGTATAACAACTCAAGGTATTACTACCGTGTCAACACATCCTATGAGTCCCCCTTGCTCGTCTGCTCATTCCTGCCGTTTATCGGTAAGTTTATTGAAAACGAGAGAATCTATTTCAGCTTCCTGTCCATCAAGCATACCCGTCCCTATTTCGAGGTCGGATATGGTGTGAAGACCCAGTTCCTGTCCATCGGTGCCTTTGCCAGTTTCCTAAATACCAAATACAACAGATTTGGAATAAAACTAACCTTTGAGCTGTTTAGAAAATGGTGAATAACAGGAAGTCATTAGTCGTCTACAAGGCAAGTGCAGGCAGCGGCAAGACCTTCACGCTTGCTACTGAATACATCAAACTGCTGGTGATCAACCCACTCAACTACCGCACCATCCTTGCTGTCACCTTTACCAACAAGGCGACAGAAGAGATGAAGATGCGCATACTGAGCCAGTTGTATGGTATATGGAAGGAACTGCCTGACTCCAAGAGTTATGCCCGGAAGGTGAAGGAAGAGACGGGACTGCCCGAACAGCTTATCCGTGAGCGTGCCGGGGAGGCATTGAAACTCCTTCTGCATAACTACAACAGTTTCCGTGTGCAGACGATAGACGCATTCTTCCAGAGTGTGCTCAGGAACCTTGCCCGCGAACTGGACCTGACGGCAAACCTGCGGGTGGGACTCAGTGGTGACCAGGTGGAGGAATTGGCTGTCGACCAATTGATAGACAACCTCAAGCACACGGATGTCATCCTGCAATGGCTGCTCCATTATATCATGGACAGTCTCAGTGATGAGAAGAGCTGGAGCAACAACGACGAGAAGAAGACCAGTTTCATCCGTGAGATAAAAAACTTCGGCAAGACTATTTTCCGTGACTATTACAAGGAACATAGGAAGGAGCTGAATGAGAAGATGGCTGAGGAGGGTTTCTTTGAGGAATACACAAAGACCTTACGCCAGCTCCGTGACAGTGCCAAAGAGAGGATGCTGACCATAGCCTCCACCTATTTTGACACGTTAGAGGAGGAAGGGTTCTCTGTTGCTGACATTAAGAATACTACGCGTGGCGTCTCCTCCTATTTTATGAAGATCAGGAACGGACAGTTCGACAACTCCATTCTCAACACCACCGCAGCCAAAGCGATGGAAGCTCCTGAGAACTGGTATAAGAAAGACCATCCCCGTGCCGAAGAGTTGTATGTGCTTGCCGACCAGGTGCTGATCCCTATGCTTCGCTATACGGAGCAGGAAAGGGAGAAGCAGTGGAAACTGTTTCAGTCGGCTAACCTGACACTTAGTCATCTTAATAACCTCCGTCTTCTCAGCAGTATAGAGCAGAAGGTTAAAGATATTAATGACGATGCGAATGTCTTCCTGTTGGGTAACACCCAGCATCTGCTGCATTCCCTCATCCAGGACAGTGATGCTCCCTTTGTCTTCGAGAAGATTGGTGCCCAGCTTCATCACGTGATGATTGACGAGTTTCAGGACACCAGCACGGTGCAGTGGCAGAACTTTAAAGTCCTGATGCAGGAGTGTATGAGTCATGTGGGGTCAGAAAACCTGATCGTGGGCGATGTCAAGCAGAGCGTGTACCGTTGGCGCTCTGGCGACTGGCGGCTGCTCAACCATATTGAGCGGCAGTTTCCCGAAGAGATGATGGAGGTAAGACCGTTACAGACCAACTATCGCTCCGAGCGTAACATCATCCTTTTCAATAATGCCTTCTTCACCGTAGCTACCCAGCAGGAATATGATGGTCTCAAGGAACAGAACGGGGCAGGTGCCGAACAGTTGCGGAATGCCTATGATGATGTCTGTCAGCATATCCCGGACCATCGTGACAGGAAAGGATATGTGGATATCCGCCTCCTTCCCGCCGCCGACTACCGGGAACGTACCTTGGAGCAATTGAAAGATACCGTCCTGTCGCTTTTGGAACAAGGTGTCTCGCAAAACAAGATTGCCATCTTAGTACGCACAAATGACATCATCACCCTCATTGCCAATTATCTCTTAGAGGAGCTGCCGGAGGTGAATGTTGTCAGTGACGAGGCTTTCCGCCTGGAAGCCTCTGTCTCCGTCCAGCTACTGATCCATGCCCTCCATTTGCTCACGCACCCGACAGACTCCCTGGCGAAGGCGTATCTCATCAAGTCGTTCCATCGGGATGTACTCGGCGAGAGTGGTACGGATGCGGAACTATTAAGCAAGAATATCGAGCCTGACGGACTGTTGCCAGAAGCGTATATCGCCCATTTTGACGAGCTGTTGATGCTGCCTCTCTATGAGTTGGTGGAACAGCTCTATATCATCTTTGAACTCCACCGCCTGAAGGACCAGAGCGCTTATGTCTGTGCTTTCTATGACTGTCTGATGGCATTCACGAAAGACAACAGTACCGACATCGACGCATTCATTGAGACCTGGGAGACAGAGCTGTATAAGAAAACGATTCAGAGTGATGAACTGAATGGCATCCGCATACTGACCATCCATAAGAGTAAGGGGTTGGAGTTTGAGCATGTGCTACTGCCCTTCTGTGACTGGAAACTGGAGCGTGGGGATATCATTTGGTGTGAGCCACAGGAAGAACCATTCAGCCAGCTGCCTGTCGCCCCTATAGACTATAATCAGAAATTAATAGGTACCATCTATGAGCAGGATTACCAGAACGAGCATCTGCAGTTGACGGTCGACAACCTCAACCTTTTGTATGTCGCCTTTACCCGTGCCTGCAAGAATCTCTTTGTCATCGGCAAGCGGAAGGCGAAAAACACCCGCTCGGCACTGATAGAGCAGGTACTCCCGGAACTGACATTGGACGGTGCCGTACTTGATGGCGTGGAGGATGAGCAGTCGGATATCACCTTCTCATACGGTACACTCTATACGGAAAGTGAGGAGGAGAAGCAGGCGTCAGACAATGTGTTCTTGCAATCTTCTGAGCAGATACCTGTCGAGATGACTGTCTTCGGCAGTAAGACGGAGTTCCGTCAGAGCAACAAAAGCCGTGAGTTCGTGGAGTCGGATGAGGAGTCTGCGCAACAGAGTTATATTAAAACAGGAAGTGTCCTTCATCATGTGTTCTCCACGATACACACCTTGGAGGATGTGGAAGGGGCGCTGCGGAAACTGGAGCAAGACGGTATTCTCTATGACGAGGATATCACTGCGGCTAAATTGTCTGCTCTTCTCAGCAAACGGCTGGAAGACCCTCGTGTCAGAGAATGGTTCTCTGGCAAATGGACCTTGTATAATGAGTGCTCTATCCTGTTCACCAAGGACCATCAGGTTTGCGAACGCCGTCCCGACCGTGTGATGTATGATGGTAACCGGATGGTGGTCGTCGACTTTAAGTTCGGTCATCCTCGTCCGGAATACCAGGAGCAAGTCAGGGAATACATGACGTTACTTGAGAAGATGGGACATCCAAATGTGGAAGGTTACCTATGGTATGTGTATAGCAATCAAATAGAATCAGTCAGATGAAAACATTCCTGGAATATGTCGCAGAGGATATCCTGAGAAAGTATGGCAATGACCTCTCCCGCACGGCAATCGTCTTTCCCAACAAACGTGCAGCGCTGTTTATCAACGAGCATCTTGCACGTCTGTCCAGCCAGCCTGTCTGGAGCCCTGCCTATATCACCATCAGCGACCTCTTCACGTCACACACCAGTCGCATCATCGCGGACCCTATCAAACTGGTATGTGACCTCCATCTTTCATATGTTAGCTGTACAGATATTGACGAGACCCTTGACCACTTCTACGGCTGGGGGCAGTTGCTCCTCTCCGACTTTGACGATATCGACAAGAACATGGCAGATGCTGACCGGGTATTTGCCAATCTCCGTGACCTGCACGAACTGGACGATGTCAGCTATCTGACCGACGAGCAGAGAGCTATCATCAAGCAGTTCTTCAGTAATTTCTCTGACGACCATAACAGTGAGTTGAAAGAGCGGTTCCTGAAATTATGGAGCCATTTCGCTGAGATATACCATGACTTCAACCAACGGTTGGAGCAACAGAACCTTGCCTATGAGGGAGCGTTATACCGGCAAGTCGCCACTGACGAGCGACTGGTATGGGAGTATGACCGTTATATCTTTGTGGGATTCAACCTCCTGCATCCTGTTGAGAGAGTGTTCTTCAAGCGTCTGAAGAGAGAAGGCAAGGCTTTTTTCTATTGGGACTACGATGATTATTACATGACGCATGAGGCAGGTCATTTCCTTTCTCAATATCTGGATGAATTCCCTAATGAGCTGGACCGTCAGGAGAACGATATATACCGGTCGTTCCAGAACCCCAAGGAAATCAGTTATATCTCTGCTCCGACAGAAAATATTCAAGCGCGCTATGTCAGCACGTGGCTGAAGGAGCATCAGCGGTATGCTGACGGCAAGCGCACTGCCATTATCCTTTGTGACGAACAACTGCTGCCTGTCGTCATTCACAGTATTCCACAGGAGGTGGAGAAGGTAAACGTCACCACAGGCTATCCGTTGTCGCTGACACCCGCAGCCTCTCTGGTCAAACATTTAATGGCACTTCAGGCAGGAGGCTACCGGCATCGGCTGATGACAGCAGTCCGCCGCCATCCATATTACAGGTATCTGACGGATGAGCTGTTGACGGGTTGTGAGTCAGATGGTATTTTCCAGACAGAGCCTGTCCTGCAGTGGATAGCCCGGTTGTTGCGCCATATTGCTCAGCAGGCGAGCCAGGATAACACAACAGAACAGACCGCATCCCTGCGTGATGAGTCCCTGTTTCGGATGTACACCCTCATCAACCGTCTGGCGACGCTGGTTCATAGCGGTGACCTGACAGTAGACCTCACCACCCTGCAACGACTGGTGCATCAACTCATACAGTCGACTTCCGTCCCCTTCCATGGAGAACCTGCCGAGGGTGTCCAGATCATGGGTGTGCTGGAGTCACGTAACCTTGACTTCGACCATGTCCTGTTGCTTTCCTGCAATGAGGGGAACATGCCGAAAGGGGTAAATGACAGCTCTTTCATTCCGCACAGTCTCCGCAAGGCATACGAGTTGACGACCATAGACCACAAGACTGCCATCTATGCCTATTATTTTCATCGCATCCTGCAACGTGCCTCAGATATCACACTGGTCTATAATAATGCGACGGATGATGGGCATACCGGTGAGATGAGCCGCTTCATGCTCCAACTGCTGGTGGAGAGCGGGCATCCTATTCGTCAGTATGCTCTGAAGGCAGGACAGCAGATAAGTGTAAGAAAGCCTGAGCCTGTCATGAAGTCTCCTGCTGTCATGGACATCCTTATGGAGCGTTTCTCTAAGAAACCTGACTCCCGTCATGCGCTTCTGACACCTACGGCGATCAACACCTACCGGCGTTGCCCGCTGAGTTTCTTCTACCGTTATGTGGGAGGACTGAAGGAAATGGATGATGAGGAACTGCAAATCGACGACCGTATCTTCGGCATTGTCTTCCATGCCGCCTCCCAGTATCTTTATCAGCAGATGATGCAACAGGGAGGACACCGCATTGAGCGTCAGCAGATACAACAGGTCTTGCAGTCGAAAGTGGCTATCGAGCTGGCTGTCGACAAGGCTTTCCACGAAAACATACCGAATCAGAAGGACTATAGCGGTCTGCAACTCATCAACCGGGAAGTGATCATCCACTATGTACGGCAGTTGCTGAGACTGGACCTGGAACTGGCTCCTTTTACCATTCATGCCTTGGAGTATGAGGTGGTGCATGACTGGACGGTACATCAGGGCGACACCTCTTTCACGACGACTGTCGGTGGAAGTATCGACCGCCTGGATGCTGTGGTGAGGGACCAACAGGAATATATCCGTGTCATTGACTATAAGACGGGAGGAGGTAAACTCACCTTCCTGCCAGATGTCGAGAGCATTTTCGCAAGTAATGAGTCACATAACGGCTATTACCTCCAGACCTTGTTATATAGCAGTATCGTCAGAGAGAGTAAACAGTTGAATCCTGACCAGTCGCCCGTCAGTCCTGCCCTGCTCTTCATCCAGCATTCGGCAGGTGAGAATTATGACCCGACTCTTTGCTTTGGAAAGGACAAAATAACTGATGTGCAGCCATTCATCCCTGCCTTCAAGGAGATGCTAAGGACATGTGTCGACGAGATGTTCAACCCTGAGACACCTTTCAGTCCTGTTGAGGACCAAAGGACGTGCCGGAACTGTCCGTATGCAGCATTATGTGGGAGAGGTTAAATCAGCGGTTCTTATTCCTCAGGAACCAGTTATGTGTCAGTGTGTTATACATCAGCAGTGCGATGACGGTCAGTATCAGAGCTACGGTATTGGTGTGGCTGGGCAGCCAGTCTGCCAACATATAAGTCAGTCCGACACCAAAGGAGAGTCCCGTCTCCCATGACAACATAAACGTGCTTTGCGAGGTTCCCCGCTGGCAGTGTCTGCTGAGTTTGATAAAGAACAGCAGGAAACGGGTACCTACGATACCTGTTGCCATACCCACGAATGTCGAGGATATGAAAGTCGCCGCTAAGGTGTGTTGTGTCATGTTTATCAATAAGGCAGCCAACAGCAGGATTAATCCTGTCACCACCTCGCTCTTCAGTTCTGCGTCACGGAACATAAAGCGCTGGGCAAGAAGTGCCAGGAGGAATCCGGTCATCATCATCCCAAACTCTTCTATGGTCGTCATCTGTCCGATGGATAAGCCGATGACAATGGTAATCAACAGAAGATTGACGAACAGTACTCCTCCCCTGTCTAACAGGAAACGGTCGCAGCTGAACAGATGGACATGATCCTCCGGAGCACGGAAAGGGAAATCAACCATCCTTATTAATAATAAGGCAGCAAAGGCAAGTCCCATTGCCACCATGATGACGGTGTCAAATCCCCACTGACGGTGGAGCAGAATACCTGCCAGCGGACCTAATGAGAACGCAAACCGCCCAAACCAAGAGGCACTATGGTTTGCCTCTGTCCGCTGGAACGACTCACAAGTATCTATCACCAGCGTGCTGGCAAGAACCATCTGTGCTAATCCAAACAAAGCACCGAACGAGAACCGCTGCAGCATGATGAGTCCAAACTCCACAAACTCACTCTTCAGCGTGTTGATATACCACAGCACTCCCTCACTGGCTATCAGCAAGATGATTGACCACAGGCATACCTGGTTACGGCGATAGTGCTGTACCAGGAAGGAGACAAAAGGTCCCAACAGATACAGCCCCAAAGCGAACACACCCATGGACAGTCCTGTCTCCAGCAATGAGAAGTTCTCTTCCTGCATCAGCCATAGGGGCAACACAGGAATGAGCATATACACGGACATCGAGAGAAACAGGTTGGCAATGGCAAGCTGCCAGAACTCACGATGCCAGAGTTTGACGTGTACGGGGGTGTTCTGACTATTCATTTAGTATGATTCACTTTCGTTGGGGAAGTCACCGCTCTTCACATCTGTGACATAACTGCCGATGGCATCGGTCATCACCGTGTTCAGATCGGCATAGCGACGCAGGAAGCGGGGGGAGAAACCTTGCGTCATTCCTAACATGTCGGCTATGACAAGAACCTGTCCGTCAGTACCGTTACCGGCACCGATACCGATGGTGGGCACGCTGATCTCCTTGGAAACCTCAGCGGCGAGCTGGGCAGGAACTTTTTCCAGAGTTACGGCAAAGCATCCTATCTCAGCCATCAACTTAGCATCTGACATCAGTTTGTCAGCTTCCTCTTTTTCCTTGGCACGCACGGCATAGGTTCCGAATTTGTTGATGCTCTGTGGAGTCAGTCCTAAATGTGCCATCACAGGAATACCAGCGTCGAGGATACGCTTCACGGTATCGGCAATCTCCACACCACCTTCCAACTTCAGGGCATCACAACCACTCTCCTTCATGATGCGGATGGCATTCGTCACGCCCTCTGCCGCATTCACCTGGTAACTGCCGAAGGGCATGTCACATACTACCAAGGCACGATTGACGGCACGTACCACTGAACGGGCATGGTAGATCATCTGGTCTACTGTCATCGGCAGTGTTGTCTGGTTACCAGCCATCACGTTCGATGCGGAGTCACCTATTAATATACCATCAACACCTGCACGGTCGACAATTCCTGCCGTTGTGAAGTCGTATGAGGTTAACATGGAGATTTTCTCTCCCTTTTGCTTCATCTCAATAAAACGGTGTGTCGTCACTTTACGTGTGTCACTGACTAAATATCCTGCCATAGTTTTTTTTATTTATTTTGTTATTTTGTTATTTTTCGAAATTCCGAGATTCGAGATTTCGAGATAATCTTTAATTACCCGGTCACATAATGGAGCTGTCGCCTCTGCGGCATTCGTGGTGGCAAGTCCGATGACGGTCATGCCGGCAGCCCTACCCGATTTCAACCCGTTGAACGAGTCTTCAAAGACCATACATTCCTCAGGGTTTGCCGCAAAACGGGCAGCAGCCTTCAGGTAACAATCGGGATGAGGCTTGGAGTATTCAAAATCCTCGGAAGTAAGGATGGCATCAAACAAACTCTGGAATTCCGGATGCTTGCGATATACGCTATCCATCTTCTGCTGGTTAGAACTGGTCACCACAGCCGTCTTAATGTCTTGCTTGCGCAGACGAGCGATAAAGTCCTCAAAACCTGCGATATATGAATAGTCCATGTCACGCTCGAAATCGTTCAGGCGCTGCGTAAGCACAGGACGAACAGTCTTTAGTTCTCCATCAAACCATGTGTCATAAATCTGGTCAAGGGTCTGTCCTTTTATCTCATGTTCCAGTCCCGGATGCTCAGGATGAAACTCCCTGCACTGTGCTCCCCAAAATACCGTATATTGCGGTTCTGTATCGAACACCACGCCATCCAAGTCAAACAATGCTGCCTTTACTTGTTCCATTTCGAGGTGCAAAATTACGAATAAGTGAGAAGAAAACCAAATTTATTTGGATATTTCGTCATATCGAACCCTTTCCAGACACAGTGCCTTTGCCGGCATCGACTCCCCAGCCTGTGTTCGTCTGCCACCCAGTATCACTTCCCTGAACTCATCGAGGGTCATCCGGTGACGTCCCACCTCTATCAGTGTTCCCACGACGGCACGTACCATGTTACGCAGGAAGCGGTTGGCAGTAATCTCAAAATACCAGGCATCGTCCGCTGTCTGTATCCACTCCGCCTTTGTCACATGACAAATAGTTGTCTTCACGTCACTACCTGCCTTACAGAACGCACCGAAGTCCTCATACTCCATCAGGATACGTGCCGCCTGGTTCATCAACGGAAAGTCAAGCACGTAGTGCAGTTCCAAGGAGTAGTGACGCAGAAACGGATTCTTCCTGGTGTGTATATAATAATAATAGGTACGCGCGACGGCAGAGAAACGCGCATGCAGATCATCACTCACCTGCTCCACCCTGTCGACACTGATATCATCAGGAAGTACCCCGTTGAGTTTCTTGGCAAGTACAGCAGTGTCGAAAGATACCTCTGTATTAAAATGCGCCGCCATCTGACGGGCATGCACACCAGCATCCGTCCTGCCAGCCCCAGTTACCGTGATATCCTCACGCAACAGCAGAGACAGTGCCCGTTGCAGTTCTGCCTGTACCGTATTCCCATTGGGTTGCAACTGCCACCCATGGTAATTCGTCCCGTCGTATGAAAACCACACAAAGTATCTCATCTGCTTTCCTGCCTTTTGCTTTTTGCAAAAAAAGACCGCTTGTTCTTAATGAACTAACGGTCTGTTTTCTCATTGGTCGAGGTGACAGGACTCGAACCTGCGACAGCCTGGTCCCAAACCAGGAACGCTACCAACTGCGCTACACCTCGTTTTTGCGGCTGCAAAGGTACACATTTTTTGTGACCCTTGCAAATTTTTCCGCAATTATTTTATAATCCCCTGCTCAACGAAGATCTTTTTCAGTGCTTCTACTGAACGGTCCACCTGTTCTTCCGTATGTGTTGCCATCAACGCATAACGTACCAAGGTGTCCTGTGGAGCACATGCAGGAGGTATCACTGGGTTGATAAACACGCCAGCCTTGAAAGCCAGAGCAGTTACCAGGAATGTCTTGTTGACATCACGCACATAAAGCGGGATGATAGGACTCTCGGTGTCACCGATCTCAAATCCCTCCTCACGGAAACGCTTCAAAGCATAGTTTGTCACCTTCCATAAAGCCTCTATACGCTCGGGCTCTTTCTGTATGATGTGAAGAGCCTCCATGGCTGCGGCAGTAGCTGCCGGAGTGTTTGAGGCAGAGAATATATAGGTACGACAAGTATGACGCAGGAAGTTGATGGTGTCCCAGTCTGAGGCGATGAAACCGCCGATAGAAGCAAGAGACTTCGAGAAGGTACCCATGATCAGGTCGACCTCGTCCGTCAGACCGAAGTGGTCACAAACGCCACGTCCCTGTCTTCCGAAGACACCAATGCCATGGGCTTCGTCAACCATGATAGAGCAATTATACTTATGCTTCAACTCTACGATCTCAGGCAGCTTTGCCAGGTCGCCCTCCATGGAGAACACACCATCCACAACGATCAGTTTGATAGCCTCATGGGGCAGTTTCTGAAGCACGCGCTCCAGGTCCTCCATGTCGTTATGCTTGTAGTGCAACTGCTTGGCAAAAGAAAGACGACGACCGTCCACAATACTTGCGTGGTCACGATCGTCACAGATAATATAATCGTCTTTGCCCACTACCATGGCAAGAACACCCTGGTTGACAGAGAATCCTGTGGAGAAGCACAGGCAGTCATCCTTGCCGATAAACTCTGAAATCTCTTTTTCCAACTTTACATGCAGGTCAAGTGTTCCATTGAGGAAGCGGCTTCCTGCACAACCAGAACCATATTTGTCCAATGCGGCTTTCGCAGCGTCAATAATTCGCTGGTCACCTGTCAAGCCTGTATAGGCGTTAGAACCAAACATGAGCACTTTGTGTCCGCCCATTTCCACCTCCGTACCCTGTTTTCCCTCAATAGCACGGAAATAAGGGTATACGTCAGCCTCCATAAATTTCTGCGGCTCACGATAATGCTTGTATTTCTCTTGTAACTGTCCCATTCCGATTAGGTATCGTTTCGTTTAATTTTCTTTTTCAGTCTGCAAAGTTACACAAATTTTATCAATTAGTGCACATTTTATAAGATAATTCGTAAATTTATTGAAATTTATTTCAAATACGTCGGATAATTCTCCCGAATTTCTTAATTTTGCATGGAATATGAGTCAGAAGAAACACATAACATTCATCATTAACCCCATTTCTGGTGGTCATGAGAAGGAAGACATCGTCGAATTGATCAAGAATGACCTTGACACCACCCTCTTCGATGCCGACATCCGCATGACAGAATATGCAGGACATGCCATGGAGATTGCCCGTGAGTGTGTCAAGAAGGGAGTGGACATCGTAGCTGCCGTCGGTGGCGACGGGACGATCAATGAGGTGGCACGCACTTTGACACATACCCAGACGGCACTGGCGATTATCCCATGCGGCTCTGGCAACGGACTTGCCCGCCATCTGTGCATCCCGATGAATCCCAGAAAGGCAATACAGATTATCAACCAGTGCCAGATAGAGACTTTTGACTATGGTGTCGTCAACGGCATTCCCTTTTTCTGCACCTGCGGCATGGGCTTCGACGCCTTCATCTCGCTGAAATTCGCTGAGTCAGGCAAACGGGGTCCTATCACCTATGTGGAGAACGTACTCAAGGAGGGACTCAACTACAAGCCGGAGACTTACGAGGTGGAGGACGAGACGGGGGCTCGCCGCTACAAGGCGTTCCTCATCGCATGCGCCAATGCGTCGCAATACGGTAATAATGCGTATATTGCCCCACAGGCATCCATGCGTGACGGAGTGATGGACGTGATCATCATGGAACCGTTTGATGCCCTGGAAGCACCACAGATCAGTATCGACCTCTTCAATAAGACCCTGGCGAACAATTCAAAGATCAAGACCTTCCAGGCACGCAGCATACATATCCACCGCAAGGAGGAAGGTGCCATCCATTACGATGGCGACCCTATCGTTACTGACAAGGACGTGGATGTGCATATCGAGCCGCTGGGCATCCGTATTGTATATAATCCCGAGGACATAGAGGACACCAGTGAACCGAATCCCCTGCTGAACGTGTTCAGCGAACTCTTTAATAATATTAATAATGTTCGCGAGGACATCGAGAAGGGCGGACGCAAGATACAGGCTATTAACAAACTGATGCTCCGCAAGCTGTCTAAGTTATAATCGCGATGCAGACAGTCCTCGTCATCATCATCCTGGCAGTTGCCGCCGGCTATGCGGCACTGCGTGTTTACAGGGCATTTTCCGCCCCACCCGACCCCTGTGCCGGTTGTTCAGGATGTGAGTTAAAGAAAAAAAGTGGTGGAAAATTTTGTCAATCCAAAGAAAAGTAGTAACTTTGCATCCGCTAAGACAAAATGGTGCCTTGGATGAGTGGCTTAGTCAACGGTCTGCAAAACCGTCTACGGCGGTTCGAATCCGCCAGGCACCTCTGAAAAAGGAAGACTCCCTCGGGAATCTTCCTTTTTTCATTGTTCTATTTGCATCTCTCCGCTGTACGATATCGGTTGACGCTGTTTGGAGCGCACGTCAATCGTCGCACTGCCGTTATCGAAGATGCTCAGCTGATAGAGGTAGGTGTCCTCCTCGTTCGTCAGCTCTATCGCTATCTCTGTCAGTCCCTTCGGCTTCTTGGTGACCTCGTAGTTACTGATCAGCTCCGAGAAGTTCAGTCCTTTGCCACCACCGTATGGCACCAGATATGCTCTGCCGAAATAAGGAAGAGACGATATCAGCGTATCACCCCTCACCTCCAGCGAATAATCACCAGAGACATTCCTCGCAGGTCCCTGTTGTGGGTACATCATCTGCACATCAATGGTATAATGCCTGTCGGCAAGTGCTTTCTCCACCAAAGCCGCCTTTCTTGCTGCTTTCTCAGCTCTCTCCGCCGGTGTCAGCGTACTGCATGCCACACCTGTAAATACCATCAGTGCCAATAAACATTTCTTCATCATACACCTTTTGTCTACATAATCCTAATATGCAAAAGTAACGATTTTCCATGTATCCTGCAAATGTTTCATGAAATAAATTGAAAATACGAGTATCTTATTTGAAAATACGACTGGCGGATTTTTTATTCCGCCAGTCGTAATGCTAAATAGTATAGTCGTATTTGACAATAACATGCCCCTATGGCAGTTCGTCATCATCATCCAGACCATCATCGTCCAGCGTAAAGTCTGAACTGTCTACACTTCGAAATTTTACATTACCTCTGAGACTTCGTCTCGAAAGTAGGCTGCATCTCGGAAATGAAAATAAATCGTGATTTATTTTGCATTTCTCTCAATTTGGATAAATTTCTCACGCTCAAGAATACAAATTTATTTGCATTCTCTTCGCTTAATCGAAATTTTACACTACTTTTGCACCAAGATGATACTGGTATTTGGAGGAACAACGGAAGGACGCAAGGCGGTGGAGGTGCTGGAGGAAGCCGGCACTCCTTATTACTACTCTACCAAGACGGAGGAGCAGGATGTGGCTTTGCACCATGGCATACGACTGCATGGAGCGTTAGACCATCAGGCGATGGTTGCCTTTTGCAGGGAGCATGACATCCGACTCCTCGTTGATGCCGCCCATCCTTTTGCCCAACAGCTGCACGGCACTGTCGCAGAAGTGGCAGAGGAGTTGCGACTGCCTGCCATCCGCTATGAGCGTATCTTCCCGGAAAGGGACAGCAGTCTGACGTGGATTGACGACTATTCACAGGTTCCTACAGATATTCATTCCTTACTTGCCACTACAGGGGTACAGTCGATTGCGAAACTGAAACCTTTGGAGGCGAAGGGCATCGAAGTGTATTATCGCATTCTGCCCCGTGAGTCATCCATCGCATTGGCAAAGGCACAAGGGGCTTCCGACCAGCAACTGCTCTACTATGAGGACAGCAAGACAATAGACGTGAATGCCGATGCTATCTTATTGAAAGAGAGTGGACTATCCGGTGGCTTTCAAGAGAAAGTGGAAGCTGCAAAGGCGAAGGGAATGCAGGTCATCATACTCAAACGCCCTGCCACGCCAGCTATCTTCCATACCGTCAACGGTCCCCACGGACTGCGCAGGATGGTGGAGAAGCTGTTACCAGATTTCTATCCACTGCATAGTGGACTGACGACAGGGACGTGTGCCACGGCAGCGGCTGTCGCTGCCGTCCTGCAACGATACAAAGGGGAGACTCCCACGGAGGTTCCTGTCATCCTGCCCAATGGGGAGACCATCCATGTCGCGGTGGGCTATGGTGATGGTGACGCATACTGCATCAAAGAAGCGGGTGACGACCCAGACGTGACGGATGGTGTGGAGATCAGGGCTGAGGTAAGAAGTGAGAGGTCAGCGGTGAGAGGTGAGCAAATAGTGATAGAAGGTGGCAAGGGTGTCGGACGATTCACCCTCCCCGGCTTCGACTATCCTCCCGGTGAGGCTGCCATCAACAAGGGTCCCCGTCAGATGATCCGTCAGAATCTCTCACCTCTTACCTCTCACCTCTCACCTCTCCGTGTCACCATCAGCGTACCCGGCGGCGAGGAGATAGCACGACGCACCTTCAACCCCCGTTTAGGCATTGAAGGAGGTATCTCGATCATCGGGGTCAGCGGTATCGTCAAGCCCTTCTCTGAGGATGCCTTCATACAAAGTATCCGGAAATGTATGGAGGTGGCAAAGGCGAGTGGCACGGAACGGGTGGTCATCAACAGCGGGGCGAAGAGCGAGCGGTTTGTCAAGGCATACTATCCCACCCTGCCCATGCAGGCTTTCGTGGAGTATGGCAACTATATCGGCGAGACCCTCAAGATAGCCAATGAACTGGGTTTCAGGAAAATCACCTTAGGGGTGATGCTGGGGAAGGCTGTCAAACTTGCCGCCGGCAACCTCGACACGCATAGTAAGAGGACGGTGATGGACAAAGCGTTTATCGCCACCATGCTCCAGGAGGCAGGCTGTCCCATCGACCTGACGACCCTTACCCTTGCCAGAGAGCTGTGGGAAAGGATTCCCAGCACCTGTCTGCAGGCTTTCGCGAACACTGTTATCGACCATTGCGACAGGCATTGCAGCCGATTAGTGCCTGCCGCACAACTGACAATCCTATTGATTGATGATGAAGGGAATATATTCCATCACTCCCCTACTTCACCTTGATGGCGACGGAATAATACACTTGCAATAACGGGTGCGCCGACTAATGCCGTTACGCTGTTGACGGGTAAAGCGCCCTCGAAACCAGGCATACGGGCGATGAGATTGCACAGGAGTGCCAAGGCGGCACCGGCAAGTAACGTACCGGGCATCAGCACACGATGGTCGCTGCTGCGGAAAAGGGCACGGCAGAGATGAGGGACGGCAAGTCCGATGAACATGATAGGTCCGCAATAGGCAGTGACAATGGCAACCAAGACACCCGAGCACAGGATGACCAGCATGCGTGCCCTGCGGATGTTCAACCCTAAGTTGCGGGCATAGCCGTCACCCAGCAGCAAGAGGTTCATCGTCTTCACCAACAGCATGCTCAACGGCAGGAGGATCGTCATCAGGACAACGAAGAGAATCATCTGATTGCCAGAGACACGGGCAAAAGAACCCAGTCCCCATACCACATACGCCTTGATGTCCTCCTCAGCAGAGAAGAACTTCAGCACCCCGATGATGGCAGTGGCAAGATACCCGATCATCACACCGATGATTAATAAGGTGACATTCCCCTTCACCTTCTGTGAGACATAAAGGATGAGTGCCATCACGGCAAGAGAACCCACGATAGCTGCCACGGACATGGCGACATCGCCGATATACCCCAGACGACTCAAAGCGACTCCTCCCAATGAACCAGACATCAACACCACACAGGCAACTCCTAAGGAGGCACCATTGGAGATACCCAACACAGAGGGACCAGCCAAGGGATTGCGGAATACCGTCTGCATCTGCAGACCGCTTACTGCCAGTCCTGCCCCTGCCACCATCGCCGTCAAAGCCTGGGGCACCCGTGAGCTCCAGATGATGTTACGATGGATCTCCGATACCTCGTGACTCCCCATCAGGGTGGCAACGACCTCTGCGACAGGTATTCTGACAGTGCCAAGCAGCAGGTTGAGCACAAACAACAGGATGATGCTCAACAGCAAAAGGACGGTATTGGAGACAGTACGGTTTCTCATTTCAGCAACTGATAGTATTTAGGTTTGTAATCCTTCTCCACCAACTCCGGATGGAAGATGGCAAGCAGGTCTTTCAGCAACACGTCAGGCTCTACGGGAGTCGTCTCGTAATAAGCCGTCTGCTTCATATTACAATAGATGACATGCTTCTCCCTGAACGCCTTGAAGAGGTCGTTACGGGGTTCCGAAGCCTTCAAGGCATCGTAGCTGAAAGTGTCGGGATAACTGTTGAGGATGCGCCAGTAGTCTGCGTTCGCTGCCATGGCATACATCTGCTCAAACTCGATATTGGAGCCGCCAGTGTCCTCGTTCTTCACGACATAGTCGGCACCAGCGTCACGGAACAGTTGGGCAAGGAAGTTCTTACCACCCACGGCATACCAGTTGCCCCCATGCATCTCACCGCTGAAAACGGTGGGGCGTGTCTTCGCATCAGCGGCAAGCGCCTTCGCCTCGTTATAGCGTTGCTCGATACCCTTGAAGAGGTCGTTCGCCTCTTTCTCCTTACCGATAAACAGTCCTACGAACTTCACCCACTCTGCTTGTCCGAGGGGGTTGAGTTCCTTGTAACCCAGATGGGGAATGAGGGTGATACCTGTCTCTTTGATGGCATCATAACCACCACGCTTAAAGGGAGATATAAAGATAACCTCAGGATTTGCTGCAAGGATCAATTCGGTATCGAAGTTACCCTCCATGCCTATCTTCACGATGCTGCCATCCTTCACCCGTTTCCTGATATCCTTATTGAAAAGGTTCTTGGTGCCTGTGATACCCTTTACGATGTCGTGGGCTTTCAGTGCCGTGAAGTTAGAGAGTTGCAGCATCGTCATCACGATGGTACGCTGCACAGGAACCTCCACCTTGGTATATCCCTCAGGGACCTCTGCGTCACTGCCCTTCTCCACCAAGGCAAACTGGTAACTCACCGGCATCTTGTCCTCGTCATTCTGCGGGTCCTCCACGTCTACCAGACGGATGCCATTCTCCAGGTATCTCACCGTGAAGCCTTTGGCATACTGGGGCTTGACCAGTGCCGCTGAGTCATGGAGTGTTCCCTCACCGGACACCTTTGCGTTTTTCTTTCCACCACATGCCACTAACAAGAGGAGTGACAATAGCAACAATACCTGTTTTTTCATTTCTTTCAGCGTTTAATGATTACATAGATGATGACGGGTGCACCTATCATCGGTGTCACCGCATTCAAAGGGATGACCCCGTCCTCACCGGGAAGGATGGTGATGAGATTACAGAACAAGGCGATCACACCACCCATCAGCATCGTCGCAGGCAACAGGGAACGGTGGTTGTCTGTCGTCAGCAACAGACGGGTGATATGCGGGACAGCAAGTCCGATAAAAGCGATGGGACCGCAGAAAGCGGTGGTGATGGCGGTCAGGATGCCCGTCACTATCAATAGCCAGTTGCGTGTCCGGATGATGTTGACTCCTAAGTTCTCGGCATAACTGTCACCTAACATCAGGGCGTTCAGAGGCTTGATGAGCAACAGACTGCCCGTCAGTCCCAGTAGTGTGACACCAGCGAAGGCTGGCATGATCTTCATCGACACCCCGCCAAAGGAACCTAATCCCCATACCATATAGGAGCGGACACCCTCGTCTGTCGCAAAGAAGTTCAGCAGGGAGATGGCTGAGTTGGCGATATAGCCGATCATGATACCGATAATCAGCAGCATCACATGGTTGCGGACTATCGTAGAGAAGAAGAAGATGAGTGCCATCACTGCCATGGCACCGACAAATGCCGCTGTCAGGACAGCGACGAAACCGGTGAGGCTGACAGACCCTGCGGAGATGCTGCCGCCAAGGAACAGCATCACCAAGGCGACACCCAACCCAGCACCACTGTTGATACCGAAGATGCTGGGTCCTGCCAAAGGATTGCGGAAAGCGGTCTGCAGCATCAGTCCACTGGCTGCCAGGGAGGCACCGCAGAGGATTGCCGTCAATGCCTGGGGCAGACGTGACTGCAGGATGATATACTGCCATGAGGGTCTCTGACTTTCCTCCCCCAACAGGATGCGGAGAGTGTCACCAACGGGAATATCGACAGACCCCATCACCAGATTAAGGATGAAGAGGAGTGCGATGACCATTGTCAGCAAGAGGCAGTATAACGTTCCTTTATTCATTCAGCTTCTGATAATAGCGTAAGGGGGACTGGGGTTTCTTGTCCGGATGGAGTATCTGGATGAAATCACTCAACAACCAGTCAGGACGGAAAGGCGACTCCTCATAGAAAAGGGTCTTCTCGACATTACAGCCATAGACGGTCCTGTCTGCGAAAGGCTGCAACTGCCGGTAGCCACGATACTCACTTAACAGTTCCTGATAGGTCTGCAGATGGTCACTGCTATAACGGTACAGCCACACCTCCGCACTGCCTCCCTTCTCCAGGACGGTCTCGAAAGGCAGGGAAAGGCTGCCGCTATGCTCGTCGTCAGCCCAAGGATAAAGACCTCCGGCATCCTGCGCCATCTGTCCGATGGTACTCTTGCCACCTGGCACATACCAGACGGAGCCCACCATCTTGTCGATGAGGACAGAACGTCCCTCACCCGCATCTCTTGCCAGCGATTTCAGTTGCTGGTAGTTGTCGTCGACGACCGCAAACAGACTGTCTGCCCGTGCCTCCTCACCGAACAGCATCCCATAGAACTTCATCCATTCGGCACGTGCCAGCGGGGAACTCTCCATATATTCCGCACACTCCACCAAAGGAATGTCAATGTCCTCCAGTTTACCATATCCGCCACTGTTCTCAAAGGGAGACAGCATGATGATGTCTGGCTTGACATCAATAATCTTCTCGACCACAGGACTCATCCCATTGCCACAGTCGGCTATCTTGCCCTTCCTCACCTGCTCTTGGACAAAAGGAATCTTGATATATTTCAGGTCGGCGACAGCTACGATGTTTCCACCATGACCCAGTGTGTTCAACAAAGAGCAATGGACGGTGGTAAACACGGCAGCACGCTCAACGGGTGTGCGGATAATAGAACCGTGTGGCACCTGTTCTGGAATCTCTCCGTCTTTGGGTACGAGGATATAGGAATGTAACAGCATACCCTCTTTCCAGGGGTTGCGGATGTCTACCTCCGTATAGCCGTCATGACGGACTATAGATAATAAGGTGGAGTATTTCAGATGCAACGTGTCACCGTCTTCCTGTGAGAAACCAGTACGGTTCCCACAAGAAGACAGCCACACGACCATTAATCCTAACAGGATGAGTTGACGCATCAATTATTAGGTCTTACGTATTCTACACCGGTATTGAAAGCGATACGGGTTGGACCGACACCACAAGTGAACGAGCCTTTCTTGGTGAAGGAGGAATCGTAGAAATTGACGTAACCGTCCTTTGTGTAGCTGGGGAATGTGCCCCACTCTGAGGTGTCCATCTGGCGGGAGGCAACAAACAGATAGCCAGTTACCGGGTCGATGCCTATCGCAGCAGGGCTGTCTATGTCTTTCAAATCAATGGGTATGGAGATACCAGAATAGATGTCATAAACCGTATAGCTGGCTCCACCCGTCGCACCATAGGGGTCGTTGAAGGTATATATCTTGGTGTCATAGCAGGTCATGCCCGTTGCATTGGGAATAATCTGCTTGACAATCTCACCTGAGATAAGGTACACACCAGCATGCTCTTGCGCATAGGTGGGAGCTGGTCCGTATGCTCCCCAGTCCAGATAATAGATATCAGAGCCTGCCACGGCAATCTCTTGCGGGTTACGGATATTCTCGTTCTTAATCTCCGTAGTGGCTTTGGTACTGAGGTTAATCACCGAGATAGAGGCATTGCCATTTCCATAATCGGAGTTTGCCACATAAAGATATCCTCTGTTGACGGCTACACCCTCAGGATAGGAACCTGCCTTATACTCATCTTTCTTCTGGAAGCTGACAGTATCAATAGCAGCTACATAGCCTCCATACGTAGAGACATAGATATTATCACCGTCAGCAGTGATACGACGTGGGCTTACACCTTTCTCCTCTCCTAACATCAACACATCTGTCATGTTGATGCGGTGAATCATGCGCAATGTCTTCGCATTCAGCACGAATACAGAATTCTCACCGTCAACCACGACATAGACCTTATCGCCATAACGGAGCACGTCATTGGCTGTCATGCCCAGACTCTGTCCGTTAACACTGCTGAAGATATCTTTTGTAGCAGTCTGGGAAGTATAGTCATAATACGACAGGCTGCCGGGAATACTTTTACTCTGATTACCTGAACCAACCACGAAGACACCATTGGTCATGACCACGGGATAGGGGTCGTTTGATCTGTTGTCATTGTTTGATACACATGCAGAGAAGAGTGCTACACTCATCACTGCCAAGCTCCATAATTGTTTTTTCATTTTCATCCTTAAAATTTATAATTGATTGTCATTTGATAACTTCTTCCTGGCATCGGGTAGAACCGTACCAGTTCATATTGACGGTTGAAAAGATTCTTCAAGTCGAAGCGTCCTTCCAGTTGATGACTGCCAAAGCAGAACTTCCGCCAGACAGTGAGTCCGAACTCCAGATAACCGTTGATATCTGTGTCCTCATAATGCTCATTATTCGCCCATCGCATGGACATTCCTGTGGTATGTACCGCCAGGTTGACCCATGGGTTCTCATAACTCAACGAGCCGCTGAAGGTATGCTCAGGGGTATAGGCAAGCTGGTTGCCATAGGTGGACGTACCCTCCATGGTCTTGTCCCTGACACTCTGATAGGAGTAGCTGCTTGTCAGGGATAACAAATGCTCCTCTGTCAGGTGCTGCACGAAACGGATGGTGGCATCCGCACCCAGCACCTCTACTTTCCCCACATTGACACAATGCCATACGAACATATTATAGGGTACGGCGACAATCTTGTCACGGACCTGGTTATAATAGCCGTCCAGTGTCAGTTGCAGGAAATCGTTGCCATAGGTGGTACCGATATTCACCTGATGGGTACTCTCCGGTTTCAGGTCAGGACTGCCATAGTGGTAGTAATAGTTCTCATTGAACGTCGGTGCCCTGAAGATATTCTTATAAGAGACACGCACATACCAGTCAGTATTCTCCAGCAGCAGATAGGATAATGACACGGAGGGAGAGAGACGATGGAAATTCCTTGACGGTTCATTCAGATAGAGTGAGAACAGCAGTCTGCCAAGAACCGTCAGACGGTCATTTTTATATTTCGCTGTTGCAGACTGCAGGACGGTATGCCGACGGGGATGTCCCACTACGGTCCGTTGAGAGCTGCCGTTAAGGTTGTTGAAGGCATAATCAGCAGAATAGTCAAACACCCATCTGCTGTTAGGGGTATATAGCAATGCCAATGCCGTATACGCCTCACGCTGCCAATAGTCAGCATCGTTTACCCCTCCCTGATATAAAGGGTCACGGTAGGAAGAGGAATACCAGTTGAACTTCCCTAACCATTTCAGGGATAAGCGGTCGCCCCAACGAGTCTGATAGTTCAGTTGTCCGAAGAAGTTACGGTCTCGTAACGTCTCTTTGCAGAGGTTGGTGTAATAATGTACCTGTCCGGGAAGCTGACGGTCGTTGTCATAATAATAGACCTTACCGCCCAACTGGTTGAAAGCATTGATGCTCCACAGGAAGTTCAGTTCACCATGACCGCTGTTCATCCGGCTGTTCGTACGACGGTCATGCTGTTTGACCGTCATATTCTGCAGAGTATACGGATAGTCGTTCTCTGCATATATGTACTCCGCTACCGCACTGAATGCGAAACGGTTGGAGAGATTCTGCTCATAACGGACGAAAGGACTGATATAACCGAAAGAGCCGAACTTCACCTGAGTAGTCAGATGAGGCTTCACATCCTCTGTGGGCATTCGCAGGGTCTGGATATTCAGCACGGCAGGAGTGGATGCCTGACGGGCAGGCAGAAAGATATCGTCATGATCACCGATGACCAGAGAGAGGTGCTCAACATTATCCAAGGAGTAACGGGAGAGGTCTATCTCCCCACTCTGACATTCCGAGAGCATCACACCATCATAGCTCACCCCTGTATGCTTGGCACCAAAGCCATGTACGGAAACCGTCTTCATTCCCCCTGCCCCACCATAGTCACGCAAGGTGATACCCGGCATACGGTGCATGGCATCAGCAATATCCGTCACCCCCATCGTCCGCATGTCCTGACGGTCTAACAGACGCAATGGTGACGAGCTGCTGATGGTATGTTTTCTTAGTGTCTCTGTGACAGTAACCTCCTCTAACTGATGCACACGTCCTGTAATGGTATCTGTCTGTGCCAAGGCATCGACAGCACCACTTAACATAACCAGAACTGCGATCAGTGACTTCATATACATGACTATACTAAGTTACTCTCCACGATATTCAGCATTTTAAAAGTTGCTTTAATGGCGGCTTCCGTCTGGTCGGCATCCAGTCCACGGGTACGGAGGAGTCCGTTATTATAGTGCCAGGTGATGACCGTCTGCACCAAGGCATCGGTACGTCCACCGGGAGGAATAGACACCTGATAGTTGGCAAGGATAGGGAATGTGCGGTTGAGGTATTTCTTGTAGATATACCGTAAAGCCTTGACGAAAGCGTCATACTGACCGTCACCTACCGCACTGCCGTCATATTGCTTCCCATTAATCTCTACTTTAATATTTGCTCCAGGCTTCAATCCATAAGCTGTTGAGACAACGTAGCTTATGAGTTTTACCTTATCCTCTGGTGCGTCATGTTTCAGCACATCACTGACGATATAGGGTAAGTCTTCCTGTGTCACGATCTCCTTCTTATCACCAAGTTCTGTGATTCGCTGAGTAACACGGCGGGTTTGCTCTGGAGTGAGTTCCAGTCCCAGTTCCTCTAAGTTCTTGGCAATATTCGCGCGACCACTGTTTTTCCCCAGGGCATACTCACGCTTACGACCGAAGCGCTCAGGCATCAGCTCATTATAATAAAGCTTATCTTTCGAGTCACCATCAGCATGAACACCAGCCACCTGTGTAAACACATTCTCACCGACGATAGGCTGGTTGGGGGCTACCGCAATACCGCTATATCCCTCCACCATGCGACTGATACCATTGAGCTTGTTCTCCTTGATACCCGTCTTGGCATGGAACTGGTCCTTAAGGATAGCCTGCACACTTGCCATAGGGGCGTTTCCACAGCGCTCACCCAGTCCATTGACTGTCACATGAAGTCCTTTGGCACCACTCAGGACCGCAGCCAGCGAGTTGCTGACGGCAAGGTCGTAGTCATTATGGGCGTGAAAGTCGAAATGCACCTCAGGGTAGCGTTTGATCATCTTCCGGAAATACTCGATAACCTGCAAGGGATTCATCACTCCTAACGTATCAGGGAGCATGAATCTTTTAATAGAGGAAGGAGCGTGCGTTAACTCATCCATCAACTGATAGACATAGTCAGGAGAGTCCTTCATACCATTGCTCCAGTCCTCCAGATAAAGATTGACAGCGAGATGCTTTTGCACGGCATAGTCCACCGTCTCGCGGATATCGGCAATATGCTCCTCCGGAGTCTTATGCAACTGATGGGAGCAGTGTTTGAGAGAGCCTTTTGCCAGTAGGTTGATGGTTTTTCCACCACAGTCGGCTATCCAGTCAACGGAAGCCTTCCCGTCCACGAAGCCCAAGACCTCTACCCTGTCGAGTTTACCGATCTGCTCCGCATAACGGCAGATCATCCTGACAGCCTCCTTCTCACCCTCAGAGACACGGGCCGATGCCACCTCTATGCGGTCGACATTGACCTCACCTAATAGCATACGTGCCATCATCAGTTTCTCATGAGGCAGAAACGACACCCCGTTGGTCTGTTCACCATCACGGAGTGTCGAGTCCATTATCTCGACGTAAGGAAGAGTACGTTGAGAAGCATTTATGCGTTCTGCTGTTCCCATTGCTCGATTTTCTCCTTATTCTCTATTAGGAAATCGATATCGTCCAATCCATTGATCAGGCAGTGTTTCTTATAACTGTTAATCTCAAACTTCTCCTGTCTGCCAGTCGCTTTGTTGGTGACCGTCTGGTTAGGAAGGTCTACCTCCACCTCCATCTTCGGATTCTGCTTGATACTCTCGAAGAGCTCGGCGAGGAATGCCTCTGATACGACGACGGGAAGAACGAAGTTATTCAACTCGTTGTTCTTATGGATATCAGCAAAGAAAGAGCTGATGACCACACGGAAACCATAGCCGGCAATAGCCCATGCGGCATGCTCACGGCTGGAACCGTTACCAAAGTTCTTACCTGCAACGAGAATACAGCCACCATAGGTGGGGTCGTTCAACACGAAGTCCTTATTGACCGTTCCGTCGGCATGATAACGCCAGTCACGGAAGAGGTTGTCACCGAAGAAACTCTCCTCACGGGTGGTCGCCTTCAGGAAACGGGCAGGAATGATCTGGTCAGTGTCTACATTCTCCAATGGGAGAGGAACACAAGTAGATGTTATAACGTTGAATTTCTGTTTCATAATAATGTTCTTGGATCAGTGATTACTCCAGTGACAGCTGCTGCGGCAGCTACTAAGGGCGAGCAGAGGATGGTACGACTGCCTGGTCCCTGACGACCCTCGAAGTTACGGTTAGAGGTAGATACGCAATACTTGCCGGCGGGAACCTTGTCGTCATTCATCGCCAGACAGGCAGAGCAGCCAGGTTGACGAATCTCGAAACCTGCAGCCTCCAGAATCTTGTCAAGTCCCTCCTCACGAATCTGACGGTCGACAGCCCAGGAACCGGGTACCAGCCATGCGATGACGTTATCAGCTTTCTGACGACCTTTTGCGATAGAGGCAAAGACACGGAAGTCCTCAACACGTCCATTGGTGCAGGCACCGAGGAACACATAGTCGATCTTCTTTCCCAGCAGTTTCTCTCCTGCCTTGAATCCCATATAGTCAAGAGCTTTCTGGAATCCTGCCCCACCCTCTGCGGGCACAGCCTCTGTGATACCGATACCCATACCTGGATTTGTTCCGTAGGTAATACGGGGCTCGATATCCTTGGCATCAAAGACAAGTTCCTTGTCGAATACGGCATCGTCACCACTCTTCAGTGTTTTCCAATAAGCAACAGCCTTGTCCCATTCCTCACCCTTGGGAGCAAACTCCTTACCTTTTATATAATTAAAGGTTGTCTCGTCAGGAGCCACAAACCCGCCACGAGCACCCATTTCTATAGAAAGGTTGCAGAGTGTCAGGCGACCTTCCATTGACAGTGCTTTCACCACATCACCACTATACTCCACGAAATAGCCAGTGGCACCTGAGGTCGTCAACTGACTCATCAGATAAAGGGCGACATCCTTTGCCGTCACTCCTTTGGCAAGTGTGCCATTGATACTGATACGCATTGACTTGGGTTTTTGTTGGAGGATACACTGTGATGCCATCACCATCTCCACCTCAGAGGTACCTATACCGAAAGCAACGGCACCCATGGCACCATGCGTAGAGGTATGGGAGTCACCACACACAATCGTCATACCTGGCAGGGAGAGTCCTTTCTCGGGACCTACCACATGAATGATACCGTTCGACTGATTCATCATACCATAGTGAGTCAACCCAAAGTCCTTAGCATTCTGTGCCAAGGTGCTCACCTGCTTGGCTGATACAGGGTCCTCGATAGGTTTGTCCTGATCGTGTGTCGGTGTGTTATGGTCGGGCATACAATAGATGTGATCAGGACGGAAGCACTTCAGTCCGCGTGCCCTCATCCCGTCGAAAGCCTGCGGTGATGTCACCTCATGGCAATACATACGGTCGATATACAACTGGGTGGGACCATCCTCTATGTTCTGGACAACATGCTTGTCCCATATTTTATCAAATAGTGTATTCATAATTATCTCTTGAACTTATTGATACAGTCAATATATGCCTCGACAGACGCTGTTACGATATCTGTGTTAGCACCGAATCCATAGTACAGACTTCCGTCGTACTCCACCTGCATGTGTACCTTACCCACATCGTCGGAGCCTTTGGAGATAGCTTGTATGGTGAACTCCTTCAGGGTCATCTGCTTGATGATAATCTTCTTCAGAGCCTTGATGGCTGCGTCGACAGGACCATTACCGCTGGCGGCAGCCTCAAACTTCTGACCGCTAATGTCAAGACCGATACTTGCCACACTCTTCACACCCTTACCGGTAGTAACCTGCAGGAAATCGAGCTTCACAGCATGAGCCTCGGCAGTATCAGCACCAGCGAGCATCAGCACGTCGGCATCGGTCACCTCCTTCTTCTGGTCAGCCAACTGCAGGAACTTCTCATATACCTTGTCGAGCTTCTCGTCAGACAGTTCCACTCCATTCACACTCAGACGGTATTTCAGGGCGGCACGACCACTGCGTGCTGTCAATACGATGCTGTTATCCTCGATACCCACATCCTTCGGGTCGATGATCTCATAGGTCTGCACATTCTTCAAGACTCCATCCTGATGGATACCAGATGAATGGGCGAAGGCATTACGTCCGACAATAGCCTTGTTAGGCTGTACAGGCATATTCATAAGACTCGACACCATACGGCTCGTAGGATAAATCTTGGTAGTGTTGATATTGGTATCAATGCCCAGATGCTTATGGCATTTGAGTATCATGGCAATCTCCTCCAAGGAAGTGTTACCAGCACGCTCACCGATACCGTTGATGGTGACCTCCACCTGACGGGCACCAGCCATCACACCATTGAAAGTGTTGGCGGTAGCCATGCCGAGGTCGTTATGACAGTGTGTGGAGATTATCGCTTTGTCGATACAATCCACATGCTCTTTAAGATATTTGATTTTCTCATAGTACTCCTGAGGAAGACAGTAACCGGTAGTGTCAGGAATATTCACTACAGTGGCACCAGCCTTGATAACAGCTTCCACGACACGTGCCAGATATTCATTCTCCGTACGTCCGGCATCCTCACAGTAGAACTCCACATCCTCCACATATTTCTTGGCATACTTCGTAGCCCTTACAGCACGCTCAATAATCTCCTCACGGGTGGAGTTGAACTTATACTTAATATGTGAGTCTGAGGTTCCGATACCTGTGTGGATACGTTTGTGCTTGGCATATACCAATGCCTCATACGCCACATCGATATCTTTCTCAACGGCACGTGTCAGTGCACAAATCGTTGGCCATGTCACAGCCTTCGATATCTCTATCACAGAATTAAAGTCACCTGGACTACTGATTGGGAAACCTGACTCAATCACATCAACACCCAACTGTTCGAGTGCCTTAGCTACCTGAATCTTTTCCACAGTGTTCAACTGACATCCGGGGACTTGTTCACCGTCACGGAGTGTCGTATCGAAAATAAACAATCTGTCACTCATATGCTTTCTTCTACTAATATATTATTCCTTTTCCTATTAAATTGGTTGCAAAATTACACTATTTTCGTCCAACTACCAAATAAATCGTCACTTTATTTGGAGAAAATGAAATAATTTCATACTTTTGCACATAATTTTGAAAACAAAAATATTGACATATACTATGAACAAGAAAGTTTCTATTTTAGTACTAAGTCTCTCCTTGTGCTGCGCATCCATCAATGCACAGGAAGTTCAGAAGAGTGAATTACAGAAAAACGCAGAGGCAGCACAGACAATTCCTGCCGCCCGCTATAACTATATTCGTGCTTATGAGGACTATGCCGGCAAAGGACAGATGCAGCTGGCAGTGGAATGTGGTACTAAGGCAGCTTCTCTCTATTCTAAAGACGGTCTTCACAAGGAGGCTTTCGAACTGCTTCGCGGTATTGACCAGACTATCAACAGCAAGGTACAAGGAGTCAGTGCTGCAGGATTCCACTACTATGTGACGAAAGAACGCATGCAGATGTATATGAAATTCCGCAAACCTGACAGTGCCAAAGAGCAACTGAAAGTGATGGAGACGCTTGCCAACACATCAAACGATGAGAAAGTGAAGGATGACTTGCTCTATAGTAAGGCTATCTATTACTATACCTTCGGTCTGAACGCCCAGGGGGACGCTGTCTTCAAGGAGATGGCAAACAAACTGACTGCCTCGAAAGAATATGACAAGGTGGATGAGGTCTACAAGCAGTTGATAGCAAACGGTCGTAAGAGTAATAATGCCAGCATGGTGGCACAGTCGTACAGCAACTATTTAGCCTGGAAGGACTCCACCAATGCCTTGAAACATGCCGACGAGATTGCAGGTCTGAAGAAACAGATTGCTGACAACGAGGCATCTATTGAGGAGAAAGACAGTTCGCTGACAACACGTTGGGTGATTATCGTCGGTCTGCTGATTCTTGCTGGTGCTTTAGCTGCTGCGTTGGTGGTAGGAGCCATCATCCTGTTACGTTTTATCCTCCAGACTCGTAAACAGAAGAAAATCATCAACTTAGAGAAAGACAATAATGCCTTGAAAGCGAAGTTTATCAGTAACATCTCTGCCCAGTTGGATCCTACACTGAAAAAACTCGACAATACAAAACCGGAGGTGAAAGCTCTTCTGGATTTCTCAGAGCATATCCAGACTCTCTCCCAGTTGGAGAACTCTTCTGACGAGATAGAGAAAGAGGAGGTACAGATTCCTGTGTTCTGCGAAGGACTCATGGATCAGATCCGTGACAAAGTGAAGCGTGAGGTGACCTTGAAGGTCAATGCTCCTAAGATGACGATGGATATGAATAAGGAGTATGTCTCCCATATCCTTCTTCACCTGCTGACCAATGCCGCAGAGTATACTCCTGAGGGTGGCACCATCTGGCTGGAATACAAGAAGCGTAGTGCCCATACCCACCAGTTCCTCGTATCAGATACAGGTTGTGGTATCCCAGAGGAGAAGCGTGAGGATGTCTTCAAACCGTTCCTTGAGATCCGTGACCTCACTAAGGGAGACGGACTCGGACTGCCTATCTGCAAGCAGATGGCACTGAAGATGAATGGTGACCTCGATATTGACCCCGAGTTTACCAAAGGTACTCGTTTCGTACTGGAGTTACACGTATGATATTTTATTTCTCAGGAACAGGTAACACGAAGTGGGCGGCAGAGCAACTGGCTCTTGCCACCCATGATGTTTTACGGTATATCCCTGACGAGTTGAAAAACGGGACATTGGAATATACCTTACAGGAGGATGAACGCTTGGGGTTTTGTTTCCCTACCCATGGATGGCAACCACCGAAAATCGTCCGCCAATTCATCCGAAAAGCTCAATTCCACACCCCGTCACCCCCCGATGCCCAACATCCCACTTACGTCTACGCCTTGACTACCTGTGGTGATAACATGGGACATGCCATGCGCATCCTCAATAAGGAACTGAACCATCACGGGCTCCATACCGATGCTGCTTTTGCCGTGGTAATGCCTGAGTCGAATGTCTGCTTCTCATTCCTGCACCTGGATAGTCCTGAGCGGGAACATCAGAAAGTGGAGGCGGCAAAAGCATACATGCCACATATCTGCGAAGTGGTGGTCCATCGCAAGCGGAATGTCGAGGAACTGGTCAAGGGGGCTATTCCCTATACCTACACTTATGTCATCGGAGGTTATTATAACAAACACCTCATTACCGACCGGCATTTCTGGGTGGATGAGGAGGCATGCATCCAGTGTGGCTTATGCGCCAAGCTCTGTCCTGTCGATGATATCGAGGGGATTCCGCCCCATTGGAAACATGATGGTTCCTGTACCAATTGTCTTGCCTGCTATCATCACTGTCCCCGCCACGCTATCCATTGGGGGAATATGAAACGTGGACAGTATACTTTCAAGATGAAATGACGGGACTTCATCAAAAAAGTCATTTAAAAAGTTGATTTTAATCATATGGATAAAAAGGTCAGATTCGTGACGATGGGTGAGATCATGCTGCGCATGACACGTCCCGATTACCAGCGTATCATACAAGGTAATAAGATTGACGGATTCTATGGAGGCAGTGAAGCGAATGTAGCTGTATCACTGGCTATGATGGGGGATGACGTGCAGTATGTGACTCGTCTGCCTAACAATATGCTGGGAGTGGCTTGCCGTAATGAACTGAGACGCTATCAGGTGGGTACCGACCATATCATCTGGGGTGGTTCCCGTGTGGGAAAGTATTTCTATGAACAAGCCGCATCGCTCCGTGGTTCAAGTATCGCCTATGACAGGGATCGCTCATCCATGATGACCCTGCATCCACATATGATTGATTGGAAAGAGATACTGAAAGAGGCGGATGTGTTCCATTGGACAGGTATCACCTGTGGACTGTCAGAAGGTGCCAGTGACGCGACCTTTGACGGACTGGACCAGGCATTGCGACAAGGTATGTCTATCTCCTGTGATATCAACTATCGTAAAAACCTTTGGAAATACGGACAAGAGGCCCGTGACGTTCTGCTCCCTGCACTCAAGGCGAGCCATATTATTTTTGGCGACACAGGAGAATGGAAACTCATAACGGGGATGACTCCCCCACCCTTTGACGCAAAAGATGCTTCTTATGAGATGGACTGGAATGCTTACAAGGAATATTTCGACCGTACGCAGGAGATGCTACCCAAAGGCAGGTGTTTCATCATGGGTATCCGTAATGTTGTATCGGCAAGTCATCATCTGTTGACTGGTGTGCTGTATGCAGATGGAGAACTCTACCATACCGGTATTGTGGATATCAACCCCGTATTGGACCCCATGGGTGTGGGAGATGCCTTTATCGCCGCCTACCTGCATGCCCATTTCCGTTGGCAAGGCGAGCATCAGAAGCAGTTAAACTATGCGCTAACTGCCTCTGCCATGAAGAATACCATCATGGGCGACTTCAACCTACTGACTGAAGAGGAGGTGCTTGACACGATGGAGGTTATTCTTGGCGATTATCTTCCTCAATAACGTCATCCTTATTGATGAAGAGATAGTCATGACCTGTCTTGAGGACATAGTAACCATCCTTAAGCAGTTCATAATCGTCTGCAAGGACAGTACCCTTGCGGATAGTTCCATAAGGAAGATACTTAGGACCATCATCTGCATAGTTGTCGGTGTATAAGGGGGTTGGCTGTTTTTTAGCAACAAGCCTGGTCTTACCCTCACCGGTATACCAGGACTGATAACCTAAATACTTATTATATACCCATCCTACAATATTATCGACAACGATCTTGCTCCATCGCTCACCTGACTCCAAGAGGATGCCACGCCCCAGCCCATGGAAACACATAGGCAGTGTTGTCAGTATCTTCCCCTTGCTGGAGGGTTTTTCGCGGACATTCAGGAATCCGTCGTCACTAATGGCAAAGACCACCGTCAGTTCACCAGGTGTGATCGTCTTCTGAGCATACAACAAATGGCATGTCAAAAACAAGGCAAAAGAAAAGATGATTCGTCTCATTTACGTTTAAGATTTAGTATTGACGTTGCAAATATAGATAATTGCGACGAATTTTCCAAAATAAATTTGGACTTTATTAATATATTTTGTAATTTTACACCCCATGAGAGAATTAAAAGTCACTATCTACGAGCACACCAGAGAATTGCCGTCCATCATGGAAGGTAATTATTTCCACAGTCTGGAACTGATGGAACTGTGTGAGCGTACACCTCGTCAGAAACCTTTGATGGCAGTGGTGTCTGATTCTGAAGGGAAAGTAGTGGCTCACATGTTGGCAATAGTATATTATCGTCGCACATGGCTACCACCTTTTTTATATATAAATGTCCGGGTAATGGGAGAAGGTGTCTATCATATGAAAGACGATGAGCTTAATGAGCAGCTGCTGTTCGGACTGATGGCAGAGGCTATCACTGAGCGTATGCAAAACCGGGCGTTATATATCGAGTTCAGCCATCTCTCACAGAAGATGTTCGGCTATAAGGAGCTTAAGCGCATGGGATTCTTCCATGTGAAATGGATGAATATCCATAACTCCTTACATTCAAGGACACCCGAGGAGCGTATCACTGACAGGCAGATGAGACGCATTGAACTGGCAAAGGAACGTGGTGCCATTACAAAACTGGTGGAGACGGAAGATGAATTCAAAGCTTTCTCAAAACTACTACGAAGACATAACTGGTTAAAACCCCGACGTTACCTCCCGGTAGATGAATTCTTCCGAGGTATGATGAAAAGCCAGCGTTGCCGTCTGTTCATCACCACATTCCATGAGAAAGTAATCGGATGTTGCGCCTGTGTTTATTCTGATGGTGACCTATACCTTTGGTATTCCGCCTCACGAAGGAAAAGTTTTGCACCTCTGCACCCCAATGCAGTCACGATATGGAACGCTATCAAGCATGCCCATCAGGAAGGCATGCAACATTTCCGCTTCATTGATGTAGGACTACCCTTCCGTCGTAATCCCTATCGTGACTTTATCCTCAGTTTCGGAGGTAAGGAGGTAACTGGTTTCCGTTGGTTCCGCATCAGTATCCGCTGGGTGAACGCTCTTGCCTCATGGTTATGGAGGGAGTGATGAAATAAATCCTTAAACTTTACGTTATATAGGAGTATGAGTCGACAATTTCATATTCTGACATTTGGTCTTCTGCTTTTAGGCAGTATGATGTTACATGCACAGTCGTTCACGCTCTCCGGAGTCGTCAGCGATGAGGAAGGGAATGCTATTGAGCTAGCCACGGTGAGTTGTCTTGAACAAGGTGCCGTGACAGTTGCAAACTTAAAAGGTGAATACTCCTTGAACCTGAAGTCGGCAGACTCAGTGGTGGTGAAGTTCTCCATGGTCGGTTTCCAGACACGTACACGAGTGCTCCGCAACCCTAAAGGGAAACAGCGTCTGATGATCACGCTCTATCCCATGAAAGAGCTCGATGAGGTGGTGGTGACAGAGAAACGCCGACAGACAACAGGTACAGAGCAGCTGGACGTGAAGAATATAAGGAACACCCCTTCGACAACCGGCAATGCCGTAGAGGAACTTGTCCAACAGCAGGCAGGTGTTTCAACGCATAACGAGTTGTCTAGCCAATATAATGTAAGAGGTGGTTCCTTCGATGAGAACTCTGTCTATATCAATGGTACTGAGGTATACCGTCCTTTGCTCATCCGCAGTGGTCAGCAGGAAGGTCTTAGTGTCATCAACAGTGACATGGTGGAGAAGATCGGTTTCTCATCTGGTGGCTTTGAGGCAAAATATGGCGACAAGATGGCGAGTGCATTGGATATTCAGTATCGTAAGCCCACCAGACTGGAAGGCAATATCCAGGCATCCCTTTTGGGGGGAAGTATCTTCGTTGGCTATGGAAACAAGAAGTTTTCCATGAGCCATGGGGTACGTTATAAGACTAACCGCTACCTGCTGGGCTCACTGGAGACAAAAGGTGAGTATAAGCCGAACTTCCTGGACTATCAGACCTATATCACCTGGAGTCCTAATAAACGGTGGGACCTGGAGGTGATTGGAAATATCTCAGAGAACCACTATAACTTCTCACCCAGTGACCGGGAGACTTCTTTCGGAACAATGGAAGACGTGAAATCTTTCAAGGTTTATTTTGATGGACAGGAAAAAGATATTTTCCGCACCTTATTCGGCAGCGCTGCCATCACCTATCATCCTACGGAGAAGACACACGTGAAGTTACAAGCTGCTGCCTTCCACACCAAAGAACAAGAGACCTATGACATTCAGGGACAATATTGGCTGGATGACACACAGACTTCAGAGAACCTGGGTGTGGGAACCTATATGGAACATGCCCGCAACTATCTCACAGCGAATGTAGCGAGTGCTAAGCTGACTGTCAACCACAAAGCGAAACGCCATGATATAGAAGGTGGGTTCACCATGAAATGGGAAGAGATAGAGGAGAACGCACGGGAGTATGAAATGCGTGACTCCAGTGGTTACAGTATTCCTCATACTGGCAACCGGCTGGACATGATCTATTCCCTTGCTTCCAAGAACAAGATATCGTCTACCAGACTGGAGGCTTACCTGCAGGACACTTACCGTTTCCAGACGGGGAATGCAGAGAAGCCCAATCTGTGGACATTGAACATGGGTGTCAGACTGGCAAACTGGAGCTATAATAAAGAGACGATCATCTCTCCTCGTATTTCTTTGGCGATGATTCCCGGCTTCAACGAGGATATGACTTTCCGCCTGTCAACGGGTCTGTATTACCAAGCGCCTTTCTACAAAGAACTGCGTGATACGACCACCATTAACGGCAGGACAATCGTCACCTTGAATAATGACATCAAGAGTCAGCGGTCTATCCATATCGTAGGAGCCTTCGACTACCGCTTCCGTATGGCAAACCGTCCCTTCCGCTTTACGGCAGAGGCATATTATAAGATACTGAGTAACCTGGTCCCATACAACGTACAGAACATGAAGGTTGTCTATTATGGAGAGAACAAGGCGAAAGGCTATGCGGCAGGACTTGACCTGAAGCTGTATGGTGAGTTTGTGCCAGGAACAGACTCCTGGCTGACTTTCTCCATCATGAGTACCCGTCAGAAGATCAATGGGGTAAGTATCCCATTGCCCACTGACCAGCGATGGGGTGTCAACCTGCACTTCACCGACTATTTCCCTGGCACTGAACGCTGGAAGATGACACTGCGACTCGCTTTTGCCGACGGACTGCCCTTCGGCGCTCCCCACCGAGGACTGGAGTATCAGCAGTTCCGTGCTCCTGCCTACAAACGTGCGGATATTGGCATGAGTTTCCTTGCCTACCGTCATGAGAATCGCTCGAATTTCGGACTGCGCCGTATCTGGCTCAGTGTGGAAGGACTCAATATCTTTGGAATTTCCAATGTCAACAGCTACTACTGGGTAACTGACGTGACCAACCAGCAATATGCTGTTCCTAATTATCTCACAGGCAGACAAATCAATGGAAAAGTGATAGTTGAGTTTTAATTAGCGTTAATTATCAACACCAGATGCATTGTTTTCAATTAAAAGTTGTACCTTTGCACCTTAGTAATTTAAAACTCAATTTTTACAATATGAAGATTTCACACATTGAACATCTGGGCATCGCCGTCCAGAGTATTGAAGAAAGCCTGCCATTCTTTGAGAATGTGCTGGGACTGAAATGTTATGCCGTTGAAACGGTTGAGGATCAGAAAGTAAAGACCGCCTTCCTGAAATGCGGTGAAGTTAAGTTGGAACTGCTGGAGCCCACATCGCCTGAGAGCACTATCCAGAAATGGATTGACAAAGGCAATAAGGGTGTGCACCATGTTGCATTCTGCATTGAGGATGGTGTCGCTAATGCTCTTGCAGAGGTCAGTGAGAAGGGTGTCCGTCTCATCGACGAGAAGCCTCGTAAGGGTGCCGAGAACCTGAACATTGCTTTCCTGCATCCCAAATCAACAGCAGGTGTACTGACAGAACTTTGCGAACATTAATATAGGAAAAGAAATAAATTATGTCAAAACAATTAGAGAAAATCAAGCAGCTGATTGAGAAGCGCGAGCAAGCTCGTCTGGGTGGTGGTGAGAAAGCTATCCAAAAGCAGCACGACAAAGGTAAGTATACAGCCCGTGAGCGCATTGAGATGCTGCTCGACAAGGGCTCATTTGAGGAATATGACATGTTCAAGGAACATCGTTGCCATAACTTCGGTATGGAGAAGAAGCAGTTCCTTGGAGATGGCGTTGTAGCTGGTAGCGGTACTATCGACGGACGCCTGGTATTCGTCTTCGCACAGGATTTCACCGTTCATGCAGGCTCTCTCTCTGAGACGATGAGTCAGAAAATCTGTAAGGTGATGGATATGGCGATGAAGATGGGAGCCCCCGTCATTGGTATCAATGACTCAGGTGGTGCCCGTATTCAGGAAGGTATCAACGCATTAGCTGGATATGCTGAGATTTTTGAGCGTAATATTCTTGCCTCTGGTGTGATTCCCCAGATTTCCGGTATCTTCGGTCCATGTGCAGGTGGTGCCGTATACTCCCCTGCCCTCACCGACTTTACCCTGATGATGGAGGGAACATCATATATGTTCCTGACAGGTCCGAAAGTGGTGAAGACCGTTACTGGTGAGGATATCGACCAGGAGCATCTGGGTGGTGCCAGTGTTCATGCCTCAAAGAGTGGTGTGACACATTTCACTGCCAAGACAGAGGAAGAGGCTGTTGAGATGCTGAAGACCTTGCTGAGCTATATTCCTTCCAACAATATGGAACTGGCTCCCCGCAAGCAATGCACCGACCCCATTGACCGCCTGGAGGATTCCCTGAATGAGATTATTCCTGAGAACCCCAATGAGGCTTACGATATGTATAAGGTCATCAGTGCCATCGTTGACGATAATGAGTTCTTCGAGGTACAGCCTAAGTTCGCTAAGAACATCATCGTAGGTTTTGCACGTTTTAACGGTCAGAGCGTAGGTATCGTTGCTAACCAGCCTTCTTGCTATGCTGGTGTTCTCGACGTGAACGCCTCTCGTAAGGGTGCCCGTTTCGTCCGTTTCTGCGATGCCTTCAATATTCCTATCGTTTCTCTGGTTGACGTACCTGGATTCCTTCCCGGTACTGGTCAGGAGTACAATGCCGTCATCCTGCACGGTGCACAGTTGCTGTATGCATACGGAGAGGCTACCGTCCCCAAGATTACCGTTACATTGCGTAAGTCATACGGTGGTTCTCACATCGTTATGGGTTCCAAGCAACTACATACCGACCTCAACTATGCATGGCCTTCCGCAGAGATTGCTGTGATGGGTGCCTCAGGTGCTGCCGCAGTGCTCTATGCCAAGGAAGCTAAAGCTAAGAAAGAGGCTGGTGAGGATGTTAAGGCATTTATCGCAGAGAAAGAGGAGGAATACAACGAGCTCTTTGCCAATCCCTATCAGGCTGCCAAGTACGGTTATATCGACGATGTCATCGAGCCACGCAACACTCGTTTCCGCATCTGCCGTGCCCTTGCCCAACTTGCTACTAAGCGTGATGCTTTGCCTGCTAAGAAACATGGTAACATCCCGATGTAAATGAGTAATAGAGTAATGAGTAATTTGTCATGATGAAAGCTTCGGCAAAGTAATCAAAATTACTCATTACTCATTTCTAATTACTAATTTAAAGTTATGAAGAACGAAATTTATGCAGCCATAGCTCTGGCTCTTCATGAGTACAAGGGCAATAATGTCCATGACAAAGAGCCCGGAATCATCACTATCCAGGAGAAGAATACTCAGTGGAATGGTTATGCTCAGACTATGACAGAACACCCATAAAATGAAATCGTTATGAAGAAAGAGTATAAGTATACTATCAATGGCAACAAATATGAAGTCGCTATCGGTGATATCATAGAGAACACCGCAACAGTCACTGTGAATGGTGAGGAGTATAAGGTGGAGATGGAGCCAGAACCTGTAGTGGAGAAGAAGGTCGTTGTACGTAAGCCTGTCGCTGTGGAAAGTACCGGAAGTACAGAAGCAGGATCTTCTGCCAAAGTAAATAGCAACAATGCTGTTAAGGCGCCACTGCCTGGTGTGATTACTGAGATCTGTGTCAATGAAGGCGACGAGGTGAAGGCTGGCGATACCGTAGTTGTATTGGAAGCTATGAAAATGGCTAATAATATCGAGGCTGAAAAAGACGGTAAGATTACTGCCATCTGTGTAAAGCCTGGTCAGACCGTCATGGAAGACGACCCACTGGTTGTCATTGAGTAAACGTCTTGACGTGACAATAAGATAAGAGGATGCGTTTGCATCCTCTTTTTTCTTTCTACAGACGGTTACCTGCTTTCGGAAATATGACGGTAGGCTGGAACGTCTTAGCCTCCTCAAAATCCATCAAAGCATAGGAGATGATAATAACGGTATCACCTGGCAACACCTTGCGAGCGGCGGCACCATTCAGACAGATACAACCACTGCCCCGCTCGCCCTTGATGATATAGGTCTCAAAACGCTCTCCATTATTATTGTCCACGACCTGCACTTTCTCACCGGCAATGAGGTTAGCAGCATCCATCAAATCCTCGTCAATGGTGATGCTCCCCATATAATTGAGATTGGCTTCCGTAACCGTCACACAATGGAGCTTGGATTTCATCACTTCTATCATCATGATTCCTTGTACTTAATGTGATCAATTAAACGAATAGGAGTCTTACCACAATAAACAGTAATACATCCAACAACGTATGGAGAGTCCTCCCAATCCTGAACATCCTGCAACGTATTGCCATCAACAATGGAGAAATACTCCACGTCTAAGCCGTCCACACTGTTGATGTCATTAACGACCTTGTCGTGAGTCTCCTTAACCGTGTGAGTCTTAGCATATTTCAAGCTATCCTTCAATGCTTTGTAGATAGTGGGGGCAATGGCTCTTTCCTCATCTGTCAACAAGGTGTTGCGTGAACTTTTGGCAAGTCCATCCTTATCACGGATAATATCACACTCCACAATCTGAACATTTATTCCCAGATGACGGACCATTGCTTTCACAACAGCAATCTGCTGCCAGTCTTTCTCACCGAAATAAGCACGTGTAGGTTTCACGATATAGAACAGACGACTGACGACCTGACAGACACCATTGAAATGCCCGGGACGATGTGCACCCTCCATGACTGTAGACACGGGAGGATACTCAAACTGACGGGTATCAGGTGTCGGATACATCTCCTCCACAGAAGGAGCCAGCACATAATCCGCACCGCATTTTTCCAACAACTCACAGTCTGCCTCTAATGTACGGGGATAGTTTTTAAGATCGTTCTTGTCATTGAACTGATTAGGGTTCACAAAAACAGAAACGACAGTTATACTATTCTCTTTTACACTACGTTTTACCAGAGAGGCATGCCCCTCATGCAGGGCACCCATCGTTGGTACAAAACCAATTTCTTTTCCTTGTTTGCGATCCTCAAAAAGTTGGTTCTGAAGATCAACAATCCTATTGAATACTTTCATCTTTTTCTTTTACTTGTATACAAACCGGGTGCAAAATAACAACATTTTTATCAAATAAGGAAAAAATATCGTGAAAATATGCCAAATTAGGGACTAAAAATCCTTAAATATGCACGATTCTGCGTTTTTGTGAATTATTTTTCGTACCTTTGCACTGATAAATTATACCGATATGGCAAAGAAAATATTGTTCATTAACCAGGAGATAGTACCTTATGTACCAGATAGCGAACTGTCGCTGATGGGAAAAGCTCTTCCGCAGGTCATGCAGGAGAACGGACATGAGATTCGTACGTTTATGCCCAAATGGGGAACGATAAACGAACGTCGTGGACAATTACATGAGGTGATTCGTCTGTCTGGTATGAACCTTATTATTGACGATACCGATCACCCCCTTATCATTAAGGTGGCTTCTATCGCACAAACGCGTATTCAAGTTTATTTCATTGACAATGAGGATTATTTCTCCAAACGTCAAATGACTATTAATGAGAAGGGAGAGGATTATTCCGATAATGGTGAGCGAGCTATCTTTTTTGCGAGAGGTGTCTTGGAAACGGTAAAGAAGCTTCGCTGGGTTCCCGATATCATTCATGTACAAGGATGGATGGGTGCGGTGGTGCCTCTCTATATTAAAACCGCTTACCATGACGAGCCCTCCTTTGCCAATACAAAGGTAGTCACCTCCCTCTTCACCAAGAGCCTGAACTCTGAGTTAGGTGATAATTTCAAGAGGTGTGTCGAGTTCCGTGATGCGAAAGCCGAACTGTTGAAAAAGTACAATGACAAGTTTGACTTTGAGGAGTTAGGAAAACTAGCAATTGACTATAGCGACGGTGTTATTGCCGCAAACAAAGATGTCAATGAAAAATTACTGAAATATGCCAAATCGAATCACATCCCGACGCTGGCATATCCAGGAGAAGACTTTGGAGATGCTTACGAAGCATTCTATGAACAAATTTAATACTTGTCGATTAAGGATAATATCATTAAGATTTAATTACTTCATATTTCAATGATGAAAAAAATACTAATGACAGGGATTGTAGCCGCTATGATGTTTACAATCTCTTCTTGTGATGAAGATACTGTTGGAATAGGAAAAACATTAACAAGTAATGTTGACTTGTTTACCATTGAAACTGATACTTTTGAAGTCTCATCAAGGTCCATCGTTAATGATGCTGTTCTATCACATAGTATCTATACCTATTTAGGACGTATTAAAGACCCAGAGACCAGTGCATATATTACCGCAGATTACATGACGCAGTTTGCTGTTCTCGAAAATGTAAAAGACAGTCTGTTCTATTCTGAGGAATATGTCACGGGACGTGATGACAACAATCAGGTTGTTGCTGACTCGTGTGTGTTGAATATTATGATCAACAGCTTCACAGGCGACTCCTTGGCAGCTATGAAGATGAGCATATGTGAATTGGCTAAGCCTGTTGAAGACGGTAAGAACTATTATTCGGATTTTGACCCAGAGAAAGAGGGCTATATTAGAACTGACGGTCTGAAATATGATTTCGTTTACAGTGTCGTAAACATGCAACAGAACGACAGTACCAGAAAGGCAAATGAGAATAATCGTAGCATAAAGGTTTTGTTGAACAAGCCATATAAAGACAAGAATAATGTCGAATACAACAACTATGGCACTTATATCATGCGAACCTATTATGCGCATCCTGAGTATTTCAAGAATGCTTATACCTTCACTAAGAATGTATGTCCTGGGTTCTATTTCAAGACGACGGATGGTGTCGGAGTAATGTCTGAGATCATCACTACGCGATTAGTTGTCTATTATAGTTTCAAGGACAAAGACACTGAAAAGGAATACATGGACACACCATTCTTCTATAGTACGGAAGAAGTGGTGCAGACCACCCATATCACCAATGATGAGGATCGTATCTCAGAGATGGCAGAGGAGACTGAATGGACTTATCTGAAGACTCCTGCAGGAATCTATACTGAGGTGACACTTCCTGTGGATGAGATCAAGCAGAATCATGAGAACGATACCATATCTTCCGCTAAGATCGTGTTCCATAAGATGAATGACAAGACAGAGCTTGGAGAAAAGTTACTGAAAGATCCTACCAATCTTCTAATGGTTCAGAAAGACAGTCTGAATAGCTTTTTTGAGAAGCACAAGGTTCCCGATGATATGACTTCATACCTGGCAACATTGAACTCTGTCTATAACTCTTATACTTTCAGTAACATATCGACATTGATCAACATGTTATATGAAGCTAAGAAAAAAGGTGGCTCCAACTATACCACAGAACATCCTAATTGGAACAAGGTTGTATTGATTCCTGTTCAGACATCAACAGCGACATCAACGGCATATAACAGTACCACTTCGTCAATCAGTGCCGTGAATAACGAAATGGCTATCACCAGTTCCAGACTGGTCGGTGGTCCTAATAACATCCATGATCCTATCAAGATCAGTATTATTTACAACAAGAACAAATAGCATGGCAGATAATTTCCTGGAAAGACATTTTGAGGACTACGAAGTCCGGAAAGCTGCCTACCTGCGAAAGAAAAAACATCTTCCAAAGATAAAGCATCATCTTCCAGAACGTCCGGAAGATGATGCTTTATAAGATTACTTGATAATCGTATATTTCGCGAACTTCAACAGCAGTTGTTTCGTTCCTGCATTCTTGAAAGCTACTGTTGCTTTGGTATTCTCACCACTCCCCTCTATCTTGATTACTGTCCCGACGCCAAAACGCTGATGTTCGATAACATTTCCCTCTCTTAAGCCAATATCACCAATGGCGGACTGAGGTCTCGGTGACTCCTGGCGTACGGGAATCAGTCTGGGCTTGGGGTCAGCCATAAACTGTGTGGCAACAGGACGGGGATTCTGCATCCTTGATACCGGGCGCTTGACTATCGTCGCAGAAGAGAACGAGCCTCCCCTCTCCGACTCCACCTGCAACAGGCTGGGGTCGATGTCCTTGATAAAGCGTGATGGCGTATCGTATTCCATTCTGCCATAACGCCAACGGTTCTGTGCACAAGTCAAGATACAATGCCTCTCTGCACGGGTGATCGCCACATAAAGCAACCGGCGTTCTTCCTCTAACTCACGCATAGAGTTCGTACACATAGGAGACGGGAAAATATTCTCTTCCAGTCCTACTACAAAAACGGTCGGGAACTCCAGTCCTTTGGCACTATGAATGGTCATCAGTGTCACCTTATCATCCTCATCCCCGTTGTCACTGTCAAGGTCTGTCAATAAGGCGACCTCCTGCAGGAAGTCTGAGAGATAGACCTGATCCTCCATGTCTTCCTCTTTTCTGCTCTCCACAAAATCCTGCATACCTCCTAAGAACTCCTCCAGGTTCTCCTGACGGGACAAGTCCTCCGGGTTGTTGGAACTGTAGATCTCTTTACTGATACCACTCTCCATGATGATCGAGTGTCCTAACTCGTAGGCATCCTCCTTATCCAAACGAGCAGTCCACCCTTCTATCAACTGGCGGAAAGCCTCTATCTTTGATGCTGTACCTTTGTTCAATGACAGTTGGAAGACCATGGGTTGACAGATAACCGTCCACAGACTTACCCCATGGGTGTTCGCCACCTCAACAATCTTATTGACCGTCGTATCTCCTATACCACGAGTCGGATAATTGATGATACGGCGCAGTGCCTCCTCATCATTGGGATTAGAGACTACCCGGAAGTAGGCTATCACATCCTTGATTTCCTTACGCTGATAGAAGCTCAGTCCTCCATAGATACGATAAGGGATTCCATCTTTCCGCATCTGTTCCTCGAAAGAACGGCTCTGGGAGTTCGTACGATACAGAATGGCAAAGTCACTGAAGCGACACTGGTCCTGTCGCTTAATCCGCTTGATGTCATTGCATACAATAATCGCCTCCTCCTTATCACTATAGGCTGGTTTGAGCATCAATTTCTCCCCATGTTCATTTTCGCTGAACACATCTTTGGGTATCTGACGCTCATTATGGCGAATCAGGCTGTTCGCCGCTTTTACAATCAACTGGGTGGAACGGTAGTTCTGTTCAAGTTTCGAGAGTTTCGTCCCGTCATACTCTCTCTGGAAGTTCAGGATGTTGTCAATGTTAGCACCACGGAAACTATAGATACTCTGCGCGTCATCACCGACGACACACACACGCCCATGCTCTTTCGTTAGCAACACCACAATCTCCTGTTGCGCATAGTTGGTGTCCTGATACTCATCCACCAGCACATACTGGAAGCGTTCGATGTATTTCTGTCTGATATCCTCATGATTCCTCAGCAGCATATAGGTATATACCAGCAAGTCGTCAAAGTCCATGGCATTCGCCTGCTTGCAACGCTCACTATACCTTATATATATATCCTTCAAGGCAGGACGCTTATGCTGTGCGTCATCCTTTGCCCAGTCACTCTGTGCATAGGCATGAGGCAACAAGAGATGGTTCTTAGCCATCGAGATACGGTCAGCAACAGAAGCGGGTTTGTACGTCTTGTCATCCAACTGCATCTCCTTGATGATATTCTTCACCAATGAGCGGGAGTCACTCTGGTCGTAAATCGTGAAGTTTGACTGGAAGCCCAGCACATCAGCCTCCGCCCGTAATATCCTTGCGAACACCGAATGGAAGGTACCCATCTGGAGATAGCGGGCACGCTCCACTCCCACCAGTCTGCCGATACGCTCCTTCATCTCACGTGCCGCTTTATTCGTAAATGTCAGAGCAAGGATATTCCAAGGATTCATGCCCTGCTGCAGCAGGTATGCTATCTTATAGGTCAGCACACGTGTCTTGCCAGACCCTGCGCCAGCGATGACCAGCTGGGGTCCTTCACAATAGGTGACAGCCTCACGCTGACCATCATTCAGTTGTTCTAACAGATTCTCGTTCATCATCATTTTTGGGATAGAATGAGCCCTCGATTCGCATCGGGGGCTCATAACAACACAAACACAAAATAAACACAGTCGATTATTGACTGGTTATAGGTCTATACTATTGAATACCTTCCTCGCGTAATTTCTTCTGCCAGTTCCAGGCACTCTTCAATGTATCCTCAAGAGAAGTCTCAGCTTTCCATCCTAACACCTTGTTAGCCTTTTCCGGATTAGCCCATACCTTCTCGATATCACCTGCACGACGAGGAGCATACGCCCAATTGAGTTTTACACCTGTTGCTTTCTGGAAAGCATCAACGATTTCCTTGGTGCTGCAACCATGACCGGTTCCCACGTTAAACACCTCCAGTTTGTCACTATCCGTATCCAGCACACGCGCCATAGCTTTCACATGAGCCTTGGCAAGGTCGACGACATAGATATAGTCACGGATACAAGTACCGTCTGGTGTGTCATAGTCGTTGCCGAATATTTTCAGCTGCTCACGAATACCCATTGCCGTCTGTGTCACATAAGGAATCAGGTTCATGGGAACACCATTCGGCAGCTCTCCGATAATGGCAGACGGATGAGACCCTATCGGGTTGAAGTAACGCAACAGGATAGCCTTGATGGGAGCACCACTGTTAATATCGTCACGGATAATCTCCTCGTTGATCTGCTTGGTATTACCATAAGGACTCTCTGCCGGCTTAATGGGTGCGTCCTCTGTCACAGGCAGGTTCTCAGGGTCAGGCTGACCATATACCGTGCAACTGGATGAGAAGATAATACCTTTTACATCATATTTAGGCATCAGCTCCAGCAGGTTCACCAGACTGACAATATTATTACGGTAATAAAGCAATGGCTTCTCCACACTCTCACCGACAGCCTTGGAAGCTGCGAAGTGAATGATGCCCTGGATGCCTGCGTATTTCTTAAACACGCCTTCCATGGCTGCTATATCACAGCAGTCTACTTTCTCAAAAGCAGGACGTATACCCGTTATTTTCTCAATGCCGTCAATCACATTCTCATTAGAGTTGGAGAGGTTGTCAACAATCACAACCTCATAACCGGCATTCTGTAATTCAACGGTAGTATGGCTGCCAATAAAGCCTGTACCACCTGTCACCAGTATTTTTTGTTTCATCTCGTTATATATAGATTTATTCTTCTTTCTTCAATGGTATCAACACACTGAACGTAGAGCCCTCACCTAATACAGACTCTACCATGGCATCGCCACCATTCTTCTTCGCAAAGTCCTGACAGAGCTGCAAACCCAGTCCTGAGCCTTCCTCGCCACCGGTACCATAGGTCGTCTCTCCTTTATGGAAGATGGTCGCCAGACGCTCTGGTGCGATACCCACGCCATGGTCGCGGACACTGATCTTGGCAAAGTCCCCTTCCCGTTTACAGAACACTTCAATACCTTTGCCCTCTGGTGTGAACTTTACAGCGTTAGATATGAAGTTACGGATAATGGTCTTGATCATATCATTATCCGCATGCACGATCAGTTTCTCCTCACTGGGCAGATACTGGAGCTTGATCTTCTTCATCTCCGCAATCATATTAAAGATATCCACGACACCGGGAACGATATCATCCAAGTCAATGTCTTGATAAACCACATTTAACCTACCTGTCTGACTCTTGGTCCACTTCAACAAGTTATCCAACAGGTCATGAGTCTCCTCTGATTCCCGGTTAGCCTTGTCCAACAGTCCAAAGATCTCCTCACCGACCATCTCCGGTGACACCACATTCACAGCCAGGTTCAGTACCATACGGATGGAAGCCATAGGAGAACGCAGGTCATGGGCAATCACTGAATACATCTTGTCACGATTGGAGATGGTACGCTTCAACTCCTCATTCTGCTGAATGATGATACGCTTGGCAGCCACCAGACTGATCTGGTGCATCACACGCATCACTAATTCCTCTTTGTTAAAGGGTTTCGTCAGGAAGTCATTAGCACCCACTTGGAAACCATGAACCAGGTCGCTCGGATTATTCAAGGCTGTCAGGAAGATGATAGGGATATCCATTGTCTCGGGGTCTTTCTTCAGAATCACCGCTGTGTCAAAACCGTTGATATCAGGCATCATCACGTCCAGTAATATCAGGTCTGGATGTTCCTTCTTTGCCTGCTCAATGCAAGTATTACCGTTTGAGGCGGTACAAACTTGGAATTTCTCATTCGTCAACAGAATCTTGAGCAACAAGACATTGCTGACTACATCGTCGACGATCAGAATCTTATAATCACTACGGTTTATCTTAGATTCAAAGGTATCTCCAAACTCCATTTTATTTGCAGTTCATTAGTTATTTATCTGCAAAAGTAGCAAATATTTGGCGAATCGCCAAATATTTGCTGAATTATTTATTTGTACTCACTCCATGACTTAATACCTATTGCATCCAGTTTCACGGTACAAAAAGCATTAATGAATGCGGAAGCGAGACGGCTATTAGTAATCAGAGGGACATTCAGGTCAATGGCAGCCCTACGGATCTTATAGCCGTTTGTCAACTCATGAGTGGTCAGGTCTTTGGGGATATTCACCACCATGTCTATCTGATGGTCATGCAACAAGTCCAATGCCTGTGGCTGCTGTTCCGGTTCACTGGGCCAGTGTACCAGGGTGTTTGCTATACCATTGTCAGACAGATACTTGGACGTTCCACCAGTGGCATACAGCTCATACCCATTCTCCACCAGCATCCGTGCGGCATCGAGCATCTCCGCTTTCTGTTTGGCACTACCTGTTGACAGCAAGACGGTCTTCTTGGGAATGCGATACCCCACACTCAGCATCGACTTCAACAAGGCGGTGGAGGTGTTGTCACCCAGGCAGCCCACCTCACCAGTAGATGCCATGTCCACACCAAGGACTGGGTCTGCTTTCTGCAGTCTGTTAAAAGAGAACTGACTCGCCTTGATACCCACATAGTCTAAGTCGAAAAGGTTCTTATGGGGCTTCTCTACAGGAAGTCCAAGCATTACTTTCGTCGCCAGCTCTATCAGGTTCAGTTTCAGCACTTTTGACACAAATGGGAACGAGCGGGAAGCACGTAAGTTACACTCTATGACGAGGATGTCATTATCACGTGCCATATATTGGATATTGAACGGTCCGTTGATATGCAATGCCTTGGCAATCTGCCGGCTGATACGCTTAATACGACGTACGGTCTCCACATACAGTTTCTGTGGTGGGAACTGGATGGTGGCATCACCGGAATGTACGCCAGCGAACTCGATATGCTCGGAGATCGCATACGCCAGTATCTCACCATCCTTCGCCACAGCGTCCATCTCTATCTCCTTGGCATGCTCGATGAATTTAGACACGACGACAGGATGGTCCTCACTCACATTGGCAGCAAGCTGGAGGAAGCGCTCCAACTCCTCCTTATTAGAGCAAACATTCATCGCTGCTCCGCTGAGGACATAAGACGGACGTACCAGGACGGGGAAGCCCACCCTCTCCACAAAGGCATCAATATCCTGCATGGAGGTCAGGGCACTCCATTCTGGCTGGTTCACACCTATCTCGTTCAGCATCTGTGAGAACTTCGCACGGTCTTCCGCACCGTCGATATCCTGTGCCGATGTTCCAAGAATGGTGACATGCTGCTCATCCAACGCTACCGCCAGATTATTAGGAATCTGTCCTCCTGTAGAGACGATGACTCCATGTGGCTGCTCCATGTCGATGATATCCATCACCCGCTCAAAGGTCAGCTCGTCGAAATACAAGCGGTCGCACATGTCATAGTCTGTGGACACCGTCTCAGGATTGTAGTTAATCATGATACTCCTCCACCCTTCTTTGCGGATGGTGTTCAGTGCCTGCACGCCACACCAGTCGAACTCCACACTCGACCCGATGCGGTAGGCTCCGGAGCCCAACACAATGATACTCTTGCCGTCATGCTCAAAAGGAATATCAGAACCGGTACCGCTATAGGTCACATACAGGTAATTGGTCTGTGCGGGGTACTCAGCGGCAAGCGTGTCAATCTGTTTGACGACAGGCAGGATACCCATCTCTTTCCTGATACGGCGCACTTCCAGCATCGCCTGATGCATATTCCCCATCTTACCTTCCAGACCGATGGCACGGGCTATCTGGAAATCCGTAAAGCCATAGACCTTCGCCGCTCTTAGAATTGTAGGATTCAAGGATTGAAGAGCTGAAGTTCCGGACTTCAATTCTTCCATTCTTAAACTTTTCAATTTTTCGTCTATATCAATGATATTCTTCAATTTATAGAGGAACCACTTGTCTATCTTTGTCAACTCATGGATACGCTCTATATCATATTGTGGCAGATGCATCGCCTTCGAGATGACAAAGATACGCTTGTCGGTAGGTTCACGCAGAGCGGCATCCACATCGGCAATCTCCAGTTCCTTGTTCTCCACAAAGCCATGCATGCCCTGACCGATCATGCGCAGTCCCTTTTGAATAGCCTCCTCAAAGGTTCTGCCGATAGCCATCACCTCACCGACCGACTTCATGGACGACCCCAACTCCTTGTCGACACCATGGAACTTAGAGAGGTCCCAGCGGGGTATCTTACATACCACATAATCGAGGGCTGGCTCAAAGAACGCACTGGTCGTCTTCGTCACAGAGTTTTTCAGTTCAAACAGTCCATAGCCCATTCCCAGTTTGGCAGCGACAAAGGCAAGCGGATAACCTGTTGCCTTGGAGGCAAGAGCAGAGGAACGGCTCAGTCGCGCGTTCACCTCAATGACACGATAGTCTTCTGACTGCGGGTCGAAGGCATACTGCACGTTACACTCTCCTACGATACCGATATGCCGGATGATCTTGATGGCAAGGGCACGCAGCTTGTGATACTCTGAGTTTGTGAGGGTCTGTGAGGGAGCGATGACGATAGACTCTCCCGTATGGATGCCCAGCGGGTCGAAGTTCTCCATGTTACATACGGTGATACAGTTGTCATAACGGTCACGCACCACCTCATACTCTATTTCTTTCCATCCTTTCAGCGACTTCTCCACCAATACCTGCGGAGAGAACGAGAACGCCTTCTCTGCCAACTTATCCAACTCCTCTTCATTATCACAGAAGCCAGAGCCCAGACCGCCCAGGGCATAAGCGGCACGGAGAATGACAGGATAGCCTAAGTCCTTGGCAGCCTGACGCGCCTGCTCGATGGTCTCACATGCCTCACTCTTGATGGTCTTCACGTCAATCTCATTGAGTTTCTCCACAAAGAGCTCACGGTCTTCCGTGTCCATAATAGCCTGGACAGGAGTACCTAACACCTGTACGCCATATTTCTCCAGTACCCCACTCTTATAGAGTTCCACGCCACAGTTCAGGGCAGTCTGTCCTCCAAACGACAGCAGGATACCATCCGGACGCTCCTTCTCAATCACCCGTTCCACGAAGTAAGGTTGTACGGGCAGGAAATAGATCTCGTCGGCAACACCCTCCGAGGTCTGCACCGTAGCGATATTCGGGTTGATAAGTACCGTTTTCACCCCTTCCTCACGCAAAGCCTTCAGTGCCTGCGAACCGGAATAGTCAAACTCACCTGCCTCTCCTATCTTCAGGGCACCTGAACCCAGCAGCAGGACTTTCTTGATATGATTGTATTTCATCTTATAATGCTTCAATAAAACGGTCAAACATAAATTCGGTATCTACAGGACCTGAACAAGCCTCAGGATGGAACTGACTCGAGAACCAGGGATTTGTCTGATGACGAATACCCTCATTCGAGCCGTCGTTCATATTCACGAACAACTCACGCCACTCCTTTCCCAAGGTGGCGGCATCCACGGCATAGCCATGATTCTGACTGGTCACATAGCAGCGGTTGGTGCCTACCTCACGGACAGGCTGGTTATGGGAGCGGTGTCCGTATTTCAGCTTATAGATAGTGGCACCGCCAGCCTTTGCCAGCAACTGGTTACCCATGCAGATACCACAGATGGGCTTGCGGCTCTGTGACATCTGTTTGCGGATGATGTTCACAGCATCCTCACACATATCCGGGTCGCCAGGACCGTTGGCAAGGAAGAGTCCGTCAAAGTCCATATCGGTATAGTCATAGTTCCAGGGGACACGGATAACCTCTACCCCACGCTTGATGAGACAGCGGATAATGTTTGCCTTGACACCACAGTCCACGAGGACTACTTTCTTTCCTGCCCCCTCATTATATTTAATAATGTCTTTGCAGGAGACACGGTCTACCCAGTTGATGGTACTATAGTCTTCTATCGTTTCCATAGTATCTATAGCGTCTATAGGTTTGATAGTGCCCATCATCACACCGTGTTCACGCAGCACCTTTGTCAACTGCCGGGTGTCAATACCTGTCACACCAGGCACTTTCTCCCGCTTCAACCAGTCGGCAAGACTCTCATGGGCATTCCAGTGACTGTACTCCTCACTATAGTCACTGACGATAATGGCAGAGGCATAGATCTTGTCACTCTCCATAAAGGTCGGCAGCCCGTTCTCCTCAAAGGAGAAACGGGGTACGCCGTAGTTACCTACCAGCGGATAAGTAAGCGTCATCAGCTGTCCGGCATACGATGGGTCTGTCAGCGACTCTGGATATCCCATCATCGCCGTGTTGAACACCACCTCACCGGCAACGGGTGCGTCATATCCAAAACTCTTTCCCTTAAAAGTGGTCCCGTCTTCCAGGACCAATGTTACATCTTTCATCTTATTTTGTATTTGCATCATATCTTAAAAAGAAGGGCGAAACGTCAATGACGAATCGCCCTTTGTATTATTCAACGGTAACGCTCTTAGCAAGATTTCTCGGTTGGTCGACGTTGAGACCTTTGCAAACAGCGACGTGATAGGCAAGCATCTGCAAGGGTATCGTTGCCAACAGTGGTTCCAGACACTCTATCGTGTCGGGCAGTGCGATGACCTCGTCGGCAATCCTGCTGATAGTGTTGTCACCCTGGCTGACCACGGCAATGACCTTACCCTTACGTGCTTTCACCTCCTGGATATTGGAGAGCACTTTCTCATACATGCCGTTATGGGTGGCAATGACGACCACTGGCATATCAGAGTCTATGAGGGCGATAGGTCCGTGTTTCATCTCAGCGGCAGGATAGCCCTCGGCATGGATATAGGATATCTCTTTCAGTTTCAAAGCTCCCTCCAGAGCAACCGGATAACTGAAGCCACGACCCAGATAGAGGAAGTTGCGGGCATAGGTGAACATACGACTCAGGTCTGCGATACGGTCGTTGAGTTTCAACACCTCTTTGATCTTAGCAGGTATCTCATGCAGTTCCTTGACGATATGCATATAGTCGTCGCTGGAGATCGTCCCTTTCTCTTTGGCAAGGGCAAGGGCAAGCATTGTCAAGACGGTCACCTGTCCTGTGAACGCCTTCGTGGAGGCGACACCAATCTCCGGTCCCACATGGATATAGGAACCAGTATCGGTGGCACGGGGGATGCTGGAACCGATGGCATTACAGATACCATAGATAAAGGCACCAGCCTCTTTTGCCAACTGCACGGCGGCGAGGGTATCTGCTGTCTCTCCACTCTGTGAGATGGCAATCACCACATCTTCTTTTGTGATGACCGGGTTACGATAACGGAACTCAGAAGCATACTCCACCTCCACAGGGATGCGGCAGAGCTGCTCTATCATCTGCTTACCGATCAGACCGGCATGCCAGGAGGTACCGCAGGCAACGATGATGAAGCGCTTGGCATTCAGCAGCTGCTGTTTATAATCGATGACGGCGGAGAGCACCACGTTGTCGGTATCTACATTGACACGACCACGCATACAGTTGGTCAGACAGTCTGGCTGCTCGAAAATCTCTTTCAGCATGAAGTGCGGGAAACCGCCCTTCTCCAACTGTCCGAGGTTGATATCCACCTTCTTGATGGCAAGTTCCTGTTCCTCACCGAGGATGCTGACAACCTTGAGGTCCTCACCGCGACGGATCACGGCGATATTGCCATCCTCCAGATAGACCACCTTATCGGTATATTCCACGATAGGACTGGCATCTGAGCCGAGGAAGAACTCATCGTCACCGATACCCACCACCAACGGACTCTGTTTGCGAGCCGCAATGATCTGGTCGGGATGACGCTTGTCAATGATAGCGATGGCGTAAGCACCTATCACCTGATAGAGAGCTACCTGAACGGCAGTCAGCAGGTCGAGTTCCTTACGCTCCATGATATACTCCACGAGTTGCACGAGCACCTCGGTATCGGTGTCTGAGCGGAACGTCACTCCTTTCGACTGGAGTTTTGCTTTCAGGTCAGCATAGTTCTCGATGATACCATTATGGATAATGGCAAGATTCTTCGATTCCGAATAATGAGGATGCGCATTGACGGCAGAGGGCTCACCATGGGTCGCCCATCGGGTATGTGCGATACCGACAGTACCGCTGACATCCTTGTCACTGCAATATTCCACCAGATTGTCTACCTTTCCTTTCGCCTTGCAGACATTCAGGTTACCATTGTCATTAATCAATGCGACACCTGCAGAGTCGTAACCACGATACTCCAGGCGTCGCAAACCTTTAATCAGAATAGGGAAAGCGTCCTTCTTTCCGATATATCCTACTATTCCACACATAATGTTTCTCTCTCGTAAGTTTGTGTTGTGTTGTTGTATCTCTCTTATTTTATTTCTTCTTCGGCGTGTACTTGACAGACAACGTGGGTCTGTAGGTGTTCTCCAGGATCACGGCAATCAAACCGTCCGAAGCGTCGAAGTTGGCAACCTTATGGTCATCCTTCAGGATAGGACAGTTGGGCCATGCGTCCAGCTCTTTCTCCAGTCCGTCACGGATCTCCTGCCATAACTGGCGGGTACTGTCATTCGTGGAGAAGGCGTAGTTCTCTTGAACGGCAGCTATCTTCTCACCGCTGAACGCCATCAGCACGCGGTATTTCTCTGCGGTACTTGCAAAGACTACCGTACGTCCGCTGTCAGAAGCGACACTGTCGATAGCAAAGCCACGAGCCTGCATGGAGTCAACAAACTGTGCTGTCGTCATAGACAAAGGGAGTCCACGATAGTTGAAAGGTTTCTCACTCTTCGAGCATGCCATCATCAGCATTGCTGTCACAAATAAAAAAACGGTTTTCTTCATCTTGTTTTCGTTTTTGACGCTGCAAAGTTACAAAATTTATTCTATAAGTGAGCAAAACTCTCACAAATATTTTGTCAACTCAAAATATTACGTTACCTTTGCCAACTATAAGCAATAACTTTGAATTTAAAACTATGAGTTTAGTAATGATCCTTCAGCTCCTCATTGTGTTGGGAGCATTATGGGTGGGCAGCCGTTATGGCAGTCTTGCCCTCGGTGCTATTTCGGGTATCGGACTGGCACTACTGGTTTTTGGTTTTGGTTTGAAACCAGGTACTCCTCCTACAGATGTGATATACATCATCATAGCTGCAGTGACCTGTGCTGGTATCATGCAGGCTTCAGGAGGTATGGACTGGCTGATACAGATAGCCGAGAAGATGCTTCGCAAGCATCCCGACCGTATCACGTTCCTGGCTCCGCTGACCACATTCTTCCTCACGGTACTGGTGGGAACGGGACATGTGGTGTATACGCTGATGCCTATTATCTGTGATATCGCCTTGAAGAAAGGCATCCGTCCGGAGCGTCCCTGTGGTGTCGCCTCCGTCGCCTCCCAGATAGGTATCACCTGCTCACCCATCGCTGCTGCCGTCGTAGCCTTCGTGAGTATATCGAATGCACATGGTTTTGATGTCACCATCCCGGGAGTGCTGATGATTTCCATTCCCGCATGTCTCTGTGGACTGATGGCTGCCGCCGCAGCGAGTTACCATCGCGGACTGGACCTTGACAAGGACCCGCAGTTCCAGGAGAAACTGAAGGATCCCGCTCAGTATGAGTATATATATGGTGGTAATGCGACGACCCTTGACAAGGAGATACCGCAGTCGGCAAAGAATGCCGTCTTCATCTTCCTGGGAGCCCTTGCCGTCATCGTGTTCTTTGCCGTCTTCCAGAACACGTTGCCCGCATACGACACACTGAGGGGAATTAAAGGCGCCGACCCGTTGGTGATCAACGACAGTCTGACACTGACTGCCGACCAGCTGGTGAAGGCGAAGGTGCATGTCGAAGGCATGACAGAGATATTCTCAAAACCCCTTCCCATGAACCTCGTCATTCAGATCGTGATGATATCGGCTGCCGCCCTGATGATTATCTTCTGTAAGGCTTCCCCCAAGAAAGCAGTGGCAGGACCGGTATGGCAGTCAGGTATGGTTGCTGTTGTCGCCATCTATGGCATCGCATGGCTTGCCGACACCTATTTCTCCAACTATCTGGATGTGATACAGGTGATACTGACAGATATCGTGAAGGAATATCCATGGTCTATCGCCTTCGTGTTCTTCCTCGTGTCGGTACTTATCAACTCGCAGGGTGCCGTCGTGGTGTCCATGCTGCCCCTCGCCTACTCGCTGGGTATTGACGGTGCGGTGTTGCTGGGTGTACTCCCTAGTGTCTACGGCTACTTCTTCATCCCCAACTATCCCTCGGACATTGCGACAGTCAATTTCGACCGCTCAGGTACGACCGTCATTGGCAAATACCTGCTCAACCACTCGTTTATGATGCCCGGTCTGATCAGTGTCATCACCTCGACCATCATAGCCTATATCCTCTCAAGTATCATTTATTGATTATCAAACAATACGAGTATCTTATTTGAAAATACGAGTATCTTATTTGAAAATACGAGTATCGGATTTTTCGTTCCGATGCTCGTATTTATAAATAGTGGCATCGTATTTGACCAGTTGATGGCATTATCAAGCGGATTCACCAAGCATATACCACTCTCTATCCATAAAGTGTTTATCGTCCAATAATAGCCCAATTAGCACAAAAAGAAATGCTATTACAGTAATAACCCCACAGATTATAAGAATAATTTGTATGATAGTCATTGGTCGTCGTTATTGTCTAACAAAGGTAATTCTCCCAAAAACTTATCGAAATCACTTTGGAATAGACGGTCTTGAATGATGCGGTATTTCTCGAACTCGGTCTCTGCATGTTCCTTGGCTTCTTCTGCACTCACACTACCCGCAGTCTGTAGCACATCGTTACCACCAGCAGCAAGAATCGTGTCAATCTGCTTTGCCCAATCCTCCATGGTCATAGGTATATGCCGCTTCGCCATCCGTTCAGCCAATTCAAGCACACCATTCACCAACTGTCCCATGTCTGCCAGTTCCAACTCCTTCAGATAATTCTTTGCAATCGTCACATCAGTCTTCACAATCTTTCCATCAGGTGCATTCTCCCAATTCGTCAGTCCCATGTGCTCCTGCTCCGCATCAGCCCGTTCCACAATCAGTTCAGCAGCAGTACGCCCATGAACGGCATAGTGCATCTTATTCTGCATCATCTTGAAGAACATCCTTGTTGTAGGAGCATCCCGATTGTAGTCAATGGCAGTGGCATAGATATCCGTCAGTTTCTGATAGAACCGACGTTCAGAGAGACGAATCTCTCGTATCTCTGCCAACAGATGCTCGAAATAGTCCTCATCAAGGAAAGTTCCATTCTCCATTCGTTTCCTGTCAAGCACATAGCCACGAATGGCATAAACCTTTAGTACATTTGTTGCCCATTGCCTGAACTGAGTGGCACGGACACTGTTGACACGATAACCCACGGCTATAATTGCATCGAGCGAATAGAATAGCGTCTGATAGTGTTTACCGTCAGAGGCAGTTATTTCCATTTTGGAAACAACTGAATCATCCTTCAACTCACCAGACTCAAAAATATTCTTCAGATGCTTACTGATAGCAGGAACATTGACATCAAACAATGTTGCCATCGCCTTCTGCGTAGCCCAGATGTTTTCGTCTTTATAGTAAACCTCAACACCTTGCTCTTTCGCCTCTGCCTGAAAGATAAGGAACTCTGCTGTACTATTTCGTATTTCTCTTCGTTTTGCCATAAATTTATAACAGTATTATTTCATATCCTTTTGTTTAACATCACCTCGCAACTCACGTCATACCTGTTGTCACGAGTCACCCGCTCCTTGAACTGTACTCGCGTCTGCTCAGCCGTATCTCTTAGACTCTGTATATCTTCTTTCGTCCGGAAAAAAGTTCTAATTGCTTGTTTCTCATTTGTCAATCATTCAATTATTCTTTCACTCTCATCATTATGCTTGTCCATCTTTTTGTAAAGTGTAATTATGATCAAACTAACATTTGTTCAATTCAAATACCACTCTTGTAATAGAAAATGCCAATTATCACTATAAGCAAGACTATAATGAAGATAGAAAAAAACATGTTTTGCCTCCGTACCACATCGAACTTTGAATTGAGACGTTTTTCCTGTTCTTCCAGTTGATTGGTAATAGTATTATAGTAATTCTGTTCATTAGCTTTCAACGAATTCAAAACAGTTTCTAGTTTTCCGACCTCTGAAGTGAGTTTATTAGTTACATCATCCTTTGCTCCTGTTATGACGTTGGTCAAATTGGTAGTGGAAGAGATTATAGAAGAATTGATATTCTGACATAAGGTGTTAAGTCCATCCAAATTGGATGATAACCCTTTTATTGATACAATTATTTCATTCGCTTTTGATATTGTAATGTTAACTGAATCTACAAGAGTCTTTTCTGAGTTTGATATTGCCTGAATCACAGATAGTGATTCTTCATGAACTTGCGAAGGCAAATTCGTCACTTTCTGCAGAATATCGTTAAGAGTCTCATCTTGTTCGTCCTGTGATTCTTTTAAATCCTTGGATATTTGAGACAGAGAATCTTTGAGGAGCTGAATATCTTCAGTTGCCTTTTTTATTTGCTCTCGTAAATAATTCAAGGATTTAACATGTTCTGCCAGCTTGTTGTTTTCATCAATAAAGTTGTCAAGCGCACTTTTAGTCCCTGTTTGGAAAGTAGTCGTTGCTTGATCAACATTTGTATTAAATGCCGTAATAAGAGAGGAGCAAGTCCGCTCAATATCTGCAATTGAAGATTCCACATCTTGAACTAATGACGATTCCCTTGTCTTTAGATTATTTTCCCATGTTTTCAGCGTTACACACAGATTCTTGACAGAAACAACGTATTCGCCAACGGTCTTCTGTAACTCAGCACTTGCTCCAACTGTTTTTTCAACTTGCTCTTTTGCAGATAGCAAGTCTTGTAAATCGCTTTCAAGTTGCACTAACGCTTGGTTTATTCTTTCTTCCATTATTGTATGTATTTATTCTTTATTTTCGACAGTTCCAATTTGTGTATTTCTAAAGTAGCGAGAGATTTCAACAACTCCCCATTGTCCCTAAAGAAGTTTGAAACATTCGGGGCATTGTTGAATTTGTCAAAGATTTCTTTCCAAAAACCCTGACGGTTACTTCGTTTGCTTCGTTTGTAGAATTCAAGCATACCTGAAACATAGAATTCCTCTAGTTCATCTTGTAAAACTCGATTGTTGTTTGTACCTAAGAACATCAAACAGAAACACCCAAGTAAGTCAATTGCTGGGTTCTGATCAGTCAAAGAACGTCTTATCAAACGGACAGCGCCATAAAGATGTTTTGCATTGTCTATTTGAGTTGAACCTGCTTCTGAGTTTCTTGCAATCCACCCATTGTCTACAACCTGCATGTATTTGAATAATATCTCTGGCGACGAGAATTTTCCTTCGTCAGTTTCATCTATTAGTGAGTAATTCTCATTCGTTTCAGTAACATAACCTCTTCTGGCATACTTAGAATTGAAATAGAAAAACAAGTCATCTTTTAGGTCTTCATTTATTGCTTTCCAATCTCTACTTTCATCTACTCCATGAACACAGAAAGAAAACATATCATCGATGGCACGCTTCCTTTTTACTGCGATTTTCTCGTAAATAAAATGGGTCAGATAGCCAAGACATTTGTGGATCTCGTTATCTCCTTTGTAGGTTGGAACCTCCTCAATAATCTCAGCCGCTCTTTCTATAGTGTAATATCTGGTGAGGTATTTCTCTAAAGCCTTGTAGTAGCTACCGTCAGACTTCTTTTGTGATACGATTCTAAATCTTTTGCTATTATAATCTTGAGTGAAGTCATCAATCAATTCTATGCAACACATTCGGTAAATAGCTTTTGCAATATCCGCATATTCACCTGCATACGAAATATATGAAATAACCCTCTTGCCCACATCAACAGTTTGAAGTGTAGTTAGGAAACCGTTAATCGTATTTGTAATTTCATTACCATCATTATAGATAGCCACATCCATTTCTTTCTTACTCAACAATTGGTACATAACCTTCTTTTCAATGTACTCTCCTTTAAAGTTGTTGTTGTAGAAGAACATCACAGTTTCATAATCCGCATTTAAGAATTCATAATTCTCGCTGGTCAAGAATGGATATTTTTCTTTATATACAGAAAGATGTTCAAAATGCCCCCATCTTTCTTCTGATGGTATTTTTGCCAATTCGCAATTATCCAAATATTCACATTTAAGGCTACATGATTTTTGAAAAGTAGCATCTTTCTGTGGTTTGTCACAATTGGAACATCCATAAGAGCAACAGTTTTTTTCGAATCGCTTACAAGAATCACCGCATTGTTTACACTTTAGCCTAACAAGGTCTGATGTTTCATCACAAATCTCAAAGTCATCGATGGGTATACCTTTCTTTTTCGCCAATTCATCAAGGTCTGAAGCATCATACCATTTATCCTTGTTCGCTTTATAAAAAGGAGATTCTCGCTTTACCCTTGCGATTTTGTACTTAGAGAGCATAATGACTGACAAGGCCATACGTCTGTCACGTCCAGCACGCCCAGCCTCTTGTACAAAACTTTCCAAAGAACTAGAGTAGTTCAGATTAATAGTATAGCGTACATTAGGTTTGTCTATACCCATTCCAAATGCCTTGGTAGCTATCATCAACGGAAGACGATTGTTTCTAAACAACTCCAAGTTTGCGAAAGACTCCTCTTCCCTGCTCGAACTTTGTAATTGTCTGTTGTTTTCTTCATCATCGCTGTTGCTTCCAACAAAAGTTCCAATGTTTGTCTCCGTATGTAGTTCATTTATTCTTTCTTGGTTAGGAAATACAGCAATGCCAGTTTTATCTCTATGCGGGCAAAAAACGATTCCTCCATACTCATAATATTGTTCTACAGAAAGAAAGTTATCAGGAACAGTTACATCCAAAGACTGTAAGTCTCTGTCTGTTGCTCTTGGCCCTTCTGTATACCCCTTTGTTATTATTTGTATAGAATCTGGGGTGAGCAAATCTTTTAAATAAGTTGGCATTTGAGATATTAGAGAATCCAGATATGCTTTTTTAGTATCATAGATTGCCCACTTGTCCAACTTAATTGAGCCGTCCTGATTTTTTTGTTTAAATGATATGGGTACGGGTTCAATCTTATATTGAATTTCAAAACGGTTTGTGTCACCTTCCCTAACAATGGTTTCAGCGTCGAGGGGGAATGCTCCGTTGCCAGATAGCTCTCGTTCAACATCTGCCAGGACATCAAAAGATGCAGTTGCTGTCAGTCCAAACAATGGGATGTGATTGTTTTGTTCATCTTCTTCATTTTGTTTAGGAAGGACATACTTATAAAGATTTCTTCCAAGGTGCAAATACGAGAAGCGGAAATCATGACCCCATTCTGAAACACAATGTACTTCATCTATAACGCCATAAGCAAAATAGACTCCAGTGTCACGCATATTGCGGAGACGCTCTCTAAAATCCAAGATTGATAGTCTTTCTGGCGAAAGGAACATAAACATCAGTTCCGATTTCTCCAGCCGCTTTGACCTTCGTTCTCTTTCTTCTATTCTATATTTTTTTATTGCATAGTCACCTTGCTCTCTGATTTTTTCTGGAACTTCAATAGAAGAGTTGATATATGAACAACAATCAATGCCCGCACTGATAAGTCCGTCAAACTGATCCTTCATTAGTGAGCGAAGAGGATCAATAATCAGGGTAATACCAGGTTGCAGCATTGCTGCTATTTGGTAAGTCAGGGATTTACCTCCACCAGTTGGCAATAATCCTATAACAGACTTATATTGCAGGGCACGGCTAAGGATAGGCGTTTGTCCCTGACGGAAATCTTGCTTGCGGAACAAAAACTGCAAGAAATACCTAAGATGGCTGACGTTTTGTCCTATGTCGTCATACCGCCCTTGAGCATTGGCAATTGCGATGGGCTTGTATATAATTCTATCTGAAGTATAAATTTGTCTTTCATTTCTAT
>OCVV011283714.1_pt1 | contig 63490 bp, 44 predicted proteins | sample 1539721 | NCBI WGS metagenome assembly OCVV01 (sample SAMN02144230, study PRJEB22623) | gut metagenome | biome: sheep rumen | host: Ovis aries | place: New Zealand
TGTGAAACAAACCCTCCGGGGGATGCACACGCCGCACAGAGGAAGGCAGCTGTGCTGCCGTGCGGCGGCGCGCAAAGTCCGGTAGGCTCTCCTCAAGCTTGAGGGGATTGAGGAATTGAAGTCCGCCTGCGGACTTTGTTTTATCTCACAGTAAATTGTGTCATTTTACTGTGAAACAAACCCTCCGGGGGATGCACACGCCGCACAGAGGAAGGCAGCTGCGCTGCCGTGCGGCAGCGCGCAAAGTCCGCTTGCGGACTTTGTTTTAAAGAGATTTCTCCTTACACGCTTTTACGCTCGATCAGATTTGTTCCCACCATAATGAGAACCGGGTAGTAATTCTGGCTTTCCACTCGATAAAGCAGTCGTTCGATGGCCGTCCGCGCCATATATTTGACCGGTACGTTTATTGTAGTAAGCTGCGGATGGATATATGTACACAAAGGCACGTTATCAAAACCAACGATGCCTATTTCGTCAGGCAGTGAGAATCCCTTGTCCTGAAAAGCCTTCATTGCTCCGGCTGCGATCAGATCGTTGTCGGCAAAATAGCATTCAGCGAGTGTATCGCTGCTTTCAATTATTTTTAGCATGTCATAATAAGCCCCTTCCATGGAAGGAGTCAGTTCATGGATCACCGCGTCGGAAGAGGAATAGCTGCTGTCATGCAGCGCCTTGAAATACCCCTCCATTCGTTTGGAAAAATTATAGATCGGATATTTGGAATGGAGATATCCGGGTCGGATCTGGCGTTTTCGGATGAGATATCTGGTAGCTTCATAAGCACCTTCTACATTATTCATTGTCACAAAGTCCATTTTCTTAGATTCAGAGTATGAGTCCAGAACAACGATAGGATAGTTCAGATTCTGAAAGAGCAGGAAATCATTTTCCTTCATTTCGGTTCCAAGAAGGACGATACCGATACAATCAGACCTGAATATCCCATCCGGGGCTTCTGTCAGAATATCTGAAGCTTCCATATAAATGATCCTCAGTGAAATGCCGATATCAGAACATGCATCTCTGGCGCCAAGAATCAAAGTTTCAAAGAACTCGGTACTTCCTACGACAGCGCCATGTTTTCTGTACATAACCAGGTAAATCGTTCCGGATTTTCTTCTCCGCTGTGACAGTTTCGAAAAATCATATCCGTTAGCGTGGGCAGCCTCCAGGACCATTTTTCTGGTCCGGGTGCTTACGCCGGGTTTCCCGTTCAATGCCATCGAGACGGCAGCGGTCGAAAGATTAAGCTGTTTTGCAAGTTCTTTGGCTGTTATTGCCATAAACATACCCCCTGAATTTGTCTAATATTTAGTCGATTATAATAAGAATTTGTCAGAATTGCAATAATTAGCTTAAACAAATGAAAGAAATTAAGCTATAAAAACTTAATAATATATATTAATTAAGCACTATTTAGATTAAAATCCACTTAACCAATAAGGAGGAGGCAAAAAATATGGACAGAATAAAAATTGGTTTTGCTCCGACCCGAAGAAGTATCTTCAGCGCCCCTGACGCGGTTAAATACAGAGGTCTGACTGCGCGGAAGCTTGAAGAACTTGGAATTGATTTTGTGGATATCACAGATATCAATGAAGAGGGTCTGCTCTATGACGAGGAAGGAAGGATCAGGATAGCCGAAAAGTTCAAGCGTGAAAAGATCGATGGGCTGTTTTTCCCCCATTGCAATTTTGGAACGGAATTTGAATGTGCAAGGCTTGCGAAGGAACTGAATGTTCCGGTTCTGCTCTGGGGACCTTTGGACGAAAGACCCGAACCGGACGGAACGAGGCTTCGTGATACACAATGCGGACTTTTCGCGACCGGAAAAGTCCTTCGCAGATTCAGAGTTCCGTTTACTTATGTAACCAACTGCAGACTGGATGATCCTGTTTTCGAGCGGGGAATAAGAGATTTTCTGGCGGTCTGCAACGTAGTAAAAAAATTCAGAAATATGAGGATCCTTCAGATTTCCACCCGCCCTTACGAGTTCTGGTCAACAATGTGTAACGAGGGTGAACTTCTGGAGAAATTCAATATCCAGCTTACGCCGATCCCGATGCCTGAGCTGACGGATCAGATAAAGGCGGCAAAAAAAGAGGGAACCGAGGTAGCCAGAGTCATCGAATACTGCAGAGAGAATATGATCATACGTATAAATGAGGCTGCTCTTGAGAATGTAGCCGCTCTGAAAGTAGCGATGAACACACTGGTAAAAAAATATGGCTGTCAGGCGATCGCTATCCAGTGCTGGAATCAGCTGCAGTCGGAAATCGGAATCATGCCCTGCGCAGCTAACGCGCTTCTTAATGAAGAAGGAGTCCCGACGGTCTGCGAAACAGACATTCACGGAGCGGTCACGGCGCTGATGGTTGAAGCAGCCGCAATGGGAGAGATAAGGAGCTTTTTCGCTGACTGGACGATCCGCCATCCGGATAACCCGAACGGAGAGCTGCTTCAGCATTGCGGACCATGGCCCATATCCGTAGCAATGGTCAAACCGCAGATCACATATCCTCTGGCTTTCAAGCATCCGGGAAGCATTACGGCAGAAGCAAAACACGGACCGGTTTCTCTGGTACGATTTGATGGCGATAACGGCGAATACTCGCTGCTTCTGGGAAACGCGAAAGGAGTAGACGGTCCAAAAGGAATGGGAACGTATCTCTGGGTAGAAGTCGACAATATTAAACGTCTGGAGGCAAAGATCGTTGAAGGGCCTTATATCCATCATTGTGTGGGAATACATAAGAATGTTGTTCCTGTTTTGTATGAGGCATGTAAGTACATTGGCGTAACGCCTGATCTATATGATCCGATAGAGGAAGACGTGAAAGCTTATCTTCGAGGGGAAAACTGACAGAGTCCCTGATCAGGGGAGAAAGGCATAAAATGAACAAATTAAAAGCTAAGACTTTTGAACTCAGACAGAATGCGCTGGACATGATCATGAATGCAAAAGCCGGCCATATTGGCGGAGATTTCAGTGTGATGGATATTCTGAGCGTTCTGTATTTAAAACAAATGAATATCAGCGTTGAAAATCAGAATGACCCAGATCGGGATTACTTCATAATGAGCAAGGGCCATTCTGTCGAGGCATATTATTCTGTTTTGGCGGCAGCGGGATTTTTTGATATCGATACAGTGATCAGGGAGTTTTCTCAGTTCGGGTCTCCTTTTATCGGTCATCCTAACAATAAGCTTCCGGGAATCGAAATGAATTCAGGTTCGCTGGGACATGGTCTTCCGGTATGTGTAGGAATTGCCATCGGGGCAAAAAAGGATAACAGACCAAGCCGCGTATATACGGTCATGGGAGACGGAGAACTTGCCGAAGGCTCCGTATGGGAAGGCTTCATGGCAGGAGGACATTATAAGCTTGATAATATATGTGCGGTGATCGACCGGAACATGCTCCAGATATCAGGCGGGACAGAGGAAGTGATGAGTCATGAGGATCTGGAGGTCCGCATAAAGGCTTTCAATTGGAACGTGATCCGCGTCAATGGAAATGATGTGGATGAACTGGACCGGGCTTTTGAGGAGGCAAAAACGGTAAAGGGAATGCCTACATGCATCATTGCGGATACCATTAAAGGCTTTGGCGGCGGTGAAGTGATGGAAAACAAAGCGCCGTGGCATCACAAAGTTCCCACCGAAGAAGAGTACAGGAAAATCTCTGCGGAATTAAGCAGAAGAAGGGAGGCGGCGCTTAATGAATAATATTCCAAATCGCAAAGCAATATGTGACGTGCTCATTGAGAAGGCAGAAAAAGATCGCGACATCATGGTTCTTTGCAGTGACTCAAGGGGATCTGCTTCGATGTCTCCTTTCTTTGTGGAATTTCCGGAGCAGACTGTTGAGGTAGGCATTGCGGAGCAAAATCTTGTCAGTATTTCCGCGGGTCTGGCCAAGGCAGGAAAAAAACCTTTTGCTTTTTCGCCGGCATGCTTTATATCCACGAGAAGCTATGAGCAGGCGAAGGTCGATGTTGCTTATTCCAATACAAACGTAAAGCTTGTCGGTATCAGCGGAGGTATCAGTTACGGAGCGCTTGGAATGAGTCATCATTCGGCCCAGGATATAGCCGCGATGTCGGCAATACCTAATATGAGAGTCTATCTTCCGAGCGACCGGTTTCAGACTTCAAAACTTATAAATGCGCTGCTGGAAGATGAAAGACCGGCCTATGTCCGGGTAGGACGAAATCCGGTAGAAGATATTTATTCAGAAAATGACTGTCCGTTTGAAATGGATAAGGCCACAAAGATCGGTGATGGAACAGATCTTCTGATCGTTGCATGCGGCGAAATGGTGAAACCCTCGGTCGACGCGCTTTCGCTCCTGGAGGAAAAGGGTATCAAAGCAACGGTTTTGGATATGTATTGCGTAAAGCCGCTGGACGTGGACTCCATTCTGGAAAGAGCGTCTATGGCGAAGGCGGTCCTGACAGTTGAAGAGCATGCTCCTTTCGGGGGCCTCGGATCAATGGTATCGCAGGTTGTCGGGGCCAATTATCCCAGGAAGATCGTAAACATGACGCTTCCGGACGCCCCGGTCATCACCGGAAAATCAAAAGAAGTATTCGATTATTATAAACTGAATGCTGAAGGTATTGTCGAAAAATCAATGGAGATCTTAAATGGGTGAAAAATATATCATCGGAATTGATCAGAGCACGCAGGGCACAAAGGCACTGTTGTTTAACGCTGATGGAGATCTGGTGGCGAGAGAAGATCTGCCCCACAGACAGATCATAAATGAGCTGGGGTGGGTTTCGCATGATCCGGAGGAAATCTATAGCAATACTATTCAGGTTATAAAGAATCTGATTATGAATAATCAGATTGACAGGAAAGCAGTTGAAGGGATCGGCATCAGCAATCAGCGGGAAACAACGGTTATATGGGATAAAGAAGACGGTAAAGCGCTTGCAGACGCAGTCGTATGGCAGTGTGCCAGAGCGTCGGAGATATGTGAGAGGCAGCAGGTGAGGGATAAGGATGAGCAGATCAGGGAAAAAACCGGGATCAAACTGTCTCCATATTTTCCCGCGGCCAAAATTACCTGGCTTCTGGAAAATGTCGAGGGCGCAGCGGAAAGAGCAGCCCGTCATGAAATCTGCCATGGAACGATCGATACCTGGCTGGTGTATAAGCTGACGGGAGGAGCTTCGTATAAGACGGATTATTCAAATGCATCAAGGACACAGCTCTTTAACATTCATACACTGCAGTGGGACGAAGAAGTTTGTAAGATGTTTGGCATTGACCCGTATAATCTTCCTGAAGTATGTGACTCAAATGCATGCTTCGGTACCACTAACGCAGAGGACTTTTTTGACCATCCGGTGCCTATTCACAGTGTGCTGGGGGATTCCCATGCCGCATTATACGGTCAGGGGTGTCTGATGCCCGGAATGATCAAGACAACGTATGGGACCGGATCTTCTATCATGATGAATATCGGAGAGAAACCGGTCGTCAGCAGTCATGGTGTTGTTACATCACTTGCCTGGGGCGAAAGCGGTAAAGTGAAATATGTTCTGGAGGGAAATCTGAATTATACAGGTGCTGTTATCACATGGCTGAAGGATGATATGAACCTGATCAGATCGCCCGGAGAGACAGAAGAGCTTGCCACAAGGGCTCATAAAAATGATGAGCTTTATATTATTCCCGCTTTTACAGGCCTGGGTGCGCCATACTGGAAGTCTGAAGCCAGAGCGGCAGTTGTCGGCATGGACCGAACGACAGGAAGAGCAGAGTTTGTCAGAGCAGGACTTGAATGCATTGCTTATCAGATCACGGATATCGTCAGAGCAATGGAAGCAGATTCCGGGGTAAAGGTAAAGCAGCTTCGGGTGGACGGCGGACCGACAAAAAACGGATATCTGATGCAGTTTCAGTCAGATATTCTGGAAGCGGAGGTTATGATCCCCGATGCGGAAGAGTTATCAGGCATCGGCGCGGCTTACATGGCGGGCATCGCAATGAAGATATGGGATAAAGATATCTTTTTGAAAATAAAAAGAAAATCATATAAACCACTTATGGAATCCGGTATGCGAAAAAAGAAGTATGCTGGATGGAAAAATGCGGTAGAGAAGATTCTCTGATTTCGGACCGGATTAAGAAATCGATGTAATCGATGAGTTACTGAAAATAATAAGAAAAAGGAGAAGTACAATGAAAAAAATGAAAAAATTCTTAGCGTTATGTATGACAGGAGCACTGTTTGCGGCATCTGTAACCGGGTGCGGAGGCAGCAGCTCAGGCGGCGGAGCAACTGAGGATGCCGGCGGAAAAACTGCTGCAGCCTCTTCCTCGTCTAATGCGGAAGAAACACAGGCGGAGAGAGAAGTCCTGCCGGGCGGCGGTTCCAATATCATCTATGTAATTACGCCTTCTCACTCCAACCCGTTCTTTAAAACAGAGGCGGACAGGGCTGAAGCGACAGCAGTTGAACTGGGTTATGAAGTAAAGGTATCTTCGCATGATGATGACGCCACAAAACAGTCAGAGTTATTCGATTCTGCGATTGCCGATAAGGCAGCGGCGATCATTTGTGATAACGCAGGCGCGGATGCAACGGTAGAGGCTGTTCAGAAAGCGGCTGATGCGGGAATTCCCACATTCCTGATCGACCGGGAGATCAATAAAGACGGCGTTGCGATCTCGCAGATCGTAGCTAATAACGATCAGGGTGCAAGAGCGATCGCCGAGGTATTTGTAGAGGAGATGGGAGAAGAAGGCCAGTACGCGGAGCTTCTGGGAAAAGAGTCTGACACAAATGCGAGTGTGAGATCTAATGCGTTCCACGCAGTAATCGATGAATATCCGGATCTTGAGTGTGTGGTAACTCAGACAGCTAACTGGGATCAGACGGAAGGATATGAGAAGACTGAGACGATCCTTCAGTCGAATCCGGAGATCACAGGCATTATCTGCGGAAATGATACCATGGCTGTGGGAGCTGCTGAAGCCTGCAAAGCAGCGGGAAGAACTGATATTAAGATCATCGGCGTTGACGGATCCGACGAGGCAGCAGCTCTTATAAGAGCAGGAGAGATGACAGGTACGGCACTCCAGCAGTGTGCCCTGATCGCTGAGATGGCAGTACAGCAGGCTGATGCTTATCTGAAAGACGGAACTACAGGTCTTAGTGAAAAGCAGCTTGTAGACTGTATCGCTATCACAAAAGACAATGTAGACAACCTGCAGACATTTGTCTATACGGAATGATCCTGACCCGAATCCCGCGTCAGGTCTCGGGAGCGGGACTTGAAACAGTGTGCTGTATGAGATCATGCTGCCGTTTATGGATGCGAGACTGTGAATGGCAGCCGTGACAGGGATTACATAACAGGAAAGACCAATATAATTTTATACCCTTTTTTATCACTCCGGGCTGAGTATTAATTGATCAGATACATAATACTCAGTCCGGATAGGCTTGACAGGGAAGAAACAGAATATCTGATCATTCATTTACTTCTTCCTGTCACGTCTCTGCATATGATACGGAGCAGGGTCTCCGGTCATGAATCTGATTCCTGAGAAAAAGGAGAACATAAATGAAGAAAAAAATCATAGCCATGATGCTGGTACTTTGCATTGCAGGTCTGAGCACAGGCTGCGTAAAAATAATTGATAAAGGTACAGAGGGACAGTATACGGGTAAAGTAAAATTCGATGCCGCGGGAAGCGCGGAAGGACTCTGGGAATCCGTAGAGGCTGATATCAGCGATAATGCGGTAGAATTAAGTACGCTGCTTACAGAGGCCGGAGGCAAAATGTCAACAGTTGCAGAAAAGTATGGCGTCAATGGAAAAAATAATTTTGCCGTTAAAGGCAGCGGAATAGTAACAATTGTGGACACCTCCAAGAGTGCCGGATACATTGTAGTTGATCTGGATGATTATGACGGATCGGAAGAAATCAGGATACAGGTTGGTCCGACATTTAAAAATAAAGATGCGCTTGGCGATGCGCAGACTGTTACGTCATTCGAGGACTATACAAACCAGACAGAATGGGGTCAGGTAAAGGATGCTCTGATTGAGAATGTCAAAACGCATGTAACAGGAGACCTGGACACGGAGAATCTGGAGGGGAAAACAATTGATTTTGCCGGGGCTTTCAGTGCATCTGCCGGAAGCTCAGAGATCCAGATCATTCCAATCAGCCTGACAGTGCAGTAATTAAAGCAACAGGAGAATGAAAAAATGACAAATATGTGTAAAGAAGGTGTTTGCCTGCACGTAGAAGGCGTAAGCAAGATTTATCCGGGTACAAAGGCACTGGATAATGTTAATTTCGATCTCCTTACCGGAAAAGTAAACGTTCTGATCGGTGAAAATGGTGCCGGAAAATCAACGCTCATGAAACTGATAGCAGGAATCGAACAGCCAAGTGAGGGAAAGATGTATCTGGATAATGAAGAAGTGCATTTCAAGGATACGATCGAAGCGAGAGCACATGGTATAGGAATCATCCACCAGGAGCTGAATCTCTTTCCGAATCTGCCGGTGTATCAGAATATTTTTATGGCCCGCGAGAGAAAAAAAGGATTTGCGATGGATAACGCATTCCACAGAGAACAGGCCGAAAAGGTATTGAAACGTCTTGAACACGAGATTCCCGTCGATACGCTGGTGGGAGATCTTCGTGTCGGTCAGCAGCAGATCATTGAAATCGCGAGAAATCTGGTGGAGGATGATCTGAGGATACTTATCATGGATGAGCCCACTTCTTCGCTGTCCGAGCAGGAGGTGCAGGTGCTTTTTAAGATCATGCGGGAGCTGACAGATCAGGGGATCTCCATTGTCTATATTTCTCATCGACTCGAAGAAATCATGCAGATCGGGGATCATGTGACTATCCTGCGCGATGGAAAGTATGTGTGCGATGCGGATGTTAAAGATATAAGCGTTCCATGGATCGTAACACAGATGACAGGCGACAATAAATCCTATCCGAAAAGAGATCGGAGTGTAGACTGGAGCAAACAGGAAAAGGTTCTTGAAGTGAAGAACCTTTATCTTCCGAAGTCCGGCGGCGGTTATCTCTTGAATGATGTCGGATTTGATCTGAAAAAAGGCGAGATCCTTGGGATATATGGTCTGATGGGCGCCGGAAGAACAGAAATCTTTGAATGTATTATGGGTCTGCGTCCCGAACATACCGGCGATATCTTTCTGAACGGTAAAAAGATTGAAATCAGATCCATTGCCGATCAGATTGCAAACGGCTTTGCTCTCGTTCCGGAGGACAGGCAGAGAGAAGGTCTGGTCCAGACGATGGATATCGGCAGAAACTGCTCGCTTTCCGCCCTGCATACCTATACAAAAATGGGGTTTGTTGATTTCAGAAAAGAGGATGAGATGGTTGAAAAGGAGATCAGGGACATTCATATCAAGGTAGCCGATAAACGACTGCCGATCCTGTCTCTTTCCGGCGGAAATCAGCAGAAGATCGTCATCGGCAAAGGTATACTGACAGATCCGAAGATATTGTTGATGGATGAACCAAGCAGGGGTATTGATATCGGCGCAAAAACCGAGGTGTTTGACATTATCAATCAGTGCGCGGAACAAGGGCTGTCCATTATCGTAGTTTCTTCCGAACTGAAGGAAATTATATCTATAGCCGACAGGGTAATTGTTTTATCTAACGGAAGAGTGACCGGTGAATTCAGCGGCGATGAGATCCAGGAACAGTCACTGGTATCGTCATCATATCTTGGTCATCATAATAACGGTTGAAAGCGGCTGGATTTGTACTTTATAAACATAAAAGGAGAAAACAGATGAATAAAGCGAATAATAATTCTCTTATGATGACATTGCTGAAAGGCCGTACCTTCATTGTTTTAATAATTCTGCTGATCTTTTTCAGCATAGCTTCGCCGAATTTCATGAGTCTGAACACAGCGTTACTTGTAGGTAAGCACGTTGCGCTTTACGGAATTCTGGCTATTGGTATGACATACGTTATCATTACCGGCGGTATTGATCTTTCCGTTGGAGCGATCGTAGGTATAGCGGGAATGGTCGCCGGCTATATGATCCAGAATGGTATCACTATCGGAAACAAGACACTTTATTTCAGTATTCCGCTAGTCGTACTTATTACTGTGCTGATGGGTGCGGTGATCGGAGTTATTAACGGCCTAGTGATCACGAAGTTTAAAGTTGCGGCGTTTATCGCAACGCTTGGTATGATGTATGTGGCTCGTGGCCTTGCAAATCTTATTTCGAAGGGTGCGACATTCTCTGAGCTGAAAGGCTATGAAGGACTGGGCAATCGAGGCTGGGGATTTTTCGGTTCACGTGTACTGGGGATTCCGGTTGGTCTTCTGATCCTTGTCATAATGGCGGTCATTTTTGCGATACTGCTGACAAAAACATCGTTTGGATGGCATGTATTTGCCATCGGCGGCAATGAGAAAGCAGCAAAGCTTTCAGGCGTAAAGGTAGACAGAGTTAAGATCATGGTATATCTGATCTCCGGCGTGTGCTCTGCGATCGTAGGCATCATTGCGTCTTCTCAGCTGGCCGCATCTCATCCGGCAACGGGTGAATCCTGGGAGATGAACGCGATCGCGGCAGCGGTACTTGGCGGAACTTCAATGGCAGGCGGCGTAGGAACGATCGGGGGAACGATCGTAGGTGCGTTTGTTATCGGCGTGATTAATGACGGAATGGTAATGTGCGGTGTGTCTGAGTTCTGGCAGATGGTCATCAAAGGACTCGTGATCGTAGTTGCGGTAGTGATCGATCAGTTCCAGAGACAGATGCAGGCAAAGATGGCCCTTCAGGCAAGAAATGAAAACAAATAATGCAGCAGAGTTCAGAATGATATTTTCCTGAACTTTTCCCGATAAATTGCGTTGTGAATATAAGACAGGCCCGTATCAGGGTCTGTCTTTATTGTTTCACAGAAAATCATGACAAGTGCATATATATTACTAAAACTTCCCGTTCCATGATGAAGAGTCAGCGTCCTGACGATGTATTTTGCTTGATTAAACTGTTCAGAAATGACATGCGGGAAGTTTTTTAAACGCAGTCAGTCCCCCGTCGCTGTAGGCGGCAAGAACGCCAGAAGCGTTCTTGAATTACTTTGGGAGATACATACGCTAAGGCAGGCTGCTATCCTGCCACCCCCTTTCCCAAAAAGCCGTTTCATGATATACTCATTGAGATTTGCCCGGTTTGCCTGCAGATTATCTTTTTATGCTTAAATTCTCTTTGCAGGTGCATTCGGGCTTTACGACTTCAACTCAGTCGGAGAGTCTCCCGCCTCTGCAGGCGGCAAGAGCGGCAGAGGCGTTCTTGAATAATGGACATTACATTTTTTTGAAATGAGGTATTTTTTATGGCTTGGTACGATTCCGCTGTTTTTTATCATATTTATCCGCTTGGCATGCTTGGGGCTCCGAAGGAGAACAGCTACGGTTCGGTGGAGCACAGGCTTCGCGGACTGTTTCCATGGATAGGACATATTAAGGAGATAGGCTGCAATGCTATCTATATAGGTCCTCTTTTTGAGTCGGTGGGACATGGGTATGAGACGACTGATTACAGGAAGCTGGACAGCCGCCTCGGAGACAATCAGGATCTGAAGGAGTTTGTTGCAGAGTGTCATAAACAGGGTATGCACGTAATATTTGACGGCGTGTTTAATCATACGGGCAGGGATTTTTTTGCATTTAAAGACATCAGAGAAAACAGAGAGAATTCCCGTTACAGAGACTGGTACTGCAATGTGAATTTCTGGGGAAACAATTCTTATAATGATGGTTTTTCCTACGATAACTGGGGCGGATATGACCTGCTTGTAAAACTGAATCAAAGGAATCCCGAGGTGAAGGCGTATATCAGCGATGTGATCCGGTTCTGGGTGAAGGAATTTGATGTGGACGGAATCCGTCTGGACGCGGCTGATGTGCTGGATTTTGATTTTATGCATATGCTGCGAAATGTGGCTAATGAAGTGAAGCCGGAGTTCTGGCTTATGGGCGAGGTCATTCATGGCGAGTATTCCCGCTGGGCAAATGAGGGAACGCTGCACTCCGTGACAAATTATCACTTGCATAAAGCTCTTTATTCAGGCTGCAATGATAAAAACTTTTTTGAGATCGCTCATACGGTAAAACGGCTGTACGGAATGGGCGGCAATTCACCGGACGGTCTGAAACTCTATAATTTTGTCGATAATCATGATGTGGAGAGGATCTATTCGAAGCTTGCGAATAAGGACAATTTCTTTCCGGTACACATAATGCTCTATACGCTGCCGGGAATCCCGTCGATCTACTACGGATCGGAGTTCGGCATCGAGGGACGAAAGTTCAGAGGAGGCAGCGATGACGAGATCCGTCCCTGCCTGCATCTGGAGGATTTCGCGGATGCGGTGAAGGAGAATCCGCGGACCAGACTCATTGCGGCTCTTGGCAGGATCCGCAGGGAGTATCCGGCACTCTCCTATGGGGATTATAAAGAAGAGGCACTGACCACAACGCAGTATGTATACAGCAGGAGACTGAATGATACGACGATCATCGTGACGGTTAGTAATCAGGAAGAGGATGCCTGGGTGAAGGCGTGGAACCTGCCTGACGGAGAATACGCCGGCGCGCTGTTCGGGGAGAGGATCACAGTATCCGGAGGAGAACTGAATGTTCAGCTGAAAGGCAATTCCGGCGAAATCTGGATCCCGGCAGAGTATAACAAAGAGGAAGCTGCTTTTGATCTTGCCGGGATGGAAAAGAAGGCGAAGGAGGAAAGAGCTGCAAAGGAAGCCGCAGATAAGGCGGCACGTGAAGCGGCGGAGAAAGCCGGCAGAGAAGCGATGCGGCGCGCCGCGGAAGCAGCGGCCGGAACGGCGCAGAGAAACCCGGATGAAAAAAACGGAGAATTTACAGACGCAGCAGATCATCATGCTTCGGATGGAGCGGAAGAGTTAAATATGGCAGAACTTCTGGAGGCGCTCAACCTGATGACGATCCCCGGGGATGAGCTGATCGCCCTGATGGGAAACCGGAGCGATTACGGGCAGATGTCTGTTAAGGAGCTGCAGCTGACAATTTTATCAAAAATGGCAAAGAACGGACCGCTGAACGGCCAGATGCGCAGAAGCGTTGAAGAGAATACGCACAGGGATTCGCTTATGAACTGGGTGAAAAGCTTCAGATAAACGGATGTGGAACCGGGGACGGACTTTATTCTAATGAGGTATGTTTAATGAACGCAAATCAGATATTGAAAATATATGGGACAGATTATTTGGAAATGACGATCCGGCTTCTGGAGGAGGCGGATCTGGCGGCACAGATTCCCGGCAGAGAAGCCTGCATCGGGATCAAGCCGAATCTGGTGGTTCCGTCGCCGGCGGATTTCGGCGCAACGACGCATCCTGAGATCGTGGCGGGCATCATTGAATATCTCCATGCCAACGGTTTCGGGAATATTCTGATAGCCGAGGGTTCATGGGTGGGCGACAAGACCGCGGAGGCTTTTGAGTATTGCGGATACAGAGAACTTTGCGAGCGGTATGACGTACCGTTTGAAGATACCCAGAAAGACAGGTATCACAGTGTGGATTGCGCAGGCGTAAAGCTTAATATCTGCGACGTCGCCGGCCGGATCGATTTTATGATAAATGTTCCGGTGCTGAAGGGGCATTGTCAGACAAAGATCACCTGCGCACTGAAAAACATGAAAGGTCTTATACCGAATACGGAGAAAAGACGTTTTCACAAAATGGGGCTTCACCGGCCGATCGCGCATCTTTCGAAAGGAATCCGGCAGGATTTCATTGTGGTCGATCATATCTGCGGCGATCTGGATTTTGAAGAGGGAGGCAATCCGGTGACCAGAAACTGCATTATGGCGGCTATGGATCCTGTCCTTGTGGACAGCTATGTTTGCCGGCTTCTTCAGTATGACGTGGACGAGGTTCCGTATATACGGATGGCGGAAAAGCTGGGCAGCGGATGTGCCGATCTGCAGAAGGCCGAGATCATCCTTCTGGATAAAAACGGGAGCCGCAGTGCTTCAATAAGCGGTGAGGGAACATCTCCATATTGCGGCTCGGACGATGTAAAAGATACGGATACTGCTATGCGGCAGAGATCTGCGGCAGATGTACCGGATGAGGCACTGCCCAGAGAGCGCCGCATACTGCAGGTGTCCTATGCGGTGGATGAAGTCGATTCCTGCAGCGCATGCTACGGAAGCCTGGTGCCGGCTCTTTACCGTTTGAAGGAAGAAGGGCTTCTGGACTATCTTACAGAAAAAATTGCAATAGGACAGGGGCATCAGGGGAAACGAGGTATGGCAGGAATAGGAAAGTGTACTTCCGGATTCGAGTTTTGTATTATGGGCTGTCCTCCTGACGAAGACAAGATATATCGTGAACTGAAGGAATACCTTGAGGCTCGCAGAGATAAGGCGAAAGAGACGGCTTCGGGCACCTGATGCCCTGAAATGATCCGTGTGCGGAGGATCTCCTTCTGATGAAGACACAGAAACACATCGGAAGTAATAAAGAATGATCATATTACATACGGCGTTGACGGATCCAAACGCTGAAATAATAGAATTTTTATATAGAAGAATTGAAGATATGGAAGATTTGGATATAATGAAATAAAATAAAAAAGAAGAAGGAGACAGAAAATGATTGTTTCGATACTGTTGTTTATTGTTGGGCTTTTGTGCCTGATCAAGGGCGGCGATTGGTTTGTGGATGGCGCGACAGCGCTGGCACGAAGATTTCATCTTCCCGAGCTTCTGATCGGCGCAACTGTCGTATCGATCGGCACGACTTTGCCGGAGGTCATGGTATCGACGATGTCGGCGCTCTCGGGTCACGGAGAGATCGCCTATGGAAACGCTATAGGTTCAGTTATCTGCAACGCGGCTTTGATCGCGGCGATCACGATTGCAGTAAGGCCGGGTCAGGTGGACCCGAAGACCCTGAGAACGCCGGTTGTTTTTTTCTTTATTGCGGCGGGTATATACTGTGTAGCCGCATATGGGCTCAGTGAATTCACAAGGCCTGTCGGAATCGTCATGCTTGTCGTTTTTGTGATCTACATGGTCATGAATGTGCGTCAGATGACAAAAAATCCTCTGCCTGTTCCGGAAAAGCCGGAAAAAACAGATACTGCGGAAGAAGAGGAGATGGGCATTGGAAAAACATTGCTCCTTCTGGTGGTCGGAGCGGCGCTGATCGCAGTCGGCGCTGATCTTCTGGTGGATAACGGCACACTGATCGCACAGGAACTGGGAGTACCTGAATCGGTGATCGCGCTTACTTTCGTGGCACTGGGAACGTCACTCCCTGAACTGGTCACAGCGATCACTTCGCTGATCAAAGGACATGGAGATCTTTCACTGGGAAATATCATAGGAGCGAATATCTTTAATCTGGTGCTGGTAAGCGGAATGTCTGTCACGCTGGCACCGTTTACAGTGCCGCAGAGTTCAACGATCATGGGAATGAACTCAAGCCTGGTGCTGGAGATCCCGCTGATGATCATTATTATGCTTATTCTTACAGTGCCTGCGCTTAAGAATGGAAGACAGTATCGTTCACAGGGTATTATCATGCTGCTTATCTATGCGGCGTTTTGTATAATTCAGTTTACGATGTAAAGGGCAGATATATGTCTGAACAATACAATAAAAATGAAGATGTGATCGACAGGATGCGCCGGCTGGGGTGGAAATGCTATGTGAACTATGCAATGATCCTGATCTGTACGGCGGTCTACATATATACGGAACTGACCGGAGGCGTATACGTGGAGCATATGCTGGAACTGGGCGCATCCTACATTCCGCTTATCAGAAATGGCGAATACTGGCGGTTATTCACGGCGATGTTTCTGCATTTCGGAGCACGTCACCTCCTCAGCAATATGTTTCTCCTGTTTTTCATCGGAGATTATCTGGAACGTTATGTAGGTCATGTGAGATATATGCTGATCTATCTGGGAGGCGGCATAGCCGGAAATATTATCTCCGGGCTTCATGAGACGATGAGCGGCGAGGTATATGTAGGAGCAGGCGCATCGGGAGCAGTCTATGCGGTGCTGGGAGGACTTCTGGCGATGACTGTCCTGAAAAAAGGAAAGCCGGAAGGCCTGACTATGAGAAAACTGCTGCTTCTGATCGTGCTTATGCTGATCGTAGGTTTTCAGAACGGAGGCGTAGACGGATATGCACACTTCGGCGGCGCAGTCGGCGGTTTTTTGATCGCTTTGCTGCTGATGCTTCCGGATACTGTAAAAAAATTATCTGGATATAAAAAAGAATGAAAGGAAATAAAAAAATGAGCGATTGTATTTTTTGTAAAATTGCAGCGGGAGAGATCCCTTCCGCAACGCTGTACGAAGACGAGAATTTCAGAGTGATCCTGGATCTTGGCCCTGCGACCTATGGTCATGCGCTGATCCTGCCGAAACAGCATTATGCAAATCTTATGGAAGTAAGTGATGAGCTTGCCGGAAAATCAATGATCCTGGCAAAAAAAGTAGTCACGGCCATGACAGGACTGCTTCCCTGTGACGGTTATAACGTTGTGCAGAATAATGGTGAAGCCGCAGGACAGACAGTATTCCATTATCATGTGCATCTGATACCCCGCTATAAGAATGATCATGCGGGCATCCTCTGGAAACCGGGAAAACTTACCGATGAGAAAAGGGATGAGATCCTCGAAAAGGTAAGAGGAAAGATCAGATAAGACCTGTCTGAATGAAAACCATACTTGTTCATCTCAGTCGGGGAGTCCCCCGCCTCTGTAGGCGGTGGGGTATCACAAATTTAACTAAGTGGCGGGTGACAATCCCCTGCTGAGTTAACGCCTCCAGCGGATCGCAGCCGCGCTCAGTGGAAGGGGCTTTGCCCCGGGCGCGGCGCGGCAGGAACGCCGGAGGCGTTCCTGAATTTGCAGTAAATTTTATCAATTTTCCATGAAACAAACCCTTCGGGGGATGCATACGCCGCACAGAGGAAGGCGGCAAAGCATGCGTGCCGAAGCGGGAGGCTTCAGTATATTACTTTCGTGTGGCGTCGATGAGATCGAGGATTACGCTGACGGAATCAAGATGGCCTCCGGCTTTCATCGCGGCAATATATTTGTCCCTTGAAGAATACAGTTTATATACGGCGTCAGTCAGGCTTGCTTTTGTCAGCTCTTCCTGAGGAAGTACCATGCTGTAGCCTTGTTTTTCAAAAGACTGAGCGTTCAGGATCTGATCGCCGCGGCTCGCGTCGGCTGCGAGCGGTATCAGAAGATTCGGTTTTGCAAGGGAAGCGATCTCGCAGATCGCGTTTGCGCCGGCTCGTGAGATCATCAGATCGGCAAGAGCAAACAGGTCAGGCAGTTCATCTCTGATAAATTCATACTGAGCATATCCCACGGTGTCTTTCAGGCCGCTGTCAAGGTTTCCCTTTCCGCAGAGATGTATCACATTAAAATCTTTTAGAAGTTTCGGCAGAATCTCCCGCACGGTATCGTTTATGATGACTGAGCCCAGGCTTCCGCCAATGATCAGAATTACGGGTTTGTCGTCTGTGAAGCCGCAGAAGGCTTTTGCTTTTTCCGGGTCTCCGGAGGACAGTTCTCTGCGGATGGGCGAACCTGTAAGAACCGCTTTTCCGCGGGGGAGATTGTTTAAGGTCTCCGGAAAATTACAGCAGATCTTCGAAGCGGAAGAAATACAAAGACGGTTGGCCAGTCCCGGGGTCATGTCAGATTCATGTATGATGACCGGGATCTTTCTTTGCTTTGCGGCCCATACAACAGGAACCGTAACGAAACCGCCCTTGGAGAAAACAATGTCCGGATTCAGTTTCTTCAGTATGCTGCGAGCGTCAAATATACCCTTTGCTACTCTGAACGGATCGGAAAAGTTCTTCAGATCCAGATAACGGCGAAGTTTTCCGGAGGATATTCCGTAATATGGAATGCCCAGCTCTTCAATCATCTTTCGCTCCATACCGTTATGGGAGCCGATGTATGAAACGCGGTAGCCGCGCTCCTGCAGTCCCGGTATAAGAGCTATGTTAGGAGTTACATGTCCGGCTGTACCGCCGCCGGTCAACACAATATGCTTCATGAATATATGATCCTTTCTTATTTGCTGATCTCTCCCGATAATTATTATCTTTTAAAATTCAAAAGTCAAGCAATCCCCGGGAAGACATGGTTCTTGTTTGTAAAGAAAGTTAGTCATATAATATATATTTAAGAGAGGATCGGCTTCTCCCGCGGGAAGTGTCGGGTCATACAGAATGCGGAGCGAGATCGATTCCCGGAGAAAGGGGTGTTGGTATGAAACTGATGTTTATTGGCGCAGCACATGAAGTTACTGGCAGCTGCTATTACCTGGAAGCGGCAGGCAGCAGATTCCTGGTAGACTTTGGAATGGAACAGGGCCCGGATACTTATGAAAATCAGCCGCTGCCGGTGAAAGGTGAACAGATCGATTTTGTTCTTCTGACTCATGCTCATATCGATCATTCAGGCAATCTTCCGGCATTGTACGCGGACGGATTCCGGGGAGAGATTTTTGCCACAGCGGCGACCGCCGATCTGTGCAGCATTATGCTTCGTGACAGCGCGCATATTCAGGTATATGAGGCGGAATGGAGAAACAAAAGGGCGAAACGCTCAGGAGGCGAAATATATAAGCCCGTATATACGATGGAAGATGCCATGGGAGCGATCGGGCAGCTCCGGAAATGTCCGTACGGCAGCATGATAGAACTAAGACCGGGCATACATGTCAGGTTCGTAGACGCCGGACATCTTCTGGGTTCCGCGAGTATTGAGATATGGATAACTGAAGAAGGTGAAACCAGAAAAATAGTGTTCTCCGGAGATATCGGCAACGTCAATCAGCCGCTGATAAACGATCCTACATATATCGATGAGGCTGATTATGTAGTAATGGAGTCTACATATGGAGACAGAAGCCATGGCGAGGTGCCGGATTATGTGAATTCGCTTGCCGCTGTCATGCAGCAGACCTTTGACAGAGGGGGAGACCTGCTCATCCCGTCGTTTGCGGTTGGAAGAACACAGGAAATCCTGTATTTTATCCGGCAGATAAAGGAGATGAAGCTGATCAGCGGACATGATTTTGTGGTATATCTGGACAGTCCGCTGGCAATCGAGGCCACCTCTATTTTTGACGAACACTATGAGGATTGTTATGATGAGGAGGCAAAAGAGCTGGTCAGCAAAGGCGTCAACCCTATACGTTTCTATGGTCTCAGGACGGCCATCACCGTTGAAGATTCGAAGAATATCGAATATGATGAAAGACCAAAGGTTATCATTTCTGCCAGCGGCATGTGCGAGGCCGGACGTATCAGGCATCATCTGAAGGATAATCTCTGGCGCAAAAACTGTACAGTTCTTTTCGTTGGATATCAGGCGGTCGGAACCACGGGACGGGCGCTGGTAGAAGGAGCCGAAAAAGTCAGATTATTTGGAGAGGATGTGATCGTAAACGCAAACATTATGGTACTGCCGGGCATAAGCGGTCACGCTGATAATACGGGACTGATGAAATGGGCGTCTGCTTTTACACGCAAGCCAAAAAAGGTGTTCGTCTGTCATGGCGAGGATCTGGTGACGGAGATTTTTGCGGAACGCCTGAAAAAAGAACTGGGATATGAAGCTGTGGCTCCCTACAGTGGTACGGTCTATGATCTGATGACCGGTGAAGCAGCAGAAGAAGCAATGCCTGTTCCGGTGAAAAAGAAAAAAGCGGCGGCACGGAAGGCGACCAGCATATTTGCCAGACTCGTTGCGTCCGGACAGAGGCTTATGGATGTTATTTATAAAAATGAAGGAAGTCCGAATAAGGATCTGGCGAAATTTGCTTCCCAGATAGATGCTTTGAGTGATAAATGGAACCGCTGAGGGGACTTGTGAAGAAACTGTACAGGGACCGGCGAAGAGCTTTTTTGAGAAGCAAACCACAAAATAAACGGAAGTTCCCGGGATCTGCAGACGGAGCCTTACAGGAAAGGAAGGAAAATCAAAAAATGGAATTAATAGGAATCATTGGAGCGATGGACCAGGAGGTGCGTCAGCTGGCGGATGAGATCGTCGGAAAGACAGTTTTAAAAAAAGCAGGAATGGAGTTTATTGAAGGCGAACTTTGCGGCAAGCAGGTCGTTGTCGTTGTATCCGGTATCGGTAAAGTCAACGCCGGAATATGCACACAGATCCTGGCAGATGTGTTCGAAGTGGACTGTGTAATAAATACAGGCGTGGCGGGAAGTCTTCGAAATGAGATCAATATAGGCGATATAGTAGTATCCACGGATGCGGTGCAGCATGATATGGATGTTGTTTCTCTGGGATATGAGCCGGGACAGATACCCGGACTGCCGTCACTGGCGTTTAAGGCTGATGAAAAACTAGTCGAACTGGCCTGTGAAATATGCAGAAAGGAAAACCCGGATATTCAGGTATTCAAGGGAAGGGTAGCCAGCGGTGATCAGTTTATTTCAGACAAGGAAACAAAGGACAGGATCATCGGAACCTTTGACGCGTCCTGCGCGGAAATGGAAGGCGCTTCGATCGCACAGGCGGCTGTTTTAAACGGCATCCCGTATGTGGTGCTTCGCGCGATCTCCGACAAGGCTGATGGCAGCGCACATATGGATTATCCGGCCTTTGAACAAATGGCTATCAAACATAGTATCAATCTGGTACACGGAATGCTCCGCAGTTTGTAAAGCTTAAGCGGGTAATTGCGAAACTAAGGAAGAGAAATTTGTGTGAATCGTTACAGAATTTCCCAACCACATGGAATTTCATGATCAGACTGTTCAGAAATGGTATGTGGGAAGTTTTCGTTAAGTAGTTAAATATCAGAAGAAAGAAGAATAACAAAGTCCGCTCGCGGGCTTTGTTATTCTTCTATGATGTGCAATTCCAGAAAATCAAAGTCCAGCTGTTCTATAAAATTATCCTGACGGAACTGTGTTTTACCGCTGCGTTTGAATTCTTTAATATTACGTTCCAGCCAGATCGGGCGGGAAAGGTCGAATTCGTAGCAAATAGTGTCCAGCGCATGAAAGATTTTATGTGTTCTGGTATCGTCAGAATCATCCTCTACGGTCATATCGCGAAGCAGGTGATTATCTTTTATTATTTTTCCCCAAATCCGAAACATATTTTTTCCTCCTGAATAAATCATTGAAAGCACTGCCTGCTCATTTTCGGGCGGAGCCCGGGACAGGACGCAGATACTTACAGATATGTCCGTTGTATGACGTTGGGATCCCGGCATCATATTATACATGAGGAGAAAGAAAAAATCCATGTGAAGTGATCGGAAATAATGAAATAAGATTAAAGTGTAAAAAGTCCCTCTTTCACACAATTTCCCGAACTCGTAGTTTTGACACCCGAATCTGAAATAGAAAAATCGGGACTTGAGTTGACGGAAAAAAAGAAGGGTTGAATGGTTAAGACAGCATATGGGATGAAAAACAAATAAAAAAACTAAAAATAAAAGAAAAAAATAAAAATAGATTGACAAATTGAAGGGGCTGTGCTAATATATGACCAAATAAAACAACTCGCATCTGTTTGAGAAAGAAAATCAAACAGATCGTGGGACGGAGGTATATACCAAAGGTTTTACCACCAGTTGTTTAATATCAATATGAAAGTGGTATTGCACAGCAGTTCCCGCAAGAAAGACCTTTTATAAGTGAGAAAAAAGGAATCGGTCTCCTGACTCAGAGTAGTGGGACCATGAAATGAAAGGTAATATGAGCTGGCAATTCATATTGATCAGTACCACAGATATGAAAAACTTTTCCTTGCATTATTTATACGATGATCGGGAAAAATCAAAACACCGGATTTCGATTCGGCAGCTGATAGAATAGATCATGTACGTATAGATAACGGAAATGGATTTTCTTATATGAATTTCGAAATGCTTCAGAAAACGAGAACAGGAGCGGAAATAATTTAATAGTTGGATTTAATGTCAATTAGATTCAATTACTAAAAAGATCTTAAGTTACATGGAAAGAACATCCCAAACAGAAATTTATATTTCTGAAATAAAGATCCTCTTGAACGTGAAAACCGGATCACCGTAAATGAAACTCATCTGCAGCACGAGAAACAAATATCTGAAAATACTTTAAAACATATCCCGTGAAATATGATTTTTGAGTTTGACATATCAAAAACAAACATATGAACTTTCTAAGTAATCATAAAGTACAGAAAGGACAATATCCTAAATTAAGATAAATATCAAAGATAAGTATCTCAGAAAAGATTGACATCTTAAAAAGGATAACGATCCGGAAAAGTACAATGAATACGATGCAGGAATGGAACCCGTAGAATCTCTCCTTATTGAAAGAGAGGAAAGAAAAAATTGAATAAAGAAGCTCATTAGGCAGCCGTTTTGTCAGAAAAGAGTTAACAGAAGTTAACAAAACTGATGAAGCGGCTGTCGTATTTTTGTGTCATAGGATTAAAGTGTCAAATTCTATGAAAACGAGCGGATTTGGGACGTTTCTATGAATATGGGTTGACAAAAATGTTACATATAAGTTACAATCGCCGGCGAAGCGATGTATATAAAATGTCATTTTGAGAGGCAGAGTCTTTCATTGTATGTACAGCGCAGAAAGGGAAGTCTGATCTTCCCCATCCGATCTCGGGAAGGAAAAGCCATGCGTTGGGATGAAAAGGATATTATTTATGAAGACAGGGACATTCTGATCACCTACAAGCCTGCGGGAATGCCGGTGGAAAGCCGGAGGATCGATGTGCTGACTCTGGAGAGGTGTCTGAAAAACCGATTATACGCCAGACAGGGGTCGGGAAATGTTTATCTTTCTGCTGTCAATCGTATTGATCAGGTAGTGGAGGGAATAGTCCTTTTTGCAAAAAACAAAAGGTCTGCGGCAGCATTGTCAGAGCAGATGAGAAAAAATGAGATAGAAAAAGTCTACGTGGCGGCAACCGCGTCGGAGGTTTCTGAAAAAGAAGGAGAACTGCTGGATTATCTGGTGAAAGAAAAAACAGGAAACCGATCCAGGATCGCCGGAAAAGATGAGGCGGGCGCAAAGAAAGCGCTTCTGAATTACAGACTGCTGGGAACGGATGATCAGGGGAATTCGCTGATCAGGATACGGCTTCATACAGGAAGACATCATCAGATAAGAGTTCAGATGGCAGCGGCAGGCATGCCTCTTGTGAACGACAGAAAGTACGGAGCAGGTGCTGTTTCGGAAGGCGGCAGAGAATACAAAGGTGCTGCTGCAGGGATCAGCAGAGAATCTAAAGGTTTTCCTGCAGGGGCCGGCAGAGAATTTAAAGGTTTTGCAGCGGGGAGAGGTGGAAATACGGAACAGGATTTTCCGGCACTTTGTGCACGGGAAATATCGTTTATTCACCCCGCTTCGAAAAAAAGAATGCATTTTGAAATAATACCGAGGGGAAAAGTTTTTTTAAATTTTATTGGATTATTTCAATAACGTGAATATAATAGCAGTTAGATGTGACACACTGCTTACAGAAAAAACAAAGGAGAGAATCATGCAGTCCAAAAAAATACTGGCAGCAATGATGGCGTTTCTGATCCTGGGCCAGTCAGGCTGCGGCCAGGCAAACGCCGGGGCTGCGCAGTCTGCAGCTTCATCTTCGGCGCCGGCGGCAGGGACCGAGGCGGTTTCCGAACAAACGGAAGCGGCAAACAGTACGGTATCATCTTCTTCTGCGGTAAGCTCATCTTCCGCAGTGCAGGAGGAGATAAAGAAAGAAATTATTTTGCCGGATGGCCAGGAACTGAAATTTGATTATACCGCAGTAGACGGGATCAAAGCTGAAAAAGGCGCTGTTGTCGCGGTTATCGTGAAAAAACAGAATAATATTTTCTATCAGGAGGTAGAAAAAGGGGCCCGGCGTGCTGTCGATGAGCTGAACGAGAAGCTGGGATATAAGGGAAAGGATAAAATATCAATGGTCTTTGCGGGCGCGGACGATTCTACAAATCTGGACGACCAGATCAATACTATTGATACGATACTTCAGGAGAATCCGGCAGCTCTTTGTCTGGCTGCGATCGATATGAATTCCTGCACCGCGCAGCTGGAGACTGCCGCGGACAACGCCATTCCGGTCATTATTCTTGATTCCGGCGTGGACAGCGATATGGTGACAGGAGTGTGCGCAACGGATAATTACAGCATGGGCGGAGAAGCCGCGGAAAAAATGTGCGAGGGTCTGGACGATACGGGAGAAGTCATCGTCGCATCTCATCTTACTCTTTCGGAAACAGCTTCAGAGAGAATCAGAGGATTTACAGACAAAATGAAAGAACTAAGCCCCGGTATAAAAGTGGTGGAAGTGGCGCCCGAAGACGAGGAAGAAACTCTGAAGAAGATGCTTGATGACGCGATAACCGATAATGAAGATGTCAAAGGCATATTCTCCGTGAATATTGAGTTTTCAGATGACATTAAAGATTTTTTGGCTGAGGAAAAAAACGGGGGGGATATCCGTCTGATCAGCATTGACTGCAATGCGGCAGAGAAAAAAGCGATCGAAGAGGGAAAGCAGTACGGGGCTTTGTGTCAGAATCCATATACTATGGGTTATGTGGCAATCACATCGGCACTGCATGCTGCGGCAGGTGAAAAGATCGATCAGCGGATCGATACCGGCTATATCTGGGTGGATGCAGCTAATATTGATGCTCCTGAAGTTGCAGCATATATGATCGATTGATCTCAGTGTGAGAAGCCTCCTGCTTCTTAAGCGGCAAGCTATGACTAGCTTGTCTCACTGCGAATACAAAGACTGAAAGACACCGCCGGGAACGGCGGTGTCTTTCGGTTTTATCCCAGTGTAAGAAGACCCCCGCTTCTTAAGCGGCGCGCAAAGTCCGGTTCGCCGGAGAATAAGTTCGAGCACGAAAGCGTTATCCCGGAAAAGGAAAAAACTTTTTTTCGAAAGGATATTGCTTGTTTTCATTTAAGCTATTACAATAAACTATTAGTTAGGGGCAGTATTGGTTCTCGATTTGATAAGGGGAGCATCGGGGATGAAATATATACGAAATAGAGTTTTAAGATTTATAATTATTGCCGTGATCATTGCCGCCGGCATTTTTTTTATTGCAAACAGATATAAGGAGCGTGAATCTACGGATATTACGGATTTTTCCGCACCTTCCATACCGATCATGTATATGAACTATAACGGAGCGTCGATCAATAGAATGTTCGGATATAAAACCGAGACGACGACTGCAACGGAGAGGGAGAGTCTGACGCTTCTTCTTTCTGACAGGATGCTGACAGTGCAGGTAAACCCGTGCGGCAGGGAAATCGATACATTAAGCTATGAATTGACGTCTGTGATGGACGGCTCTTTTGTGGAGAACGGTACCGTAAGCAATTTGCAGGAGGATGAGTCGGGAATGCTCTCTTCCAGCTTTACGATTACGACGCCCATACTTATGGACCAGGAGTACAGTCTGAAATTCATCATGAAAACAAAGGGCTCTGACGCGGATCAAAAGACCGGTGAAGAAGGATCGGATGAAAATGACGATTCAGAAGAAGCTTCGGCAAAAAAAGATTCGGATTCGCAGACTTATTATTACTATACACGGGTGATTCAGCAGACGGGAACGAATCTGACGGATTATCTGAATTATGCGGGCGCTTTTTACACTAACTGTCTGGATAAGGATCAGCAGGAGACGATCGCAGGAAGCATTGAGACTAACGAGACAAATAACAGCAGTACGAATTTCAACGATGTAAATATAGAATCAAACATCGACATGGTCACATGGGGAAATCTGGATCCTGAGCTTTATATGGGAGCCGTTCCGCAGATCAAAGAACTGAATGATGAGACTGCCAGTATCGTGATGGACTATGTGATCACATCCGTAAACAAGAAGGATCAGACCGAGTATTATCACGTTAAGGATTATTATCGTCTTCATAACAATCAGGGCGTAATGGCCATGGTGGATTTCGAGAGAGATGTGGAACAGATTTTTGATCCTTCTCTTCCGGTGTATACGGAAAGCGGTATTAACCTCGGCGTTCGCAGTACGTCTCTGGAGTATGTTGCGAGTGATAATGATCAGTATGTGGCGTTTGTGACAAACGGAGAGCTGTGGCTTCTGGATGACGCTGATCATGGTACCGTATGCCGGGCGTTCAGCTTCCGCAGCGGAAGCGGAATTGATGAACGGTCGATCAATAACAGCCATGACATCAAGGTCTGCAGCGTTACGGATGAGGGCAGAGTTACCTTTATTGTATACGGTTATATGAACAGCGGTGATCATGAAGGAGAGACCGGAGTTGTCATTTATACATACACAGCGGAGGATAACATGCTGCGTGAGCAGCTGTTCATTCCGGTTGAACAGAATTATGAGTATATGAATTACTACCTTTCATCTCTGACGAACGTCAGCGATAACGGAGTGATCTATATGTATACGGGAGAGACTCTTCAGACGATCGATCTGGAGACAGGCAAGGCAGAGACGGCGCTTGAAAACATGAATACCGAGTGTTTTGCCACCTCTGACACCCAGAATTACGCGGCCTGGATGAATGAAATGGATCCTTACCATTCTTCGAATATCACGGTATTCAATGTGAAGACGGGAGAAGAGCGTACGATCAGCGCGGCGGAAGGCGAAAAGATTAAAATAATCGGATTTTACGGAGAAGATCTGGTCTACGGATATGCTGCCGACGGAGATATCATCACCGACGGTGCAGGAAATACGGTTTTTGGAATGAACCGTATCTGCATTGAAACAATGGAGGGTGAGATGCTGAAGGTCTATCAGAAAGACGGGGCTTATATCACCAGACTTTTGTGGACGGGAGATCATCTGGAACTCGAGCTTTCCACCAGATCGGAGTCCGGCTTTACATACTATGGAAGCGATCATATAGTAAGCAACACAGGCGGAGAGAAAAACGATATCTCTGTGGTGACCGAGAAGGATAACCGCTGCAGCCAACAGGTAATACTGCCGTTTATGAAGGGCAGCAGCAGTTCGTCTGTCGTCAGCAAGGTATCCGACTATACGATCAACTACAAAAAAAAGACTGTAGATATGAGCATTCCGGCGCTGGCGGAAAACCAGTATCTGGTATATTATAACGGAGGCCTCCGGCGGATCGATACCATGGTGAATAACAGCATCCACGCGGCCGATGAAAACGGCGGCATCGTTCTGGACGGACAGCAGAAATATGTTTATGAACGCGGCAACTGGCGTCAGACGATTACCCTGGAGCCGGAAACGCTGCCGCAGGAGCTGCTGGATCCCGTGCTGGATACAGAAGTCATTCAGAGCGTGCTGGGAAGCGGGTATAAGGTGATCAATTATACGGGCTGCTCAATCGAGAGTATCCGCTATCAGATCAGCCGCGGTTATCCGGTCGTTGCGAAGTATTCCGAAGACAGGACTGTTCTGCTTCTGGGCTATGACAGATGGGACAATTTATGGTATTATGACGTCGGACTGGGCGAGGTGAAAGCCATCGGAGATATTGACGCTGCAGCCATTTTCGGAAGCATGGGAAATGTGTTCGTAAGTTATATACGTACAGATGTGACTTCCGCGGAAGCAGAGGCAGCACTGGATGCGGCAGATTCAGGGGAAGCCGCGGCTTATACGGAGACCGCATCATCCGAAGAGAACGGAGACGATGCTTCAGATACAGAAAGCGATGCTGAACCGGATTCCGAGCCAGGTCTCGCGAGCGAGCCTTGAATTCTAAAAAATATAGAAGGAGATCATAATAATGGAACAATTGACTACTGTCAGAGAAATTTATAAAGAAAGAGAAAAATACCTGGATCAAAGTGTCAGGGTCGGCGGATGGGTGAGAAGTGTCCGCGATTCTAAAACTTTCGGTTTTATAGTGCTTCATGACGGAACGTTTTTTGAACCGCTTCAGATAGTATACAGCGACAAGCTGGAAAACTTTTCTGAGATTTCTTCCATGAACGTAGGAGCAGCGATCATCGTCACGGGAACGCTGGTAGCGACGCCGCAGGCGAAACAGCCCTTTGAGATCCAGGCTGACGAGGTAGTTATAGAGGGAGATTCCGCTCCGGATTATCCGCTGCAGAAAAAACGCCATACAAAAGAATATCTCAGAACGATCACACATATCCGCCCGAGAGCAAATCTTTTCCAGGCGACATTCCGTGTCAGGTCACTGGCGGCATATGCAATTCATAAATTCTTTCAGGAGAGAGGGTTTGTTTATGCACATACTCCCATCATAACGGGAAATGACGCAGAGGGCGCCGGCGAGATGTTTCAGGTTACGACGCTGGATCAGGATGAGCTTCCGGTGGCAGAGAACGGCAAAGTTGATTATTCCAATGATTTCTTTAAGAAAAAAACAAGCCTGACAGTCAGCGGCCAGCTGGACGCGGAGACTTTTGCGCAGGCGTTCCGCAAGGTATATACATTCGGACCCACTTTCCGTGCGGAGAATTCGAACACCACACGTCATGCTGCCGAATTCTGGATGATCGAGCCGGAGATCGCATTTGCGGATCTGGAGGATGATATGGAACTGGCAGAGAGCATGCTTAAGTTTATTATCCGATACGTCATGGAGCAGGCACCCGAAGAGATGGAATTCTTCAATAAATTTGTAGATAAAGGACTGAAAGAAAGACTGGATCATGTGCTGAATTCTGATTTTGGCCGTGTGACGTATACGGAGGCTATAGAGATCCTCGAGAAAAACAATGACAATTTTGAATATAAGGTAAGCTGGGGAAGCGATCTTCAGACTGAACATGAGAGGTATCTGACAGAGCAGGTATTCAGGAAACCGATCTTTGTGACCGATTACCCGAAGGATATCAAAGCATTCTATATGAAACAGAATGACGACGGAAAAACCGTGGCTGCTATGGACTGCCTCGTTCCGGGAATCGGAGAGATCATCGGTGGAAGCCAGAGGGAGGAGAATCTCGAGAAGCTTGAAGCCAGAATGAAAGAGCTTGGCATGGAGATGGATGAGTACAGATTTTATCTGGAGCTTCGTAAATACGGAACGACACGCCACGCAGGTTTCGGCCTTGGCTTTGAACGTTGCGTGATGTATCTGACCGGCGTGGACAATATCCGTGACGTGCTTCCATTCCCGAGGACGGTAGGAAAATGTGATCTCTAACTCAGATGGGGAGTTCCCCGCCTATAGGCGGCAAGAACGCCAGAGGCGTTCTTGAATCCCCCGTCTGGCGGATCGCAGAGGAAGACGCACAAGTGCGTCGCACAGCTCGCGCGCGATCAGAGATCGCGATTGAAAAAACGGAACGAACCTCCGTCCCCGGTTCCGTGTTACATCATCCGGAGGACGTCTTCGAACGGCATTGTTCCGCCGAAGAGATCCAGCGCGCTGCCGATAGTGACGTTAAGCCTGTCTTTTCCAAGGTTTTTCAGCTGCTGAAGATCCTTGAAACTGCCGATGCCGCCTGCGTACGTGATCGGGAACGAGGAGGAACCATCGGGCCGAAAATCCGAAAGGAGCGAAACAAGAGGTTCTTCAATACCGTTTTGTTTACCTTCCACATCCGCGGCATGGATCAGGAATTCATCACAGTAGGAGGAAAGCTCGGTCAGGGTATCGAGGGAGATCTCCACATCAGTGAATTTCTGCCAGCGGTCGGTGACGATATAATAACGATCATCTTTTTTTCGACAGCTAAGGTCAAGTACCAGATGCTCTCTGCCTGCGGCGGAGAGCATTTTTTTCAGCCTTTCAAAGCTGATCTTTCCGTCTTTAAAAACATAGGATGTAACGATGACGTGACTTGCGCCGGCCGTAAGAAATTCTTCGGCGTTGCTGTCATTGATCCCGCCGCCGGCCTGAAGGCCGCCGGGCCATGCGGAAAGCGCGTCAAGGGCGGCTTTCTTTGTGGCCTCATAATACGGCGAGGAGGCAGGATTGAGAAGGATCACATGACCGTTTTTCAGATTGTATTTCTGATACAGGCGGGCATAGAAAGAGGCGTCCTGCCCGGAAACAAAATTTTCATCGGCGATGTCGCCGGCGTCGCGAAGACTTCCCCCTACTATCTGTTTTACTTTTCCGTTATGAATATCAATGCATGGGCGAAACTGCATCTGCAGACCTCCTTTTTAGGAATATGATCAAATCAGTGATTGTGAAAGCAATTATATATGCCGGACGCTCATAATTGCAAGAATAAAAACAGGGGACGGAGTTTTGTTTCACCCGGCGCAGCTCTGGCTGCGCCGGCTGTGAAACGAAACTCCGTCCCCTGTTTCATATGCCGGGAATTATACGGCAAGGAAGAATTTGATCAGGAACAGTATGGAGATAATATAAGTTACAATGGAAATCTCTTTTGCTCTTCCTGTGAATACTGCGATAACCGTGTAGGAGATCAGACCGATACCGATGGCGTGTCCGATGGAACCGGAGATCGGCATTGCGATCAGCATGAGCGCAACAGGTACGCACTGATCGATCTCATCGAATTTAACCTTGCTCAGTCCGGAGATCATCAGGACGCCGACATAGATCAGCGCGGATGATGTAGCGGCTGCAGGAATGATAGCGGCGATCGGAGAGATAAACATACATGCCAGGAACAGAACGCCTGTAGTCAGGGCTGTAAGACCTGTACGTCCTCCGGCCTCAACGCCTGAAGCGGATTCTACGAATGTGGTAACTGTGGAAGTACCTGTGCAGGCACCGCATACAGTACCGACAGCATCTGCCAGAAGTGCTTCTTTCATGTTTGGCATTTTTCCGTTTTTATCTACCATGCCGGCGCGGGAAGCAGTTCCGACCAGAGTTCCGATCGTATCAAACATATCGATCATGCAGAATGTAATGATCAGAGTAACAGCCGTGAACCAGCCGATGCGGAAGAAATCAGTAAAGTCAAATTTGAAAAATGTCAGATTTACCATATCTTTTACAGGCGGAATCCAGCTTGCGGTTGCAAGTGACGCGAAAGGATTTGCGCCGAGGAATACGAAATCGCCTACCCAGTAAATAATGGAAGCGGCGAGCATTCCCAGAAGAACTGCGCCTTTCACATTGCGTTTGGCAAGGATGACGATAATAAAGAGTCCTACAAACATGGTAATTACTGTAAGTATCATTGCAGGATATCCGTCGGCCATCTGAGTCTTGGCAACGCCGGGTGTAAGTGCGCCGAAGAAGTCACGCATTACATAGAAAGGACCGCCTTCAGCAGAGTAAATACCTACGTTAGAACCAAGACCGATATTCATCAGCATCAGGCCGATGGCGGGTGAAATGCCCAGACGTACGCCAAGTGGGATAGCGTCTACTATCTGCTCACGTATATTGAAGACGGACAGAATGATAAATACGATTCCCTCGATCAAAATGATACACAGCGCCGCGCGGAAGCTTTCGAGATATGAAAGACCGGTAATGGCGACAATGTTTCCGACAACTACAGCGAAGAAGCTGTTCAGTCCCATGCCGGGAGCCATGGCGAAGGGCTTGTTTGCCGCAAAGGCCATAACAAACATACCGATGGCGGAGGCAACGCAGGTAGCCATGAAAACGGCGTTCCAGAGCTCGCCGCCTTCAGCGCCGAAGTTCGTCAGAAGATTGGGGTTCAGGGCAATGATGTAAGCCATTGTCATGAAGGTGGTAAGGCCGGCCATGATCTCTGTACGGACGTCGGTACCATTTTTTGAGAGCTTAAATAGATTTTCCATTTTGGTAGGAACCTCCCTTTCCTGATTGAATTGTTTATAAAAAATTTATACTTCCCATATTAATGGTTCTCCGTTCCAAAAGCAAGAAAAACGTTGCACTTTAAAGTGTTTACAGATATAATGTTTATTGACTTTGTCAAGATATTCAGCAGAAATTGAAGGTGACATGGTCTGCGATTGCCGGCGATGCCAGGGACATAAAGTAAAGCGACAGAAATAACAGGCGTGTGGTTTTGCTGCAGACTATGAATATTGAGGCATTTATTTCAGTGAATTATATAGTCTTTGATCTGGAGTGGAATCAATGCCCTTATGGGAAAGGGCATGAAAATAAGAAACTTCCGTTCGAAATTATTGAGATCGGCGCAGTAAAACTGAATAATGACCGTGAGATAGTAGACACTTTTCACCGTATGATCAGACCTAAGGTGTATAAAAAGCTTCATTACAGGACAAGAGAGATCGTAAATCTGACGTCGAAAGATCTGCAGAACGGGACTCCTTTTCCGATAGCGGTGAAGGAATTTCTCACCTGGTCCGGCGGAGATTCTGTTTTCTGCACCTGGGGGAGCGTAGATCTGACTGAACTTCAGAGAAACATGAAGTTTTACGGCGAGCTTCATATGCTGAAAGGCCCGTTCCATTATTATGATGTACAAAAGCTGTTTGCAGTGGAATTTGAGACCATGAAAAGCAGACGGTCTCTGGAGTACGGCGCGGATTATCTGCACCTGGAAAAGAACAAAACTTTTCACAGAGCGCTTTCCGATGCCTGGTATACAGCTGAGATATTTCAGAAGATCGATATCAATGTGGTTCTTGCCTATGATTCGATCGATTCTTATCAGAATCCGAAGTTAAAGACGGAAGAGATCCACATGGTCTATAACGGCTATTCCAAATACATTTCCCGCGAGTTTCCCACGAAAGAGGTTGCGATGATGGATGCGGAAGTAAAGGCATCTTATTGCTGTCTGTGCGGAAGAAATTCCAGGAAGAAGATCCGGTGGTTTTCTGCCAGCTCGAAAAACTATTACTGCATGGCCGTATGTCCGGTCCATGGATATATGAAAGGGAAGATCCGCATGAAGCATAATGACGACGGCGGACTTTATGTGGTAAAAACGATCAAGGTCAGCAATGAGCGGGAACTGGAAATGATTCGCGCGAAAAAGAATGAATTACGCGAAAAACGCCGTAAAAAACGTCATCAAATGGCGGCTACATCTTGACAAAAAACAGGATGTATTTCTATACTAATACACCAAAGAAGAACGTCATTTTTATGGCGTGCAAAAAAAGAAGATACACATTAATGAAATGAATCGCGCCGGAAAGATCCGGCGGGATTGATTTTCGTGTATGTTAAACCTTATCGAAGGGCCTGCCTGCCGGCTTTGCCGGAGAAATATTCTATCCGGCATCGGAGGAAATTTCCCGCGGGAAAAGCGTCCGGGTAGCAAAAACAACTTCGGAGGATCACATGTCCGCGCAGACGGCGACAGGCATGCGCTGTGCGCGCCGCGGCAGGAAAGGGAGAGCCTTCCTGATGAAAAACAGTGATCCGGAGGGAATATATCGCGGCGGATGATTTAAGGCGCAGAAATATCAGAGGGCAGCAGAAGAAGAGACCGGATACAGGAAAAGGATATCGATGACGCCGGAAAAAATGGTGATAAAATAGCAGGAGGAAGCGATGTATCAGAAAGTAGATACGAAAGCCAATTTCGTTGATCGGGAAAAAGATACCGAGAAATTCTGGGAAGCCGAACAGATTTTCCAGAAGAGCATGGAGCAGCGCGAGGGATGTCCTCGCTATACATTTTATGACGGACCGCCTACAGCGAACGGTAAACCGCATATCGGACATGTTCTCACCCGCGTGATCAAGGATATGATCCCGAGATATCGCACAATGAAGGGATATCAGGTGCCGCGTAAAGCAGGCTGGGATACACATGGACTGCCGGTAGAGCTTGAAGTTGAGAAAAAGCTGGGACTGGACGGAAAAGATCAGATCGAAAAATACGGTATTGAACCGTTTATCAAAGAATGTAAGGAAAGCGTCTGGAAGTATAAGGAAATGTGGGAGAAGTTCTCCGCACAGGTAGGCTTCTGGGCAGATATGGACGACCCGTATGTTACATATGAAAACGACTTCATCGAGTCGGAGTGGTGGGCGCTTAAACAGATCTGGGACAAAGGTCTGCTTTACAGAGGATTTAAGATCGTGCCTTACTGTCCGCGATGCGGCACGCCGCTTTCGGCGCAGGAGGTGGCCCAGGGATACAAGACCGTAAAAGAAAGATCTGCCGTTGTACGTTTCAAGGCAGTCGGTGAAGACGCATATTTTCTGGCGTGGACCACAACGCCATGGACGCTTCCGTCCAATGTGGCTCTCTGCATGAATCCGGACGATACATACTGCAAGGTAAAATGTATCGACGGTTATACGTATTATATGGCGGAGGCGCTTCTGGATAAGGTGCTCGGACCGCTGGCAGAGGAAGGACAGAAAGCGTACGAGATCCTTGAAACATATAAAGGAAAGGATCTGGAGTATAAAGAGTATGAGCCGCTGTTTGACTTCGCGGGAGAATGCGCGGAAAAAACAGGAAAAAAAGGTTTCTACGTCATGGTCGACGACTACGTAACAATGTCTGACGGTACAGGTATCGTACACTGCGCGCCTGCTTTTGGTGAAGACGATAACCGTGTATGCTCCGGATATGACATGCCGTTCCTGCAGTTCGTGGATTCCAAAGGAAACATGACAAAAGAAACTCCTTATGAGGGAACTTTCGTAAAGAAAGCGGATCCGATCATCCTGACGGATCTGGACAAGGAAGGAAAGCTGTTTTCGGCGCCTAAGTTTGAACACGATTATCCGCACTGCTGGAGATGTGATACGCCGCTTATTTATTATGCCAGAGATTCATGGTTCATAAAAATGACGGCAGTCCGTGACGAGCTTTTGAAAAACAACGATACCGTAAACTGGATCCCGAAGGGAATCGGCGAAGGCCGTTTCGGAGACTGGCTGAAAAACGTTCAGGACTGGGGAATCTCCCGCAACAGATACTGGGGAACTCCGCTGAATATCTGGAAATGCGAGGATTGCGGACATCTTCATTCTATCGGCAGTATTGAGGAGCTGAAATCCATGTCTCCCGACTGCCCCGACGATATTGAACTGCATCGTCCGTATATAGATGATGTTACCGTAAACTGTCCGAAGTGCGGCAGGGTCATGCGGCGTACTCCGGAGGTGATAGACTGCTGGTTCGATTCCGGCGCAATGCCATTCGCTCAGCATCATTATCCGTTTGAAAATCAGAAAATATTTGAAGAGCAGTTCCCTGCCCAGTTTATTTCAGAAGCCGTAGATCAGACCAGAGGATGGTTCTATTCACTGATGGCTATCTCCACACTTCTGTTTGACAAGTCTCCTTATGAGAACGTTATCGTTCTGGGACATGTGCAGGATGAGAACGGACAGAAGATGAGCAAATCCAAAGGAAATGCCGTTGATCCGTTTGACGCTCTCGAAACATACGGCGCAGACGCGATCCGCTGGTATTTCTATATAAACAGTGCGCCATGGCTTCCGAACCGTTTCAACGGCAGGACAGTCAGTGAATACAGCAGAAGATTCATGGGTACATTGTGGAATACTTACGCATTCTTCGTGCTCTACGCAAATATTGACGGATTCGATCCCACGAAGTATGAGCTGGACTACGAAAAGCTTTCCGTAATGGATAAGTGGCTCCTTTCAAAACTCCAGACTACGATCAGGGATACGGATGATAATCTGAACAATTACAGAATTCCGGAGGCGGCGCGCGTTCTGGAATCATTTGTAGACGACATGAGCAACTGGTATGTCCGCAGATGCCGTTCGCGTTTCTGGGCAAAAGGCATGGAGCAGGATAAGATCAACGCGAACATGACGCTTTATACGGCTCTTGTAGAGTTCTGTAAAGCCGCCGCTCCGATGATTCCTTTCATGACGGAGGATATTTACCAGAATCTTGTGAGAACAGTCGATCCGTCAGCGCCTGAAAGCATTCACCTCTGTGATTACCCGAAGGTAAAAGAGGAGTGGATCGACGAAAAGCTGGAAGAGGATATGGAGCATCTGCTTCAGATCGTTGTTCTCGGCCGCGCGGCAAGAAACAAGTCCAATCTGAAGAACCGTCAGCCGTTGGCACACATTTATGTGAAATGTGATTTCGACCTGAATGATTTCTATAAAGAAATTATTGAGGATGAATTAAATATTAAGTCACTGGAGTTCGCAGATATGGTAAAATATAATATCAAACCAAATCTGCGCACCTGCGGACCAAAGTTCGGCAAGCTTCTGGGAGCTTTGAGAAAGACGCTTCCGGCCATGGATGGAAACGCGGCGGTTGAAGAACTTCGTGCAAACGGCGTTCTTAAGGTGGAGCTTAACGGAGAGCAGATCGAACTTGAAGAGGCGGATCTTCTGATCGAGACCGCTGAGGATCCGGAGCTTGTGGCAGAGACCGACAACGGAGTAACAGTTGTTCTGGACAGCAAACTTACGGAAGAGCTTCTTGAGGAAGGTTTTGTGTTGGAGCTTACGAGCAAGATTCAGACGATGCGGAAGGAAGCCGGCTTTGAGGTTATGGACCGCATCAATGTATATGCGAAAGATAACGCAAAGATCGAAGAAGTGCTGAACAAATACAGCGATGATATCCGAAAGGTCGTTCTGGCGGACGAGATCATCACAGGACGGACGGAGGGATCCGGAAAATCCTGGAATATCAATGGTGAGAAGGTGGTTCTTGCTGTCAGAAAAAATTAACAGGGAAATTTGTAAGAGAGGGAAAAAGGATAACAGGTAACCGGATGTGTGAACGCTGCATTTGTCATGAGGCTTGTGCAGGCGCGAACACATCACCTTCCATCCTCCGGGGCGGAAGGGCGAAAAGCATTTGACGATAGTAGGGAGAAAAAATGATCAATCCGGTATTAAAGAAAAAAAGGTTTAAAACTGAATTCAAGGAAGCGCTTAGAACATTGTTCAGAACAGATCTGGAAAATGCTTCTACACATCAGATCTATCAGGCAGTAGCATACGTAGTAAAAGACGCTGTCATTGATAACTGGATGAAAACACAGAAAACAGTAAAACAGAAAGATCCAAAGATCGTATACTATATGTCTATGGAGTTCCTGACCGGAAGATACCTTGGAAACAACCTTCTTGATCTGACAGCTTATCAGGAAGTAAAAGAAGCGCTTGAAGAGATGAATATCGATATCAACGCCATCGAGGATGAAGAGAGGGATCCGGCGCTTGGAAACGGCGGACTTGGAAGACTTGCGGCATGTTTCATGGATTCTCTTGCAACACTGGGATATGTAGGCTACGGCTGCGGTATCCGTTACCATTACGGCATGTTCAAACAGAAGATCGTTGACGGAAGGCAGGTGGAGGAGCCGGATAACTGGCTTGCGGACGGAAGCTATCCGTTTGAGCTGAAACGCCCTGATCATGCAAAAGAAATCAAATTCGGCGGATATGTAAGCGTTAAATACGATCCGGAAACAGAGCGCAATTACTTCAGCCAGGAAGGCTATACTTCAGTACGCGCGATCCCGTACGACCTTCCGATCCTCGGATATAACAATAACGTGGTAAACACACTCAGGATCTGGGATGCTGAGGCGATCAACGATTTCTCACTGTCATCTTTTGACAAGGGCGATTATCACAAAGCCATCGAGCAGGAAAATCTGGCGCACACTATCTGCAACGTTCTTTACCCGAACGACAATCATATGGCAGGTAAGGAGCTTCGTCTGAAACAGCAGTATTTCTTTGTTTCAGCTACGCTTCAGACAGCGATCGAGAAATATAAGAAGAGCCATGATGATATCCGCAAACTCTATGAGAAAGCATGCTTCCACATGAACGATACACATCCGACACTTGCGGTTGCGGAGCTGATGAGGATTCTTCTGGATGAAGAGGGTCTGACATGGGAAGAGGCATGGGATGTAACTACAAAATCCTGCGCGTATACTAACCATACGATCATGGCAGAGGCTCTTGAGAAATGGCCGATCGAACTGTTCTCCAGACTGCTTCCGAGAATTTACCAGATCGTCGAAGAGATCAACAGACGTTTCTGTGAGGAGGTCCGCGGAAGATATCCTAATGATCAGAGAAAGATCGAAAAAATGGCTATCATCTATGACGGACAGGTTCGCATGGCAAATCTGGCTATCGTCGGCGGATTCTCCGTAAACGGCGTTGCCAAACTGCATACGGACATTCTCGAGGAGAGAGAACTTCATGATTTCTACGAGATGATGCCGGAGAAATTCTCGAATAAGACAAACGGTATCACACAGAGACGTTTCCTGCTTCACGGAAATCCGCTCCTTGCAGACTGGGTAACCGCGCATATCGGAGAAGACTGGATCACAGATCTGTCAAAGAACGAAGGACTGATGATATATGTCAATGACAAAAAGGCACAGGCTGAGTTCATGAATATTAAATATCAGAACAAGGTACGCCTTGCGAAATACATCCTTGAGCATAACGGTATCGAGGTGAATCCGAGATCTATCTTTGACGTTCAGGTCAAGAGACTTCATGAGTACAAGAGACAGCTGCTGAATATCCTTCACATCATGTATCTGTACAATAAGATCAAAGAACATCCGGAAATGCCGTTCTATCCGAGAACTTTTATTTTCGGCGCAAAGGCAAGCTCAGGATACAGAAGAGCAAAAGCTATCATCAAGCTGATTAACAATGTAGCTGACGTTATCAATAATGACGCTTCTATCGATGGAAAGATCAAAGTAGTATTTATCGAAGACTATCGTGTAAGCAATGCTGAGTTGATCTTTGCGGCAGCAGATGTTTCCGAGCAGATCTCTACAGCTTCCAAAGAGGCTTCAGGTACAGGAAACATGAAGTTTATGCTGAACGGAGCTCTTACTCTTGGAACACTTGACGGAGCCAACGTTGAGATAGTTCAGGAGGCCGGCGAGGAGAATGCTTTCATCTTTGGACTGAAGGCTGACGAAGTTATGCGCTATGAGCGTGAGGGCGGTTATGATCCGATGCAGTACTTCAATAATGACGCTGACATCCGTCAGGTACTGATGCAGCTGATCAACGGAATGTACTCCAACGGAGATATGGACATGTTCCGCGAGCTTTATAATTCCCTTCTTCATGCTAACGGCGGAGAGCCTGCAGACCGTTACTTTATCCTTGCGGACTTCAAGGCCTATGCAGCTGCACAGGAGCAGGTAGAGGCCAAGTACATAAATGAGGCTGAGTGGGCTAAGGCTGCTATGATAAATACAGCAAAGGCCGGCAAGTTCAGTTCTGATCGTACGATCCAGGAGTATGTAGATGACATCTGGAAAATGGAGAAAATTGTAGTAAAATAATGTATAATATCATTTAAAGGACAGCATCAGATGCGAAGGGTACCGCATCTGGTGCCGTCACATTATTTGTCGTAGATGCGGGGAGTATTGCAAAGGGGTGATTTTCCCGGAATTTACGTCAGTAGAAGAACACATACAGTACATAATGATGGACGGGAGGCGAGACGTTGGACAAACTCGAATACAGAGAAAAACTGGAAGAACTGACCAGCTATGTTAATGACCGGGATTATGAGAAGGCGCTTCCGATTGTTGAGAGTATTGACTGGAAGCGGGTAAAAAGCGTCAAAACGCTCAGCATGGTGGCTGACGTTTATGATGCGGTCAAACAGTACGAAGATGCACAGCGGATCCTGAAGCTCGCCCTGTCTCGGTCCACTATCGGACGGAACGTTCTCAGCAGACTGGTAGAGAATTCCCTGAAGCTCAATAATGTGGAAGAAGCTGAAGATTACTTTGACCGTTTCGTAAAAGCGGCGGGTGATGATAATGTCAGATATCTTCTGCAGTATAAGATATTCAAGGCAAAAAAAGCACCTTTGAAAGCACAGATCGCTGTGTTGGAGGAGTACCGCGACAAAGAGTATACTGAGAAATGGGCGTATGAGCTTGCGACTCTGTATGACCTTGACGGTGACCGTGATAAGTGCGTTGCGGCATGTGACGACCTGATCCTTTGGTTCGGCGAAGGCAAATATGTTCTGAAAGCTATGGATCTGAAGCTGAAATATCAGCCGCTGTCTTCTGAGCAGAAAAAAGCATATGCCAATGTACGCAGCGGCGGCACAAAGGACGCCGGAAGCGAGTCAGGAAAAGAGTCCGGGAAAAAAGCAGAAAAAAGAAAAGAAAAAGAAACGGCAGGGGCAGAAAGCAAAGAGAAAGAGACGGAAGAGAGTATTTCCGAAGCTTCCCGCGGGGAAGCTAACCGCACTGTCAACAAGGATAATCTGAAAAAGAGCATCCGTACCATATTTCAGGGTATCAGAGAAGATACTCTGTATAAAGAGAAAGATTCGGAAACTGCACGTCTGGATAATACGGTGCCGCTGGATATGCTTAATATTTCGGAGCTGGAACCGGAGACTGCAGATGAAACAGTGATCTCTGTTACCGGCAATCCGGAGACGATCGTTTCCATGCCGAAGCAGGAAAACATCAAGAGAGCAGAAACGTCCTCTAAAGTCAGGGATTTTGATCTTAACGCACTTCTGGAGGAAACTGCGGGATCTCTTTCCGAAGCAGTTACAAGCGGAGACTTCAGTCAGAACAACACCGTGCAGGGCGTGTCTGAAAAAGCTGAACCGACGGCAGAAGAGGTGGAAGAGTTCAGAGAAGCCATAAAGACTGTTGCTGGCGAAGATTTTATAGAAGAACCTGAACAGACGGAACCTGAGCAGGACATCCCGGAAGTTGAGGAAGATACAGAAAGTATCAGACAGGAAAAAGCCAGAAGACGCAGCATGGATGACAGGATCGCAGCGATCCTCAGTTCAATCGAAGAACCGGAGAAACCTTCGAAGAAGATCGATGAGGCGGAATTTGGACAGGAGGCGCAGGAAGCCGGAGAGTCCGGAAAAACCGATGGGGTTTCAGGAGATAATGAGTCTGCGGGATGGAATAATGTTTCCGGTGCAGCAGAAAAAAATGCTGAAAAACGCGGAACTGATTCTGAGAAGAAAACCGGACCTGCCGGAGGGGCACACAGCGATACTGACAGTATGGATGAAGCAGACGTTAAGACTGCGGGAACAGGAACAGCGGCTTCGTCTTCAGAAAAGAACAGCGGTGCGGGAGACGGCTCCGATAAGCCGAGAAAGCCTGTCTATAATGAAGAACTGGAAATTCCGGATCCGGAAGAGACGCCGAAGCAGAAACTTGCAGGATCCAGAACGATTAATCTGGACAAGGTCGGACAGAATACCGTACCGATCTCTCTGGATGAACTGCTCAAAGAGGAAACGCCTGAGGAACGCCGTATTCGCATCCTGAATAAAGCGCTTCCGACAAGAATGAACGATGAGCAGCGGAAGACGTTTACATATTTTGCCAGAATACCGGGAATGGACAGCCAGATCCTTGAAGCTATCAACAGTGTTTACGCTCATGCCGGCGAGCATACTTCCAAACATGGAAATATCGGCGTAATGGGCGCAAGGGGAACAGGAAAGTCGAAGCTGACTGAAAATCTGGTCATTACGATGTGCAGGGATCTGCAGATGCCATCCGCAAAGATCGCCAGGATCAACGGAGAAAACATGAACCGAAAAGATCCTGCCGACGTAGTAAAGAAGATGTCGGGCGGCTTCCTTATGATCGAGGATTGCAGCAGGATGACGGAGGATACCGTTAACCGGCTCAGTCAGGCGATGGAATTCAGGACAGACTGCATGATACTGATCCTGGAAGATGAGAAGGCGGCAATGCGCGCGTTCCTGAAGCAATATCCGGATTTTGCGAAGAAGATAGATACAGTAATAAATATACCGGTATTCACAAATGATGAGCTGGTTACTTTCGCCAGGACATACGCTACAGAAAACGATTGTGATATCGATGATATGGGCGTTTTGGCACTTTATACGATCATTGGAGACAAGCAGTCTTTCGAAGAGCCGATGACTATCGCTAAAGTTAAGACCATTATGGATGGCGCGATAGCCAGCGCGAAGTCAAATACAGGCAGACGTTTCGGCAGAAGAAAGAGAAAGATGACCAATGGTCTGACTACGATTCAGGAAAAGGATTTTGAAGGCAATTGAGAGAAGAACCATGGCTGACCAGGCCAAATAAAACAAAAGAGGTTCTCCGGAAATACGGTTTTCATTTTCAAAAAAAATTCGGACAGAATTTTCTGCTGGATTCACATGTACTTGAAAAAATTATTGCGGCAGCAGATATCGGCCGGGACGATTTCGTAATTGAGATCGGTCCCGGTATCGGTACGCTGACGCAATATTTGTCTTATTATGCAGGAAATGTAGCAGCGGTTGAAATTGATAAGAACCTGATCCCGATCCTTGAAGATACATTGCAGGATTGGGATAATGTGGAGATCATATCGGGAGATATCATGAAGATGGATCTCCGGAAACTGATAGATGAGAGAAGCGGAGGACGAAAAGTAAAATTCGTGGCAAATCTGCCATATTATATTACAACGCCGATCCTGATGAGGCTTCTGGAGGAAAAACTCCCCGTTTCATCCATCACCGTGATGGTGCAGAAGGAAGTAGCGGAACGTATGCAGGCAGGACCGGGAAGTAAAGACTATGGTGCTTTATCTGCCGCGGTTCAATATTACTCAGAACCCGGGATCGCCGCAAATGTGCCGGCGAATTGTTTTATCCCGCGTCCAAACGTGGGAAGCGCTGTGATAAATTTGCGGATAAAACCTGAAGAAGAGCGTGTAAAAGTGAATGATGAAGAACTCATGTTTCATCTGATCAAAGCAGCATTCGGACAGAGAAGAAAAACGATGCTGAATGCTCTGAAAAATGATAAGAGGATTCCCTATAATAAAGAGCAGATCCTTGAGGCAATGATTTCCTGCGGACTTCCTGAAAATATCAGGGGGGAAGCGCTTGCGCTGGAGCAGTACGCAGCCCTTGCGGATGCACTGGCCTGATTTGTGAAGATATTGTGAAACGAATTGAAAGAAATGTGATTCGTGTTATACTGTGGCTATCGCAGGGCAGAAACGGATCACCGCAGGACAGGTTTCATTCTGTCAGCAGATTCCTTCACTTGGATCGACTCAGAGTGAAGCGGCGAAATCAGTCCTGCACATTCATCCGCATGATCGGGGGATTTGGGAAGCATTACCCGGCGCACGGCTCTGGCAGGTATTCAGAGCCGCATCGCGGAAGAAAGGAATAAGGGAGTATGATAAAAAACAGGAGAAATATTATCGCAGGTGTTCTCTGCGGCGTGATGCTTACTGCAGCCGCAGCAGGAACAGCTTCAAACGTCGGGGCGGCAGCAGTCGGTCAGACCTGTGTCAGTCTGGGGGCTGACCTGAATCCGTCCCAGAGAGAGCACGTACTTTCGCTGATGAATCTGACGGAAGCGGATCTGGCAAACTGTACAGTGGTAACGGTAACAAATGATGAAGAGCATGCGGCGTATGACGCATATCTGCCGCAGGAAGTTATCGGAGGCAATTCATTATCCAGCGCAAAGGTCGTAGCGAAGGAGGAAGGGAACGGAATCAATGTCGCTACCCAGAATATTTCCTACTGCACGGTGGAAATGTATCAGAACGCGCTGGTTACTGCAGGCGTCAGGAATGCGGATGTGATCGTTGCCGGACCGGAGAGAATTTCAGGAACCGCAGCCCTGCTGGGAATCACAAAAGCTTATGAGACCATGACGGGCGAATCCCTGAAAGCGGAGGGCGTCGATACGGCCGCGAATGAGCTGGTCATTACGAGTGAACTGGGCGAAGAGCTTGGAGATCAGGAAAAAGCCGCAAAACTGATAGCCACACTGAAGGAAGCCGTAGCAGAAGGAATCGACGATGAAGAAGATATATCAGAGTTGATTGATAAAGCGGCGCAGGAGCTTGACATCACACTTACAGAAGAACAGAAAAACCAGATCATGGAGCTGATGAGAAAGATCAGCCGGCTGAATCTGGACAAAGAAGAGCTTAAGTCCCAGGTAAAGGATCTCTATGAGACACTTAAGAGCGAAGGGCTGAATCTCGGCATTTCAGATGTACAGGCTGACGGCATTATTGATACGATCGTCAACTGGTTCATTTCTATCTGGGAAAAACTGAGGAGTATATTCTCATAAAGACGAATTATATCTGAAAGAAAACAGCCGATCCCGAGAATCGGCAGGAACGCCAGAGGCGTTTTTGAAAAATCTGACACAGATGAGAAATATATCATCTGCTGACATTTATAATGACACATAACAAAGGAAATACGCCGCTGGCTTATAAAAAAGCTATGCGGCGTATAATACTATATTTAATACTATATTTAAATCTCGAGAGAGATCCGGCGCGGGGTTCGGGTCAGCTTCAGCCGGCATCTTCCGGGCAGCGGTACTAATAAATTTTCTTCAAAGGTGCCGGAAGTTCTAAAGCTTAAGGTTAGTGTTGACTGTTATAAAGGTGATTTGGTAGTATAATAATATTAGAAATTGTTATTAATATTAAAAACTATTTGCAATTGAAACGGAGGCATCAAAGTGGCAACATTAAAATACAGCCGTCAGCGGGAGTCTATTAAGACAAACCTGATGCAGCGCAAGGATCATCCGACTGCGGATATGGTATATTCGGACATACGAATTGAATATCCGAATATCAGTCTGGGAACCGTTTACCGTAATCTCGCGCTGCTTACGGAACTTGGAGAGATACAGAAAATCTCATCCATAGACGGACCGGATCGTTATGATGGCCAGGCAAAGCCTCATAATCACTTTGTATGTAAAAAATGCGGAAAGATCGTGGACGTTATGAATACGCCCATGGACAGCCTTATGAAGAGTATGTCCTCGGATTTTGAAGGTTTGGTGGAAGAATGCAACATTACTTTTTACGGAGTCTGTAAAGAATGTGCGCAGAAGGAAGGACTGATCTGAGCCTGATGTGAGTAGCTGCTGTAAAGACCTGTTATAGAATTAGCATTGACTATCCATGTGTTTGGTTGATAAGATGATATCAGAAAAGATAACTATTATTGATTTTGATTTGCAATAGAAAGGAATTAACTGATATGAAAAAATGGGTATGCAGTGTTTGTGGTTATGTTCATGAGGGAGATACTCCTCCGGAGCAGTGTCCTGTATGTAAAGTTCCGGCTTCCAAGTTCGTTGAGCAGGCAGGCGAGCTGACATGGGCAGCAGAGCATGTGATCGGCGTAGCTGCAGACGTTCCTGAGGATATTAAGAACGATCTGAGATCCAACTTTGAGGGTGAGTGCTCTGAGGTAGGAATGTATCTGGCTATGGCACGCGCGGCTCACAGAGAAGGATATCCGGAGATCGGTCTTTATTATGAAAAAGCAGCTTATGAAGAGGCTGAGCATGCAGCTAAATTTGCAGAGCTTCTGGGCGAGTGCGTATCCGCAAGCACGAAAGAGAACCTCAGAGTTCGTGTAGAAGCTGAGAACGGTGCTACCCTTGGAAAGACAGATCTGGCAAAACGCGCTAAAGCACTGAACCTTGACGCAATCCATGACACAGTTCATGAGATGGCACGTGACGAGGCAAGACACGGCAAAGCATTTAAAGGACTTCTGGACAGATACTTTGGCTGATGATCTGACTTGGCGGACCATACCGCTGCAGCAGAAAAGCTTAAAAGTGAATTTGAAATCAAATATGAAACAAAAAGAAGGAGCAGGGGAATCCCTGTTCCTTCGTTTTTTTTCGCCCAAAGGGAGTTTTGGTGCCTCATACGCCGGCATGGAGATTACTTTTGAAATATTCTCCTGGGGCTGCGGTGCATAAAGGAAGGCAGCTTCGCTGCTGTGCGGCGGCACGCAAAGTCCTTATGCGCACCTCGAGATTTAATATCGATCCTTTGCATGATGATGAAATTAGCATATTTTTCGTATATGCAAGGGAAAACCGGTGCTGTGCCGGTATGAGGACACCATGTGAAATCCATTTCATAAATTTTTCACAAATTGGTATATCGCTTTTCACTAATAATTGACAATTTACAAAAGAAAAAAGGTCATGTATTATTGAAATTACAAATGAAATCGATTTCACTTATTAATCAAGCAGGTAAATAATTATGAGAAAAAAAGTGGTTTTTTTGGACATTGACGGGACGCTCACCATACCGGGACAGAATGAGCCGCCGGCTTCCGCTCTGGAGGCAATTCGGAGAGCACAGGCACTGGGACATTATATATTTCTGTGCAGCGGAAGAAATTATGGCATGTTGAAGCCTCTTTTACAGTATGGATTTGACGGCTATGTGGCAAGCTCAGGTGGGTATATCGTCTGCAATGATCAGATTATTTATGATTCACCGATGACAAAGGAGCAGAGCGATTTTGCATCGGAAGTGCTGAAGCGGAACGGTATCTTCCGCACGGTTGAGTGCAGGGACGGATCCTTTACCGATGAAGGGTTTAAAACGTTCCTGAAGGAAACGGCGGAAGCAAAAGGCGAAGGAAACAGTGAGCTTCTCCGCTGGCGTGAGCAGATCGAGTCATCTTTGAATATAAGGCCGATGGAAGAATATAACGGTCAGCCGATTTATAAGATGGTGATGATGGCTCCGACAGAAGAGAGTCTTACTGAACCGAAAGAACTTCTGAAGGATATACTGAATGTAGTCATTCTGGGAAAGGAGCAGGATGCTTTTATAAACGGGGAGCTTGTCGGAAAAGATTTTGACAAGGGGCTTGCCGTTGAAAGGGTATGTGCTTACCTGAATATTCCCGTTGAGGATTCAGTTGGTTTCGGCGACAGCATGAATGACAGAGAAATGCTTGAAAAGGTGGGATATTCTGTTTGCATGGAAAATGGAACAGAAGAGATGAAAAAGCTTGCTGATCATGTCTGTCCTGCCGTAGAGCAGGACGGACTGTATCAGGGCTTTGAAGTTTGTGGTCTGATGCGGGAGTGATCCGGTATCAGAAGGTACAGTATAATATTTATTTCTGAGAAGAAGAGGTAAACAACTATGGCTTTAGATTACGCAAAGTGTGCCAAAGAAATCTATGAGACGCTTGGAGGAAGAGAAAACCTCGTAAGTGCTGCGCATTGTGCGACCAGATTGCGTCTGGTAACGGTGGATAACAGTAAGGTCGATATTAAAAAACTGGAGAACATCGAAGGAGTAAAAGGCGTATTTCAGAGTAACGGACAGCTCCAGATGATCATCGGTACCGGAACTGTAAACAAAGTATATGATGAATTCCTTAAGGTCAGCGGAATGTCTGCAGCCACAAAGGATGATGTAAAGGCTGCCGCTGCTGCAAAACAGCCGCTGCCTCAGAGAATGGTCAAGGCACTTGGAGATGTTTTTGTTCCGATCCTGCCGGCAATCGTAGCTGCAGGACTGATGATGGGTCTCGTAGAGGCTCTCGGACAGTTCTTCCCTGCGTTTGCAGAGAGTGATATTTACAGCTGGATGGATCTGGTAGCAAACACGGCTATCGTTTATCTGCCGGTTCTTGTTGCAATCAGTGCAGCCAGAGTATTTGGCGGTAATATCTTCCTGGCAGGAACGATTGGTATGCTTCTTATGCATATGAATCTTTTGTCCGCATGGACAGCTGCTTCTGATCCAAGTCAGATCCAGTACTGGAAGATCCTTTGCTTTAATATTCGTCAGGTAAATTATCAGGGACATATCATTCCGATCATTATTGCAATATGGCTGATGTGCCAGCTGGAAAAATGGCTGCACAAACATGTACCTGAAATGATCGATCTGTTTGTAGTTCCGCTTATAACCGTATTCGTAACTGCATTCCTTACAATGACGATCATCGGACCGGTGTTTATCGTTGTTGAGAACAATATCCTTACAGTCGTAAAAGCATTGCTTCGGCTGCCGCTGGGCGTCGGATCATTTGTCTGCGGAGCTATTTACCCGCTGACGGTTGTCTGCGGTATCCATCATATGTTTAACGTTCTCGAGGCCGGAATGATCGCCGAAAACGGAAAGAACGTATGGCTGCCGGTTTCCTGTTCAGCTAACTTTGCAATGTGCATGAGCTGTGTGGCAGTATTCGTTAAATCAAGGAACCCTAAGACAAAATCTCTGGCGCTGCCGGCAGGTCTTTCTGCTTCTCTTGGAATCACAGAGCCTGCTATCTTCGGTATTAACCTTCGTTATGTGACGCCGCTTGTATGCGGTATGGTCGGCGCGGCGTTTGGCGCGGCAGTCGGTTCTATCATTGGCGTTTACGGTTCTGCTTATGGCGTTACAGGTATCCCCGGATTCCTGATCACGACACACTGTACACTTCAGTATGTCATCATGCTTGCTATTGCAGGCGCTATCGCGTTTGTCCTCACATCTTTCTTCTGGAAAGAGGAGAAAGTAAATGAAGAAGCGCCATCTCCGGTTGCGGAGGCCGAGGCTGAGGATGCCGAGCCTTCTGATCCTAAAAAGCTTTATGCACCTGTAGAGGGAACTTCCATTGCAAGAGAAGAAATTCCGGATAATACATTTGCCTCAGGCGTACTCGGAGATGGCGTTGGAATCGATCCGGCGGTCGGCGTTGTAGTATCTCCTTTTGACGGAGAAATCTCTTCTGTTACAGAAACGAAACATGCGGTCGGCATTACCGGCCCGGAGGATATGGAGCTTCTGATCCATGTGGGCGTGGATACCGTAAATATGAAGGGAGACGGTTTTGAACTCTTTGTGGCAGAGGGAGATAAAGTCAGAAAAGGTCAGAAACTTATCACCTTCGATATCGAAAAGATCAAGAAAGCCGGTTACAGTCCCGTAACGGCGGTGCTGCTTACAAACAGTGAAGATTACGATAATTTCGAAGTTCTGAAGACAGGTCCCGTAAAACCGGGCGATGAGCTGATGTCTATCTAAAAGGATACATTTTCCCATAATGAAACTACACGAAATTATGGAGAAGGGCAGCTGCCTGTTGATAAGATAATGATTGAAAAGGTGCTCCATATCCTGGGGCACCTTTTTTAGAAGGATGTACATTAATTATATTTGGCAAGAAACCTGGGAGATTGATCATGGCCGCAGTAAAAAAAAGTAACAAGCTGTCAGAAGAACTGTATTTAAAACGACTGGAAAAACATCATGATGAACTTAGCTGGCTTTATATGGAACTGTACGATAACAGCGCCATGTTTGCAGAGCTGATCGAACAGATGCATGCTTTTTACAGGGAAAGAAATCAGTCTCTGAAAAACCTGGACGGAAAGCGTCTGGAAAACCCATCATGGTATAAGAGCAATGATATGCTCGGCATGATGCTGTATATTGATAATTTTGCCGGAGATATGAAGGGAGTTAAGAGCAAACTGGATTATCTTCAGGAATCAAATATAAACTATATTCATCTGATGCCGTTTCTGGATTCACCGGAAGGCCGTTCCGACGGCGGATATGCGGTGGCGGATTTTCGAAAAGTCAGAGAAGATCTGGGAACGATTAACGATCTGAAATCCCTGACCGCGGCATGTCATAAGAAGAATATCAGCGTATGTATGGATTTTGTCATGAATCATACATCGGAAGATCACGAATGGGCCATGAAGGCCAAACAGGGCGACGGAGAATATATGAGCCGCTATTTCTTCTATGATAATTATGATATACCGGCAGAATATGAAAAAACAACGCCGCAGGTCTTCCCCACCACGGCGCCGGGAAATTTCACATGGTGTCCCGAGGTGAACCATTTCGTCATGACGACATTTTACCCATACCAATGGGATCTGAATTACGCAAATCCGCGCGTATTCAATGAGATGATGTATAATTTCCTGTATCTGGCAAACTGTGGCATAGATATTATCCGCATCGACGCTGTTCCGTACATCTGGAAACAGCTGGGTACTCCAAGCCGCAATCTGCCGCAGGTACATACGATCGTCCGCATGATGCGTGTGATCTCTGAAATAGTATGCCCCGGTATACTGCTTCTCGGAGAAGTGGTCATGGAACCGGAAAAAGTAGTTCCCTATTTTGGAACAGTAGATAAACCGGAGTGTCATATGCTGTATAATGTGACTACGATGGCCACCACCTGGCATACGATTGCCACAAGAAATGTCCGTCTTTTAAGGGAGCAGCTGGATGTGGTCAATTCCCTGCCGAAGGATTATCTTTTCCTGAATTATCTGCGATGCCATGATGACATAGGATGGGGACTGGACTATTCATCTCTTGAAAAAGATGGGATCCGGGAAGTGCCCCATAAGAAATATCTGAATGACTATTTCCGTGGATGGACAGGGGGCAGCAACAGCCGCGGCGAGCTATATAATGAAGATCTGAAGACGGGAGACGCCCGCTTCTGCGGTACGACAGCTTCGCTTTGCGGAATTGAGCGTGCCGGATTTGAACAAAATGAGGAGATGATGGACAGCGCCATTAAACTGGATGTGATGCTTCACGCCTATATGTTCATGCAGTCCGGCATACCGGTGCTTTACAGCGGCGACGAGATAGGACAGGTGAATGATTATTCTTACAAGCTGGATCCGAAGAAGGCGGAGGATTCCAGATATCTTCACCGCGGAAAAATGAACTGGGAAAACGCTAAGAAGAGAAACGACCTTAATACGCCGGAAGGACGTATATATCAGGCACTGAAAAAGCTGGAAGATATCAGAAAAGAAGAAAAGGCGTTCATGGCAGATGCCGACACATGGACCCTTGATACCTGGGAGAAAGAAGTGCTTGCCATCGGAAGGTATTATGACGGTGATAAGATCATCGGAATATTTAACTTCAGTGAATATGATAAGACGGCCTGGATCAATGAGGACGACGGCCTTTATGAGGATATGATCACCGGTGCAAAACGCGAGGCAAAAGGAGTAGATATTCCGGCATACGGATTTATTTATCTGAAAAAGGCCGATGATTCGGTTGATGAGACCGGGGACACAGCTGATGAGACCGGGAACAAAGCTTTACAGTAAAAAAGTATGAAGATATAATGTGAGGTGATTAATTATGAAAAAATATGATGTGGTTGCGCTGGGGGAGCTGCTGATCGACTTTACGGAATCGGGACTTAGCACACAGGGGAACCGGCTTCTGGAAGTTAATCCTGGCGGAGCTCCCTGTAATGTGCTGTCGATGCTGAATAATCTTGGAAAAAAGACAAATTTTATCGGTAAGATAGGCAAGGATATGTTTGGCGATCTGCTGGAGGATGCGCTTGTCTCTGTAGGAATCGGCATAGATGGACTGAAGAGAGACGAGGAGGTCAATACGACTCTTGCTTTTGTGCATACCAGAGAAGGCGGGGACAGGGAGTTTTCCTTCTACCGGAATCCGGGAGCGGATATGATGCTTTCCGGGGACGATGTGGATCCGGCGCTTGTGGGAGACACAAAGATATTCCATTTCGGAACACTTTCCATGACACATGATGGGTGCAGGGCAGCAACGAAGAAAGCAATCAGGATAGCAGAGGGATCAGGCGCAATACTTTCTTTTGATCCGAATCTGCGTGAGCCGCTGTGGAAGAGCCTGGATGATGCAAAGGAGCAGGTTTCCTACGGTATGCGGCATTGTCAGATATTGAAGATTTCCGATAATGAGATCCGGTGGTTTACCGGAGAGGAAGATTTTGACAATGGAATCCGGAAACTGCAGGCAGAATATGATATTCCTCTGATACTGCTGTCCATGGGAAAGGATGGAAGCCGCGCGTACACGAAGGATCAGAGAGTTGAAGTGCCGGCGTGCATTCAGGAAAACACTATTGAAACTACCGGAGCCGGCGATACTTTCGGAGCATGTATACTGAATTATGTTTTAGAGAATGGGTTCAGAGAGTATTCCGATGAAGAACTCAAAGAGATGCTTTCCTTTGCAAATGCAGCCGCATCGATCGTGACGACAAGAAAAGGCGCTCTGCGTGTGATGCCGCAGAGAGAAGAAGTGGAGGCAATGCTGAAACTATAATTCTGTGAACAGATCATTGCTGAAATAGAGGAGAAGTTGGTGTGACGATTTCAGATATTGCGAAAATGGCGGGCGTTTCAAAGGCGGCAGTGTCCCGTTATTTTAACAACGGATATATTTCAGAAGAAAAAAGAGAGGCCATTCGTAAGGTCGTGGAGGAGACCGGATATCAGCCTTCCGTACATGCACAGACTCTGCGAACAAAAAAAACAAAGACCGTCGGCGTCATCGTCCCAAAGATGGTTTCCTCATCTATGGGCAGAGTGGTAGAAGGTATTCAGAGTGTTCTGGATGAATCGGGATACCAGATGTTCCTGACTGTAAATCATAATGATACGGATAGAGAATTATCTTATCTGCAAAGCTTTGATGAGACAAAGGTAGACGGGATCATACTATGCGGTACGATCTTTACGCCGGAACACCGGAGGATATTAAAATCGAGAAAGATTCCGGTGGTAATCATAGGACAGCATTTTCAGGGGTTTTCCTGTGTATACCATGATGATTATCATGTCACCTATGATATTACAAAAAAGATATTGGAAATGGGAAGAAAGTCTCCGGTCTATATGGGCGTGGATCCCCGGGACCAGGCAGTAGGCATGGATCGGTACCGTGGTTTCTGCGACGCAGTAAGTGATGCAGGTATTCCCGAGTGTGCGGGGAGGCATGTGGTAGCTAAATTCCGAATATCATCCGGCTATGAAAAAGCGGGTGTTCTGATGGAGATGTATCCGGATCTGGATGCGATCGTATGTGCTACGGATGATCTGGCTGTGGGCGCTTTTAAATACTTCATGGATCATGATATTCCGGTGCCGGAACAGGTATTCCTTGCGGGACACGGAGATTCGACTATGGTGAAGATCGCAGGTCACTCGATCATAACCGCGCATTTTGCATATGAGGAAAGCGGTAAGACAGGGGCAGAGATATTACTGGAAGAGATGAATGATCCGGAAGCAGTTCACAGAGAGATGATGCTGGGATACTATCTGGTAGAATCGCCCGATCACCTTGGGAATGAATGAGAATGCGGTATCCGGATAATTAAAAAGAGACCGCAGAATTATAAAAGAGATTGCAGAATTATAAAAGAGACCGCAGGATAAGCAGCTGTTTTGCAGGCTTATCTGCGGTCTCTTTTATCTGAGCGTGAGAAGTCCACACTTCTTAAGCGGCGGGTCCCGCGACAAGTCCCACGGGTGAGACGTAAATATGTCTTAGAGAACGAATAACCGCTCGCGGACTTTATATTAAGCAGAGTTCTAAAGGGTCATGCGCGGGGACATGGACGTATCGCCCGGATCCCATGTGATGATCCTGCCGGCGGAAAGAGATTTCTGTACGTCTATGGTCCTTTGATTGGAAGAGCCTTTATAAAGAAGATTTACACTGTGAAGTTCCTGCACGTATCTGCCGTCCACCAGCACGTCAATACGGGACAGAAGCTCTCTGGTCTCGGGAAACGTGTCCCACATCTGTCCGAGCAGGTCTTTGTCATAAAGGTATCCGGTAAAGCACCACAGATCTTTTTCCGGAAACATTTCCTTAAAACGAATGACAAGGGAAAGAAGCCCCTTTTGATTTTCCGGTTCAAGGGGTTCGCCGCCAAGCAGGGTCATGCCCTGATATACGGAGGAACTGACTTTTTCCAGAATATAATCCTCCACGTCCCTGGTGTATGGTTTTCCGAAATTAAAATCCCAGGTATCTTCATTAAAGCATCCTTTACAGTGATGAGGACATCCGGAGACAAAAAGAGACAGTCTCACGCCGGGACCGTTGGCTGTATCATATTCTTTAATTTCAGCATAATTCATAGTATCATCCTTTCAACTCAGTCGGGGAGTCCCCGCCTCTGCAGGCGGTGGGTTAAAGCCTCCGGCGGATCGCAGCCGCGCTCAGTGGAAGGGGCTTCGCCCCGAGCGCCGCGGCAAGAACACCAGAGGCGTTCTCGAATCTGCCATGGCTGCCTCGTAAGGTCCGGTTCGCTTTTCTTTAGATTCAAGGAAATCGTGAACTGATTTCCGCCTGCGGACTTTGTCATGAAGCAAGCTTTCCAATGATCAGTTATACATATTATTATGCAAAAGACAGAAAAAATCAATGTTGCATCATTTGTTAATGAACCTTCCCGCATGTTATTTCTGAAACAGCCGTGATCATGAAAAACAACATCGTGAAGGTTTTGTTGTTAAGAAATAATGCAAAAAGAGCTGCAGGATGTTATGATAACAGAGTCCGGGCCGATCCTGCAAAAATGAGATGGCGGATCCCGGTTTTTTTTCATAGGGAGGCCAAAAATGTCAATATATATTCAGGAATGTCCATATATGCCTTTCAGATACGCCGTTCACAGCGTATCCGAGGCAGAATACATGACAAAAAATAAATACCCGGAAGAGGGAGGAGATAAAAATGAAATTTGATGAGAGTATGATCATAAAAAGGAGCACGGCGAAGGCGGCTTTGAACGCCCGGGGCGTTGCCTACGATGCGGAGCTGGAAGTACAGACTGAGGAAGGCAGGAAACTGTTTCTGCACGGTTCGATCGTTTTCGGTCCGGCTGAATACAGTGTGGCTGAAACAAGTATCATGAAGGCGCTGGAAGCCCGTCCGAAGGTCGATAAGCTTGATGAGCTTGCGGCTGCATATATTGGGGCGCTTACAAGCGTAGACCTTCTGGAGTTTTATGATGAGATCAGCGCAATGGATTCTCAATACGGAGAGTATTTCCGGATCATAGAAGAAATGCTGCAGGAAGTAAAAAATTCCTGAAAAAAGTCACTGCATATATATTTCGGGGAAATATATATACAGTGACTGCTTTTTTTGTCAAAGGAAGGCAGCTGCGCTGCCGTGCGGCGGCGCGCAAAGTCCACTGGCGGACTTTGTTCTTTAAAGGTGAAGGACACGGTCTTTGATTTCCTGTGTACGTCCCTGATTCCAGAACTGTGTGCCGATGTAACCGCAGGTCCTGCGGGCTACAAACATCATATCCTGATTTGTATTGCCGCAGTTAGGGCATTTCCAGATCAGCTTACCGTTATTGTTTTCCGTAATCTCTATCTCACCGTCGTAACCGCATTGCAGACAGAAATCGCTCTTGGTGTTCAGTTCCGCGTACATGATATTATCATAGATAAATTTCATGACGGAAAGTACTGCCGGAATATTGTTCTGCATATTCGGAACTTCTACGTAGCTGATCGCGCCGCCCGGAGAAAGCTTCTGGAAATCAGACTCGAATTTCAGTTTCGTGAAAGCGTCGATCTTCTCTGTAACGTGCACGTGATAGCTGTTCGTGATGTAGTTTTTGTCCGTAACGCCCGGAATGATTCCAAAACGTTTCTGCAGACATTTTGCAAATTTATAAGTAGTGGACTCCATAGGAGTGCCATATACGGAATAGCTGATATTCTCGGCAGCGCGCCATTCTCCGCATTTGTCATTCAGCTTCTGCATGACAGAAAGAGCAAATTCCTTGGCTTCGGGATCTGTATGAGATTTTCCGGTCATACGGTAGCACATTTCGTAGAGACCGGCGTATCCCAGAGAGATCGTGGAGTAGTTTCCGAAGAGGAGTTTGTCAATGACCTCGCCCTTTTTCAGACGGGCCAGTGCACCGTGCTGCCACAGGATCGGCGCTACGTCGGAGACTGTTCCCAGAAGACGCTCATGACGGCATCGAAGCGCGCGGTGACAAAGTTCAAGTCGCTCTTCCAGAATATTCCAGAAACGGTCAATGTCTCCGTCAGAGGAGCAGGCCACATCTACCAGATTGATGGTCACAACGCCCTGATTGAACCGACCATAGTATTTATGCTTATGATCCGGATCCAGTCCAACGGTGTCCGGCGTCAGGAAGGAACGGCATCCCATGCACGGATATACATCGCCGTTCTTGTATTCTTTCATTTTCTTGGCGGAAATATAATCCGGAACCATACGCTTGGCAGTACATTTCGCCGCAAGGACAGTCAGATCCCAGTATTTGGAATCTTCACTGATATTATCCTCGTCAAGGACGTAGATCAGTTTCGGGAAGGCGGGAGTGATCCATACGCCTTTTTCGTTTTTTACGCCCTGCATTCTCTGCAGAAGGACTTCACGGATAATGGAAGCGAGATCATCACGGGTCTGACCCTCGGGAACCTCATCCAGATACATAAAGATCGTAACAAACGGTGCCTGACCATTACAGGTCATAAGAGTGATCAGCTGATACTGGATCGTCTGGATACCGCTCTTGATCTCCTCGTGGAGACGGCTTTCAGTGACTTTGTCTATGATCTTTTCGTCCAGAGACTCGCCGCATTCAGTACGTTCTTTTATGACGGCTTTTTTCAGCTTCTGACGGCTGATATCGACAAACGGCGCCAGGTGGGATAATGTAAAAGACTGACCGCCGTACTGATTACTTGCCACCTGGGCTACGATCTGAGTGGTGACATTGCAGGCCGTGAAAAAGCTGTGCGGCTTTTCGATCATCGTCTCGCTGATAACGGTTCCGTTCTGCAGCATATCTTCCAGGTTGATCAGATCGCAGTTGTGCTCCTTCTGGGCGTAGTAATCGGAATCATGGAAATGGATGATTCCCTGCTCGTGGGCGTTAACTATCTCCTCGGGAAGAAGCACGCGGCGGGTGAGGTCTTTGCTGACTTCGCCGGCCATGTAATCCCTCTGTGTGGAATTGATAACAGGGTTTTTATTGGAATTCTCCTGCTTTACCTCTTCGTTTGCCTGATCGATCAGAGCCAGGATACCGTCATCCGTCGTGTTTGACTTTCTGGCCAGATTCCTTTTGTAACGGTAGCGCACATATTTCTGAGCGACTTCGAAACCGCGCATCTCCATAATGCCGGTCTCTACCATATCCTGTATATCCTCCACATGCACTGCGTGAGGAGAGATGCGTACTTCGTTGGCAATGTTATCAGCCACGGCCTGGATCTGGTATTTGTTCATCTGATGGATCGGAGGAACTTCTTTGTTCGCTTTTTTTATGGCGTTTACGATCTTTGACACATCGAAAACGACTTCTTCTCCGTTTCTTTTAATAATATTTGTTTTAACTGCTTTTGTCATAGAAAACCCTTTCGAAGTATATCAACCAAATAATCATTGTTATTTCAAGGAAATTTCGACAATTTCCTGATTTAGAAGGATAACGGCTCCGGGTGGAACTGCATCCTACTAAATATAGTATATCATTAAAAAAGAGACACAATATTTTGTGCCTCTTTATAATACAACAATCCATTCAGGAAAGAAAGAGAAAAATAAGAGAAATACGATTTTCGGTATATTTCACAAAATTAAACCCTTTCCGTATCCTGAGATTTTGGCGGACATATTTCTGACGCATGCGCCGTTTTCATGAACTCCGTCACAGTATCTTGTTTTCTGCCGTCGATCGTGCGCGGCTTTTTTAATACGCCTTGCCCCAGTAGACCATGCTTTTAGCCGGTCTGCCGCAGCATACACATACGCTGCTTATCTGTTTCTGGTCTTCGGGTATACAGCGGGATGTGCAGGTGGTATCTTCTTTGATTTTTTCCTCGCACGCCTGATCGCCGCACCACATAGCGCGGATAAATCCCGGTTTCGTTCCGGCGATATCCTTAAACTCTTCGTATGTGGAGGCGTCATATGTATGTGCCTCGCGGTGTGCTTTCGCGCGTTCAAACATATCTTTCTGGATCGTTTCGAGGAGTTCGGTCATTTTTTCCGGGATCTCCCCGATAGAGGTAATGTATTTCTCGCGTGTATCGCGGCGCACAAGTACTGCCTGGCCTTTTTCGATATCTTTCGGTCCGAGTTCTACGCGGACCGGAATACCGCGCATTTCCTGCTCGGAGAATTTCCATCCCGGACTCTTTTCGGAATCGTCCAGAGATACGCGTATACCGGCAGCAGCCAGTGCGTTCTTTATTTCTCCGGCTTTTTCCAGAACGCCTTCCGCATTCTGACGGATCGGAATGACCATGACCTGTACGGGTGCGATGCGGGGCGGGATAACGAGACCGCTGTTATCGCCGTGTACCATGATCAGCGCGCCGATCACACGGGTTGTCATTCCCCAGGATGTCTGATGAACATACTGGAGAGTATTGTTCTTATCTGTATACTGCACGCCGTAAGCGCGGGCAAAACCATCGCCGAAGTTATGGCTTGTTCCCGACTGAAGAGCTTTTCCGTCATGCATGAGGGCCTCTACCGTATAGGTGGCTTCCGCACCGGCGAACTTCTCTTTTTCCGTCTTGCGGCCTTTGATAACCGGAATGGCCATATCATCCTCAAGGAAGGAGGCGTAGACATTCAGCATCTGCTCGGTTCTTTCGGCAGCCTCTTCTGCCGTGGCGTGCGCTGTATGTCCTTCCTGCCACAAGAACTCGCGTGAGCGAAGGAACGGACGGGTAGTCTTTTCCCATCTGACCACGGAACACCACTGATTGTACAGCTTCGGAAGATCTCTGTGAGACTGGATATCCTTCGCATAGAAATCACAGAAAAGGGTCTCCGACGTAGGACGGACACAAAGACGTTCCTGCAGCGGTTCCAGTCCGCCGTGGGTTACCCAGGCAACTTCCGGAGCAAAGCCTTCCACGTGGTCTTTTTCTTTCTGAAGAAGACTTTCGGGAATGAACATAGGCATATAGACATTCTGCACTCCGGTGGCTTTGAAACGGGCGTCCAGATCAGCCTGAATATTTTCCCAAAGCGCATATCCCGCCGGTTTGATGGCCATGCAGCCTTTTACGCTTGTATAACCGATCAGATCAGCTTTCACACAAACGTCTGTGTACCATTTAGCGAAATCCTCTTCCATGGAAGTGATCGCTTCTACAAATTTTTTTTCTTTTGCCATGATTGATAAACTCCTCTGAATTGCAATATAATACAGATAAAATCGTGTATCCCGAACGTGTATTCGGAAGATACACGGGATGTTTTTACCGATAACTTTATAAGTTTAAAATAAATTATAATAGTTGTCAATCAGACAGAGAAAAACCACAGAAGCTTTTTTTGTGGTTTTCCAGACAGATATTTTTATGACAAGATTTAAACATATTATGGGTCCGGAAGGATAGAAGAGGTGTTTCTGTGAGGATAAAGTTAGCGGCGGGAGTAAAGAGTGTCCTGGACATTCTTCACGCGAAAGGATTTGAGGCATATATAGTAGGCGGGTGTGTCAGGGATTATATTATAGGAAAGGAACCTGCGGACTGGGATGTTGCGACTTCGGCGGATCCTGTTCAGGTAAAGAAGATTTTTCACAGGACGATCGACACGGGAATAGAACATGGAACGGTCACTGTCATGATCGGAGGAAAAACCTATGAAGTAACGACATACAGGAACGGAGTGAAGGCCTGCGGGGCATCTCCATACAGGAACGATGAAAGCCTGTGTGAAAGCAGACTGAACCGCAGCAGCGGCGGGATGCTTTTCGAAAAAACGAAAAAAAACAGCTGCGGGGAGCTCCTGACGCTTCAGGAGGATCTGCTGCACAGAGACTTTACCGTTAACGCCATGGCATATAATGAGGAAGAGGGGCTGATCGATCTTTATGGCGGAATGAAAGATATACAGAGAAAAGTGCTTCGATGTACGGGTGACGCTGCCGGGCGGTTTGCGGAGGATCCGCTGCGCGTCCTGCGGGCGGTACGTTTTTCAGCGCAGCTTGGGTATGCTATCGATCCCGAAACAATGGAAAATATGCGTAAAGCGGCGCCGGCACTGGACGTGGTCAGTGCTGAACGTATCTGCATGGAACTGACAAAGATCCTTTGTTCTCCCAGACCGGAATATCTGAAAACGGCTTATGAAACCGGAATAACAGCTGTTGTTCTCCCGGAATTCGACCGGATGATGGAAACGGAGCAGCATAACCCCCATCATTTCACAACTGTCGGAGAACATACGCTCAAGGTGCTGAAAATGGTCTCTGAGGACAGGGTACTCCGATTCGCGGCGCTGTTTCATGACGCAGCCAAGCCGGATGTGAAATGGACAGATGAAACCGGAAGAGACCATTTTAGCGGGCATGACGCGGCAGGCGCAAAAAAGGCGGCAAAAATCATGAAAAGGCTGAAAATGGATAATTTTGCCATGGATCGTGTCAGAAAACTGGTCTTTTATCATGACTGGAGATTCCCTGCAGTACCGCAGGAGGTGAGAAAAGCTGCCTCTGTGGTGGGAAAGGAGCTTTTTCCGTATCTGCTGCAGCTCCAGTATGCGGATGTTATGGGACAGAGCGATTATAAAAAGGAAGAGAAAATCGAAAGGATCAGAAAAGCTGCGGATATATATCAGGATATTCTGAAAAACGGAGACTGTCTTACTGTAAAAGAACTGGCTGTTACAGGAAAGGATCTGGCAGAACTGGGAGTTATGAAAGGACCGAAGATGGGAGAATGTCTCAGGGCGGCACTGGAACTGGTGCTGGAGGATCCTGACAGAAACACGAAGGAAGAGCTGACAGGTTTTGTGAAGAAGAACTATCTTTAAACAGCTGAAACTTCCCGCTTCATGATGACGACTGACTTTTCATCATGAAGCGGGAAGTTTTTATAATTAACAATTAAAAGGGCGGAAATACCCGCCCTTAATAAATGCATATTAAAAGTCCGTGCACGGCACCTTGAATCCACACCCGGAACGTTACTTCTACAGCCAGCTCGGCCCAGGCACCCTTGCGTCACACGAGAGTGTCTGCTTAGTGCTGCTGCATTCCTGCCCTGACACGGTTCACAGATTCCCGTTGCGCAAGACCCAAGCTTCAACACCGCTTATAGAAGGCTGCTTCCAGATGAAAGACCCTCAGATTCGTATCACCCCTGCTGTAGCGGATTGCAGGTACAGGGCACCGCTATCTCCCCGGCTGCACGGACTATATCAGTATAAAGGGTTTTAGAAAAAAAGTCAAACGCTGTTGCACAGAAGGAGGCAGCTGCGCTGCCGTGCGGCGGCGCGCAAAGTCCGGTTCGCTCCCCTTAAGATTGAGGGGCTGGGGAGCTGAAGCCCGCTCGCGGACTTTGTTCAGAACATGGCCGATCTTTCAATGGGAAGTGGTGAGTTTAAATGAAAACAATAACAAATATTAGAGAAAAAAACGAATTTGAGATAAAAATGCAAAAGTTTACGCAGAATACACATGTTTCGTCAGAATACTTGATATATTTTTGTGAATAGTCTATAATAAAAAAATGATGTAACCTTTTGACTTTTGTTTATTTATAGATAGGGTGGGCTTTATTATGTTGAGAATCGGATTATTAACCAGTGGCGGCGACTGTCAGGCGTTGAACGCCACAATGCGCGGTATCGTTAAAGGTCTTGCGAATAATGTAAAAGATCTTGAAGTTTACGGATTTATGAATGGATATAAAGGCTTGATCTATGGAGATTTTCGTCTTCTGACAGGAAAGGATTTCTCCGGTATCCTCACACGCGGAGGTACGATCCTTGGTACATCCAGACAGCCTTTTAAACTTATGCGTGAGCCGGACGAGAATGGATTGGATAAAGTTGAAGCAATGAAGCAGAATTATTATAAACTGCGTCTGGACTGCCTTGTTATCCTCGGAGGAAACGGAACACAGAAGACGGCAAATCTGCTTCGTGAGGAAGGTCTAAATATAATTCATATGCCAAAGACGATCGATAATGATATCTACGGCACAGACATGACGTTCGGTTTTTACAGCGCGGTTAATATCGCTACTGAAGCGATCGACTGTATCCATACAACGGCATCTTCTCACCGCCGTGTATTTATCGTAGAAGTTATGGGACATAAAGTAGGATGGCTGACCCTGTATGCAGGTATCGCGGGCGGCGCCGATATCCTTCTCCTTCCGGAGATCCCGTATGATATAAACAAGGTGGTTGACGCTATTAATAAACGTAACGCGAGGGGAAGCGGATTCACGATCCTTGCAGTTGCCGAGGGAGCTATCCCGAAAGAGATCGCTAAGCTTGGCAAGAAGGATCAGAAGAAAGCAATGGAAAAACTGATGAAAAAACACGCTTCCATTTCCTACAAGGTGGCAGAGGATATCCGGGAGAAAACAGGCATTGAGGTACGTGTAACTGTTCCGGGTCATACGCAGCGAGGCGGAAGTCCGTGCCCGTATGACAGAGTTCTTTCCACAAGGCTTGGAGTTGAAGGCGCTCGTCTGATTCTGAACAAAGATTTCGGATATATGGTCGGCATAATCAACGGAAAATGTAAGAAGGTTCCGCTTAAAGACGTAGCAGGAAAGCTTAAGATCGTTGATCCCAACTGCCAGGAGATCCAGCAAGCTAAGATGATGGGAATCAGCTTTGGTGACTGATCCTTCAGCAGGAACGGGAAGTTTTAAACAAATATATTTACGGACATCCGGCCCGGCGTTTCATGTGAGACGCCGGGTTATTGTTTTGCTCCGGAGAAAATTTTATGGTATACTAATTCTGATTATGCGATTCTATCGCTTGCGCAGTGAGGAATTCTTACAGGAAGGAATCCTTGCGGGCACGGAAGGGAGTAAAATGGCGTATACTGCATTGTACCGTAAGTTTCGACCGCCTGCCTTTGACGAGGTAAAAGGCCAGGACGCGATCGTAACTACATTAAAGAATCAGCTGAAGGCAAACAGAATAGGGCATGCATATCTGTTTTGCGGTACCCGGGGCACAGGAAAGACTACCGTTGCAAAGATCCTGGCAAGAGCAGTTAATTGTGAGCACCCGACAGAGAATGGTCCGTGCAATGAATGTGAGACCTGCAGAGCGATACTGAACGGTACATCTACAAATGTTATTGAGATCGACGCGGCATCCAACAACGGCGTAGATAATATCAGAGAGATCCGTGAGGAGGTTTCCTACCGCCCCACGCAGGGTAAATATAAGATATATATCGTCGATGAGGTCCATATGCTTTCCACAGGCGCATTCAACGCGCTGCTGAAAACTCTTGAAGAGCCGCCGGAATATGTTATATTTATTCTGGCGACGACCGAAGCGCATAAAATACCGGTAACGATTCTTTCGAGATGTCAGAGATATGATTTTAAGAGGATATCCGCAGACACGATCTCTGAACGGCTCAGAAGCCTTCTGGAGAGGGAGAACGTTGAAGCGGAAGAAAAGGCGGTCCGGTATGTTGCCCGGCAGGGAGACGGATCAATGAGGGATGCTCTGAGCCTGATGGATCGGTGTATCGCTTTTTATCTGGGAGAGAAACTGACTTTTGACAAGGTGCTGGAGGTTCTTGGAACGATCGATACGGACACATTCAGCGTTTTGATACGGAAAGTGATCTCAGGAGATGCCGCGGGCAGTATCCAGATACTGGAGGAACTGGTCGAACAGGGAAAAGAGATGAGCCGCTTTGTGGATGATTTCATATGGTATATGAGAAATCTCCTTCTGGTACAGAGTTCAGACGATCTTGAGGATGTTCTTGATGTGTCTTCTGAAAATCTTCTGCAGCTGAAGGAAGAAAGTAAAATGATCGATCCTGCAGTGCTGATGCGTTTTATTCATATCTTCTCTGAACTGTCGGGAAATCTGAGATATTCCGGGCAAAAAAGAGT